>Ga0265296_1000328_pt1 | contig 79297 bp, 78 predicted proteins | sample MunlanPumphouse1_FD_189073 | JGI IMG/M metagenome (GOLD analysis project Ga0265296, IMG submission 189073) | Groundwater microbial communities from a municipal landfill in Southern Ontario, Canada - Pumphouse #1 | ecosystem: Environmental > Aquatic > Deep subsurface > Groundwater | place...
ACGATATCGACCTTACGGGCAATACCTGTTATAGGATCTGTTAGAATGGTCACTCTTCCGCCATCCTTCCAATCGACCATGAAGTTGAAGATAATCCCGGCCAATGGCCTGAATCCGAACAGATTCAATCCCCATTTTCTGGGTGTATGAAGGTTCACATTGAGATGCGCTCGCGGTTGGGGTTCGGTAATGGTCAGATTCGGGCTTCGTTCCACATCGACGGCGAGGACCTTATTCTCATAGACATATTCCAGACCGTACTGCCCCCAGCTCTGGAGCATATATTCGTAGTTTGCCCAAAATGTAAAAAATCGGCCCAGATTCTTTTCCAATCTCACCTCGATACCGCGAATATCCGAGTAGGAATCCGGATAATATCGAGCGACATCGAATTCCTGCCAGTAGTCGATAAAATGACGGCTGAGTGGATCGTTTTTCACGTCTTTGTAATACATCGTCGTGTTGAAGAGAAAACTCCGCAAGAACCGTTGTTCGTATCCAAATTCGTATGCAACTGTCTTTCCCATTTCCAGATCGGTCGAAGGAACCACGGCGCCTCTCTGCGAAATTCCTAAATTGTAAAGGAATGTGATGTTTGGTCGCTGATAGAAATGTCCATAGTTGAAATACAATTTGCTATTGACCGTTATGGGAAAAGAGACGCCAAGACGTGGAGATAGTTTAAACTGCTGTCTGATCTTTTTTGAAGGCCAACCCGTCGGGTCGTCTAATATATCGCGGAACACCAGCCACCGCTCATAACTTCCCCACTCGCCGGGCAAATAATCATAGATCAAAGTATAGAGTTCTTGATAACTGTCGTCGAGAGGAAAACTAACCTCGTAGGATGGTTTCTGCGGGTTGAAATAATCGGCACGAAGGCCGACGGAGGCGATCATCCCTTCGAATTCGAGTTTGTCCTGCAGATATAAACCGACGTCGATTGGCGCGATCTTGTAGTATTGCCATGCGTCCGGAATGCCGGGCGTCCAGAGCTTTTCGGACTGATACCATGTTCCCGAATAAACGAAGGAGTAGGAATATTTAAAAGCGAATCCGGCTTCGATCTGGTGAAATCTTCCGAGTTGAGCCGTTAGATCACCTTTGAGACTAAATGTCCATGAATACGAGGAATCGACCTGCTGAAGGCCGCCGTAAATCCGGAACAGATCGTTGATGTCCTGAAGCATGTTTGTCGAACTGTTCGGCGTCCCGATATTCGGAAAAATCAGCGCGCGCCAACTTCGTCCTAATGTCGTATCCACCCAAACCCAATTCTCCGCATCCGATGTGTCCGAGGAGTACGGCTGGATTTCGTTATCCTGATAAGTATATTGCGCTTCGAGCGTGAAAAATGCTCTTGGAGAAACCGTATGATTGAGCTTGATGCCGCTCATAAACCAGCGTTGATCGAGATACTGCAGACGGCTTCTATTGAACATATTCACATAACCATCGCCGCTTCCCAGAATTCGTGCCTGTTGTTGCACCGAACTTTGCGTATTGCTGAGAAAATTGAACCGGCTGGAATAATCGAGCAAGGCGCCGCCCATCGACGTCGGACGGTCGCCCGTATTGGTTTCGACCTTCGCATAAAGTGCGTTGGCCGAAATTTTTGTTTTCGGCGAAATCGCCGTTGTAATTTTCAACTGTCCGTTATAATCGACATATGCATCCCGGGGACCGATGGGAAAAGCGAACTGCGTATTTTCATATTTTCCGCCCAGCATGAACGTGGATTTTTCCAAAACGTTTCCGAGTAACGGAATCCATTTTCCGGGAACCGGTCCGGTCATAGTACCTTCGATATACATATCCGGTTTGGTAGCAAATTTGTAAAGAGGATGTTGTGTTTCCCAGAGTTTGCGTTTTTGTTCGGCGGTCAGCTTTTTTGATCGTGGTATGATGAGCCCGATTTGCTCGTAATTCTTGGTGCCTTCATTTTTGTTACTCCAACCTTTAAACGTCCAGAAGTCTTCCGGCACGCCTTCCGGAATCAACGAATCGATGGGTTGTCCTTTACTATCCATCGGAAAGCCGTCGTAACAAACAGTCTTTGTCTTTCCGTCGCGCGGATCGACATACTTGTAAGTCGTATCGGAAAAAACCTTATAAATCCACGAATCTTTACTCCACTGGTTAGTTCCGAAGAATTTATAATCATTTGTCGTCGTGTTGTCTATTTTCAGCGAGATGCTGATTTTATCACGGCTTCCCTCTTTGGTAACAACATTGACCAAACCAGAACGAAAACCGCCGTACTTCGCTTCGAATCCGCCGGTCAATACCTGCAGTTCGGCGACAGAAGTTGAATTCAATGAAAGATAGGAGTTTTCCGATCGCGGGTCTCTGGCAGACATACCGTCGATGCGAACGTCAGTTTCACGTACTTCACCACCACGCACACTCAACCCGTTACCATCATTATCGGAGACGAGTTCGACGCCCTTGATCTTGCTAACGAATTCATCGACGCGCATAACCGGCGTCTCACTCAGGCGATCGACATTGATGACTTCCTGCGTTCCGTAAACGTCCGGTTTGATCACTTCGCGCTGAGCGACAACCCGAACGGCCTCCATTTCGATCGAGGATTGTTCCAGTTCAAAATTAACCGTAATCGTGCGGCCGATATTGACGATAACCTGTTCCATCTGGAGCGGCGTGTAACCAATCATCGTCGCTTTGATGTTATAAATATTCGGCGATACGTTAAGAATGACGAAACGGCCATCCTCATCGCACGAGGCTCCTTGCTTATTTTCGATCTGAACAACTTTCCCGTTATCCCAGATGCTTTCGATCATGACGTTCGCACCCGGAAGCGGCGTGCCGGTCGTTTTATCCGTCACCCGCCCCGCGATTTTTCCATAATCAGCCCATGCGTTTCCCAAAAGGCTCAATATGACGCAACCCGTCAAGAAAGAGCGAATCGCGCACCGTTTAATTGGATGAAACATTTCGCCTCCCCATGATGAAATATTTTTTACACTCTCCCACTACTCCCAGCTGTTTGTCCCGATTTGTCCGACCGTTACAAGGACAAATCTTTGCGCTGAATTCATTACAATTTCAAATTTCTAATAACTCTTTACCGTACCTCAAATTTTAAATTGATTTTGTTATGATGTCAAGAACAATCTTTGAAAAATCCGATTTTTCCTGACCCGTTCACGAAGTTCATTTAATCAATTAAAGAGAAAGTCCGCCACGAATCGAATCGTGACGGACTCCGTTTTTCATTTAGGGGAAGTTTTACAATGTCAGCAATTGACTGATTTTGACCATCAAGACGTTGTCTCCAACGCTTCCGAACAACCGTTTGGTGTCTTTAGGAAGGTCGAACCGTTTGAAGGTTTCATAATCCGTCAAGCCCTGAGACCACACAAAATACACAACCGAACCGGTCATGTATTCCCAGCGCAAGACGAGATTTGATCGGAATTGCTTGTAATTGAAGTCTTCCTGTCCACGGAAAGAATAGTCAGTGATACCATCTTTTCCGCGATCCACGACATATTTTCCGACAGACTTGTCGTAAGTAATTTCATCATGCAGTCTTGTGAAACGTTTATCAAAGTTCGCGTTTCCGGCGTCGGCCAGCTCTTTGTAATCGAAGTAATTTCCTGCGGTGAAATAAGGCTGTGCATAGTACTGAACCGACAGGTTTGTGGAAATCGTGAAATCAGCGCGGAACGTCACACTGAAGGTCTTTTGATTCAGAGATGCCCAGATATATTGCTTGTCGGAATTCCGATCGGTCGCCGAACCGATCCACGCCCAAGTATCGTTAAATTTTTCGAGTGAAAACACCGATGAAAACCTGAGATTTTGCCGCGGACGCCACTCGATTTCCGGATAAAAGCCAACCATTCGCACATTGTCCTCATTGACCGAGCCAGTATATTGCAAGCCAAAAATCAGATTTTGCCGCGCATCCGAATCGACGTACGTCCACCAACTATATCCGTCCGGAGTGTAGATGGCCGGACCGCCGCGGTTAAAACTTGGATCCATCCCGTGTAAATATCGGTTGAGTCCGCCGCCTGCGTACCAATTATTAAGAAAGGTGATGTGCGCGTTGACGTTGCCGCCGAAGCCTTTCCGCATCGCGCCGAAATTGTAGTTCATCCATTGGTTCAGATTAACTCGTAACGTCCGATAGATTTTTGTCGGTTCCCAGAGATAATACTGCATCCAGGAAAATTGGTTGATATTGTCCACCGATCGCAGATAACCGAGGTCGTTGATCTCAAAACCCGGACTCGACGCAAGCGTTCCCAATGCCGCCCGGATGTGTCCGTCATTTTTTGTAACAATCGCCTTCATTGCGTAACCGGAAAGACTTGTCGCTTGCGGGTCGTATTCCAGATGTTCGGCATCGACGCGGTTAAAATATCTGGCGGCGCTTTTCTGGGCACGCTGAATGGCAGTTGTATCGCCTTGAATATGGCTGAAAGCAACGGCGCCTTGAAAAGAATATTTCCGGTCGAAAAAGTCGTGGTCGATATCCAGACCGCCCGTGTAAGCACCGTCGGTCAGATAATTGATGTCGGTTCCGTCAAGTTTGCGATTGACGCCAGTCAAAATCCCGCCGATGCTGGTTCGGCCTTCATGGAAATCCTGTTGGAAACGCGCCAGCGCATAATTGGTCTTCGGCTCGATGACGGACTTATCCTTGGTTCCATCATCGTAATAAACGACGGCGTTTTCTTCAGTCGTCACCGCTTCCATCAGGCCGAGCGAGAGTCCTTTGGTCGTTTTTCCGGTGATTTTGACCGCACCGAGAATGTTCGTGCCTTCCGGCCGTGAAATGCTCACTGCCGTTTTATTCGGATCCTGAGTCGCCCATCCTTGCGGCGCACGGCCGATCCGGCGTGAATAAAACAATGAATTATTCTGGTTGTTTCCGTCTCCAAATCCCAACGAATATCTTAAAATATTCGCTCCTTCCATGAAGAACGGTCGCTTCTCGGAAAAATAGGTTTCGAATTCTGTCAGATTAAAATCCGCCGGATCTGCTTCCACCTGTCCGAAATCGGGATTGATGGTCGCGTTCAGCGTCAGGCCTAGCGGACTGCTGTACCGAACGTCGCCGCCCAAATTCATCAAGAGATCGTAATTATCCCGATGAGCCGGATTTACAAGATTCTCTGAAATATCGCCACGGTTTGCCAAATATGGCATAATATAGATCGGCTTGCGAACCTGCACACCGCCAAGTCCTTTAAGCGAACCGTATCGGGAAACGAAACCGTCGTCAGCCTGCGACCAATAATTCCAAACGGAGAGTTCATTGTTTTGGCGCGGAATTTCACGATAGAACTGAAGTCCCCACGCCATCTCCTTTCCGGATGAAAACCGCAATTCCCGAAACGGAATTCTCCATTCGGCCGTCCAGCCTTGCGAATCGATCTGGACTTTCCCATCCCAAACGGCATCCCACGTTTCATCCATATTTTCATCATCGAACCGTCTGATGTCATGCTTAACGCCCGCGGCGCTCAGCCCGAATTCGAACGCCGTCCGGTTATCATCGTAACTGTCGAGCGAAACGTACATCCAGTCGGATTCCGTATAATCGTCACGACGCGAGAGAATTGCAGTTATTTTCTCCGGTTCCGGATCGTACGCTCTTCCGGCAATATATAAAAAATTTTCATCGTAAACGACGGCAAACTCGGTGCGGAAGCTGGCAGGCGATCCTTCGTTGGGATTCCGTTGCACTAAATCTCCACTCCATTTGGCAGAATTCCAGGCCACGTCGTCCAATTTTCCATCCAATTCAATTTTTTGTCCGTTCAGCGGCAAGGCTTGCGTTTCGCGGGAACGAAGCGTTTTCAAAACTTCGTCGGAAAGTTTGGCTGAAAGACTGTAGGGAAGTAAAAAAAGAATGCAGAAATAAAGCGTCTTTTTCATTTTTGCTCCAAGTTGGTGAACGAAACAAATAACGCCATAAAGACGTAACATCCCGGCAAAAAGTTGCCTGATTGACAACCTTTGGTCGGAAAATATAACCGCTTATGGAATTCTTGCCGATCGTAACGCAAGATACTTCGGTATTGTTTAAAATGAGGTGCATGACTATATTCTTTTCCGGTTATTTACAGAGAGCAATTATCCGATGTTTTTTCAGAAAGGGATCATTCATGGCAGTAATCGGCATCGACCTCGGTGGGACAAAATCCGCGGCCGCAATATTTGACGAAAATGGGAAAATCATTCATCGAAATATCTCGCCTATAGATAAACGAACCGGCGGCGAAGTCGGCAAATTGATCCTGAACCAAATCGCCTCGCTCAGACAATATGCCGTTGAAAAACAACTGAACATTCGCGCAATCGGCGTTTCTGTTCCCGGAATTTATTACGCGATGACCGGGAAAGTCTGGGCGCCGAATATTCCCGACTGGACGGATTACCCGCTTCTGGATGAGTTGACTTCGAGTCTGAACGATTCCTCCATCTGTATCAAAATCGACAGCGATCGCGCGGCGTACATTCTGGGCGAAACGTGGCAAGGTTGCGCCAAAGGTTGCCGGAACGCCATCTTCGTCGCCGTCGGAACCGGAATCGGCGCGGGCATTCTTATCGACGGAAAAATCCTGCGAGGAAGCCGGGACATCGCCGGAGCGACGGGATGGATGGCGTTGGACAAACCGTTCCGGCAGGAATATATTTCATGCGGTTGCTTCGAATACCACGCTTCCGGCGAAGGCATCGGCAAAGTCGCACGCGAACTTCTCGCCAAAAATCCGGATTACTCCGGAATTCTCCACAAGAAACCGATCGAAGATGTCACATCTCATGACGTGTTCGACGCCCTTTCTGCCGGAGATCCGATCGCCAAACAGACGCTGGAATCCGCCGTTGAATTTTGGGGAATGGCAGTCGCCAATTACGTCAGCCTGTTCAATCCGGAGAAAATCATTTTCGGCGGCGGCGTTTTCGGTCCTGCGGCGCAATTCATCGATAGGATTCGGGCCGAAGCGCTGAAATGGGCGCAACCGATCAGCATTCATCAGGTCAGCATCGAGGTCAGTATTCTTGGTGGTGACGCCGGCCTGATCGGCGCCGGACGATTGGCGCAATTGGAGATCGAGTCCGATAAATAAATTGAGCACAAAATATTTAATCTTATCAACGAGGATTTATGTATAACAGAAAATTGGTTTTTGGGGCGGCGTGTCTGGGCATGTTGCTGTTCGGAATCGTGATGATTTCGTTAGGAACCATCAACACATTTTTGACGGCAAAATTCCAACTCGATCCGCAAACCGTCGGTTCGCTGGCCGCTCTGTTGCCGTTCGGGATTCTCGCGGGTTCCCTGATTTTCGGCCCGATCTGTGATCGCTACGGCTACAAAGGACTGCTGATTATTTCCGCAATCCTGATCCTGATCGGCGTCGAAATGACCGTAATGGCGAAGAGTTTTTCCGTACTTCGTTACGCATTTCTTCTGATCGGATTCGGCGGTGGCATAATCAATGGCGGCACGAACGCAGTCGTCGCCGACATCAGCGCCGAAGAAAAGGGCGCCAAGCTGAGTTTGCTGGGTGTATTTTTCGGAATCGGCGCACTCGGAATGCCGGTTTTGGTTGGCGTTCTCGGAAAATATTTTTCGACCGAACGAATCGTGATGTGCATTGGACTGCTGATCGTCGTGCCGATCGTTTTTTTCTCGCTGGTCCGTTTCCCCGAACCGAAACACAAACAGGGTTTTCCGCTTAAACAAGGCCTCGGCCTGCTGAAAAACGGTACGCTCATTCTCATCGGCGTCATCCTGTTTTTCGAAAGCGGCATGGAAGGAATGGTCAGCAACTGGTCAACGACTTATTTGGAAAGCCGTTTGTTCCTAACGCCAAAAGAGGCTCTGTACGCGCTCTCTTTTGTCATGCTGGGAATGACGGTCGCGCGAATTTTCCTCGGATATTTATTGACGAAAGTGCGGGATTATATCATCCTGCTCGTCTGCATCGTAATCATCATTTGCGCCGGATTGATATTGAAGTTTGCCGGCTCGTTTCAAGTCGCTATCGTCGGCTTATCGCTGTTCGGCGTCGGTTTTTCGCCAGCGTTTCCCGTACTTTACGGCTACGCCGGAAACCTGTACGCGCAATACTCCGGGACAGCCTTCAGTATTATCCTGACGATCGCGTTGTTGGGAAATACGGCTCTGAATTATTCGGTCGGCGTCATTTCCAAAAATTATGGAATCGAACATTACCTGACCGTCATTTTAATCAGCGCTGTGATCATGCTGATTCTGGTCGGCTTGATTACCAAACGAACCTTATCGAAGTTAAAAATATAGAATAAAGGAGTCAAATCATGCAGTTAGCAAAAGAATGGCTGAATAACGCCAAAACCATCATGGATAAAATTGATAATACGCAGATGGAAAACATCCAGAAAGCCGCCGAAGTGATGGCAGATACCATCGAATCGGGCCGATGGGTTCATACGTTCGGTTGCGGACATGCGACATTGCCGATCGAGGAAATGTACCCGCGCATCGGCGGATTTGTCGGCTTTCATCCGATGATCGAACTTCCGCTCACATTCTTCACGAATATTGTCGGCGGGATGAGCGTGCACCAGTTCGTTTTCCTCGAACGCGTCGAAGGCTACGGCATCGAAATCATGAAAGGATACAATTTAGATCCGCGCGACTGCATGTGGATTTTTTCGCATACGGGAATCAATAACGTCAACATCGACATCGCGCTGGAGGCAAAAAAACGCGGCATGACCGTCATCGCGTACGGTTCGGCGGCGGAAGCGAAAGGCAAACAGACGCGCCATTCCTGCGGCAAGACAATCTTCGACCTCGCGGACATCGTGGTCGATACCTGCGTTCCGATTCAGGACGCATCTGTTCCTTTAAAAAACCACTCCGATAAAATCGGCCCCGTTTCGACGATGGCGTTCGTCACGGCGGTCTGGATGACAGTAACGACCGTCGCGGAAATTCTCGCAGACCGCGGCGTCAAACTCTACATTCATCCGTCGCACAACGTCCCGGGCGACACGACGGCAAAGGAACGGCTCTCAGAAGCACTCGCGATGTACAAAAAGAGAATCGCCGGCGTCTGAATCTTAGCCGAACTGCAGGAAAAAACGTCTTTGGAAAGTCAAAGAAGATAAATACAAAAAGGAAAATCATATGGTAAATAGTTTGCTGAAAAAAGCCATGGAGCTCCTGAAAAATCCGCTCATCAACGACTCGTTCTATCGACTCAATCTCGGCATCACCAAATGCTACCTGCTGAAATGCGCGGACGGTTATTTGCTGATCGACGCCGGGTACAAACATAAATTCCGGAAATTCATCCGCGAAATTCATCGGGTCGGCATCAAAATCGTCGACATCAAATATATCCTACTGACGCATCATCACGACGATCACGCCGGTTTTATCGCGGAGATGCGAACCTACACGAACGCCCGGCTCATCGTTCATAAAGAATCTGTGACGGCGTTGCGAAAAGGGGAATCGGAAAACACGATGCAACCGGTCAATCGCCGCATTAAAAAATTGTTTCCGCTTTTCCGCCTCATTCATCCCGACTTCAAATTTCCACAGGTATTTCTGAAAGAGGATGACATCCTGATCGCCGGAGACGACAACGAATTGTTGAGGAGTATCGGAATTCATGGGCAAATTCTCATGACGCCGGGACATTCGCACGATTCCATGTCGGTTGTAATGGACGACGGGAGTGCGTTTGTCGGCGATCTGGCGATGAATTTTCTCAGATGGACCGGCATTCGTTACCGTCCGATTTACTGCGAAAACATCGAACAGGTTTTCCTCAACTGGAAAAAGGTCGTGGATGCGGGAGCATTGACGATCTATCCGTCACACGGTAAACCGTTTCCGGCAGTCAAACTCATCACATCGAAATGGTACAAACTATCCCAGAATCAACCTGATAAAAAGAACGAATCGGCCGAGCAACAGACCGATCCGCTTATCCGGTAGATGAATGACTAACCTTCAGGATTTTCAGGAAGGAAAACTTTTCCGCCTATAACCGTTTTCCAGACGGATAAGTCCGGATTCAACAAAACAAGGTCGGCGTCTTTTCCGGTTTCGAGTGAACCTTTCCGGTCGCTGATTCCCAGCAATTTCGCCGGCTGGATCGTCACGGTGTCGATCGCCGTCTTCAGGTCGCAACCGGTAAACCGCAGGAATCTCTTCGCGATTTCCAGTACGCTCAGCGAAGTACCGATGAGCGTTCCGTCGGGATAAGCGGCGGCGCCGTTCTTCGAGTCGTATTCTTTGCCATTGTAAATGTATCGGCCGTCCGGCAATCCCATCGCCTGAATTCCGTCGGTGATACATATGCAACGTTCTTTGCCCAGAATTCTGTAGAGCATGTCGATGATTCCCGGGTGCAGATGAACGCCATCGCTGATAATCTGAGCGGTGATGGTGTCAGATTCGAAAATCGCTGCCACCGGACCGGGAAACCGGTGATGCAGTGACGGCATGGCATTGAAAATGTGTGTGACATGGCTAATCCCTATCCTAAATCCCGCCCGGGCTTCATCGTAGCTGGCGTTTGAATGTCCAAACGACGGAATGACGTTCGCGTCTATCAGTTGACAAACGACAGAATGATTGCCTTTTATCTCAGGCGCGATAGTCATCATTTTAAGCGTATTGCCAGTAATGTCGAGAATTTCGTCAAGTGAGCCATCTTTCGGCGGATAAATGTTCTGAATCGAAATCCCGCCGCATTTGACCGGATTGATGAATGGTCCTTCGAGATGAATACCGAGGACCATAGCTCCGCCGAGGTCTTTGCCGACTTCTTCGGTAACGACGCGCAGGTGACGATTTTTTTCGGCCGGTTTCACGACGGTGGTCGCGAGGAAACCGGTGATTCCCAGCCGCGCTAACGTGTGCGACATCGTCGATAGCGCTTCTTCGGTTCCGTCCAAAACGTCCGCGCCGCCCGCGCCCTGAATGTGAATGTCGATCAATCCCGGAATCATCGTCCGACCGCCGGCATCGATTTCATGCTGGAAACGTTCATTTTCTGAAAAATTACCGATCGACGCGATCTTCCCATCGGCGATGGTAACGTCGGTCATCGCGGCCGGATTTTCCGAGTTGTAAAGTTTACAATTGCGAATTAAAAGTTGATTTTTCATAATTCCTTGAGGTTTAGAACATTTCGTCGATTCTGACAAAGCGATATCCTTTCGAGATCAGGATATCGAGCAATTCGCCGAGACGACGATAGAATTTATCCGTCCGTTCCGGATGCGTTCCGATGTGCGTCAACAGAAAGAAACCGTTCAGCCCGTTCGGATCTTTTTTCTCATAGTCCAGAATGCTTTGGAAAATGGCTTCGGTCGGTCGGTAATTTCTCTCCGACGGAATGGTATAATCGGCGCTGGAAAGCGTTCCCGGCGTGTAGTTGATCAACGTGACGTCCATCTGTTTGGCCCAGACAGTCACCGAATCGTTGTACCATTCGTAGGCCGGCATGAAATAGCGGGATTTTTCGTCGATGCCGAAACGTTTCATTTCCCGGTAATTAGCCAGAAGATCGGATTGAAACTGCGCCCGATCGACCAACAACGAATCGCGCTTTTCCCATGTGCAATAGAGCAAATGTTTGTCCGAATGCGGCCCGAGATAATGTTCCGCCTGAACGAGTTTCGGAATTAATTCCAGTGTTCCGGCGTTCCGGTAAAAATCGCCCGTGAAAAAGAAAGTCGCCCGGATGTTTCGTTCCTTCAGCGTTTTTAAAATAATCTCGCCGCCGTCATAAAAATCGCCGCCGGTAAAAATCAGCGCAATGGTTTTCGCCGACCTGTCGCCGCGCACGATTCCGCCGCAGGAGTAAGAATATTTTCCTCCTTTTTCAGGATTCTGTGCCAATAAAAAGGCTAAACTGCTGAGTGATAAGACGATCAATCCAAGAGCCGTCAGGAAAATATTTCTGCCGAAATTCATCGTTTATCTCTCTTAAATTCTGTTTGTATCGTGTGTGTCAGTGACATGCACATTTCTGCCAAATGTAATTAGTTTTGCGGTTTTTTCCCATCCCAACATCGCGCTCCGTTCGGGGAAAATTCCGTGAGACGGACAAAACCGTTCAGGCCGTTCGGAAAGACAACGAGCCAATCACGATCGATGGAAAATTGACCGAATCCGCATGGAATCTGGCACCGGAAGGCGAATCGTTCATTCAGCGCGATCCCGATGAAGGAAAACCAGCCACCGAAAGAACGATTTTCAAAGTGCTCTACGACGACAGGAATTTGTACATCTGCGTTCTGGCATACGATTCGGAACCAACCAAAATCCGCGGAATGCTGACGAGACGCGATAACGATTCACCCTCGGACTGGATCGGAATTTCGATCGACAGTTACAACGACAAACGGACGGCATTCGAGTTCGGAATAAACGCCGCCGGCGTCAAATACGACGTTTTGTGGTTCGACGACGATTCTCAGGATTTCAACTGGGATGCGATCTGGGATGGCGCCGTCCATATCGATTCGACCGGCTGGATCGCCGAGTTCCGGATTCCATTTAAGGAACTCCGGTTTTCAGACGACAACAGTCACGGCTGGGGCTTCAACGTGACGCGCACAATCTCCCGAAAAAACGAAGAATCCTACTGGACGCCGATTCCAAAGAACGAACCGGGCTGGGTTTCACATTACGGCAGGTTGAACGGAATTACATTGGTTCCCAAGCAGAAACGGATTTACGTCGCGCCGTATCTGACCGCCGGATCGATGATATCTCAAGATCTGGTCACGGAAATTCATCCGGAAAAATACGATCGCGCCAGCAATATCGGCGCCGACATCAAATATGGATTGACCAACAACCTGACGCTGGACATGACGATAAATCCGGATTTCGGACAGGTAGAAGCCGATCCGGGCGAATTCAACCTGACCGCTTTCGAATCCTATCTGTCCGAGAAGCGGCCATTTTTTACCGAAGGTAGCAATATTTTCAATTCCGGTTTGGGTTTTGGAGATGGTGATGAATCGATGACTTCTCTCTTTTATTCGCGGCGAATCGGCAGAGCGCCGCACCGCGTCCTCGACGATGAAGATGATAACGACACGACCTGGACTGAGGAGCCGAAAATGACAAGCATCCTCGGCGCCGCAAAGATCACCGGAAAAACCACGACCGGCTGGTCTATCGGATTGATCGATGCTCTCACCGAAGAGGAAACCGGGAAATTCATCTACCAATCCGGACGAATCGAGACGGAAACCGTCGAACCGTTGACAAATTATTCCGTTTTACGGTTTCAAAAAGATTTCCGAAACGGGCAGACGACGATCGGCGGAATGGCCACCGCAACACTACGAAAAATCGACGACCCGAATCTCGTATTTCTTCACGACAGGGCGTTGACATCCGGAATCGACCTCACTCACCAATTCCTGAACCGCCGGTATATGATCGAAGCCGCGTTTGCCGTTTCCAACGTTCACGGCAGTCGCGAGGCGATTCTGGAAACACAGGAAAGTCCCCGGCGATATTTCCAGCGACCGGACGCGCGTCATGTGGGCATCGATAGTTCGCTGACTTCGCTGACAGGCACATGCTACAAATTCGTTCTGGAGAAAATCGGTGGAAAACACTGGGAATGGGCGACGGGTGTTTTATCTTACAGCCCGGAATTCGAGACCAACGACGTCGGTTATGTTCGACAGGTCGATGAAACACTGGAATTTCAGTGGATCGGCTATTCCGAACGAACACCGGGCAGTTGGTATCGCAGTTACAACTTGAACACTGCTCATTGGAACATCTGGGATTACGAGCCGAAATACTTAGGAAACGGATTCAGCACGAACGTTACTCTCAATTTTTTAAACTATTGGTCAATCCGGGGCGGCGTTCAACATAACAGTCAAGGAATTGCAAACAATGTCCTTCGCGGCGGTCCCTCTTTCCAAATGCCGGGCAGAACCAATTTCTGGTGCGGCGTCAATTCCGACTCCCGGAAAAAAATCTTTGGGCAGATAAACCTTACCGGCTGGAGCAATGCCGACCAGTCGGTCGGAATGATCATCTCGCCTCAACTTCAAATTCGTCCGACGACAAACCTGAAAGTCTCTTTAACCCCGACCTTCCGAAACGAATACGATTCATGGGGCTGGGTCGATGATGTCAAGGATGGCACAGGCGGCCATCATTACATTTTCGCGAATGTACACCAAAAGACATTTTCCTGCATTATCCGACTGGATTTTACATTGACGCCGAATTTATCCATTCAATTCTACGGCGAGCCTTTCCTGACGGCGGGCAAATATCGGCATTTCACCGAAGCCGCTTATCCGCGTGTCGGACGGTTTCGGGATCAATTCAGAGATTTTTCATCCGGCGAAGTCGATTATTTCCCCGAAAACGAACAATTTGGCGTCGATACCAATACGGACGGCTCTTACGAATACTGGTTCGATCAGCCGGATTTCAACTATAAACAATTCCGGAGCAATCTGGTAATCCGCTGGGAATATCTTCCGGGATCGCTGATCTATTTGGTCTGGTCGAACGGTTATACGGATTCCAACAGCATCGGAACGTTTGATTTCCGGCACGACGTCCGCGACTTGTTTGCCGCTTCACCGGAAAATGTGCTGATGGTGAAACTGAGCTATTTGTTGAACCGATAAACACGACACGACATACATCCCACACTGGGTCCGGAGAAATTCGGACCCATTCTACTTTCAAATCCGGCGTTGTTTTTTTTCTGGAACGATTTTTCCCAAACGATCCGAACATTTGCATTCGGGAATCCGGTTTTTCCTCTTGAATATTTATCGAAATATCGGTAGCATAGGCCGGTTCGTTTAAGAAGCCATGAAATCAGGAAAAATATGAAGATCGTTTCTCCGCTCACACCTCAGCCGCTCAGGCTGGTCAATTCTATCCAACATTATTCATGGGGCATGCGCGGAGAGTCCGCATTCATTCCGAAACTTCTCGGCATTCCCGCCGAACCGGACACGGCATACGCCGAACTCTGGATGGGCGCGCATCCCGGCGCTCCTTCACAAGTTTTGCTGGGCAATTCCCAAATTCCGCTAACGGAGTTGATCCGTCAGCATCCGCAGGAAATTTTAGGATTGCAGGTGGTTTCGCACTTTGGAAAACAGTTGCCGTTTTTGTTCAAAATCCTTTCCGCCGGAGAGGTTCTGTCGATTCAGGTTCATCCGGATAAAAAACAGGCGATAGCGCTCCATCAATCCGATCCGAAACATTATCCCGACGAAACGCATAAACCCGAAATCGCCATCGCGCTGGACGAACTGACGGCACTGGTCGGTTTCAAAGATACGATCGGAACACTCGCTGCACTGAAGGATTACCCGGAAATCACAGATTTCATCGGGAACGAAACCGTATCGTCTTTTCAATCGAAACCGGACGGAACGAAAGCCAGACAACGGTTTTTTTCCGCCTTCTTCCGTTTTTCCATCAAAAAGCGGGACGAGTTGCAGAATTCGATCGATCGTCTCGAACGCCGCCTGCTGTCGCTTCCCGCGCCGACCGAAGCCGAATCCCTTTTTCTGGAATTGCGGAAGAAATATCCCGGCCCGGACATTGGATTGTTTGGGCTGTTTTTCCTGAATCTGATTCACCTGAAAACCGGTGAAGCGATCTTTTTACCGGCTGGCGTTCCGCACGCTTATGTCCATGGAAATATCATTGAATGTATGGCGAATTCCGACAATGTCGTCCGCGCCGGACTAACACCTAAGTTTCAGGATATTCCGACGCTGATCGACATACTCGATTATTCCGGAGAAAATCTTACGATATTGACCGACGATGAAAACGCCGAACGCCTGGTTTACGCGACGGCCGCTGATGAGTTTGTCGTTCAACGGTATCGGCTCTCAGTTAAAAAACCGATGCTTATCCAAAAGTTCCAAACCCCGGAAATCCTGATCTGCGTCGAAGGTGAAGCCGATCTCATCTATCCGGTTGACGGCTCGACGCAAACGATTCGCCTCCGAGCCGGGGAATCGGTTCTTGTCCCGGCGATCTCGGAACACTATGAATTAAAGACAGAGGAGCGAGCGGTCGTCTTTTCAGCTTCGACGCCGTATCGATTTACTCCGCAGTCATAAATGGAGAAACCATGTCCGCATATTTCATAACCCAGATCACTATCGATGACCCAATCGAATATGAAAAATATCTCGACGGCTTTGACGACGTCTTCTCAAAATATCGCGGCGAAGTTCTCGCGGTTGACGACGAACCGGCGCTCCTTGAAGGCGATTTCCGTCATCATCGCGTCGTCCTGATTCGTTTTCAGGATGAAGCCGAGTTAAAACGCTGGTACGATTCCCCGGAATATCAACAATTAGCCAAATACCGGCATCGGTCTGCACGAGCCGATATTCTCCTGGTTCACGGATACGACTGATTCGGATGAATCTATCATAAAAATTCTAAGGATAATTCATGTGGTATTTAATTTCTCTCCTTTCCGGTTTCTTCATGGCGACCGCGGATGCGTACACCAAAAAGGAATCCACCCGCACACAGGCTATCGTGTTGTCATGGATTCGCGAAGCCTATGCGCTTCCGTTTCTATTACCGATTCTCGCCTTTATCGATATTCCACCGATTGGCTGGACTTTCATCGGCGCTCTGGCGATTTGCGTCGTCGTCGATCTGATCACGACTTTTTTGTACATGCGCGCTCTTCAAATCGCTCCGCTTTCTCTGACGGTTCCGTACCTCGGATTATCGCCGTTATTTCTTCTCGTGATTCCAACAATCGTTTTGGGTGAAACTCTCTCGCTGGCAGGAATTATTGGCGTGATTCTTATCTCGATGGGAACGTATCTGTTACAAATCGACCGCGCAAAGTACGGAATATTCGAACCGTGGCTGGCTATTTTTAAAAACCGCGGTTCGTTATACATGTTCATCGTCGCAGTGTGCTACGCGGTGACAGCGACATTCGGCAAACTGGCGATCCAGCATTCGTCACCGCTTTTCTTTGCCATTATTTACTTTTTCCTGTTAGCTGTCGGATTCACGCCGTTCGCGCTGATTTCCACCAAAGGGAAAATCAAACCGTTGTTACAATTTCCGCGCGAGCGGATACGAATCGGTCTGACGATGGCATTGATGGCTGTCTTTCATTTCACCGCCATCGGAATGATTCAGGTCGCCTACATGATTTCCCTGAAACGACTCTCGTTGTTGTTCGCAATTTTATACGGATGGTGGTTTTTCCACGAGAAAAACATCCGGGCGCGACTATTCGGAGGGACGATCATTATTGTCGGCGCGGTGTGTATCGCATTTGCTTAGCCGCATCGGAAAATATTTTTATATCGAAAAAATCGGAATTCTTCGCCCGACAACGACACTCACACCGAGTTCACGCGCCCGTTCAACGAAGCCATGATAGATTTTATGTGAAACGAAGACAAATCCCTTGGCGTTCAGAAGTTTGATCGTTTGCTGAAAGGCTTTTAGTTCCGTGAACGAATCATGCGTAATCGGATACGAAAAACACTGGAAAATATAGAGCGAACTTCCTTTCATCAGCGCAATATCGATCAGGCACTCGTTCTTGATCCCTTCCGGAACGGAGTCTCTGTCGAGCCGCACATCTAACCGGACGTCGTCGTACTGACTCTTGTGCACACGGAGGAAGACCATTTCCCGGAGCCAACCGCCGTTCAGCAGATATTCATCAGGATTCGCGACGATTTCGACCATTTTCTGACTGGCGCCGCCGCCGAACTTGAATTTCATTCTGTCCTGTTCTGCTTCATATTCGATCTGGAGTTTAACCCTTCCGTCGTCATAATTCCATTTCGCGCTTTGTTTGACATTGCCCATTTTATTCCATTCGTCCCGGATTTTGTCGATAAACGGCATCAGATTGTCCATGTTGACTGCAATGAAATAGGTCAGCGGGCTTCTTCTGCCGATTTCCGGATCGAAGCGGGTTCCGGAGGTCATTTTGATTCCCTGTAGCGCGATGAACTCGTTCACCGTCAGCGCAAGCTGGTAATATTTCGATTCACCCTGGCCGATATTGACAATCTTGGAATGATGCGTATCGATGTAGAAAACCTCTTTGTTGGCTTTTCGGAAAATGTCCACTGCCAAAGCCGCCTGCAGACGATCGCCGCCGGTAACATTCAACAAAATATCGTGTTCGGGATAATCGCGGAGAACGCCCTGACAAAGTTTAACAAAGGAATCAACGTCGTCGCCGAGAATTTCACGCGTTTCGAACATGGGCGTCATATAAGTTGCAATGGCCGTTTCGATTTGTTGGGCGATCGCTTTCTGCCGCGGCGTCCGAAGCCAGACGACGGCGTCCGGTTTTTTCAGTACCAAACCGAGAAAGCCATTGATCGGCGAATCATCAAGAAGGCAAACTTCCAGTAAAGGCATCTTCGACTCCTTTTTTTCCGTTTTTCATATTGTTCAAACGCCTTAAAACTTATTTACGCTTGAATTTACTAATAAATTTTTCTTTGTCAAGAACGGAATTTTATTTTTCCGGGAAAAGAAGTAAATAAGCAGTTCCCTAAATTGGAAACCGCTTATTTTGGAAATGATGTAGCCGGGATGTTTATTTTATCGTCGGTTGCAGATAGTGGAATATCTTTCCTTCGTAATTCTTCAGGACGACTTCGTTTTCGTTGATTTCCTGCAAGTATTCGGGAAGAAGCGGAATCTTTCCACCACCGCCAGGTGCATCTATGACAAACTGTGGAACGGCCATGCCGGATGTCCATCCGCGGATCGATTTGATGATCTCTAATCCTTTTTCGACGCTGGTCCGAAAGTGTTCCGTCCCGTAAACCATGTCCGCCTGATAAATGTAGTAGGGTTTGACGCGGGCGGCCAGCAATTTCTGCATGAGTTTTTTCATCACCACCGGATCATCGTTGACGCCTTTGAGCAGGACGGTCTGATCGCCCAACGGAATTCCTGCGTCGGCAAGTCGTCCCAGCGCCTTCACGGCGACCGGCGTCAGTTCATCCGGATGATTGAAATGCACGTTCATATAGAGCGGATGATATTTTTTCAGCATCTTGACGAGTTTGCTGGTGATTCGCTGGGGCAGGTAACAAGGGACACGCGTGCCGATTCGGAGAATCTCGATGTGTTTGATCTTACGAAGCCTCGATAAGACGCTCTCGATCTGCTTATCGCTGAGAAGCAACGGATCGCCGCCCGAAATAATCACATCCCGGATTTCCGGATGGCTGGCAATGTACTTGATTCCCTGATCGATGAATTTCAGACTGATCTTGGTCGGGTCGCCGACTTTTCGCTTGCGGGTGCAAAACCGGCAGTACGAAGCGCAGTCGTGCGAAACCAAAAACAGGCATCTGTCGGGATACCGATGCACGATGCTGGGAACGGGCGAATCCTTTTCCTCGCAAAGCGGATCGGAAAATAGTTTATCCTGCTGAAGTTCCGCCAAGTCGGGAATGACCTGTTTATAGATCGGATCGCCTTTTTCCTTGATCAGCGATAAATAATACGGATTGATTTTGATATCGAATACCTTATCCAATCCTTTCAACTCTTCAATCGGAATGTTGAATTTTTCCGAGATTTCCTCGATGGTCGTCAGACTTTTCTTTAATATTTTTTGCCACCGCTCCATGGCTGATTCGACTCCTACTCTTTCTCTTTTGGTTTAAAATATTTGACAAAAATAACACGGTCATCGCCTTCACGGTAAAAATCCCTGATCTGCGCGGCGATCGTGTAACCGTTTCGTAAATAGAATCCGCGGGTCGGTAAGTATTTCTCGACCGAGGATGTTTCGATAATGATCAATCTGCCGACTTTTCGGGAAACCTCACCTTCGACAAATTGAAGCAATTGTTTGCCGATTCCCTGATTTTGGCAAACCACGTCCACGACGATCCAGTAAAGATCGAAGGTTCCGATTGTCGCCGGGGTCGGTCCGTAGCATACATAACCGACAATAGAATCCGTTTCGTCGGTTGCCACTTGAATGGTGTAATCCTTTTGTTCTTTTTGATTCAGGCAGACGTCGATGAGTTCCATCGCTACATCCACCTCCGCCGGAGAAAACATGCCAGTCTGCCTGATAATCTGAAGGAGAACCGACCGGTCTTCCGGTTTGATTGAACGAATGTTAATCATGATCCTTTCTTTGTAATGCCGTGATGATTTGTGTCGTCACGAATTCATCGTATGAAATTCCCGCGGCTTTCAGCGCTTTGACATATCCCGCCGTGGGAGAGATATCGGGATTCGGATTGTATTCAAGAATGTAAATTTCACCGTGCTTATCCATCCGAAAATCGACTCGCCCATAACCGCTTCCGTTTAGCAATTCGTACACCCGAAGTGCAAGCGATTGGAGGCGGGCTTGCGTGGCGGAATCCAACGTCGTCGGACAGACGGAAGGTGTCTTTTGATAAATGGGATCGTCTTCGCACCATTTCGCATCATAACTTGCGATGTGCGGCAAAGCGGCATCGAGCGCATCGAACAGGATTTCCGATGGCGGCAGGGCAACCGGCGAACCGTTTTCCAGAATACCGACGGCAAATTCCCGTCCGTCAACAAACTGCTCGACCAAAATTTCCTGATGATATCGTTGCAATAACCGTTCGACCGAGGTTTTCAGTTCGGTCATATTCCGGATCACGGCGTTCCGGTCGATTCCGATACTTCCGTCTTCTCTTGAAGGTTTGGCGATCAACGGAAACCGTAAATGTGTTGCCGCCGGTACATCGGAAAAAGTCTCATAATCGGGAGTCGTTAAACCGGTCGCCCGAAGCATCTGCTTGGTCAGCACCTTATTCTGTGCGGTTCCAATTGTCAGCGCCGAATTCCCGGTGTACGGGATGTTCAGGAGTTCCCAGATTCCGGCAACGAACATTTCCTGCTGTGTGTTTCCGCGAAATCCTTCACACAGGTTGAAAATGACGTCAGGTTGAAACGAAACAATCATCTGAATATCTGAAGTCAGATTCTTCAACGGCAGAACGAGAAGTTGATATCCGAGTCGATCCAGCGACTGCGAAACGGCATCCGCCTCATCTTTAACGCCGGCTTCCGATAAAAATTCGGCATTCTCCGGACTGGAGACGTCTTCGAAAGAATTATAGACGACTGCAACTTTTTTTCGTTGTTCTTCTTCGGCAGTCATTATCGGAGGCCGCACCTCGCGGCAGATATGTCGAGGACTCGATTGAGCATTTGTGAATATGAATAGCCGGCTGTTCGCGCGGCTTTGGGGAAGCAGGAATTCTCGCGTGGATCGGGCAAGATTCCCGGAAGCGGGTTCAGTTCGAGAATATTTGGAACGCCGTCCGCATCCAAACGCACGTCGATCCGGCACCAATCGCGAATGTTCAGAACCTGATATGCGCGCTTGACCGTTTTTTCGATCGACGCTCTTAATTCAGGAGAAATCTTCGCCGGACAATCAAAAATATCCAGCGGCTTTTCGGTGGTATCCCACACCCATTTTGCTTCGAAGGAATAAATCGGTTGCGCGTCTTTCGGCAACTGAGAAAAATTCATCGAGATGATCGGCAGAACTTCGACTTCGGCGCCGTTTCCCCAGAGAGCGACGGTGAACTCGCGCCCCGGTAAAAACTCCTCAATGATCACCGGTTGCTGATATTTGTCGAAGTTTTCCCGCACAATTCGTTTCAACGATTCATAGTCTTTGACAACGGAATTGTTAAAAATGCCTTTACTGCTTCCCTCCGAGATCGGCTTGACGATTGACGGAAATGGAGTGCCGCTTTCCGGAACTTCCTGATCGGGAAAAATCATCCGGAACCGCGGATTCGGAACATCGTAATAACTTAAAATTTCCTTGGAACGGGCTTTATTCAGGCAAATCGCCAGCGTCAGCGGGCCCGAACCCGTATACGGTAAACCTAAACGCTCGCACATCAACGGAACATAAGACTCGCGCAAGTCCCCAAATAATCCTTCGGCTACGTTAAAGACGATTTGCGGCCTGGCTTTTTCCAACCGCCGCATAATCGCATCATCGCCTTCGAAGCCGACGACCTCGTGCCCGTTTTCTTTGAATGAATTGATGATAGAATGTACCGTCCGAAGACTATCGCCTTCGGCGAAAAGGTCGGGAGGAATATCTTCGTCATCCAGCTCGGAGGCGAAGCGTTTTTTATACTCCTTCACTAAACCTTTTTTCGTACTATAAGTGACAGCGATCTTCATTTTTGTCGCGGTGAATTTAAGTATATTTTCACAGAATAAAAGAAATATTTTTGGAAATTTTTAAAAAAATTTTGTGGCACTATATATACAACCGGAAGCGCAAATTATTTCAGCGGTACAATATATTTGACCATCAGGATAAAATGGCAAACACTGCCCAGAATCACGAACAAGTGGAAAATTTCATGAAAACCAAAGACTGGCGGAAAGGGATTCGGCCATTTTTTTGAATAGATGACGGCGCCGATTGTATAAAAGAGTCCACCGGCCAGCAACCAGACCAACGCTTCCCACCCAACTGCGCGAACGAGTGGAACCAGTGCGATCACTGCCAGCCAGCCCATCAAAACGTAAATTGCTGTCGCAAGCCGACGAGGCGCTTCCATCCAAACGGTTTTCAAGATGATTCCAATAAGCGCCGTTGCCCACACCAATCCAAACAAAGTCCAGCCCCATCCGCCCCGAATCGGGATCAGGCAGATGGGCGTATAGGTCGAGGCAATAAAGATGAAGATCATCATGTGGTCGATCCGTCGGAGTCGAAGCGTATTTTCCTCGGATAAATTTAACCAATGATAGACGGTGCTCGCTGTATAGGACAACAGCATTCCTGCCCCGTAAATCGAAAAACTGACGATATGCCACGGTTTTGCCGGATGGCTGGAACGAAGGATGAGAATGACCAGCGCCGCGACTGACGCTAACACACCGAGAAAATGTATGAATCCGCTGACGGGATCTTTGAACTTTTTCATTCTAAATATTCTTTCTTACAAGGGATGGTACCGGTACGCCGGACATCAGAATCATTGTCCGATATTGAATGCCTTTTGCAGAGTGTTGAAATAAGACGGCTCGTCGGCAAACGTATCATAAGAAAAGAAAACCACATTGCGGAAGCCGCTCGATAGGCTGATCATCGTTTTTGCCATCGCATCGAATTTATTCTGGTTGTAAACGCCGATTCCCATCCAGATTCTACTTTTCGGGATGGACGGATCGATTTCCCGCGTGATGGTCTCAAACCTGTCGGCGTTTCTGGCATAATTCATCGGAACCGCGAAATCGATCCAATCGTTTTTCAGCCACGTTTCCCAATCCTGAAAGAAATGATTTTTCGCTTCGACCGGATCGGGTTTGACAGCGGTGCTAAGTTTAACAGGTTTCTGCGTGGCCGTCAGAGATTCCCGAATACCGCGAATCAGTTCGTTGATGCCTTCTCTCCGGAATTCACTCCAGTCGTCCATGGTCTGTTCCAGCACCCGATCGTCCCATCCGGCATAGAACGATTTGTTGGAGATGGACAGAAGAATCGGATCGACACCACTTTTCTGTTTGAATCGAAACCGCGCCTGCTCGTTGAAGTCGTAGGTGTTTTTCGGATACCGGACATAATCTAAATGCACACCGTCGATCGGATATTTCTGTACCAATTCGGAGACTATTTGAATGAGATGAAGCCGAACTTCCGGGACGAGCGGTGAGAGATAAATTCCTTCCGTTCCGTTCTTCCTGAATTCGTTGGCGGAGCGATCGATATCCCGGATTCCATTTGCATCGATCGCACACCATTCCGGATGTTTCCAAAAAAGATGTTCGCGGTTCTTCGGTCTGTCATCCGAAGACCACAATAAATAAACGTTCAGCCAGACGTGAACTTTCAACCCGTTGGCGTGAGCCATGACGAGCGCATAGTCGAGCGGATCGAAATCGCTCCCGTTGAGTCGGTCGGCCATCGGCGCGATTTCCGAACGGTAATACGCATCGCCGCGACCTCTGACCTGAATGAAGAGATCAGTGAATCCGTTGAGTGACGCAAATTCGACAAAACGATCAATGTTCTTCTTGTCCGTCATCTGGTTGCGGACGATCCACAGACCAAGATGGCGTTCCTGCGAAAAGAGTTCGGAGAAATTCATCAGGATAAAAAGAAAGAGGGCAGCGAATATCGCTGCCCAACGGTTATTTCGCCGATCGTTATGCAATCGGAAGTTCGCTTTTATTCTCCCTTCTTCTCGGTTTTTGGAGCCGGAGTGGGAGCCTCGGTTTTTCCCTTGGCTTCGGTGGGAACTTCCTTCCCTTTTTCGGCGGATTCTTTTTTGGAAGGCTTTGCCGGTTTCTTTTCTTCGACCGGTTTTTTATAATCGACAAATTCGATGAGCGAAACCGCGGCGGCGTCGTTATCCCGGAATCCTAATTTGACGATTCGCGTATATCCGCCGTTGCGCGTCGCATATTGCGGCGCGATGTGGTCGAATAACTGCTTGACGAGGGTTCTGTCATTCAGAACTTTGTAAGCGAGTCTTCTGTGGTGAATCGTGCCTTTTTTCCCAAAGGTGATGAGACGTTCGACGACGCGTCTGAGTTCTTTCGCACGGGCGTCGGTCGTCTTGATTTTTCCATGTTGGATCAGCGAACCTGCCATATTGGATAACATCGCCTTTCGGTGACTGGCTACCATCCCAAGTTTCGCTACACGTTTCTGGTGGCGCATTTCTACAAACTCCTATCGGTGTTAATCTTCTTTTTCAATTAAATATTTCTCGACATCGACTCCGAATTCGAGGTTCATGCTTTTGAGTTTCGCCATCAGCTCGTTCAACGATTTGCGTCCGAAATTCTTGAACTTCAGCATCTCCGACTCTTCTTTCGAAACCAGGTCGGCAATCGTCCTGATATTATTGGCTTTCAGGCAATTATACGAACGAACGGAAAGTTCCATCTCATCGACACTCTTCTTCAGCAGGTTCCGCACTTTGACGATATCCTCGTTAGGAATATCCTTCGGGAAATCGACCGGTTTAGATTCCACTTTGGAAAAGAGCGAGAAATATTCTTTCAGCAGATTCGAGGCAATGTCAATGGATTCTTCCGGCGTGATGCTTCCGTCGGTTTCGATTTCCAGCGTCATCTTTTCCAGAATTTCCCGGGACGTGCCTGGCAGGTTTTCGACCTGGAAAGAAACGTTGGTGATCGGCGAAAAGATGGAGTCGATGAAAATCGTGCCGATCGGGTAATCAATCGTCTTGTTTTTCTCGGCCGGCACCCAGCCGGTTCCGCGCGATATTTTCAATTCTATCGTGAAATCTGCTTTTTCGTTCAGCGTACAGATATGAATCTCTGGATTGAGAATCTTGAACTGCGTCGTGTCTTTGCCGATCTCGCCGGCGAGAAGTTCGCCTTCGCCTTTGCAGTGAAGATGAATTTTGTCCGGTTTCGGATCATACAATTTCAGACGCACCTGTTTGAAGTTGAGGATTATGTCCGCCACATCTTCCTTGACGCCTGTAATGGAGGCAAATTCATGAAGAACGCCGTCTATTTTGATCGACGAGATTGCGGCGCCGGGAATCGAAGTCAACAGGACTCGTCGGAGCGCATTTCCGATCGTCGTTCCAAAACCGCGCTCCAACGGTTGTACGACATAAACGCCGTGCGTGGCTGTGGATTGTTCTTTTACAACTCTGGCTATGATTTGCTCTTGTGTGGTCATTTATCTCCTCACTATTTAGAATAGAGTTCAACGACTAATTGTTCGTTCACGTCCACACCCATTTGGTCTCTTTCGGGAACCTGAACAAAAATGCCCTGCAGTTTGGCTTTGTCAAGGATCAGCCAGGAAAGTTCATGGTCGCCGTGAATTCGTTTCATGGATTCATGGATAGCGTCCATTTTCCGGCTTTTTTCTCTGACCTGAATGACGTCGTTTGATTTAACGAGATAGGAAGGAATGGTGACGATTTTCCCATTGACGGTAAAATGTCTGTGGCTGACCAACTCGCGCGCCATTTTCCTGGAGGATGCGAATCCAAGCCGATAGACGACATTGTCGAGGCGGGTTTCCAAAAGTTTCATCAGGTTGGTGCCTGTGATGCCTTTCTGTCCGGTCGCGATCTCGAAATAGCGTCTGAACTGCTTTTCAAATATCCCGTAAATTCTCTTGATTTTTTGTTTCTCTCTCAACTGCAAACCGTAGTTTGACAGCCGTCTGCGATTGGTCTGTCCATGTTGTCCCGGGACGTAGCTCTTTGTCTCGAAAGAGCATTTGGTGCCGTTGCACCGCTCGCCTTTCAGAAAGAGCTTCTTGCCTTCTCTGCGGCACAACTTACAAACCGGACCTGTATATCTTCCCATCTATGATACTCCCAAGATTTGACTTTATACCCTTCTGCGTTTCGGAGGCCTGCATCCGTTATGCGGGATGGGCGTGACGTCTTTGATCGACATGATCTGGAGTCCTGCCAGATTCAGCGCGCGTATGGCGGCTTCTCTGCCAGCACCCGGGCCTTTGACCCGAACTTCGACGCGGCTCAATCCCAGTTCCATCGCTTCCTTTGCGGCTTTCGTGGATGCCAACTGAGCGGCAAACGGAGTGTTTTTCCGGGAGCCTTTGAAACCGGCGGCTCCCGCCGATGCCCACGAGATCACATTTCCGAAATTATCCGTGAGCGAAATGATTGTATTATTAAAGGTCGCCTTGACGGTCGCTATACCTTCGGCGTCCGCCCTAATTTTTTTCTTCTTCTTCGTTGCGGCACGTTTTTGTGGCAATTCAGATACCTCCTTTATTATCCTTTCTTACCGACTTTCGTCTTCTTCCTGCTGACCGTCCGTCTCGGACCTTTAGCGGTGCGGGCGTTGGTCTTCGTGCGCTGTCCTCTGACAGGCAATCCACGTCTGTGTCTAAGGCCCCGATAGCTTCCGATTTCCATCAGACGCTTGATATTCATCTGGTTTTCCGTTCGGAGCGCGCCTTCGACTTTTTCTTCGTTGCTGATCACGTTTCGTATGTCTTTGACCTGTTCTTCTGTCAGATTTTTCACACGGATTTCGGGATCGACATTCGCTTTCAGCAGAATATTCGTGGCTGTAGTTAGACCTATACCAAAGATATAGGTCAAAGCAATTTTTACTTTTTTATCATTAGGTAAATCTACACCGGCAATTCGAGCCAAAATTTCCTCCTACTACCTGTTAACCCTGGCGTTGTTTGTGCTTCGGGTTGCTACAAATGACTCTTACCACACCTTTGCGACGAATGATTTTGCATTTATCACAAATTTTCTTGACTGATGATCTCACTTTCATGGTCTGTCCACTTTATTTATATCTGTAAGTTATTCTTCCTTTGCTCAGGTCGTACGGCGAGAGCTCCAGCGTCACCTTGTCGCCCGGCAAAATCTTGATGAAATGCATCCTCATCTTGCCGGAAACATGTGCCAGAACCTCGTGCCCGTTTTCAAGGACAACCCTAAACGAAGCATTGGGCAAGTTCTCTTTGATCGTTCCATCCACCTTGATTAGTTTTTCTTTCGTCATGCGTTCTGTTCTTTCATTCACTCACGGACAGAATAATCGGTCCGTTCTCGGTGATGGCAATTGTGTGTTCGTAATGTGCCGATGGTTGATGATCGACTGTGACGACCGTCCATCCATCGTTTAAAGCATAAACCTCGAATGTCCCGGCGTTTACCATCGGTTCGATCGCCAGACACATTCCCGGTCTGAGAACCGGTCCTCTGCCGGGTTCGCCGTAATTCGGGACTTCCGGACTTTCATGAAGTCTCTGACCGATGCCGTGACCGACCATGTCGCGCACGACCGAAAACCCATTCTCTTCGACAAAAAACTGAACGGCGTTTCCGATGTCGGACAGGTGCTTGCCCGGAAGCGCTTTTTCGATTCCTTTGTATAAAGATTCCTTTGTGACCTGCATCAGGCGGGCTTTGGTTTCGCTGACTTCGCCGACGGCAAATGTGAAAGCGGCGTCACCGTAGTAACCATCTTTCTCGACGCCAACGTCGATCCCGACGATCTGTCCTGCCAGCAGTTCTCTCTTTGACGGAATGCCGTGAACCACCTCTTCGTCGATGCTGATGCAAATACTCGCCGGATACCCGCGATAACCCTTGAAGGCCGATTTAGCATGTTGACTATGAATATATTCTTCCGCAATCCTGTCGAGTTTCCTCGTCTGGACTCCGGGCTTCATCTCCAACCCGAGAACGTGAAGTGTTTCGGACACGATTCGGTTACTCTCGCGCATCTTCTCGATTTCTTCTTCTGAGCGAATATAGATCATATGACGTCTTTTAATGACGACCTCTCAATTTGCCGCTTTTCAGAAATCCGTCGTAGTGCCGCATCAGCAAATGCGATTCGATTTGCTGAAGCGTGTCCAGCGCAACGCCGACAATAATCAACAAACTGGTACCGCCGAAAAAGGACGCCAGATCGTAGTTAATGTCCATGACGTTCATCAGGATATACGGAAAAACGGCGATGAATGCGAGGAAAATAGAACCCGGCAGGGTCACTTTCGTCAGGATATTGTCGATGAATTCGGAGGTCTTTTTTCCGGGACGAATGCCGGGAATGAAACCGCCGTATTTCTTCATATTATCGGCAACCTCGATCGGATTGAAGGCGATCGCCGTATAAAAATAGGTAAAGAACACAATGAACAGGCCGTAAATCAACCAGTAAACCGGCGATTGCACGCTAAAGAACCGCATCATGCCTTGAATCGCATCGCTCTGCGGGAAAAATGTTGCGATCGTGCTGGGAATGAACATGATAGATTGCGCAAAAATGATCGGCATGACGCCTGCCGTATTGACCCGCAATGGAATATGCGTCGCCTGACCGCCATAGACTTTTCGTCCGACGACACGTTTGGCATACTGAACCGGAATTTTCCGCTGTCCCTGCGTCAACAGTACCACAAATCCGACGATAGCGAACATCAACCCGACCAGGATGACTTCCGTAAATATCCCCCGGACATCTTCCTTGATCAACGAGATTTCACTGACAAATACATTGGGCAGACGCGCGATGATACCGATCATGATGATCAGTGAAATTCCATTCCCGATACCGCGCTCTGTAATTTTCTCGCCGAGCCACATGATCAACACGGTTCCGGCGGTCAGAGTCACCATCGCTATCATCGTAAAACCAAATCCGGGATGCGGAACAACCGGTAGAATCTGGTTGCCGATGCGGGCTGACATCTGCGGACTCATCAGGAACTGGGCAATACCGAACGCCTGAAGTGCCGAGATGAGGACCGTTCCGTAACGGGTTAGTTGCGTAATTTTTTTCCGCCCCTCTTCGCCTTCCTTTTGAAGCTTCTGAAAATAGGGAATCACAGCGCCGAGTAACTGAATGATGATCGAAGCACTGATGTACGGCATGATGCCGAGAGCAAAGAGCGTTGCGCGCGAAAATGCACCGCCCGCGAAAAGATCATACAATCCGAACAGAGTATTAGAGAAATTCCGCATCGCCGCACCCATGACTTCGCTGTCGATGCCGGGGATGGGGATGTGCGAACCGATCCGGATAACGATGAGGATCGCTAAGGTGTAAAAAATACGTTTTCTTAGTTCGGGAATTCGAAAGATACTCTGGAATTGTTGTTTCATATGATCTCAGCCTTTCCCCCAGACGCTTCGATTTTTGCTTTTGCAGTCTTGCTGAATGCGTTGGCGACGACGCGAACGGGTTCCGTAATCTCGCCATTTCCAAGAATCTTGACCGGTTTTGCCGATGTCTTGATATATCCTTTTTGAAGAAGGGTTTCGATGGTCACTTCCGGCAGTTGCAGACGCGCGATCACATCCAAATTGACGATCTGGACATCTTCTTTGAAAATATTGGTGAATCCGCGTTTCGGAAGCCTTCTGTAAATCGGCATCTGCCCGCCTTCGTGCCACGGACGAAATTTATTGCCGGCCCGGGAGCCTGCGCCTTTATTTCCGCGTCCGCTGGTGCCGCCGGTTCCGGAGGCGTTTCCTCTGCCCACTCTTTTTTCATTCTGTTTTGCGCCCTGCGCATATTTGAGGGAACCTAAATTCATAACTATTCCTTGACTTCTTCAATTTTTAATAAATGTGAAATCGAATTGATCATGCCGCGAATCGCGGGATTGTCCTGCTGAACGACCGTCTGGTGCATCCGATGAAGTCCCAGTGCTTCCAGGGTCCGTTTGGTGCGCGCCCGATAATCGATTCCGCTTCTGATCTGGGTAATCTTCAACATTGTTTTTGCGCTTTCTTTTTTCATAATCCAAATATCTCCTGAATCGTCTTCTCGCGTTTATGAGCGATGAAATAAGGATCTCTCAGCTTTTCGAGAGCGACCATCGTCGCTTTCACGACATTGTGGGTGTTGTTGCTACCGATCGATTTGGATAAAATATCTTTGATTCCCGCCTGCTCCATGATCGCACGAATTGCGCCGCCTGCGATGATCCCTGTTCCGGGCGTTGCCGGTTTGAGGAACACTTTCGACGCACCGAATTTAGCGGTGACCATGTGAGGAATGGTGCCGTTGATAACGGGTACTTTAACGATACTTTTTTTGGCGCTTTCTTTTCCTTTCGCCACGGCGGTTGTCACTTCCAGCGCCTTTCCGAGTCCGATTCCGACATGACCTTTTCCGTCGCCAACTGCAACGATGGCATTGAATCTGAACCGGCGACCTCCTGTGACCACCTTTGAGACTCTATTGATCTTTACGACTTTTTCTTCAAGCAGCTCAAGCTGTGTAGCATCGACTGTTTTCAAATCTTGACTCCTCCCGAGTTTAGAATTCCAATCCGGCTTTTCTGGCGGCGTCGGCCAAGGCTTTGACGCGACCATGGTATTTGTATCCGCCCCGGTCGAAAACTACTTTCGTTATTTTTTTCGATATTGCCTTTTCGGCTAAATACTGTCCGACGAGCGCACTCTTATCGATCTTCTTGGTATCCTTGGCGATCTTTTCTTTGACTTCGGGCGTCAGGTCCGAAACCGAGAAAAAAGATGTGTGGTTCGTATCGTCGATCAATTGCGCATAGATGTGGGTCAGACTGCGAAACACGGCGAGCCGGGGTCTTTCCGGAGTGCCATGGACATTTTTTCTGATCCGACGTCTTCTTTTATTCCGAGCGAATTCTTTTTCTTTCTTGATATTTTCCATTCCGTTACCCCTATTTCACTCCAACTTTCTTGCCGGCTTTTCTCCGGATATGTTCACCTTGATAACGAATACCAAAACCCTTGTACGGTTCCGGCGGGCAGATAAGGCGCAGTTTGGCGGCTACCTGTCCGACTTTTTGTTTATTGATGCCGGAAATCAGAATGTTGAGGTTTTTGGGCACCGAAAGCGTGATTTCTTCCGGAGGCGTAAACAAGATCGGATGAGAAAGTCCGACGTTCATAAAGAGCGATTTTCCTCTTAATTCGACGGAGAAACCGATGCCTTCGATCTCCAGCAATTTCGTAAATCCGTTAGAAACGCCTTCGACCATGTTGGCGATCAGCATGCGAGTCAGGCCGTGTAAAGCCTTATGCGTCTTGCTGTCGCTGGAGCGGGTCACGACGATTTCATTTCCGGTTTTCGTTACGGTCATGTCCGTCGGGTATTGCCAATGCAGTTGTCCTTTCGGCCCCTTGACATCGACGGTGTTATTTTGAATTGAGATATCTACGCCTTTAGATATTTCAATAGGTTTTTTTCCGATTCGAGACACTGTTTACTCCTTACTACCTATCGTTACCATATATAGCAAAGCACTTCGCCGCCGACGTTGTTTCTCCGGGCGACTTTATCGGTGATGACGCCCAGCGGCGTGGAGAGGATGGCTATGCCTAATCCTCCGACAACGCGGGGAACCTTCGATGACGGCACATAGAAGCGTCTGCCGGGACGGCTGATTCTCTCAAGCCCTTCGATGACCGGTTCGCCCGTCTTCTGATATTTGAGATAGATACGAATCAGTCCCTGTCTGCCGTCTTTGACCAGAATAAAGTCCTTGATATAGTTCTCATATTTTAGGACCAGAGCGATTTTCTTCTTCAAATTGGACGCGGGAATATCCACCCAGCGATGATTGGCAACCTGAGCGTTTCTGACTCGTGTTAAAAAATCTGCTATTGGATCGGTTACTGGCATATTAAAAATACTCCTGTTTTACCAGCTGGCTTTTGTGATACCCGGAATCTCGCCCTTGAGCGCCAATTCCCTGAAACATAAGCGGCAAAGACCAAATTTGCGATAATATCCTCTCGGACGGCCGCAGATCGAGCACCGGTTGACGCTTCTTGTTGAAAACTTCGGTTTACGTTTTGCTTTCGCAATCAAAGATTTCTTTGCCATATCAATTTCTCTCCCCAGAAGTCGATGCGGCGGCACGCTTCTTGAATGGGAAACCGAAGCAGGCCAAGAGTTCGTATGCCTCGGCATCCGTCTTTGCACTTGTCGTTATCGTTATATTCATTCCACGGACCTTGTCGACTTTATCGTAGTCGATTTCCGGGAAAATGATCTGTTCTTTCAACCCCATCGAATAATTTCCGCGCCCGTCAAACGATTTGTCGGACAATCCCGAAAAATCGCGAACGCGCGGGATGGCGGTCGAGATCAATCTATCTAAAAATTCGTACATTCTTTCGTGTCTGAGCGTCACACAGCATCCGACGGGGTCTCCGATGCGAATCTTGAAGTTCGAGATCGCTTTCTTCGCGCGGGTCGTGACCGGTTGCTGACCTGATATCGTGCGGATGTCCTCGATGGAACTCTTTAGGCTCGCCGGGTCTTCCTTGCTCTTGCCGATACCGACGTTGATCGTAATCTTGGTGAGTTTGGGAACCTGCATGATATTTTTGTACTCGAACTTTTTAACCAATGCCGGAACGACCTCTTTTCCGTACAATTCGAGTAATCTGGATTTATATTCTGACTTTTTCGTCACTGACAACTCCTTATGATATGCTGTCGATTACTTCGTCTGTTTTCTTGGAATAGCGCACTTTTTTGCCGTCCTTGAGGAAGCGGTAGCCAACCTTGGTAGGTTCGTCCGTATGAACCAGGACGACCTTGGAAACGTTGATCGCCGCCTCTTTTTCGATGATTCCGCCCTGCGGATTTTTCTGGCTCTTGCGCATGTGTCTCTTGATAAAATTGACGCCTTCAATGATGACCGTATTTTTATCGCGGAAAACCTTCAGCACTTTTCCGGTCTTTCCGCGGGATTCTCCTGTCGTCACTTTTACCATATCATTTTTCCGAATACGAAACATTCTGATTCTCCTTTAAATCACTTCGGGCGCCATCGAGACGATTTTCATATAATTCTTTTCTCGCAGTTCTCTGGCGACGGGACCAAAAATGCGGGTGCCTTTTGGCTCTAAATTATTGTCGATGAGGACGACCGCGTTGTCATCAAAGCGAATATAGGAACCGTCTTTTCGGCGAATTTCTTTCGTCGTGCGAACGACGACGGCCCGCGATTTGTCGCCTTTTTTCACCATTCCGCCGGGCGCCGCCTGCTTGACCGTTACGACAAGAACGTCGCCGACCGATCCGAATTTCCTTCCGGAACCGCCCAAAACCTGAATGCAAAGTACCTTTTTAGCACCGGTATTGTCTGCAACATTCAACCTTGTTTCTTGTTGTATCATTGGATCTTCACCCTACTCTTTCTCAGCGGATTTGACGATTTCCAACAAAGTCCATCTCTTCAGTCGGCTCAGCGGACGGGATTCCACGACTTTGACGACGTCGCCGATGGTGCATTTGTTTTCCGGATCATTGGCATAGAACTTGGATGTCCGTCTGACGTATTTTCCATAGGTCGCATGTTTTACGGTTCTTTCTACGGAAATGACGATTGTCTTGTCCATTTTATTGCTCACCACAGTACCGATGAGAACTTTTCTTTTCTCTTGTGTCGTCATTTTTCACTTTCCTGCGTTTGTTTGCTCTTTTCGTCGGTTACTCGTTTGCCCAGTTCGAATTCGCGAAGAACCGTCTTGATTTGCGCGATCTCTTTCCGGACTTCCTTGATTTTCAGGGGATTCTCCAACTGCTGAAGCGCTTTTTGGAAACGAAGGTTTTCGAGAGCCGATATGTCGTCTTTCAGTTTCGTTTCCAGCTCGGCGACGGATAATTCCGATAGTTTATTTTTCTTCACGTTACGCTCCTACCTCTCGTCGTGCGACAATCTTCGTCTTGATGGGCAATTTAAAAGCACCCGTCTCGAACGCCTCTTTGGCTTCCGCTTCATTGCCGACTTCTACTTCAAATAAAATTCTGCCCGGTTTGATAACGGCGACCCAAAACTCGGGTGCGCCTTTTCCTTTTCCCATACGGGTTTCTGCCGGTTTTTTAGTAACAGGTTTGTCGGGAAATATCCGAATCCACATCTTTCCGTGTTTTCTGACCTTTCTGGCGATTGCTACGCGGACGGCTTCGATCTGACGGGCGTCGATCCAACCACATTCCAGCGCTTTTAGACCGTAATGTCCGAAGCATACTTCACTGCCGCGGCTCGCGACGCCTTTCATTCTACCCCTGTGCTGTTTTCTATGTTTAGTTTTTCGAGGTGCCAGCATTGTTCAATTCCTTTATTGCTTTTTCTTAAAAGTTTCTCCGTTACAAATCCAAACCTTGATGCCAATACATCCATAAGTCGTATGAGCCGTAATCGAAGCAAAATCTATGTCGGCGCGTATTGTATGCAACGGAACGCGACCTTCTCGGGCTGTTTCCCTTCGCGCGATTTCCGAGCCACCGAGTCGTCCACTACACTGAATACGAATGCCTTCCGCGCCCATCCGCATGGTTGCCTGAATGGCTTTTTTCATCGCTCTTCTGTAAGATACTTTCTTGACGATCTGTGCGGATATATTGTTGCCGACTAACACAGCGTTCAATTCAGGTCTCTTGATCTCATTGACATTGATCTGAACGTCCGTCTTGGTAATCTTTTGGAGTTCCAGCTTCAGCAGATCGACTTCCTCGCCCTTCTTGCCGATAACGATGCCGGGGCGAGACGTATTGATCGTGATCGTGATCTTTTTCGAAGTCCGGTGAATGTCGATACTGGCGATTCCGGCGTTCGGGATCCTTTTTAATAAATACCGGCGAAGCGTTATATCTTCCGTCAGTTTGGCTGTAAAGTTTTTCTCATCGAACCAGTTACTGCTCCAATCTTTATTAAACCCCAGACGAAAACCTATTGGATGAGTTTTTTGACCCAAGAAACCTCCGATTATTTTTTCTTTTGATTCTTGCCGACTTTGTCTTTTTTCTCGGCAATGGTTACAGAAATGTGACTACTGCGCTTGCGGATGATCGACGCGCGCCCCATCGAACCGGCGCGAAAACGCTTGACCGTTGCGCCTGCATCGACTAATATAGTTTTCACGAATAAATCTTCCGGATTGACGCTGGCTCCGCCTTCCAGTGTCATGAGATTTGAAACGGCGGATCGAACGGTTTTTTCAACCCATTCCGACGCTTTCTTGTTGCTAAAATGCAACTGGTTCAGCGCCGTCTCGACGTCTTTCCCGCGAACAAGGTCTGCAACCATGCGAACTTTTCGCGGAGATTGTTTGATATGTCTGCTGATGGCTTTTGCTTCCATATTCGTTACTTCGCACCCTTCTTTTCTGCTCCGGCATGTCCGCGGAATATTCTCGTGTGCGAAAACTCGCCGAGTTTATGTCCTACCATGTTCTCCGTGACAAACACCGGGATAAACTTATTACCGTTATGAACGGCGATGGTTTGGCCGACAAATTCGGGAGAAATCGTCGATCTTCTGGCCCAGGTCTTGATGACCTTTTTCTTGCCCGAAGCATTCATCTGCTCAATTTTCACCAGCAATTTGGCGTCAATGTATGGTCCTTTCTTCAGCGAACGACTCATTCGTCTCTCTCCCTATTTAGCCCGTCTTTTTACAATGAATTTACTGCTCGGATTCCGTTTCTTACGCGTCCGGTATCCTTTTGTCGGTTTTCCCCAAGGCGTACAGGGATGTCTGCCGCCGGAACTCTTTCCTTCACCACCACCCATCGGATGATCGATCGGGTTCATCGCGACTCCTCTGACCTTGGGTCTGCGACCTAACCAGCGGTTTCTTCCCGCTTTGCCTAAAGAAATATTCTCGTGCGTCTTGTTTCCTACGACGCCGACCGTGGCGTAACATTCTTCGAAAATCAAGCGCATCTCGCCGGAGGGCATTTTCAGCGTAACGTACTTGCCTTCCTTCGCCATGATCTGAGCGGAGGTACCGGCGCCGCGTGCGATCTGTCCGCCTGCTTTCGGTTTCATTTCGATATTGTGAATGAATGTGCCCGCCGGAATATTTTTCAACTGAAGCGTATTGCCGACTTTGATCGGTGCTTCGGAGCCGGATAAAATGACATTGCCGACTTCCAGTCCGTCCGGCGCGATGATATACCGTTTCTCGCCGTCTTTATAGCAGACCAAAGCGATACGCGAACTGCGGTTCGGATCGTATTCGATCGTTTTCACGGTGGCTTCGATGCCGTATTTATCGCGCTTGAAATCGATGATACGATAAGCGCGTTTGACGCCGCCGCCACGCCGACGCGAGGTCACGCGTCCCCGGTTATTTCTTCCGCCTGAACTCAGTTGCACGGCCAGTAAATTTTTTTCCGGCTTGGTCGTCGTGATCTCTTCGAACGTATCGACCGTTTTAAAGCGCTGTCCAGGTGTATTCGGTTTGATCTTTTTTATACCCATAGCTTTATACCGCGGTTACTCCCTGATAAAAATCTATTTTTTCACCTTCCTTAAGCGTCACGATGGCTTTCTTCCAGTTCGCACGTCTTCCGTTCGTCCGGATGACTCTGCCGCCGCTTCTGACCGTCATCTGTTTTTGCTTGCCGCCCATTTGAATGGTCGCAACCTTCTCGACTTTCACGCCGAAACGGTCTTCGACGGCTTTCTTGACTTCGATCTTGTTCGCTTTCGGATGGATGACGAAACCATATTTCCGTTCCTTTTCCTGAAGCGCATTCATCTTCTCTGTCAGGAGCGGTTTGATGATGATAATTTCCTTGATAGACATCGTTGATCCCTTATTTATTCGCGAGGAGACGATTGTTTAATTTCTCGAAGCCTGCCCGGTCGATTAGCAAGACTTCGCAGTCCAATAAATCATAAGTGGATGCGCGTTCGGCTTCGACCAGCAGAACGTTGTAAAAATTGCGCGCCGCCAGCGAAAGGTTCTCGGTAATTTCCGTCGCCAGCATCGTGATTCGCTTTTCGGAGATATTGAACTTGTCCAGCAATTCACGGACATTTTTGGCTTTCGGATCGCTGAAATTGAAATCCTCAACGACGATGATGCCGCCGTTCTGATATTTATAAGCGAGAGCGCTCTGTCTGGCCAGACGTTTGACCTTCTGGTTTATCTTCACTCCATAAATTTTCGGTTTCGGTCCGAACGCCCTTCCACCGCCAACCCAGACCGGGCTGGTGTTGGAACCGGCGCGTGCTGTGCCGCGGCCTTTTTGCTTCCATGGTTTTCTACCGCCGCCGCGCACTTCCGCGCGCGTCTTGGTGGAAGCGGTTCCCTGACGGCTGTTTGTCATTTCCGCTTTCACAGCCAGCCAGATCGAGTGATCGTGCGGTTCGACGGTAAAAGAAGGTTGGTCAAATACCATCTTCTCGCCGGATTCCGATCCGTCTTTCTTAAAAATGGTGAATTCTATACTCAACGTTCCTGCCTCCGAATAGTTACGATACCGCCGGTCGCTCCGGGAATGGCACCTTTTATATACAATAAGTTATTGGCGGCGTCTATTTTGGCAATCTTGAGATTCCGAATCGTCGATTGTGTTCCGCCCATTCTGCCCGCCATCTTGACTCCCTTGATGACGCGCGACGGATAAGCCGACGCGCCAATCGCACCCGGCGCTCTCAATCGATCGCTCTGACCGTGCGTCTTCGGACCGCCTTTAAAACCATGGCGTTTGACGGTTCCCTGAAATCCTTTTCCTTTCGAGGTGCCGGTGACCTTGACGATATCGCCTTCCTTGAAAATTTCGACGGTAATGCTCTCGCCGGCTTTCGCAGTTGTCGGACCGAAATCCCGAATTTCCGCGACATAGCGAAGCGGCTCGACCTTGACGGCTTTAAAGCGACCGAGATCGGGTTTTTTCATCAGGCGTTCGACTTTTTTCTCGAACCCCAACTGCACCGCGACATATCCATCCGTCTTCTTCGACTTGACCTGAATGACCGGACAAGGACCGGCTTGAACGACCGTGACCGGCACGATCTCGCCCGATTCCTTGAAAATCTGGCTCATTCCCAATTTTTTACCAATAATTCCAATCATAACCGTGTTTCCGTTATACCTTAATCTCGATATCGACGCCCGCCGGAAGGTCTAATTTCATCAAAGCATCGACCGTTTTCGACGTGGAATTCAAAATATCAATGAGTCTTTTATGGATTTTTGTTTGAAACTGTTCTCTGGACTTTTTATCCACGTGCGGCGACCGCAAAACGGTGTAAACCGTTCTCTGCGTGGGCAGTGGAATCGGACCCGAAACAAGGGCGCCTGTCGATTTCGCCGTTGCCACGATCTTCTTGGTACTCTTGTCCAAAAGATTGTGATCGTACGCTTTCAAACTGATTCTTATTCTTTGTCCTGGCACAGAATGCTCCTTTATTCCAATATTTCGGTTACGACGCCGGCACCGACCGTCCGTCCGCCTTCTCGAATCGCAAACCGCAACTCTTTTTCCATCGCGATCTCCGTGATCAATTCTACCGTCACGTTCACATTGTCACCCGGCATCACCATCTCGATGCCTTCCGGCAAGGTCACGACGCCCGTCACGTCGGTCGTCCGAAAGTAAAACTGCGGACGATATCCCTTGAAAAACGGCGTGTGGCGGCCGCCTTCTTCCTTCGTCAATACATAAACTTTACCCAAGAATTTCTTGTGGGGCGTGATGCTCTTCGGCGCCGCGACTACCATGCCTCTCTGCAGCCAATCTTTTTCGATTCCGCGCAGAAGCAAACCAACATTGTCCCCCGCTTGGCCGCGATCCAACAACTTGCGGAACATTTCAACGCCCGTCACGACCGTCTTCTTGTAGCCGCCCAGACCGATAATCTCAACTTCTTCACCAACCTTGATGACGCCCCGGTCGATTCTGCCCGTGCCTACCGTTCCGCGTCCCGTGATCGAAAAGACGTCTTCGATCGGCATCAGAAACGGCTTCTCGATGTCGCGCTTCGGTTCCGGTATGAAACTGTCAACCGCATCGATCAATTCCATGATGCACTTCGTCTTCTCCGGATCATCCGGATTGTTCAACGCTTCCAATGCGCTTCCCCGAATGATCGGCGTTGTGTCGCCCGGAAAATTGTACTTGTTCAGCAAGTCCCTTAATTCCATCTCCACCAAATCTATCAATTCAGGATCATCTACCAGATCTATCTTGTTCAAAAATACTACCATGCTCGGTACATTCACCTGGCGTGCCAATAATACGTGCTCTCGCGTCTGGGGCATCGGGCCGTCAAATGCCGACACAACCAATATCGCGCCGTCCATCTGTGCCGCACCCGTAATCATGTTCTTGATGTAATCCGCGTGTCCCGGACAATCCACGTGCGCATAATGCCGCTTCGGCGACTCGTATTCCACGTGCGCCGTATTGATCGTGATCCCGCGCGCTTTCTCTTCCGGCGCGTTGTCAATACTGTCAAATGTCCGTACATCCGCAAATCCTTGCTTATGCAAAACAAATGTCATCGCCGCCGTCAACGTCGTCTTCCCGTGATCCACGTGGCCGATCGTCCCTACGTTTACATGCGGTTTCGTCCGCTTAAATTGTTGCTTTGCCATCGGTGCTCCTTAAGTTTTAAAAAAGTCCGGCACGAAGCCTCTGGTTTTCTCGATAATCGTTTTCTGAACCTTCTTATCACAAAAATCGTGATTCGAAAATTTCATCGTAAAATTCGCTCTGCCCTGTGTGATCGAGCGAAGATCTGTTGCATAACCGAACATCTCTCTGAGCGGCGTGGATGCGTCCACGATGTTGATGTTTCCGCGCTTGTTCATACCCGTCACGTTGGCGCGCCGGGAGTTTAAATCGTTGATGACGTCGCCGAGATAAGTATCCGGAACGGTGACTTCGAGCGACATAATCGGTTCCAAAATCGCCGGTTCGGTTTTCATCAGCGCCTCTTCCAGCGCCATCGAACCTGCGACTTCAAACGCCAGTTCGGTGGATTCGTCTTCGCGGTATTCGCCGCCGGTGATCGTCACTTTGAGTTTCTGCAGCGGGTAACCGGCTAAGATTCCGCTTTTCAATCTATTGATAACGCCGCGCTTGATGGCGGGTATAAATTCTTTGGGTAAAACGTCGCCATTGAGTCGGTTCTCGACGATCGCGTCCTGAATGTTTCCGGCGGGTTCGACGAGCAATTCAACTTTGGCATACTGTCCTTTTCCGGTCGTTTGGCGATCGAACGTTGCGATTCCGACGGCAGATTTGGTAACGGTTTCACGATACGAAACCTGTGGTTTGCCGATATGCGCCTTGACGTTGAATTCGCGAAGCAGACGATCGATAAAAATTTCCAGATGAAGTTCACCCATTCCGGAAATGATTGTCTGTCCGCTCTCTTCGTCTATCTCAACGCGGAAGGTCGGATCTTCCGTCACCAATTTTTCCAGAGAAGCCTGTAATTGTTCCGAATCGGCTTTGCTTTTCGGCTCGATGGAAACGTGAACGACCGGTTCCGGAAAGACCATGGATTCGAGGATGATCGGATTCTTGGAGTCACAAAGCGTATGACCCGTGATGCTGTCTTTCAAGCCGACGACCGCGCCGATTTCTCCCACAGTCAGCACGTCCTTTTCTTCGCGTTTGTTCGCGTGCATTAGCAAAAGTTTGGAAATCCGCTCTTTTTTCTGGATCGTCGAGTTGTAAACCAGCGTGCCTTTTTCGAGCATTCCCGAATAGACGCGGATAAAACTCAGACGTCCGACGTGCGGATCGGTCATGATTTTAAAAATGAGTGCCGAAAACGGATCGTCGATACTGGCCTTGCGCTCGATCGGCGTACCTTTCAGATTTATTCCCTGAATTGGCGGGACGTCAAAAGGTGAAGGCAGGTATTCCACGACGGCATTTAACAGCGGCTGAACGCCTTTGTTTTTGAAGGCGGAGCCACAAAAAACCGGAACGATCTTGTTTTGGAGCGTCCCGGTACGAATCGCGCGTCGGATTTCTTCGGGCTTAATCTCTTCGCCGTTCAGATATTTGGCAAAGACGACGTCGTCAAAGTTCGCGGCTTCTTCGATAAGAAGGCCTCTATATTTTTCCGCTTCTTCTTTTAAATCGTTCGGGATTTCGCCGTCGTAATAAACGGTTCCGAGTCCGTTGTGATCGTAAACGACGCTTTTTTTCTCGATGAGGTCGATGACGCCGTTGAACAGTTCGCCGGTTCCCAGCGGCAGATTGATCGCCACCGGTTTAGCTTTCAGCCGGTCTTTCATCATTTCGAGAACATTGAAAAAGTCCGCACCGGCTCTGTCCATTTTGTTGACAAACGCGATGCGCGGAATATGGTATTTGTCGGCTTGTCTCCAGACGGTTTCGCTCTGCGGTTCGACGCCGCCGACGGCGCAAAAGACGGCGATAGCGCCATCCAGAACTCTCAGCGAGCGTTCGACTTCCGCGGTAAAATCCACGTGTCCCGGCGTATCGATAATATTGATGCGATGTTCGTCCCAGTAACAGGTCGTTGCCGCTGAAGTAATCGTAATGCCGCGTTCTTTTTCCTGCGCCATCCAATCCATCGTCGCCGAGCCATCATGAACTTCGCCCATCCGATGAACCTTGCCGGTATAAAAGAGAATTCTCTCAGTCGTAGTGGTCTTTCCGGCGTCGATGTGCGCCATGATACCAATATTCCTTACGTTGCTGAGAGTTTCCTGCTTCACAAATTTCCTGATTTATTTGTAATGGGCAAACGCCTTGTTGGCTTCTGCCATTCGATGTGTATCTTCTTTTTTCTTGATGGAGCCGCCTTCGTTTCCGGCGGCGGCAATGATTTCTGCAGAGAGTTTTTCCGCCATCGATTTTCCCGGTCTGGCTTTGGCAAACGTAATGATCCAGCGGGAAGCTAACGCAAACCGGCGTGAGGGTTTGACTTCGATCGGGACCTGATATGTCGCGCCGCCGATGCGTCTGGATTTCACTTCCATGACCGGCGAAACGTTGTTGACGGCTTTGCGGAACACATCCAGACCATTGGTTTTTTTCGTCTCTTCCACGATCTCGATCGCTTCGTAGAAAACGTTTTCGGCAATCGACTTTTTTCCTTTTCTCAGAAGATAACTAATGAACCGCGCCGCATCGATCGAATTATATTTCGGATCCGGCAATGTGTGACGAGTAATGACTTTTTTCCTACGAGACATACATGAACCCCTATTATGACGGACGCTTGGTGCCGTATCTGGATCGGCTATTTTTTCTATCGTTGACGCCGCTTGCATCAAGTGTGCCGCGGATAATGTGATAACGAACTCCCGGAAGGTCTTTTACACGTCCGCCCTGCACGAGCACGATGGAATGCTCCTGAAGGTTATGACCTTCGCCCGGGATGTAGGCTGTTACTTCTATCCCGTTCGATAAACGGACACGAGCAACTTTTCGCAAGGCTGAGTTCGGTTTCTTGGGCGTTGTAGTATAAACGCGCGTGCATACACCTCTCTTCTGAGGGCAACTGCGAAGCGCGGGCGCCTTCTCCTTCTTGCTAACGATGTCTCTTCCTTTTCGAACTAACTGATTTATTGTCGGCATACTCTCTCCATTATAAAAGCCTGCAAAAATACAAAAAATTAATTTTTTAAACAACACCTTTCATAAAACGGAACGCTATTTTTGCAAAGCCGCGAGTTCATTTTCCTTGTTTCTTTCCTTTTCGCGGATGTTATCCCATTCCTGCAATTCTTCTTCCGGCTCCGTCACGAGGATGTTGTTGTACTTGCGTAAACCGGTTCCAGCGGGAATCAAACGTCCCATGATTACATTTTCTTTCAGACCGCGCAAATAATCGACTTTTCCGGCAACGGCCGCATCGGTCAAAACGCGTGTGGTTTCCTGGAACGACGCCGCCGAGATGAACGATTCCGTGTTCAGAGAAGCGCGGGTGATGCCCAGCAACATTTCGGTAAATTGAGCCGAATGCGCCGGCCGGGCTTTCGCAGGATTTTTTTCTTCTTCCTTCAACAACCGGTTGAACTTGGCGAATTCCTTCTTGGAAACGACATCGCCTTCATCCCAGTCGGAATCGCCGACGTTGGTAATGACGACGAAGCCTTTCATCCGCTCGTTCTCTTCGATCAGTTCGTTGCGGTTGACGCGATCTTTTTCCAGCAGGTTTGTATCGCCGGAGTCTTCGATGCGGACTTTCTGCATCATCTGCCGAACGATGACTTCGATGTGTTTATCGTTGATGCGAACGCCCTGGAGTCGATAGACTTCCTGTATCTCGTTCACGAGATATTCCTGAACTTTGCGCGGATCCTGAACGGTCAAGATGTCTTGAGGGGCGACCGGTCCTTCGCAGAGTCTGTCGCCGGCCTTTACGTCATCGCCCTGATTGACGAGTACGAAACGACCGTACGGAATTTTATATTTCTTGTTGGTGGAACCGTCATAACCGGAGACGATCATCTCGCGAACGCCTTTTTCGGTTTTCCCGAACGTGACGCGTCCGTCGATTTCCGTGATGACCGCCGGGTCTTTCGGTCTTCTCGCTTCAAAGAGTTCCGCAACGCGCGGCAGACCGCCGGTAATATCACTGGTCTTTCCGGTTTCTTTCGGAATCTTCGCAAGCACGTCGCCCTGCGCAACCTTGTCGCCGTCTTTGACGACCAGAATCGCGCGAATCGGCAGGACAAATCCCGGATAGACGACCTCTTTGCCGTTCTCTTTACCGACAATATCGATCCTCGGTTCTTTATTGCGGTCTTTCGATTCGATGACCGTTACGGACTTGTGACCGGATTCATCGGCTTCGATGCTGTACGTCTGATTTTCGTCCAGATCGTGGAACTGTACCTTACCGGTCTCCAGCGCTAAAATCTGGTCCATGTAAACATCCCACTTGAACAACGTGTCGCCGATGGTGACGTAATCGCCCTCTTTGACGAACATCAGAGCGCCGTACGGAACGTTGTAGGTGGAAGTGACGCGATTGTTGTCATCGACAATGCTCATTAGGGAATTGCGGGACAGGACGACCCAGTGTTCGCCGGATTTGTGCGGCACCGCATGATATTTCCCTTCTTCAAACTTGATCCGACCTTTGCTCTTCGCTTCGGTCTCGGACTCTTCGACAATTCTTGCCGCAGTACCACCGTAGTGGAAGGTTCTCAGTGTCAGCTGAGTGCCCGGCTCGCCGATAGATTGCGCCGCCATGATTCCGACCGATTCGCCGATCGTGACGAGGCGCCCGTTGGCAAGGTTTCTTCCGTAACACATCGCGCACAAACCGCGATGCGATTCGCAGGTCAAAACGGAGCGGATACGGACTTTTTCAATGCCTGATTCCTGAATCCGTTTCGCCATCTTATCAGTAATTTCCCGTCCGGACTCAACGAGAATCTCGTTTTCGTCATCCGGGTTATAAATATCTTCCTGCGCGGTACGACCGACGATACGATCCGACAGGTTCTCGATCACGTTTTCCTCTTTTTTCAGAGCCGTGACTTCGATGCCGTTGATCGTATGGCAATCCAGTTCGGTAATGACCATGTCGTGCGCAACATCAACCAATCTGCGCGTTAAATATCCGGCGTCGGCGGTTTTGAGAGCCGTATCAGCCAAACCTTTACGTGCGCCGTGCGTGGAAATGAAGTATTCGAGTACTGTCAAACCTTCCTTGAAGTTTGACGTGATCGGCGTTTCGATAATTTCGCCGACCTGACCGGTCATCGATTTCTGTGGCTTCGCCATTAGACCGCGCATGGCGGCTAATTGTTTGATCTGCTCACTGCTTCCTCTTGCGCCGGAGTCAGCCATGATGTAAACCGGATTGAATCCCTGACGATCCTGCGACAGGTGTTCGATCATTTCCTTGGTCAGTTCGTTCGTTGTATGCGTCCATTCGTCGATCACTTTATTATAGCGCTCGCCTTCCGTCAAAATTCCGTTCTGGAATTTCTTCTGGATTTCTTCGACGCGGTCGAATGACTGACTGAGAATTTCGCCTTTCCTTTCCGGAATCTGGATGTCGGAAAGTGAAATGGATACGCCGGCTTTCGTCGCAAAGTAAAAGCCGAGGTCTTTCAGAGCATCGAGAAATTTTACCGTTTCGTAGTTACCGACGTCCTGGAACACGGTTGAAACGATTCGTTCGACGCTTTTTTTGCTGATTAGTTCGTTGATATAAGGCATCTTCTCTGGCAGAAGCGAATTGAAAAGTGCCCGGCCGATCGTCGTATCGTGTTTCGCGCCTTTCATCCGAATCTTGACTTTGGCGTGAATGTCCACTTCGCCGATTTCGTAGGCCAGCATCGCTTCGCGGAACGAACTGAATGACTTTCCTTCGCCCGGAACGCCTGTTTTCTGGCGGGTGATGTAATAAACGCCGAGCACCATGTCCTGTGAAGGAATGGAGATCGGGAATCCGTGGGCAGGATGTAAAATATTATGGCTGGAAAGTGCGAGAATCCGGCATTCCATTTGCGCTTCGAACGAAAGCGGGACGTGGACAGCCATCTGGTCGCCGTCGAAGTCCGCGTTAAAAGCGGCGCAAACCAGCGGATGAATTTGAATCGCCTTTCCATTAATCAGGACAGGTTGAAAGGCCTGAATGCCGAGTCGATGCAGCGTCGGCGCACGGTTGAGGAGAATAGGATGATCTTTCACCACATATTCCAGAACGCGATAAACTTCGTTGTCCTTGCGTTCGACCATCATCTTAGCGGATTTCGGCGTCTTTGCAAGACGACGACGGATGAGTTGATGGATGATATGCGGTTTGAACAGTTCGATCGCCATTTCTTTCGGTAATCCGCATTGATTCAGTTTCAATGTCGGGCCAACGACGATTACCGAACGACCGCTGTAATCGACGCGTTTTCCAAGCAGGTTCTGCCGGAAGCGCCCTTCCTTGCCTTTCAGCATGTCGCTGAGGCTCTTGAGCGGACGACGCGTGCCACTTCGGACTTCCGTTCGTCTGCGACTGTTGTCGAACAACGAATCGACGGCTTCCTGCAACATTCTCTTTTCGTTCCGAAGAATGACGTCAGGCGCCTTGATCTCGATCAGCTGTTTCAGGCGGTTGTTTCGAATAATGACGCGCCGGTAGAGATCGTTCAGATCGCTCGCGGCAAATCGACCGCCTTCCAACGGCACCAACGGTCTCAAATCCGGGGGAATGACCGGCAGGACGGTGATAATCATCCATTCCGGTTTATTCACGGGTTTCGCTTCGCTGGGCAGGAATGCCTGAACGACTTTGAGACGTTTCAGGATTTCCGCCTTTTGTGTCGCGGATTTCTTAGATTTCAGTTCCGCTTTCAGGTCGCGGACCAGGACTTCTGTATCGACTTTCTGCAGGAGTTCGCGAATCGCTTCACCGCCGGTTTTGGCGATGAAGTAGCCCTGCGCTTCATCCTCGTCAAAAAGTTCAGCTTTCGGTCCGAATTTTATCGTGTTCTCGAAAAATTCCTCTTCGGAGATGACCGACTTGTACGGCAGTTTCGACTGTCCCTGATTGAGGACGACGTACTTCTCGTAATAGACGATCTCTTCAAGGTTTTTCGTCGGAATGTTTAGCAGGTAGTACAGTTTGCTGGGAATCGAGCGAAGAAACCAGATATGAACGACGGGAACGGCTAACGTGATGTGTCCCATGCGCTCGCGTCTGACCTTTTTCCGGGCGACTTCGACGCCGCACCGGTCGCAGATGATTCCTTTGTAGCGAATGCGTTTGTACTTTCCGCAATGACATTCCCAGTCCTTGATCGGGCCGAAAATCTTCTCACAGAACAACCCGTCTTTCTCCGGCTTGTAACTGCGGTAGTTGATGGTTTCCGGTTTGAGAACCTCGCCATGCGACCGGGTTAAAATATTTTCAGGAGAAGAGACATGTATTGTGATCTTTTCAAACTCTGTACGATGACTAAAAGGTTTTGAAAAATTCATATTGACCTTTATTCCTCCAGTCCCGGAATTCGGGGCTAACTAATATCCATTTCTATACAAAGACCTTGTAATTCCTTGAGGAGAACGTTGAAAGATTCCGGCACGCCGAAATCAGAAAAGTTCTCGCCTTTTACAATGGCATTGTACACTTTCGCGCGGCCATCGACGTCATCGGACTTAACGGTCAGGATTTCCTGAAGAGTATAGGCGGCGCCATAGGCTTCAAGCGCCCATACTTCCATTTCTCCGAATCGCTGTCCGCCGAACTGCGCTTTTCCGCCGAGCGGCTGTTGCGTGACCAAAGAGTAAGGTCCAGTGGATCGGGCATGCATCTTGTCTTCGACTAAATGCGACAATTTCATCATATAGATGCATCCAACCGTAACAGGATTATCGAACGCTTCGCCGGTTCGGCCATCGTACAACGAGACTTTTCCGGTCTGCGGTAAACCGGCGACACGAAGTTCTTCCGTGACTTCCTTTTCGGTTGCGCCGTTAAAAACCGGCGTTTCGTAATAAACACCGAGTTCTTTACCCGCCCATCCAAGCATCGTTTCGTACAATTGTCCGAGGTTCATACGTGAAGGAACGCCCAGCGGATTCAGGACGATGTCCACCGGCGTGCCGTCTTCGAGGAACGGCATGTCTTCCTGTGGAACGATAATAGAAACGACGCCTTTGTTTCCGTGGCGTCCTGCCATTTTATCGCCGACCTGAACCTTGCGTTTGTTCGCAACGTAAACCTTAGCGAGTTGAAGAACGCCAGGCTGAAGATCGTCGCCGACCTTGATCTTGTAGATGCTTTGTTCCAGATCCTCGTCGATCTTTTGGGACAGCAGGATAAAATCCTTGATGACCATTTCGATCTTGACGTTGGTTTCCGGATCGGTCGTCCACGATTCCTCGACGCTCAGCGTGTCGAATTTTAGTTCAGCAATCTTCTCTTCGGTTAAAACGGTGCCCGCCTTGAGAACTGTCTTGTTTTTGGACATTTCCTTCATAACGGCAACGGTCTTGTCTTTCAGGAATCTTGCCAAAAGCGCATCGCGCCGTTCTCTCAATGAACGGTGTTTCTGGATGCTAAGACTCGTTTCCTCGTCGATGTGGCGTTTTTCCTCGAGTTTGCTGGTCTTGTTCTTTCTCTGGAAAAGTTTCGTCTCCACGGCGACGCCCTTGATGCCGGGGTCTGCGCGTTTGGAGGCGTCTTTCACGTCGCTGGCTTTCTCGCCGAAAATCGCCCGTAGCAATTTCTCTTCGGGTGTCGGATCGGTTTCGCCTTTCGGTGTGACTTTACCGATCAAAATGTCGCCGGTTTCAACTTCGGCGCCGACGCGAATGATACCATTGGCGTCTAAATTACGAGTCGCTTCTTCGCTGACATTCGGAATTTCACGCGTCAATTCTTCGTTGCCGCGTTTGGTGTCCCGAACTTCGAGTTCAAATTCTTTGATATGAACCGACGTGAAGACGTCGTCGCGTACGACGCGTTCGTTGAGGATGATCGCGTCTTCAAAATTATATCCACGCCATGGCATGAATGCGACCATGACATTTCGTCCCAGCGCCAATTCGCCCTTGTCCGTCGAACAACCGTCGGCGATGGGCTCGCCCGTCTTGACGACGTCGCCCTTATTGACCAGCGGTCGCTGATTGATGGCGGTATCCTGATTGGTGCGTAAAAACTTGGCCAGATCGACGCGGATTTTGCCTTGATTTTCGTCCAAAAGAATCTCTTTTTCCGTATCGGTGCGAACGACGATGTATTCCGAACAGACCTCATCAATCACGCCGTCTGCGGGTGAAAGAACGGTCGAGCGTGAATCTCTCGCCACCGCTTTTTCCAATCCCGTGCCGACGATCGGCACTTCCGGTTTCAACAGCGGCACAGATTGCCTCTGCATGTTGGAACCCATCAGGGCGCGGTTAGCGTCGTCATGTTCCAGGAACGGAATCAACGCGGCGGATACCGAAACGATCTGATCCGGCGAAAAATCCATGTAGCGGATTTGCGATGGTGGTGCAATCGGAAATTCACCTCTGATCCGGGCGCGAACGCGCGGCATGGTGAAATGACCGGCTTCATCGATAGCGGCGTTTGCCTGCGCGATGAGTTCGCGGTCTTCATCGTCAGCCGACAGAAAATCCACTTTGTTGGTAACTGTTGGAAGACCTTCGATTATTTCGACGCGGCGATACGGCGTCTCGATAAATCCTAATTTATTGACGTAAGCATAGGTCGCGAGCGAGGCGATCAATCCGATGTTCGGACCTTCCGGCGTCTCGATCGGGCACAGGCGTCCGTAGTGCGTATAATGCACGTCGCGGACTTCGAATCCTGCCCGGTCGCGTGTCAAACCGCCGGGTCCCAAAGATGAGACGCGCCGTTTGTGCGTGATCTCCGCCAGCGGATTCGTCTGATCCATGAACTGAGACAGCTGGCTGGTACCGTAAAACGAATTGATGACCGACGTGATGATTCGCGAATTGATCAGGTCCTGAGGTGTTAGATTTTCCGACTCCCGCAGGTTCATGCGTTCCTTGATCGTGCGCGACATCCGGGTGAAAGCGAGATTGAACTGATTCGTCAGCTGTTCGCCGACGGTTCTCACGCGCCGGTTTCCCAGATGATCGATATCGTCCGGGCCGATCAGACCTTTTTTCATCTGGACGATGCGTTTCATCAACTCGACGATGTCTTCCTTCGTCAGGACGGTCAGTTCCAACGGCACTTTCAGATTGAATTTCTTATTGATGCGGTAGCGACCGACCCGTCCCAGATCGTATTTCTTGGGACTGAAGAAAAGCCGTTCGACGAATTTTTTCGCCGTATCCAGATTCGGCGGCTCTCCGGTGCGTAGGCTTCGGTACAGAAAATAGAGCGCGGATTCTTCGTCCGAGGTTGCCGTATCTTTGCGGAAAGTATTCAGGAAAATATTTCTCTCGATTTCGTCCTCGGTTGTAAAGACCAAGAGCGAATTAATCTTGTGCTTTTTCAGTTCCTGAAGCATTTCTTTATCGACGACGAGTTGGTCTTTGAGCTCGTGTAGAACTTCGCCGGTTTCCGGATCGATGATGTTCTCGGCCACGATTTTGCCCATGGCTTCTTTGGCGGAGCCGGGAAATGTATATCGTGTGCCGATGCCGAAGAGGTTTAGAATATTTTCGTTCGTCGGATAGCCGAATGCTCTCAGCAGGATAGTAGCGGGGAATTTACGTCTCCGGTCCACAACGGCGCTGAGGACATCGCGCGTATCGATGATAAAGTCAACCCACGAACCGCGAAATGGAATAACACGCGCCGTGTATATTTTCATTCCGTTGGTATGTTCGCTTTCGTCGAAGAAAACGCCCGGTGAACGCTGGAGTTGACTGACGATGACCCTTTCGGCGCCATTGATGATAAAGGTGCCTTTCTCGGTCATGTACGGTATATTTCCGAAGAAAATATCCTGTTCGATACCCGCGGAATAATCTCCCTTGTTCGCGCCCTCTTCACTGATATGAAGAACCAGACGGACTTTTAACGGAACGGCATAGCTGACGCCGCGCTCGAGACATTCCTTGATAGTATAGCGCGGTTCGCCGACCGTATAATATTTGTATTCCAGAAGATAATTGCCATGTGTGTCTTCTACTGGAAAAATATTGCGGAAAGCCGATTCGAGCCCTTTGTTCTCCCGCTTGTCAGGTAAAACGTTCTTCTGCAGGAATTCTTCAAACGACTTAGTCTGAACTTCCAGCAGATTCGGCATTGCCTGAATGGAAATAACCTTTGCGAATGTTTTTCGCGCAATGATTTTAGGGGGAGTATTACTCAAAAGTATCCCTCCTTTTCACGTTTTTGCAGCTTCCCAATAATTAGGGAAGCTTTGAATTGTTGAAAAAGCGCTGTCATGCACGTTGTAAGCGAGAATTGAATAGCGGAAGGCTATTTAATTTCGACTTTAGCCCCTGCTTCTTCCAATTGCTTCTTCAGGCTTTCTGCGTCTTCCTTCGATATGCCTTCTTTAACTGTGCTCGGTGCACCGTCAACTAAATCTTTCGCTTCTTTCAGTCCGAGATTGGTGACGGCTCTGACGACTTTGATGACATTGATCTTCTGGGCGCCGATTTCTTTCAGTACGACGTCAAATTCGGTCTGTTCTTCTACTTTGGGCGCTTCGGCGACTTCGGCGGCTACTGCCACGGCGGCAACGGGTGCGGCGGCCTTGACATCAAATTTCTTTTCGATCTCTTTGATGAGCTCGGAGATCTCCAGCATATTTGCTTTTTCTAAATATTCGAGAACGTCTGCTCTTGTTATGTCTGCCATTTCTAACATACCTCCTTGTTATATAACTATTATGTTTTTGTTTCGTTAAGTGATTTGAGCGTCCCGACCAGCTGTCCCATCGCGGCATTCAAAACGCCGACGAGGTTGCTCATGGGAATCGCAAGTGTGCCAACAAAACTGGCGATCAGATCTTTCTTCGACGGTAGATTGATGATGGTTTCGATGCTTTCGGCGCCATACGCTTCTCCTTCGAAGATACAACCGGTGATGCTCAGTTTTTCTAATTTATTCTTTTTAATAAACGCGCTGATGATTTTGCCCGGAGCCGCGGGATCTCCGTATGAAAACGCCATTCCTATCTGCCCTTCGAGTAGCCGATCGATGGCGGGTTTGCCCGTCTCCTTCGCGGCGATTTTGGCAAGCGTCTTCTTGGCGATTTTGTAATCGATATTTGCCTCGAACAGTTCCCTGCGTAACGTGTTCATTTGCTGAACGGTCATTCCTTTGTAATTGGTAAAGAAAATGCCCTTGGCTCGGGAAAATTTATCCGTTACGTCTTGAACTATTTCGGTTTTCTTCAGATTCGGCATGCTTTCTCCTATTCCTTATATAACCGTAGATTTATCGACGCGGATGCCGGGACCCATCGTCGTGGTGAGGGTCATTTTCTGGAAATAGATGCCTTTGGCTGACGTCGGACGCAAACGCATGAGCGTGCTCATCAACGCCTTGATATTCTCTTCCAGACTTTCTTGCGCGAAACTCCGCTTGCCGACCGGCGAGTGAATCAGTCCGTTCTTATCGACGCGTACTTCAACGCGCCCGGCTTTGACTTCCCTGACCGCGGAGGCAACATCGTTGGTAACTGTTCCGCTCTTAGGATTCGGCATCAGGCCTTTAGGACCGAGAATTTTACCGAGTTTTCCAACTTGTGCCATGACATCCGGTGTGGAAATGATCACATCCACGTCCGTCCAGCCGCCCTGAATTTTGGCTACGTATTCTTCAAGTCCAACGAATTCGGCGCCGGCTTGCATGGCCTCATCGACTTTCGATTTTGTCAAAACGAGAACCCGAATCTTCTTGCCCGTTCCAAACGGATAAAGGACGGTTCCGCGGATATTTTGATCGGCGTGTCTCGGATCGACGCCCAGATTGATATGAGCCTCAACCGTCTCGTCGAATTTCGCGCCTTGAATATCTTTCAGGATGGAAACCGCTTCTTTAAGAGAATATTCCTTTCTCCGATCGATTTTTGAATAGTTTGTTTCTACCCGTTTTGAGATTTTCATAAAACTGAATCCTCTATTCTTTTACCGTGATGCCCATGCTTTGGGCGGTTCCTTTGATCATGGCCATTGCTTGTTCGACCGTGTGCGCGTTCAGGTCCGGCATTTTCATTTTGGCAATCTCTCTGACCTGATCGATCGTGATTATTGCTACTTTCGTTTTATTCGGTTCACCGGAGCCTTTTTCTAGCTTCGCGGCTTTGAGCAGAAGCACGGATGCCGGCGGCGTCTTGGTGATAAATGTAAACGATCTGTCGGAATAGATCGTGATGACGACTGGAATCAGATAACCGATTTTGTCCTGTGTGCGCGCATTGAACGCCTTGCAGAATTCCATTATATTTACGCCATGCTGTCCTAAAGCCGGTCCAACCGGCGGGGACGGATTTGCTTTTCCGGCCTCAATATGTAACTTTACCGATGCTAAAACTTTTTTTGCCATTGTTCACCTATTTTTCCAATTCAACTTGTAAAATATCTAACTCTACGGGAGTCGGACGGCCAAAAATGCTGACCATGACTTTCAATTTCTTCTTGTCTTCATTGATTTCCTGAACGATTCCTCTGAAATCGATAAACGGTCCATCAGCTACCTTGACCGGATCGCCCAACTTGAACGGAATCGCAAGTACTTCCCGACCGTCTTTTTTCTCGACTTCGCCCAAAACCCGTTTCACCTCTTCCGGTTTCAGCGGAATCGGCTTTCCCAACGCACCGACAAAACTCATGACACCGGGGACATTTTCAACGAGATATTGAGATTCTTTGGTTATCTCCATCTTCACCAACACGTAACCGGGAAAAAATACTTTGTTACGCACGCGTTTCTTCCCCTCGCGCATCTCCATGATGTTTTCCGATGGAACGAGAACATCCTCGATGTACTTCTGCATACCGGCATGTTCAGCCTCGTGCATGATAGCCTCTCGGATCTTTTTTTCCTTGCCGGAAAATATTTTTAAAACATACCATTCCATAGCGGCACTACAATATGAGGTTGACGATTTTCGATAACAGCAAATCGACGACAAACAGAAAGATCGACAAGATGAGCGAAAGCGCTAAAACGATGACCGTCGAACCTTTCAGCTCGTTCCAGGACGGCCAGGAGACTTTCTTCATCTCGAAAACGACCCCGTCGATGAATTCCCTGATCTTCTTAAACATACTCTATTCCCCTTTGTGAGGTGACATAAGCGATTCTGTCCAAAATTCGATTGCAGGTGAGGCAGGAATTGAACCCGCAACCCCCGGTTTTGGAGACCGGTGCTCTACCAATTGAGCTACTCACCTTCATTGCCATCTATCTGGTTTCCTTATGGACCGTATGTTTCTTACACCAACGACAATATTTCTTGTGTTCGACACGGTTCGGATGCAGTTTCTTATTCTTATCGGTCGAATAATTCCGCCGCTTGCAAACCGTACATTCAAGGGTGATAATATCACGCATCTTCGTTACCTTTGTCTATTCCAATATTTCGGTTACGACGCCGGCACCGACCGTCCGTCCGCCTTCTCGAATCGCAAACCGCAACTCTTTTTCCATCGCGATCTCCGTGATCAATTCTACCGTCACGTTCACATTGTCACCCGGCATCACCATCTCGATGCCTTCCGGCAAGGTCACGACGCCCGTCACGTCGGTCGTCCGAAAGTAAAACTGCGGACGATATCCCTTGAAAAACGGCGTGTGGCGGCCGCCTTCTTCCTTCGTCAATACATAAACTTTACCCAAGAATTTCTTGTGGGGCGTGATGCTCTTCGGCGCCGCGACTACCATGCCTCTCTGCAGCCAATCTTTTTCGATTCCGCGCAGAAGCAAACCAACATTGTCCCCCGCTTGGCCGCGATCCAACAACTTGCGGAACATTTCAACGCCCGTCACGACCGTCTTCTTGTAGCCGCCCAGACCGATAATCTCAACTTCTTCACCAACCTTGATGACGCCCCGGTCGATTCTGCCCGTGCCTACCGTTCCGCGTCCCGTGATCGAAAAGACGTCTTCGATCGGCATCAGAAACGGCTTCTCGATGTCGCGCTTCGGTTCCGGTATGAAACTGTCAACCGCATCGATCAATTCCATGATGCACTTCGTCTTCTCCGGATCATCCGGATTGTTCAACGCTTCCAATGCGCTTCCCCGAATGATCGGCGTTGTGTCGCCCGGAAAATTGTACTTGTTCAGCAAGTCCCTTAATTCCATCTCCACCAAATCTATCAATTCAGGATCATCTACCAGATCTATCTTGTTCAAAAATACTACCATGCTCGGTACATTCACCTGGCGTGCCAATAATACGTGCTCTCGCGTCTGGGGCATCGGGCCGTCAAATGCCGACACAACCAATATCGCGCCGTCCATCTGTGCCGCACCCGTAATCATGTTCTTGATGTAATCCGCGTGTCCCGGACAATCCACGTGCGCATAATGCCGCTTCGGCGACTCGTATTCCACGTGCGCCGTATTGATCGTGATCCCGCGCGCTTTCTCTTCCGGCGCGTTGTCAATACTGTCAAATGTCCGTACATCCGCAAATCCTTGCTTATGCAAAACAAATGTCATCGCCGCCGTCAACGTCGTCTTCCCGTGATCCACGTGGCCGATCGTCCCTACGTTTACATGCGGTTTCGTCCGCTTAAATTGTTGCTTTGCCATCGGTGCTCCTTAAGTTTTTATTTCTTCTCATTTTTTCTATTTGACGATTACTCCAAGTTTTCCATGAGCCCAAGACCAGGATTGAACTGGTGACCTCATCCTTACCAAGGATGCGCTCTACCAACTGAGCTACTTGGGCATTCAGTCTCAAATTCTCTCGTTTTCAATGACCTTCCCGAAGCCTCGGGACGCTCTACCAACTGAGCTACTTGGGCAACGAGTTCCAAGTTTTGGGTTTTGGATTCGGATAAAATCAGTGAACCTAATCAACCATTCAACCCAATTTCTCAATCAACTTTTTTGACCAGGCTGAGCGGGTGAAGGGGATCGGACCCTCGTAGCCAGCTTGGAAGGCTGGAGCTTTACCACTAAGCTACACCCGCAAAAGAAGAGTGGGCCGGGATGGGTTCGAACCACCGTAGGCATTCACCGGCAGATTTACAGTCTGCTGCCATTAACCACTCGGCCACCGACCCACTAAGTATTTTTTGTTGATTTTTTTAGAAGAGGATTTTGAAAATTGTTTGAATCTTCAATCTGACACCTTCGAAAGCGTTTACTCTCTCCCAAAAAACCCGTCAGTCACGAGCATTGGTAACCGTCAAATCTCTATTTCAAATATCTTCATTTCAAACGTCGAGCCACCAGTAGGATTTGAACCCACGACCCGCTGATTACAAATCAGCTGCTCTACCAACTGAGCTATGGTGGCATTCATTTGTCAAACATTTCACCCGTCAGTTCCATCGGTCGCATCTCAACTGTCCGCGCTTTCCGGGCTACGGTAGCTATCAGTCTGCATTTAAAAAAGCCACGAAATTTACAAATAATTTTTCCCATAACAACAATATTTTTTCACTTCAAGATCATTTTTTTGAGGACTTAACCGTCTCCAAACAATTTTTCAGTTCATTTTACTGATTACTGTCTATCGCTGAATCTTGATAATCCGCACGCCTTTGCTTTGATGCCGCTGTCTATGCGTTTGAGAATATTTTCGATGGTTATTAAAACGATTCCTTCCAAATCAAACGTGCCAGGAAATTGGCTATGTGTCCTTTAGTTTCGATTCCACGGTAATCATCGCGAAATCCGACTTGAATATTGACTGCATTACTCTGGTCTGGAGTGATGGAACCGATATACGTTGGGCTGAGCGAGTGCCAAAAGTTCAGATAGAATAATCGTTCGGATTGTCGCCCGCAAATCATTTTATCTGTCCTCAAACCGAGTTGGCGGAACAGTTCGCTGAACAGAATTCCGGTACAGAAAACCTTGCTTTGTTTGCAGGTTTTGTACAAATCCTTGTAAGAACGGGAAAGTTTTGTTTTGACTTCATCCAGACGAAAGTCGGATTGATCGAAAACAAATGCGAGCGCTTTTTCGTATCCCATCACTCCCAGCGGTTCAAGTTCAAACAATGCCCGAGTTCGATCAGTCTCGGTTTTCAGACTTTCAATCATCGTCCGAAAAAGAAGCCCGATTTCCATGCTTAAACCCGATTAACCTTACCCGAGTCTTACATCTTCCATCTGGATTTGATAATACTCAAGAAACCGTCTCGCTTTATCCGCAAGAAACGCCCATTCTGATTCGAACTCTTCGAAGCGTTCTTCGAGAATCTTTAGCGCGATTGCTGTTGCGACGATATCTTTTGCATTTACCAAACGCTCATGGATTTCATGGATGGCGGTCAGAACTGTTGCCGTGTCAATTTTTGAAATAACTAGCAGATCATTATTCAACTCCCAGTGCCCGTCGGCTTTCTGAGACTGAATAAGTCTCATCATTTCCTCGTGGTTTTCATTAACAATTGAAGGAGTAGGAGATGCCATTCGTTTTCTTGAAAATTTTGGTATATCGGGTGTATGTGAGCACAGATTACTTATCGCGTCGAAAGCGACATCGTGGTCTTCTATTACTAATGGACGATAAACAGATTCCATTTTTTTTCTAATGAATGTGGGCATTTTTGTTTCCTCGACTGCTCCATAGTTTTTTGTCAGTTCTATGGGAACTCGGCGGAGTTCAGGTTGAGTCGAGGCAACTGCGGCTTTACGCCTCTCGATGCCAATAAAACTAGTTAGCGAATTGACTAAATTGTACTGACGTCCAAGTTCTATAATTTGTTGGTTGATCATCTTATCCGTTCTATCAGATTGGCTTGAGCCTCGATGCGCAGAAGCAGGATTTTCCTCCAAATCCCGGACTAGTCGGCGCGCCATCAAAGTCGGAACCGCTGAGTGTTCTTGGACAGTATCCGGTGAGATGGTGAACTGCCAGTCAAAAGTACATTCTCCGGATTTTGCCTGCAGATGAACATCAGCCTCAATAAGTTCGTTCAATCTGGCAAACATGGTTAGGCGGTCACCTGAGAAAAGATTGTCGATCTGAGTTGGTGTCTGGCGTATAGGTTCCATCGGGGACCAATCAAGTTTGATAGATTCAAAATGAGGCGAACGGGTTCGTTGAAAATGGCGCAGGATTTTCGGTTCAATGCGTTCACCCGGAAAAATAAACTCAGCGAAATCACCGGTGGATCGTGCCAACCCTTTAAGGAAATATTGATTCACACCGCGACCGATACCGACCGGAAACAGATGACATGAATTCCGATATTTATTGACAAGACTGATGACTTCCGGCTCATTTCCGATCTCACCATCGGTAATCAGCAAGATCGCTTTGGATGCGTCGCTTTCCTTCTTCAATATATGCTCCAAGGGGGAGAATACTTCTGTGCCGCCCAGGTCCGCCTTAATACTCTGTGTATGCGAAATTGCCATATCGAGATTTTTCTGAGTATAATCAACCGCTGAATGAAACAATGACCGATAGGAACTCCCGAACTCGATCACTTGGAACCGGTCACCTTCCCGCAAAGAATGCAGACAGATTTGAAGCGCGTTTTGTGCTTGAGCGATACTTTCGCCAATCATCGACCCGGAACAATCGAGCAGAAAAATGACTGTCCGGTTTGCTTTGAGCAGTACGTCGATCTGAGGGGTAAAATTCATCATCGCGACGAAGCCGGAATCGACGTCTTTCGCTAAAACGACAGAAGGCTCCTCTGGATCCTTTTTTCTGAGAACCAACACAAAATCCTGATTCAACTGAGTCGTTTCAGTTCCAAGAGAAATGACGGCTTCGTTATGAATCGTTTCAATACATATTGGATGTGAGGGTGACTGAAAGGACTGGAATTTATCTGCCTGCCGGACATGAATCTTCAGTTTCAAACCATAAGGCAATTCGCCAGCCACTGTTGGCGGGGATATATGGTCGATGAGCGCCGGGTCGCTTTCCGAAAGGGTTTTAGTCGGGAGATAACGCGGTGATATAGTTGTTGGCAAGAAAAAGCGAATGCCATCTCCTTCGGAATCTAATTCCATGACGTATTTGATTTTAACGAGCACAGATTGTTTCGGTAACAAATTGCCGATGCTGGCGGTGAAAATGTTCGGCCTGTCCTGGTCCAGTAAAAATGCACCCCAGCCTTTGGAAATTGATTCGTCGTATTTTTCAAATGCCGCTTCTTTCTCATCGACTTTTGCGACGATAGTCTTATCGTCGGTTTCCACATCGAAACCGCAGACGGCGGCAGATTCGGGAAGTGGAAACGAATACACTGCTTCAATCGCTTTTTCTTCGATGTTCTGATAGCGCTGCTGTACCTCGACTTCTGCGGAAAAGTCGTCGATATGCGCTTCGACACTGACACCGCGCAGGGGAACTGGTGTCGCGTTATCTGCCTGAAACACGCCGAAATACTTTTCATCGTTGGAAAGATGAGAACTCTTATTCAACACGGTTTTTCTCCTTTATTGGGTTTATAAATATTATTCCTAATTGATTCTTGAGATAGGTTGAGATTTCAATCAACACCGACGGCGCTGGGACTTTGACAGGGTGCGAAAATTCCAGTGTGAGTCCTTCGGTGATGCGGACACGCGTGACGATTTCCCGCGTCGGAGTTTCGATAATTGGTTCCGGCTGTTCCGAATTCAAATGCACGGCCTGTCGGAGCAAAATTCCCTGCTTCTGAAGATCGCGCAAGCGGGCGATCTGCGTCAAATGCTCGTCTGTGTAATAACTACCCCGTCCAAGTCCAACCGGGGGTGACATCAAGGCGTTCTGCACGTAAAAACGCACGGTGCGGCGACTGACTCCCGCCAGCTCCGCCAATTCTCCGATCTTGTACTGTTTTTCTTCTTTCATGGCTTGAATATAACACTTGACTGTCGCATTGTCAAGTGTCATATTAAAAATATTTATTTGTGGATACTGGCTTAGGAGAATTCTTAGTGAGGATATTTAATTGTACTGGCGGTTTGTCCAGATCGCTGGTATTGATGAGTTTGAGAATACCGTTGTCGGTTACGTAAACGATTCGTTCCAAATCAAACGTGCCAGAAAATAGGGAAACGAATTGTCCTGTATATTTACCCGTTCGAATTTAACAAGCATCAGAATCGAATCTTTTCCTTCCATCGGATCTTTCACACATAGCTTAGCAGGGAAAATGCTGTGCCAAAGATTTTGATAGAAATATCTCTTTGCGTTTTGGGCGACAATATTTTTTAAATCCGGATCGGATTCTCTTCTCAAAGAGTTACCAATACCCTCAAGCAATTGATTGAAAAAGTTACCGTCCGGATAAATTTTATTATCTTCTAAAAAACGTTTTAAATCACAATATGATTGCAGAATGGCTTTTCTGATTTGGTTATCATCAAGAACTTCAACAGGTTCAAAGAGCGTAGCCAACATTTTTTCATAAGGCATTCTTTGGTTGAATTCAAGATTGAACCAGGCGCGCATCGCAATCATAAAAAAGAACGCTGCGTCCTTCGGACACAAATCGTCCGCGATCTGGCCATGAGACGACCAGTTTCGCAATAATTTCATCTGCCGCTCATAGTTGTTCTTGAAACGGTATTCAATGTCAAAGTTTGATAAATGCTCAATAAAATGACCGGCGCTCATTTCCCATTCGGCGGATAGTTCTTTGATGAACTGATAATAGAGTGACTCAGCGTTTTCCGGCGGATTCAGCGGGAAAAAATTCTCCAGCTTTGACAGATAATCGCGGATATATTCCTTTTCAATTTTTGAATCTGTTGTTCTGTTGAAAAGAATCCACTCAGCGATTTCTTTTTCCAGCCGGTCTTTTAAATAACGGCAGGCATTGATGATTCCCCTTCTCAGTGCAATGTACGGAAAGTGCGCTCCGCGTTTAGTCAGGCGATTGTCGAGCCAGGCATGGAAATTCGCGACGTCGCTCTTGTGAATCGAAGGTGCCAATTCGGATAAAGCATCACAAAATTTTTCCTCAAAACGGTCATAAAGGTCTTTATTGGTTTCTCCGGCTTTCATCTTCCGAATGACTTCGGTTAGAAACTCATTTATCCGCTGAATATTGCCCATCGTCTGATATTCCTGCAATATTTCATCAAACGCCTCGTTGTCCGGGTCAGAAAGCAACTCTCTGATTTTTGCGATAATACCTATAAAATGCTCGGGATTTTTTGTTTCCAGCAGACGGTCTTTATAGGTTTTGACCCGGTAACCATTGGAAGCATGTCCTGTCAGGAAAACAATCCGGTCGTTATGAAATCCTTGCCGTATTAGCTGCTGATAGAGATAAAATCCGGACTCCTCGAGAAACTCTGTATTTTTTCGCCCAAATTCATGGGCAATTTTTCTCACCAATTCCGTTTCCGGAAAATCTTTCAGATTAAGGTCGAATACGACAAGATCATATTCCGAAGTCGCTCTATGAATAGCGGCGTAACAGTCATCAAAATTGCGGGGAATATCCAGCCGGTTTACTTCGTCGGTGAAAAAACCGCTTTCCTGAAAGAGGATACGGTCTCTTTGATCACCCTGCGGGGCGTCTTCGATCCAGAGAATGTTCATTGCTCTTTCTCCTTGTTGAGTTGTTTTGCCAGAAGCTCAAAATCCAATTCCGTTTTTGGTTTATATGGCACGAAAATATCTTTCAGAAAACGAAACGTCACCTGGAATTTTCCGTTTTCTTCACGCCAGGTAAAGACTTTGTCTTTTTCCCGAATGTCATTCAGCATTTCAAGGTCGTTTTGAATTCCCTCCAACCCTTTTCCAGTACTAATCGATACGTTTTGTGTGTAGGGATTTTCCCACTCGCATACCAGGAACGTCCGGTTTTCGATTTCCTCTTCGTGAAATCTAACATCAATCCAGATATCTTGTTCAATATCACGGTATTTCAGCGCATTGAACAGCAATTCCTGAAAATAGCCCTGAAGCAAGGCTTCCGAGTAGCCGTCACGCCGCAGACGAATCGCATTCCAGAGCGGACTCAGCGTACAATCAATCCTGCCAATGTTGGCACTCGCCCATTCGATGGCACTGCGGTTGGGATTGAAGAAGACGTTCTCTTCAAAATCCACTCTTAGCTGGTCTAAAGTTGTTCCCCGCCGGGCGCAGATTTGCGTGCGAATTGGGTCTAATTTCCGGTAATCCGCATTCAGGAAGCGGGCGACGATGCGTTGAACAGAACTATTCAGGATTTCCTTTATGCTGATTGCCTTTTCCGTCATGTCTTCTGGCAGACGATCACCGCGGATCAACTGCTGAAATTCCGCTGGATTGCCGGTATTACGTGCCTGCAGAAGCAAACCCTGATTTCGAATAATCGTCTCGGCGAGGTAAGCGTCGGTCAATATCCGAGCATCGCGACGGAATTCGATGTGACTCTTGAGGCGATTGGCAACCTCGTAAATCGCATTCGGATAAAGCGTATTCGCTAACGTATGCGAATACTGTTGGATCATGCGCTCTTTTTCGCGACGATGATGCTCTGCTTGCCGTGCTAATTCTTCTTTTTTTTCATCCTCATCAGACCTTCTCTTTTCCTCCGTAATCTGAAAAATTCGTTCATTCAGTTTCACTAAAATACCGATATATAATTTAGACTTTAGAATAACATCTGAAGTGTTCGCACTTTTAGGTTTTTGATATTCGTATATAGTATTGTCCACCCCATCCGGTAGAACTTCATTTCCAGATCGATCAAGTTCTCCCGCTGGTTCAAGCTTAGACGGAATTATTGAGTCGCCGAAGAAATTTTCCAGAATGAGTGATTTAATATTAAGCGTATAGAGTTCTCGTCCCTTGTTACCAAAGTGCTGAAGATACTCATCCAGGATAAAATCCAAATTTTGGCTGAATTTATATTGTGGGAATTTCAACTCTAATAGAAAATCCAGTTCTCCAAAATCTTCGGTTGGTTTTAACTCACCACCAGGGTTAACTAAATATTTAATAATGCTGTCTTCATCTCCGAGTCCTTGAACTTCCAAAGATGAAAAACCGAATATTTTGTTGCATATCGAATAGAACTGTTCAAGCGAAGCGAACAAACAAGAGTCACCAATGGCTCCAATTATATCAGGTAATATTTGTGGCAATGGTGAGATAAAATTTTCCGAAAATAAAGCAACCTCAATAGATAAAAAATCTTTAGGCTTATTAGGTATATTGCTGATAAAAGCCTTCAAATTATTTTCATAGAGATCTTTTTCTCTGTTTCGCAAATAAATGTATGAAAGGTAAGCAGGAACAGCCCACTTGACATACATCATATAAACTTGGGGCATACTTTCTGCTACCTTTAAATCTTTTAGAAAGGATTGCAATTGCAGAAAATCACTTAAGGCTAAGTTGAAATTTTCTGCTTTCAAATAGCACTTGGCTCGATTATAGAGAACTTCTGGTTTAAATTTATCCTTTAAAATTATTGAAAAATCTTTACCGGCTTTTTCATACTCATCTAAAATAAAAAATAATTTTGCTCTTTTTTCATAGGAAATTGAATCAGGTTCAATTTCAATAGCTTTTGTGTAGGCTTCCACCGCCTTGCTATATTCTCCTCTAATTCTATTTTGATCTCCAAGTTTTATCCAACCGGATTTCAATTTTGGATCAATTTTTACAGCATTAGAAAAATCATTTAATATCTCATTATCTGGCATTTCCATCGGATCCAGCAAAGCATTTCTGACACTTCCTCGAAAGTAATAGTATTTGGCAACATTCGGATTCAATTCTATTGCCTTATTAAAACTATTTATCATACAGCCATATTCATCCTTATCCCTCCAAAGCCAAAACAAATCCTTTGGTCTATCACACCAAAGGATCAATCCTTTTAAAAAGTAATATTCTGCATAATTGGGATTTAAACTGATAGCCTGATCTATATCTCCATGCGCCTCATCAAACATTCCTTTATCTTTGTAAGCAATCGCCCTCATGTAATAGTTGTCAGGATTTTTACTGTCTTTTTCAATGAGTTTGCTCAATTCCTCAATTGAAAGATTTTTCATGCCATCACTTTTCATTTTTTTATCTCCGCCATTGGATTGCAATTTTCCCACCTAACCAGCACAACACCGACTTCGAAAGATGTGATGCCGGCACTTAATGTAATCCTTACCCCAAATAAATAGTTTATAATCAAAGCAAAATAGAGAAAACCGAAAATTCTGAGTTCTCCCGACCAGGTCGTTTCTGTCTGTTCTGTTTCAATTTTCAGGATTTTCATGTTTTCTTCTTTTTGCTACTTTTGCTTCATGTTTTCAAATGTCGATCTCACTTATGCAATTAATAAACCAAAACCAAATTTCATGTCCCTGACGTACAATTTTCCCGATTCGCCCGATAGAAAAAATGAAATGTAATGGTTATATCCAAGAAGTCGGTAGTTCTGAACCGGTAAAAATCTTTACTTTCATCTGTCAAAATTTTTTCAACCCAAATTGTCTTTATCTTTCCTCCACTATCTTCCCAATTTCCTCCACCGGTAGTGCTATAACCTGCTCACTAACCGGATAGGTTTCTTTACCGGGATAGACGACGAAACCACGTTTGCATTCAAGGTCAGCGAAGCCGGTATGGAAACCACGCGAGAGTTGCGGGGTGGAAGTGAATTTAACTTCAATAGCGATCCGTTCGCCGGATGATTTAACGATGACCAAATCTATTTCAACTCCGGTGTTGGTACGGTAAAAATATTTTTCCCAATGAGCAGGTAGAAGATTGATAATTTGCTCGATAACGAATCCTTCCCATGAATGACAAAGAATTGGATGTCCATAAAGTTCATCAGACGTGGACAAATTGAGAAGCGCATGAAGCAAACCGGTATCGCGAAAATAAATCTTCGGAGACTTAATTAGTCGCTTTTTCAAATTGAGATGATATGGTTGAATCTGCCGAACAACAAATGCGCTTTCCAGAATATTCAAATAATGAACTGCGGTCGGTTGTGAAATTCCGAGACTGGAAGCGATTTGGCTACCATTCCACAGTTGTCCATGCGTGTGGGCAATCATTTGCCAGAATTTACGAAGCTGAAGAGCAGGAATTCGAATACCTAACTGAGGAATATCTCTTTCTAAAAAAGTTCGGATATAAGCGCTGCGCCAAATCAGACTATTAGAATCTGAATCCGCCAGAAAGCTATCAGGCAACCCTCCGCGAAACCATAATCTTTGGATAGAATCGGTTTGATTACCGATTTCTTCCGTCTGAAACGACGGTAATTCATGATAGATAATCCGGCCGGCTAAACTTTCGGAAGATTGTTTTAGCAGGGCGGGCGAAGCCGAACCAAGAATGAGGAAACGTCCCGGAACCCGATTTTGGTCAACGAGCGTGCGGAGAATTGCGAAGAGTTCAGGAAATTTCTGGACCTCATCAATAATCACGAGCGAATTTTGATATTGGTTCAAATAGAGTTCCGGATCCGTAAGTTTGGCGAAATCCGACGGTAATTCTAAGTCAAGGTAGCAAGCGCCAGTGTAATTTTTGAAAATTTTGCGTGCCAAAGTTGTCTTTCCAACCTGCCGGGCGCCAAGGATTCCCACGACCGGGAACTGTTTGAGAGAATCCAACACGATGTTTTGTAGTTTACGCTGTATCATGGTTGCAAATTAAAAGATAGCCTTTCAATTTGCAAGGTTAATTTTTATTGTGGTCATACCGGTAATACCGTATATTACCACCAATGAAAATGGAGCCAATATGAAACCTGTAACATTCAAAATTGACGATGAATTGATTAACGAAATCGATGCGCTCGCGCAAGAACTGCATGAAAACCGGAGTTCATTGATTAAAAAAGCGTTGAACTTTTACCTTGACAATTATGACGGTATTGTTGCCAAGACTCGGCAGGATGACCCGGAAAGAGTCATGATTCCGCATGAAGACGTGTTAAAAGAATATGGCCTCTTGTAAAATCCAGTGGGATACTCGCGCGCTTAAAGAATTGCGCAAAATTCCCAAAGAATCAGCCACTCGTATTCTCATCGCCGTCAAATCTTTAGCGGAAAATCCTTTACTAGGACAACCGCTCAAAGGTGCATTTCAAGGATTTCGAAAATTACGCGTTGGTGAATTCCGCGTGATCTATTCGTTTCTTAAGGACATTGCAATAATTCAAATATTGCGGGTAGCCCACCGACGTGAGGTCTATCGTTCCTGATTACAAAATAGTCTAAATGACAACAACCGGGGAAATTAATTTCCTGTCATTCCCAGTTTTCTTAATCTTGCCCGGAAGGTTGCTGACGGAATGTTCAGTAATTGCGCCGCGGCGCCTGCATTGCCATTGGTCTGTTTGAGCGCCGCGCGGTAATAGTCCGGAATTAATCCATTATCGAAATCGATTCCCTCGGCAGGAATGACAATTCCCGTAGGTGAATCCGTCAGTTCGACGATGTGCAAATGTTCGGCGGTTATTTCTTCGCCGGGATAGACGAACGCGGCGGAGATGGAACTTTTCAACTGCCGGACATTTCCAGGCCAATGATAGCACTGAATCTTGGCAATTGCCGACTGTGTCAGGCTTTTGCGCTTGTCCTGCAGGTGATTGAGCAAATCCACGAGGTGTTGGGTGATCAATATTCTGTCTTCGCCGCGTTCGCGCAAAGGCGGAAGATAAATTTCCGTCTGAACCAACCGAAAGAACAGGTCTTTGCGGAATTGACGGTCTTTGACCAATTGACGAAGGTCGCGATTGGTAGCAGATATGATACGAACGTCCACCTTTTCTTCTTTTCCACCGACGACCTGAATCGTTCCTTGGTCCAAAAAGCGGAGCAGTTTGACCTGCATATCCGGTGGCAGGTCGCCGATTTCATCGAGGAAAATGGAACCACCGTCGGCGAGTTTGAATTTGCCTTCTTTATCCGAAATTGCACCGGTAAAACTGCCTTTTTTGTGTCCGAAAAACTCGCTCTCAAACAACTGCGGACTGATCGCTCCACAATTGATTTGGATGAAAGGCTGTTGGTTACGCAGGCTGGTAAAATGAATCGCGCTGGCGACAAGCTCTTTGCCGACGCCGGTCTCACCGCTGATAAAAATCGGCAGATCGCTTTCGGCAAACAGGCGAATTTTCTCTTTAACATTTCGGATAGCTGCAGATTCGCCGATGATCGCATCCAAACTGGTTGAAACCTGCTGGCGAAGCAGTTTGTTTTCGCGGGAAAGTTGGGTTAACGCGGCTTTCGCTTCGCTGACGTTTTGGATTTTCGGAAAGTCATCTAAGTTAAAATTGATTTCTGAGAGGCCGGTCTCGCGGTGGATTTGAATCAATTTTGCATTGATGACGCCGCCCTGTCGCAGAAAAATCCAGCAGGCGTGCATGGTTGGCGTCCCGGACGTGACGGAAATGGTAAATTTTGCATTCGAGTTCTCTTTGATGATCGTCTTGACTGCCTGATACATTGCTGGATAAACAGTGTTATAGTCAGTTGGATTGGCGGAAAGCGCTGGTTGATAACGAACCTGCAAAGTGGGAAAATTTAGACGACAATATTCCAGAATGGCAGAAGCTGGTTTTAAATAGGATTCGTCATTGTACAGCAGATAGAGGCGATCGAAAACGCGCTGATGCAGAGCGGCGATGATCGCGCCGGGCTTTTCGGGCAACTGGCAGTCATTGTTACCAACGAAGGATAGAAGGACACGATTCATGCCGAAAATTACGGCAAATCGGCGTTTGGGAAAAGATGATTTATCTGGATCTTTCCATTTGATTCCTGATTCTGCGGCTGGCTTCTTTTAATTTCCCCTACATTCTTGCCGCTCTGCAAAATTTACATTAAGTTTCTTCCGATTATTTTTCAGGAGAAGGAATGGCAATTTTAGTCACCGGCGCCGCCGGATTCATCGGTTTTCATCTTGCAAAATACCTGCTCGACGACGGACAAGAAGTCGTTGGCTACGACAACGTCAACGATTACTACGATCCCGCTCTCAAGCACGCGCGGCTCGAAATCCTGAAAAAATCCGACCGGTTTCACTTCTCTCACTCCGACCTCTGCGATTTACCAGCATTAGAATCGGTTTTTCAGCGTCACTCGATTCAAAAGGTTGTCCATTTGGCGGCGCAAGCGGGCGTCCGTTACTCGCTCATCAATCCGTTTGCCTATCAAAAATCCAATCTGGAAGGTTTCCTGAACATTATCGAATGCGCCAAACGTGCTTCCGTTAAAAATTTCATCTACGCCTCGAGTTCCAGCGTTTACGGTAATAACACGAAACTGCCATTCGCCGTCGAAGATAATGTCGATCATCCGATTTCACTTTACGCCGCCACGAAAAAAGCCGACGAACTCATCGCACATACTTACGCGCATCTGTACAAATTACCATGTACAGGATTCCGCTTTTTCACGGTTTACGGTCCGTACGGCAGACCAGACATGGCGCTGTTCATTTTTACGAAAAATATTCTCGAAGGAAAACCGATCGACGTCTATAACTTCGGTAAGATGAAACGCGATTTTACTTATATCGACGACATCGTTTCCGGGTTGATATCCGCTCTGAACAAGCCCTTTTCCTATGAAGTTTTCAATCTCGGCAATCACAAGAGCGAAGACCTGATGGACTTTATTCGACTGATCGAAGATTATCTTGGGAAAAGAGCGATTATTAATTTTCAACCAATCCAGCCGGGCGACGTGCCGGAAACCTTTGCAGATATTTCCGCCACGACCGAAAAACTTGGATTTTTCCCGACAACTTCGATCGATGTCGGCGTTCGGAAGTTTTTAGATTGGTATATGGATTTTTATCGAATATAATCGGAAAATATGACTATGAAAGAACTCTTTCAAAATTTTAAAAACCTCAACATTCTCGTCGTCGGCGACCTGATCCTCGACAACTATATCTGGGGAAACGTCAAGCGGATTTCGCCCGAAGCGCCGGTGCCGGTCGTCAGCGTCAATCACCGGGAAAATCGAATCGGCGGCGCGGGAAACGTCGCGGCAAATCTCGCTTCGCTGAATGTCAACGTGACGATCGCCGGTGTTTGCGGCGAAGATAAAAACGCCGAACTTCTTTCGGATCTATTCGACCGGGGAAAAATCCAGCAGTTCCTGATTCAAACACCGAGCCGGAAAACGACGACGAAATCCCGCATTATCGCCCAGCGTCAGCAATTGCTCCGCATCGACGAAGAAGATACGGAACCTGTAAAGAAAGATGTTGCCCGGAAACTGATTTCACAGATTTCTTCGGCAAAAGAGATTTTCGACGGCGTTATCCTTTCCGATTATGCCAAAGGATTGTTGTCGGAAGATTTTATTCAGGAAATGCTGACATTGTTCAGCGGCAAGCCGGTCATCATCGATCCGAAAGGCTTTAATTATCGGAAATATCACGGCGCAACGACGATCAAACCGAATTTCCGGGAATTCGCCGCCGCCGTCCGCCATCCCGAACTGACAAAAGACGAGATGGATGATTATGCGCGAAAACTTGTGAAAGATCTCGGTTTGAAAGGAATAGTCGTCACGCTTGGCGAAGACGGCGTTTACATTTTGAACGATAAATCGGAAAGCCTCCGGATTCCAACGAAGGCCAAAGAAGTCTATGATGTCAGCGGCGCAGGCGACACGTTCATCGCCTCTTTCACCGCCGGGCTTATTCTATCCGGCGATTGGTTCGTCGCCGCCAAAGCAGGCAACCTCGCTTCCGGGATTGTCGTCGGAAAAATCGGCACCGCGACGGCCACGATCGAAGAAATGTTCAATCACATCGATTTACACGGTTAGGATTCGGTGTTTACCGACGCCGTCAGGTTTTTAGAAGATCTTCGTACACTTTCAGATATTCATCCGCGGATTTGTCCCATGAGAAATCCTCAACCATTCCGTTCGTCATGAGCGTTTTCCAGTCGGGCTTATTCCTAAAAACGTTGAACGCATTTCCGAGTGACGCCAACAGCGAATCGATCGAATAATTGTCGAATAAGAATCCATTTCCTGTCTGACCATCCCATTGCCTGACGGTATCGACAAGCCCGCCGGTTTTGTGAACGACCGGAACCGCTCCGTATTTGAGCGCCAGCATCTGAGTAATACCGCAAGGTTCATAACGGGACGGCATGAGAAAAATATCGGCGCCCGCGAGAATTTTATGACACATCGGATTGTTGTATCCGAAATTGACTGACACTCTGCCGGAAAATCGCGCCGCGATGTCTTTGAACGCGGTATGATATTTTTCCTCGCCGCTTCCCAGCAGGATCAATCCGACATCCATTGCCATCATCCGGTCGATGCCTTCAAGAATCAGGTCGATGCCTTTCTGCTCGACGAGCCGCGAGACAATGCCGATCAACGGCTTTTCGATAATGAAATCCTTTAAATCCGTTCCGAGAATCAGCGCCTGTTTGTTCTTCCGCTTTCCGGCAAGATTTTCAGGACTGTAATTGATGGCGATTTCAGGATCCGATGCAGGATTCCATTTCGAATAATCTACGCCATTCAGAATGCCGATGACCGGTTTCTTTCGATTTATCATCACGCCTTTTAATCCGGCGCTGATGGCGGTATTCGTCGTCAATTCCTGAGCGTGCGTTTTGCTGACCGTTGTGACGACGTCGGCAAAGATGATCCCGGCTTTCAACGGATTGATCTGGTCGTACCACTCCATCGGCTCGGTCGGCGCAAAGAGATAACTCGGAAGACCGAAAACATATTTTTTATCGAAAGATGTGACGCTTTGGTAAGCGATATTGTGAATCGTCAGAACGGTTTTAATGGATTTATAAATCGGTTCGTCCGCGTAGGTAGTTTTTAGATAGACGGGAATCAGCGCGGCGTGATTATCGTGACAGTGAATGATGTCCGGAATCCAGTTCAGTTCGGCAATAAGTTTCAATGCGCATTTTTGCAGAAGCACGAATCTTTCCGGATTATTGATGTAAGGATTTCCGCGCTTATCGGTATAGACGCCTTTGCAGGAGTAAAATTCATCGTTTTCGATAAAATAGATTTCGAGATTTTCTTGCTCCGGAAGAGTCCATTTCAGCAACGAACATTTCGTCGGGATGCCGCCGATTTCGATTTCAAAGGCCAGCGACGTTTCCTGAAAAACGAATTTTGTTCGGTCGATAGCGCCGTAAGCAGGCGTGATGATTTTCACCGAGACGCCTTTTTTGACTAATGCCGCCGGCAACGCGCCAATGACATCGCCGAGCCCGCCAACTTTCGAGAACGGACTGACTTCCGCCGCAACAAACAGAACGTTCATCGTTACCTTCTAATTCTCTATTTCACGACTTCCGTTTCCCGGGGTTTCAGCGAGCGCCAATAAGTAAAATCGATATCTGGAAAAACGTCGTCAACCTCTTCGATCTTCGCCAGATAAACCTGCTCTCGTTCGGTCAGGAGTTTGTTGTGATCGTAGCTGATTAAAATTTTCGCGAGGCGTTTGATATGTTCGGCATGAACCGTCAGACGGCTTTCGGCGTAATCGCGCGCACTCCACGTGCTGATCAGGAATTGCCAATCGGAACTCTCGATGAGTAAAACCTCGCGCGCCAACTGATTCAAAATGCGGCGAATGACGTCGTCTTTGGTTTCGGCATACTTATTTGCCAGTTCGACCATTTGATCTTCGGCGGCATAGACATGCTTCCAAGTCCATTCGGTCCATTCGTTGAGCCAGATGTAATGAAATCCGCCCTGTCCCCACGAACCTTCGGGCATCGAAATAACCGTTTGTGGGCGGCTTTTTTCCAAATGGTTTCCGAGCGTAATGACCTGAACGCCGCCATTTTTGTTCAATTTCCTCAACACTTTCCCGATGAAGCGCGGCCCTTCATGCCACCAGTGACCGAACAACTCCGTATCGAACGGCGCGGTCAGGATTCCGACCTTTCCACTTTCGCGGTGGTAATTGTCAATGTAGGAACCCAACAGTTCGACGAAGTGAGTCGCCTGATTTTCCAGCGCGTCTTCGACGTCTTCGGGATAATATTCCTGTTTGTCGGCGAGATCGGCTTTCGCGCTGGTCACCTTCCAGTAGCGATGACCGCCCGGAAAATGCTTCTTGTGAAAATCCAGATAACGACCGTCGCCGGGATAACCATACTCGCCGCTCCAAACCTGCAGCGAGGATTCTTCGTGCCGTCCGTACACGACTGCCGCGCGGCTGGTTCCTGTCGATGACACGAGATAATTTTCGTAGATCGATCGCTCTTTTTCTTCGTCGAGCGGTTTCCAGTTCTTCTCGAATTGTTTCCAGAGCGCCTTGAGCGAGTCGAACCGGTCTAAATAGACACCGCGGTTTTTCCCGCCGAGAATCAAATGTTTATCGACAATAAAATACTGGATATCGTATTTAAACAGGAATTCTTCGACGCCTCTTCTGTAAATTTTCTTCGGATATTCCGCAATCGGCGAAGTCCATTCATAGCTCGGACGGTAGGCGCATTCCGGCAACCAGATTCCTTTCGGATCGCGTCCGAAATGTCTGCGGTAAGTTTCCTTTCCGACATGAACCTGTGCGTCGATGGATTCGTCCGTTCCCAGCAAAGGAAAATAACCATGCGTCGCGGCGCAAGTGATGATTTCCAGATGTCCGCCGTCCTGCATTTTTTTAAAGGCCATAACGATGTTTCGGTCAATTTGCGATAGAAAATAGGATTTGGTCCGGCTGTACTTGCCTTTCCACATGTCAGCCAACTGCTTGAGATGTTCCTGCCCCTGATTTTCAAATTCGGCGAGATTTTCCTCGGCGGCAGCGATTTTCTGATCGAGATAATGAACGAAACCGTGCTTGAACTTCTCGGATGCCAGTTGTTCCGTTAATATCGGCGTCAGTCCGATTGTGACATTGGGAGAAATTCCTTCGGAAATGAGCGATTGAAATTCGCTCAACAGGGGAATGTAGGTTTCTGCGGCGGCTTCATACAACCAGTCCATTCCGTGCGGCCATTCACCGTGATTGATGACATACGGCAAGTGACTGTGAAGGACTAAACTAAAGTATCCTTTCATATCTGAATCCTTTTATTATTTTCTCTTGAATACACATGAACAAAATACGACACCGCGGGAAAATTTCAAACGCTTATGAAAAAAATATGGCTGGAATCGTCGTGGCTCTGATGATTAAATATTTAACATCAGATAGAATTATTCGACCGATTTTAAAACTCAAACGGGACAGTCCCTAAGGAGTGTCCCGTTTAGTTTATATGGACGTTTATTTCGTCGAAAACGACTTAGAAACGGCCGCCGCGTCTGGGCCCGCTGGAGTTTCTGCTGCCGCCGCCGCCACCGGGACGACCACCGCCGAAACCACCGCCAAAACTTCTGCCACCGCCGCTATGACCGCCTTCACTGCGCGGACGAGCTTCATTGACAGAAAGAGCGCGATTGCTGAACTCTTTACCATTCATATTGCTGATTGCCGCTTGCGCTTCGCCAGTCGTCGGCATTTCAACAAATGCAAATCCTCTCGGATCTCCGGAAAATTTGTCTTTAATGATAGAAACGGTTGAGACCTGTCCAAACGCTTCGAAAGCGCTTCTCAGTTCTTCTTCACTGACATTGGGTGATAAGTTCCCTACATAGATATTCATGTTGACCTCCTTTTGTGATCTTGAACATTTTACTTCTTCTTACTAAAACCTGGGCTAAATTGCCAATCGCCATCCGGGCTCCATGTCCAACACCAAAAAGAAAGTCCTACACATCGCCGACCTGATTCAGAGAATCAAGTGGCCTTTCGGATTTCTCAGGCGGAATGTTTCCTTGTCGATTAGTTTCCACTGGTTAAGTCACTTATCAAATAACTGTGAAATAACCTACTGGTACTTTTCCACATAAACAAGATTTAATTTCCGGGCGGTTTTAATTTTAATCATTCAGTTTGTTGATTTTCATTATTTACAAATTTAAACCTAACAGCGTCCGACCAAATTTGAATCTCTCCAACAAATACGTAACTTTTCTCTGTCATGTTATTTTGAAAGGAAATTACGATGAGTAAAAAATCGCTTCTGCTTCTGTTCACTTTGTCCGTCGCCATCGTCACATCATCTTTCGGGGAAAAACCGCCGACACGCTCCGGTTGGAAACTCATCTGGCGTGACGAGTTTCATGGTACGTCAATCGACCCGAACAATTGGAACATTCTCATTCGTGAAACCAGTAAACACGGTGAACTTCAATATTATCTTCCTGACGAAGTCTATATTGAAAACGACTGCCTCAGAATCCGAAGCCGCGTCCGGAACTTCGGCTCACAAAAGTTCACCAGCGGCAGAGTCGATACACGGGGAAAATGCGCGCGAATGAACGAGTTTCGCCAATTTGAACATCGTCCGGGCGGCAAAACTCTTGTTGATCTTTTCCATAATGCCTGCGCGGATCGCGGCGTATAATCTCGGGACGCCGATGATGATCCCGACGCCGTTTTGGCTCAGAGTAGTGATGATGTCGTGCGAAACCATCGACGGAGAAAAGGCAATTGGTGCGCCGACGTACAGCGGTGCGACCAATGAGCCTAACAGCGGAAAAACATGATGAAAAGGCAGTAACGCCAGGACGGTTCGGTCGGGCGTAAAAATCGGAATTTCACGCGAAACCGCGAAGACATTTGCCAGCATGTTATCGTAAGAAAGCATCACACCTTTCGGCGAGTTGGTTGTTCCGGATGTATAAATGATAGCCGCCGTTTCTGACGTATCGGGCGGATCGATTTCTTCCGGAGAATAATCACCGAGATCATACCGTTGCTCTTCAAAAACAAAAACACGAACCTCGTGGTGCACTTGTTCGAGAGCCTGATTCAAAACGCCTTGCGTCTCCGTCGCACAAAAAACGACTTCGGGCTGGCAATCGTTCAGAATATAGGCGACTTCATCCGACGACGAGAGGAAATCGATCGGAACGGCGATGCAATGATTTTTCCACGCGGCATAAAAAGCGTACACCCATTCGGGACTATTGGGAGCGAAAATCACCACTTTGCCGGATTTTCTATCCGGGAAAAGCGTCGCGAAAAAATGAATGTGACTCAGCAGATCGCGGTAACTGACGAGTAGGTCGCGCCAGACGATAGCGGTTTTATCGGAATTTTTAATGAACACTCAAGGCTCTTTTTGTTGACGCTATGATTATACGGAAATTTTGGAGAAAATGCAAAAACAGGAATTTCAGCCGGTTTAGTAATAGTCGGTTTTTACGACGACAAACTGACTGCCACTGATTTCAGCAACGAGCGAAACAAGATGCATCAACTCATCTTCGTTTTGGGCAGCCTTTAGCACTTCATCGTTAACGAGAATGGTCGCCGTGAGTTTGCCGGGTGAGCCATAGGTATTCGCCGAATAGGCGACGACGTGAGCGTAGAATTCGCTGTTTTGTGTAAAACTGATGCTCCACGGCAACGACTGTGAACGGAGCGTAATCTGATTCCCATCGGCGTCATAATACTGGATCAAACAAGAATCGATATTCTCGCCGGTCACCTGATATGTTACGGCATAATCGACCGAAACGATGTATTTGTACCGGATCGGATTCTCTTCGCAAGCATTGATCGTCAGGACGAAAAGCAGAGCGAGAATGCCCGGACTAAATTTTATTATTTTTCCCGGATAAACCATCTATTGACCGTTTCCAAACAGCAGGGAAAACCGGATGCCGTAGTAATTGATTGCGCTGTTGAAGTTGGCGTAGATTTCGGTTCCAAACCCGAATTCCCTGGCAGACGGAATACGGAAAAAGAGTTGACCGTTTAGTACAAGTCCAACGCTGTTGGTTTGTCCCCAAATTGTAATTAGACCTGGCGTATCCGGAATCTTGGCTTTGCCAAAGTTTAGCGACGGACCGACAAACGCCGCCGCCAGAAAATGACGCGATGTGTCACAAATCCCGGCGCTGAAATGAAACGTGTTCACGATGTAGTTCGTTCCGCCGGTAAGTCCTTGCGTCATATCGAGACCGGCCTGATAAAAAATCCGCCTTCCAAACTGATAATTCAAAGCGATGTTATTGCCGTTTCCCCAGCGGGAAAAAACCGGATAACTGGCGCCTGTACTAAGGTTGATCCACTCGATTTTGTTCTTAAAAAACGGTTTGGCGGAAATCGTTTCGGAAATCGAAAGCAGAATCACTGTGCTTATTAGAAGAAGAAAACGTAGGACTTTTATTTTCATGCGAACTTATGTTCAGGATTCGGTGAGGAATTTTAGATAGCGCCCCGTTACGCTTTGCGGATTTCTGGCAAGGTCTTCCGGAGTGCTGACGCCGGTGAACACCACGATCTTCTTTTTTGGAATCGCGATGTCGATGTTTTTCAGATTATGCGTCCGCGCCCCGCGAACAATAATTTCGTCTCTCAATTCGCTTTGACCTCTCGTGTTAAAGTCAACCGATCCTCTTACCAATCTGCATTGACAGAACGGTCGGTAATTTAATCAGAGACGGATTAGATTGCCATAAATGGATTCGCGCGAATTCCGGATTTTAACTATTTCCAGTAACCGGAACGAATCTTGACATAGTAAACGAGGTTTTTCAGGTTTGTCAGCGATTCGGAAAGGTCATCTCCGAACGCCATTGCGAAGCCAACGACAACCGTGTGAACTTCGCCCGCGGCAAAGTCGAACGGACCGACCGAAATCATGCTTCGTACGTCTGTGCCTTCCTGCGTGTCCAACCAGCCGGTTCTTTTCACCGGATCGCCGGTGAATGTGAACTTCGACGACAAACCTGTCGTCGGATCGATCATATGTCGTCCGGAGTTTGATAAGCCTTGCAGAACCAGATAGATCTCTTCGGGCGTACCAAAACCAGTCTGACCAAAATCCGGATCGCCATAATAGTATTTCCGTATGACGCTATGACTTGAAGCTCTCAGCTCAGTTCCGTTGACTTTCGGAGATTGCAGAAATGTATATCCCGCCGTTTGGTGTGACGCCCAAACGAGGATTGTATAAACCGAGTCGGTTACCGGATCGACCTTTGTGGTATATCGCTGAGGCGTGTAAGTATAGGACATTTCGCGGAGCATATCATAGCCGGTGCGATTTGAGTCCGGAGAAATTTCATCCAAATCGGTATCCGCCCAGAAACCGATATAGGCGTCCTGAATCGGCGCCAATGAATCATTGTAAAGATCGTACCGGAAGAAAAGAACGTATGGAATGTTCTCCTGATTTTGAAGATAGATGCGGTCGGTTTGATAACCAAAAATATGCGCGACGACCCGAAGTCCTTTGATCGGTTTTGCGATGTACGATTCGGTTTTTGTCGTATCGCTGAAGAGAACGCTCAGAGCCATATCGTCGCCGTAAATCTTCACGTTGTGACTCGTATCGACCGGAGCACCGTACTTAGACGGCCAGTTGGCGCCTTTCAATGGTAAATCCTGAGAATTCAGGACAAAAAGTCCCGTCTTTACACCATCTTTTTCCGGCGTGAGATTGTTTTGCCACCAACCGACATTCGCACGAACGTCGCCCTCGACTTTTCCTGCAATCCATAATCCGCAATTGGCGATGAAGGATCCATAGTCATATTCCTGTGCTTCAACAAATTCCTCTGGGGCGTCAAATCCCGCCGATGAAATGTAGAAATTATTACGAAGATAAATTCTGAATTTGCCCGGTGTAAACTCTGAAATATCATAAACCGGCAAATGCTCAAACTGAGTACCATTAGACGGTGTGCCAGTCGGACTCGATTCTTCACAACTCGATGACAGGACAGATAAACACCCAAATAAAGAGATAATCATCAATAGATATCGAGTCTTCATTTTTCCCCTTTTACCATAAAAATCCAAACGTCCAATTGACAGATGGAACGATTTTTAATTTAGTTTTACGATGCCAGTCACCCCCTTTTTCTTTAGCATAATACGATCCCACTGCCAAACAAGCTGATGGTGATGAAATGAAATGCGTAAATGGCGTCCCCGCAAATCCGGCTTCCAGCAATCCGCCTATAAAACCGAACTTGTACGAATCTTCGTTGAAATTGAATGAAAAGATATGCTCCAGTATCTCCGGGTCAAAATGAAATGTCCCTCCTCCGGCTCCGATGCCATAATACAAACCCTGAAGGTTCGGTTTTTGGTAACGCCTGATACTAAAGGTGTAAATATTCAAATCATGAATTTCGAAAATCGCTTCCTCGGGTTCAGCGGCGACATGAGCCAGATTTTTACTATATGAATATGAGAATCTGACCTCGGCCTGATATTTCTTCAGTCTTCTTCCGTAAGTCAAGTCCGTCCATTGTAAGATAAGACGCGCCGGTTTGATCGTCAGGTAGTTTTTTTTGTTCGCCGATAGGTTGGATTTATCCGGAAACGGTGGCGTCGGTGGATTGAGATTACCAGTCAGTTTGACCAATTCATCCCACGTCGAATAACTCCAGACAGTGTTTTTGTTCAATTCGACGACGGCATCGAAGGCGTTGTAGTTGATGTGCAATTGTCGTTGAGTCGCAAGTTGTGACGGACGAACCACGGAATCGGAACGACTGATCCGCTCAATCACGGTCGTGTCGATGACGAAGAGACTTTTCCCCGACACGACGAACAGTTCGTCTTTCTTCAGTCCAATCGGTTTCCCTTCGATTTTCCCGCCGTTTATTAGAAATATCGTCGTCATTTCCGAAAATGCTGACACCGCTGTTACCAATACCATTGTCAGGCAGAAAATTAATCTTTTCACCACTTCCTCCAATTATCTCACCTGATGACCGCGCATTTAAGAATCCGCCTCTTCGTTCCGGCGCTCAGACAGACGAAATAAATTCCGGATGAGAGTCCATCCGCCTGCCACTGTATTATCGTTTCCTGTTCAAGGCCGGCGATAATTGGCATTTCCATTACCAGTTCCCCGGTCACGGAAAATATCTTCAGATTTCCTCGATCGAATCCCGGAAGACGATAGGAAATTTGCGCTGATTGATTGAACGGATTCGGCTTCACCGAAAGCATACTCTCACCGTTTTGCTTTTCGGGAATTTTGATCGAAGTTACTCTTTCGCGCGTCACCTGTCCATCGTATGCAACCGACGATAAGCGATAAAGCAACCGATTTCCCGGCTGAACAGCTTCATCAACAAATTCGTAATCCGTCGCCTGACTGACGGAACCTCGCGCACAGAGCGCCGGAGATGAGCGAAAGTCAGCGATCTGATCGTAACTCGGTTTCTCCGCGTCTTTCCGCTCTAAGATGAATCCTAAATTCTCAAATTCCGATTCCGTCCGCCAGTGCAAACGAACCTGCAGGTCAACGACTTCCGCTTCAAAATCCGAGAGCGTCACCGGTAGAGATTGATCGCCTTGAAATAGACTCGTTCCCGTCGAATAAATCGCATCGAATCCCAGCAAGTCGCCGATCGTCGGCGCTAAGTCGGTCTGGTACTTTGTTTCGGTAATTACCTGATTCTGACCAACATTTTTTCCAACCGCAAACAGGAAAACATGCTGGTCATATTCGACGGTATCGCCGTG
>Ga0265296_1000329_pt1 | contig 79118 bp, 79 predicted proteins | sample MunlanPumphouse1_FD_189073 | JGI IMG/M metagenome (GOLD analysis project Ga0265296, IMG submission 189073) | Groundwater microbial communities from a municipal landfill in Southern Ontario, Canada - Pumphouse #1 | ecosystem: Environmental > Aquatic > Deep subsurface > Groundwater | place...
GAAGTTGAAGAACCGGTTGAGGTGTCCAAGGCGGCAATATAACTTCTGCTTTGACCACCGATTGTGGCAAATTGACCGCCAACATATAATGTCGAACCAGACGAAAGTAATGAATTGATGACATTATCGGCATTCGGATTCCACGAAGTAGATGAGCCGGTTGAAGTATCAATGGCGGCGATATAATTCCTCGCTAACCCTCCAATTGTTGTAAACTCTCCACCCGCGTAAATAACTGCATCGCCTATAACAAACGCATTTATTAACCCACCCGCATTTGGGTTCCATGATGTAGAAGAACCAGTTGAAACATCAATGGCGGCGATTCGGTTTCGCGCTAAACGCCCGATTGAGGTGAACGTTCCGCCCACATAAAGATTTGAACCTTCTAAAAGCAATGATTTAACATTGTTATTCGCATTCGGGTCCCAAGAAGTTGCTAAACCAGTTGAAGTGTTCAAAGCGGCAATTCTACTTCGCGTTTCACCGCCGATTGTGGTGAAATCTCCGCCGGCGTAGAGAGTGGAGCCACTTAGAGCGAGAGAGTCTACTATCGTTCCATTTGAATTAGCATTCCACGAAGTTGAAGAACCGGTTGAGGTGTCCAAAGCGGCAATATAACTTCTGTTTTGACCGCCGATTGTGGTGAATTGACCGCCAACATAAAGCGTGGAAGTGCCGCTAAGCGCCAAAGAAACTGTCTGTGCGCTAGCGTTCGGACTCCACGAAGTTGAAGAACCGGTTGAGGTGTCCAAAGCGGCAATATAACTTCTGTTTTGACCGCCGATTATAGTGAAATTACCGCCGACGTAGAGAGTTGAAGTGCCGCTAAGCGCCATTGAGATCACGGAAGAATTCGAGTTGGGATTCCACGAAGTCGAGGAACCCGTTGAAGTATCTAGAGCGGCAATTCTACTCCTTGTTGCGCCGCCGATTGTGGTGAATGTGCCGCCCGCATAAAGCGTGGAGGTGCCGTTAAGTAGTAAGGTTCTTACTCGGGAACTGGCATTTGGGTCCCAAGAAGTTGCCAAACCGGTTGAAGTGTTTAGAGCGGCGATATATAACTTCTGCTCTTGGCCGCCGATTGATCTGAAATCGCCTCCCACATAGAGGGTGGAGCCCGACAGGGTCAAAGCAAATACTGTCGAATCAGCATTCGGATTCCAACTTGAGTCAACAGTTCCATCTGAATTGATATGGGCGATTCTGTTCAAAGCAACATCGCCAACCTTGGTGAACGCACCGCCGATATACCAACCGCTGCTGCCATCCGAAATAATCGTCCAAACCGTGCCGTTAACCTTAGGAAAATTTGTAAGAGGAAGGGCGTTGCCGGTATTCACGGGAACAAAAGAGCCGTTATTGGGTCCAACATGCGTAAAACTTCCACCTATATAAATAGTGCTGGTTGTTTTTAGAACCGCGAGAACAGCGCCGTCAGTCACCCATGTGCTTGAAGCAGGGACATTGAATTGCGCGCTCACAAGCGGAATTTTAACAATCCAAACAATGCCTAGGGCGAATAAAATTAACAGAATATTCTTGCGCACCGAGTTTAAAATTTAGCGGTTTCCTCGGACCGTCGCAAACGAATCTCCGGCCCAATGCTCGCTGACGGTTCGGGTTCAGAATACTTGCGGATGAAAACATCATCGGTATAATACGCGTTTGCCGATGCCCCAAAAAAATTAAGGGACGTAAGCCCGGATATTGTTCCGGTGGAAGCTTCGTATTCCCCAATATAAGAATTATCAACGAATAATTTTAACTTATTCGTCGCGGTATTCACCGCGGCTTCGATTCTGTGCCAGACATCAACATTAAACGCTCCAAGATTAATCCAAGTATCGTTTTGCTTGTGATATAAACTGCCGTTTTCATATTTCATGTTAAGACCCACCTTTTGCCCGTCCATAGTTTTTATTGTACTGGAATGTCCAGAACTGGTCTCATAGTTCTGATAAAAAACAAGAGCAAAGTTTCCAACATGATTCTGCGTTCTCTTAATATACTCTCCTCCGCTGGCATTAATTTTAATTGAATTGACTCCTGAATGGACTCTTTCGGATGAAACCTCTGGATTCCCACCAATGGTCCACCATCCCAAAGGTCCAACCAACGCATTTTGGTCAGACGTGGCATAACCAATCGCGCAATCGGCAATGGCATGGCTTGTAGGACAGCCGAAATACCACATTCTAACTACGTCATTCCCCACGTCATCTTTAGCAATAAAAGCATTTTCAACTCTGGAATCATCCCACGAGTCAGGACTTCCTAAAAGCATGACCGGATTTTCCTTATATTTTTTCCAATGAACTAAATCGGTGCTATACGCAAACCCCAACTGGTGCTGGACTGCTCCAAGACCATTGTAACCCATAATGTATTTACCCCGACTAATTTCCACTACCTTTGGGTTAGCTACTTGCGTACGATCCCATTCGTTCGGAGTTCCAGTTAAAATCGCCTGCCCCGCATTCAGCGCTCTGAACTCTATTCCGTCAGCCGAAATTGCCCCGAATATCGCTTTACTGGGGTAGCCTGTTTCAAAAAACAGGGCGTAGTCGCCGCTCAAGGTTTTAATGGCAGAAACAATTGCCATCACCATGCCTAAGGGTACGTCAACTAAGTCTCTCGCGGTAAGAATAGGATTGCCTTCATACTTGGCCCAATGTATCCCATCAATTGAAGTTGCCCTGCCAATACCCGATTCTGAACCGTCATAGCCGTCGTAGTATAATACATAATCGGTCTCTCCCAATTTTATTACCCAAGCACTACCGATGAACGAATCGTCCCATTCGCCAGGCGTTCCTAACCTTAAGATAGGATTATTGGTTTCATCCTTAACCCAATCTATACCGTCAATTGAAGTCGCTCTGCCTATTTGTCTCTTTATATGATCGTCCATCTCATTAAAATCCAGATCATGTTCATTGCCTCGATAATACATAACATATTTATTATTTTCCTTAACCAGATTGCCGTGACCGTCTACCATCAGCATCGCGTCTCTCAAACCGTAAGAATCCCAACCTGAAGGCGATTTGATAAGAACGGGGCTAGATTGTTTAGCCCATGGTTTTCCTTTGAAGATATCAAAAATTAACGGGTACGAGGATTCTCCTTCAAAATCGTCAAAAAATTCAAAAGTATTATTACCACTTGAAACACTTTCCGCATTTCTATTCCCGTAATACATATAAATTATTTTGCGCGACGACGCAGGAACAATAGGCACTTTTACCCAAAAAGATGCATTGGTTGACGAAGTGTAGATTTCTTTAAAATGATTCAGCGGAGTGGTGCCGTTAGAGTCGGTAAATCTGATATCGCTAAAATCACTTTGCATGTCCGAATCATAAGCGACGCGAACCTGTGTTTGATAGTCGGTTAATGTCGTCGTGCCCGTATTACCAATCGTCACTGTTCTCCTAAAACCCCAGTTTGGGTCGTACCAACCGCTGGGAACCCTTAGCTGATTTTGAGCAAACCCATCCGCGGATTTTTGAGAACTAGCGCTCCGCCCGATAGAAGTAAAGAGAAAACCCATGGCGGCAATTGCCAAAACGGCAACTGTTAAAAACGCTATTGAAAATTTTTTTTGGTTTCGCCACAACATTGACTTTTTTATCATTATATCATTTCTATAAAACGAAGCAACTTTTAATAAAGATACCCCCACATCTGAAGTTTATCGCTATCTTGATTCCATTTAAGGCCAATGTCGGTGCGGTAAAACATATTTTGGAGCATTATATTTTGAATGCGGCTGTACATTTGGTGGCGGGCCTCGTGAACGGTGATGCCGGAACCGGTTACAACCAAAGCGTAACCGGATTCCCCGGCAAGACGCCAATCGCCGTCCACTAATTTAACATCGCCTAAATGAATGCCATCCAAATTATTCGGTTTTTTAAAAAGAATTGATATGTCTTTATAAATTTCAAATTCATACTTGTCATCGAAAGGAAATGGCGGAACGGCAATAATCGCTCCAATTTGAAAACCTTTTTTTACTTTTAGATCAAATGGGTTTTTGCTTGCCAGATTATATAAAAATTCTCCCCAATCGCTCGTGACCCCCTCAATCTGAATTGAAATCGTGGGATAACCGAAGCGACAGGTGAATTCAAGCGGATAAACGCCTCTCGCGTTTGCGATGCAATTTATGTCAACATAACCAACATAACCACTTTTTTTGAGCTCTTCTTTCATTTTCGCGAGAGTCAAATTAAAAATCGTGTTTGGCGGCGACCAGTACATCAACGTACCCATCTCGCCCGTATAAGGGCCAATGTCCCCGGGAAATAATTTTTTATGCTCAAAATTAATGTTTATCGGATAAATAAAGTCATCGCCGTTAAAGAACGCGCCAACCGCGATTTCCACACCGGAAACGAATTTCTGAATTTGAAACGTTTTTATTTTTTTGGCCCAAGCAATTTTGTTATGTTCTAAAACTTCAATAATGTCTCTACCATCTTCTTCGGTGCCTAAAAATAATATTCCTTTCATGTCAGAAGAAACTGTGCCCGATGGTTTCCAAACATAACGGCCGGGGTTTTCAGTTAAAAACTTAATCGCTTCATCGTAATTATTAAAATCCCAATGCGGCAAAGTGAGCATTCCTAACCGATTCATTTCAGATTGACCGAATTCTCTATCATCTTCCAATTTATCCGTATAAATGCTCCCGCCGATTACTAACTTACCGGATTTTCTTAAATTATCTGCCTGCGAACCAAAACCCGTATCATCAAAGACAATCACATCTGCCCATTCAATATAACTTTTCCAATCTTCCACTCTTTCCAAAAAACCGTTGTAAACGTCCTGGTCATAACCGGCCTTAATAAAAATTTTAACTTCGTGCCCCTCCTTTTTAATAGCCCAAGCTAAATCGCCGCTTAAACTCTCAAAGCTTACAAAAAGAAATTTATAAACTAATTTTGGCTGGTTGTTGTTGGGACCTCCGCCGTTTTTGCCATTACCTGCTTTTATCTGCATAAAATTTAATTTTTTTGGGATCTTCTTTTTTTAAAAACTAAAATTTCTCCGCCATTTCCTGAATTGAATTTTGAAATGAAATTCAAGCCGCTATCGGCAAAAATTTTAATATACTCGTTTTGTGTTAAAGCCGTGATTCGGTGTTTATCCGGATTAATTTTTTGGGAATTTTGCTTAGAATGCTTATATAAAGTGGAAAAAAACACAAAACGTTTAGACCAAAACGATAGGTTTCTCACGGCTTTTTTTATTTCTTCTTTATTCAAATAAACAAAAACGTCAAAACAAATAACGGCATCAAATTCGCTTTCGGAAAAAATTGAATCACTTAAAATACTCCCCTTTTTTATTTTTAATCTAACTTCCTTTTGAGCTGTTTCCCGCGCGTAATCAGAATATTCAAGCCCGGCAACTTGAACATTACATTTATTCTGAAGTTCTGCTATAAGAAATCCGTGTGCACAACCGACATCCAAAACTTTTGGCGCCGGCAGAAATTTTACGAAAGAAAAAATTTTTTTGGCCGTTTGCTGAACCCACGAAAGAACATCTTCTTTATAAGTATCGTAAGCGTCGGTTGAAAAATATTTTTTATTAAAGTATTTTTGGGGAATTTGAAACGCCATTTTTTATTCAAAAATCAAAACCGCGACGGCGATTGTTGTCGTCCAAAGCCCGTCCTTATGACCTTGAGCTGATTGAGTTATATTTGTCGTTCTGATGATTTTACCCGAGGCCTTGAAGACCTGTTCTTTTTCATCCCAAGCCGCGTCCGGATTGAATTCCAAACCCAATGTTGTGGCCAGCATCGTCGCCGCCAAATCTTCGGCATAGTCACCAGCTTTTTCATCGGTTTCGCCAAAGGGATGATGTTCGGAAAGATAGCCATATTGGTTTGCGTCCGCCGGCTGGGCGAGACCGATTGACGAAGAAACCAGCCGATTTGGTTCGTTGGTGGAATTTCGCGCCATCACGCAATGAACAATCTGGCCGGGCGATAAAAGTTTTTTACCTTCTTCTTTGGAAATTTTTTTGCAATTCGGCGGAAAAATTGAACTGACATAAACTAAATTATATTCGGCAATGCCGGCATCACGGAGCGCCATCTCAAATGATTGAAGACATTCCTTATGACGACCAACGCCTTTTGTAAAAAACATTTTCCTCGGTACACTGTTCTCCATTGTCTATTTATAAATTTTTAAAGAATAAAAATCAATAGAAGTTTTTAAAAATCTGTGGATTACTTTTTTAAAATTTTTTGGGCGTTTTCTCTCTCACTGAAATTGTTTTTTATTCTCTTTTAAAAAAATCTTGCCTCCTCGCTCGCTTTGAATAATATTTAATTTAATTGTATTGTTAATGCATATGGAGGGCATAGATAATAAAAATAGAGAAAACGCCAATCTTTCCGAAACGTTTCGCGTTGAAATTCAAAAATCGCACAGATGGCTCGCGGAAGTTATAAATCAGCAAGAAACAGAATCCGTTTTTTCGCGAGAATCAGAGGGGAATCTTACCCATATTTATAAGGAAGATGGAGAAGAACGATTTATTGTTGAGCGAATTATTGACCAAGGAAAAGAAAAAAATCTTGAACAGGCGAGAAAAATTGATAATTTTTTCGCAACAATGGTTTCTGAATGGGAAAAAACTTTCTCTAGCGAAGAAGGCCAAGAAGTTAAATTACTGCCGCAAGGAAATATGGAACAGGCAAGCGACGATGACCACTCTGAAACCCAAGAAGAAATTGAGGAAGGAAAAGTGGACTATCACCTCATCCTTAATGCCTCTGGGGAAGTCATAAGCATTTCTTACACGGAGCTCGTTGATATGGAAATTGTTCCCGGTAAACCGACGGAATCCGTTATTGTTGTCTGGGAAATCGGCGTGGCTCAAACATATCGCTTCAAAGGCCTTGATAGAGAACTTCAAATCGCTAGTTTAAAAAGCGCTCTTGGGAGAGCGGAAACAACGCAAAGAAAAATATTCGGAACGGTAACGGAAGCAATTAAATTGCAGGAATCATTTTTTAACAATGCGTATGGATTGAGGAGAGTTTACTTTACTGATGCGGAAGGTAATTATGTGGAGTTGCCGTGTCTTTCACCGCCTTCTACTGAAGAAGTGCTAGCCGACGACCCTAAAAAAGCGAGATGGCGCTGGATGATGCGTTTAAACGAAGATAAAACAAATATATCTCAAGAAGATTTTATTCGCGTTATTGGTTCGCTCTATAAAGGGTACGAAATAGATGATGAAACTTATAAGAGCGCTATTGAAAAACTGAAAATGTTTTTTCAGAGTATTTTGCGAAAGACGGATAAAGACCTCTTTTTATTAACCAAACGAGAACGTGTCCGAGCGAGTAAAAACGCCTCTGTGTGCGAATCAGAAGATATTGGAGAATGGCTTCAAAAAAATGATCGGACTACGGAAAAATTGTGGCAGGAGATATGCGAAGAAGCGAGAGGTTTTCACCCGTAAGGGTATGGTTATTTATAAAATACTTTTAAATTTTCCAACGCCTTTTCTCACTAAAATCAATTTTTTATTTTTAAAAGCCAATAATGTTGACGGCGCGGAATTGACTTTTCCGCCGTCAATATAAAAATCAACCTTGTCGCCGAAATATTTTCTGGCTTCTTTAATCGTTTTTGCCGGTGGCAGTCCTTCAAAATTCGCGCTAGGCGCCACAAGTGGGCCAGTTTTTTTTAAAAGTTTGATTAATGATTTTTTTGCCGGTAAGCGAAAAGCCAATTTTTTCGTACCGCGATGCAAATAAAAGAATTCCTTTGATTTGCAGCCAAGAATCACGCTTACTTTGCCGGGCCAAATCTCACGCAAAATTTTCTTCGTTCCTCGCGAAATTTTAAGATTAAATAATTTTAAATCGGCAAGAGAACCGATCAAAATTATCATCGGTTTTTTTAAATTTCTTTTTCGGATTTTATAAATTCTTTGAACTGTTTCTTTATTAAGTGCTGAACCAACTAAACCATAAATGGTGTCTGTCGGTAAAATTGCCACTCCGTTATTTTTTAAAATATCAGTTATTTTTTTCATACATTAAATTATCAAGGATTTTGCCATAAATAAGAATGGTGTTGCTTGATTTTAATCATTATGATATAAAAAAAGCAGTTCATTACATTTTTCAAAGGAGGAGGGATGACTAAAATAATCGGGAATTTGTTGCTTGCTATCGGACTGGCTTCAAGTATTTGGGCAGCGAGCTGGTGTTTTTTCAAAATTTGCTACGGAGATTACGGATTGTCGGTGTACGCGGAGGCGGCGTTTTCCAAAACAATCGCTTCTTCGTGGAAACTGGAAACCATCTTGCTGCTCGGCGTGTTTCTCGTGGTTGTTGGTGGAAAAATTTCCGTTTCCAACCCAGAAAGAGGTGAAATGTGAAAAAAACGGAAGAGGATGAACGGTGGATTTGCACCGCTTGCTATGCACCAAACCCCGACCACGGGACAAAATGCGGCAATTGCGATGAAACTGTGGAACCGTCGCCGCCGCGAACTTTAGATAAATTTTTCCTTCACGCTTTACGACACCATAAGAAAAATAAACGCATCCCTTTCTAGAGACCCATGCGTAAGAAGCGCCCATGAAAATGTATCATGGGCGCTAAAACTAGATGCTCCATCTGAAAATCGCCGTACCGGCGCTGTAGCCGCCGCCGAAAACGCAACCTAAAACGGTGTCGCCCTTTTTTAATTCTCCTTCCTTATAAGCGACAGCCATTCCGAGCGGGAAACTCGCCGAGGTGGTGTTCGCGAAACGGGAATAAGTATTGAAGATGTTTCCCTTGAAACCGGGCGTTCTTTGTATTTTCCGTTCAATCGGCGTAATGATTCTCCCGCTCGCCTGATGTAGAAAAACAAAATCCAATTCCGAAAGTCCGATACCGGCTTCCGCTAAAGCGCAACCGATAATTGTTTCCTCCGGCTTTGAATTTGAATAAACCAAATTCCCGATTTCTCTGAGCACTGTCGGGCCGTCCTGCTGAAGCTTGTCGGGCCGCAATAATTGGTTGCGGGACATCTCTTCCATAACCCCAAAGGTTAGGGGGTTACGAGAACCGCCAAGCAGGGCGATTATTTTGTCCCAGCCTTCGCCGTCAAGATAAGAGAAAAATGACTTTCCTTGGGTCAAAAAAGAGTTTCCCGTTTCCGGAACCGCCTGAAGAGCGACTGCCGCCGCGGCGTCCCCCAGCAAAACGTAAAAAGCGCGGTCGGCCGGATTCGCGGCCGTGCTCATTTTATCCGCCCCGACCACGACGCCAAATTCGCATTCTCCAGAAGCGATGAGAGAACGACCAAAACGCAAAGCCACGGCAAAACTGCTACAAGCCAGAGACATATCGGCGCCGATGATTTGGTTCAATTTTGAACCGTTCCTCGGCTGAAAACCGATTTTTCTCTGAACTAAAGCGGCGGTCGGCGGCGAATACAGATAGTCCGGCGTCACCGTCGCGACGAGAACGAACCCGCAATCCTGAACCGACCGGCCGCTCATTTCAATCGCTTTCAAAACCGCTTTTGCCGCGAGATCGCTCGTCGCCGTTTCGGGTCGGGCAAAATATCTTTCTTGAATGCCCGTCCGGTCAGCAATCCACCCGGGATTTGCGAAATACTTTTCAGCTTCATCAGCGGTAGCGTCTCTTCCCAACGCTTCACGAACGCTTCTATTTACGATTTCACTGACTGCTTCGTTCGTTATCAAATCCTCACCTAATTCATAACCGATACCGCTAACGCGAACGCCCGAAAGACCAGCCAAAGCAGACACTTTTCACCTCCTTGATTTAAGGTTTTCCATTATTTTTTATGACAAATAACTAAGTGGATTATAAATGAAACCTGATTAATTGCCAAATTTTATTCGGTTAAAGCCGGCACGGGCTTTGTAGTCACTCCAGGCGAAGTGAAAATTGAACCGCCTCGGCGTTTGTTTTCAACATAAACCGTGAGTTCTTTAGCTATGCTTATATTGCCCGCAATATCAGAAACTTTACTTGAAATAACGTGTTTGCCGTCGGAAACGGAAGTGGAATCCCAACTTAAAATATAAGGAAATGTATCATCAAAACCGAGCGCGGTTACGCCGTCAAGAAAAAATTCAACTTTTTCAACTTTTGTGTTGTCGGTTGCTCCGCCGAAAATATTCACGATAGTGCCGCCGATAATTGAGCCTTCAGTCGGCGAATCAATAATAGAAACGGGCGGCGTATTATCAATATTAATTTTTTCTTTTTCTGAAACGCCAATATTACCGGCGCTGTCATAGGCCTTAGCGCTCAAGATATAATCGCCATCCGCAACGGTTTTCGTATCAAACGAAAAATTGAAAGGCGACAAGGTCTTGGTCGCGATAAGTTTTTCACCAAGATAAATTTCAACCTTAGCGACATCCGCGTTGTCGGTGACTTGAACTTGAATATCTGAATTACCGGCAATAATTTCTTCCTGCACCGGAGAAACTAATGAAACCGAGGGCGGCTCCTTGTCCTTAAAACCGCTGCCGGTCGGAATTTGAAAAGTAGAAAGAAGAACGTTGCCCGCCGTGTCTTTCGCGGAAAGTCTAAATGAAACAAGTTTGCCGGACGGCGCGGGATCACCGGGGACATTGACGACAACGCTGAATTTATCGTTCCCCAAATCCGTGAGTGTCCTTTCGCGCCAAATTTCACCATCATTTGATATTTCAAGCTCAACCGAAGCAAGTGAATCATTCATAAAATTGAAATTGCCCTGAGCATTTTGCGTTGCCAAACCCGCCGCCGGGTCAAGGCCAATCAAAAGTTTATTTGTCAAAGTCGTGTCAATAACGTTTTGCGGAAAGCCATCGGCGCTCAAAGAAAGGCCGGTTAAAAACGGCGGATTTTCATCAATGGGATTCTTTTTATACGCCGAGGCGTCCAAAATATTGAAACTTGAAAACGTTTTGACATTAGTTGAGATGTCGTTTATAAAAACGGCTCTTTCCATTTCAAATTCATACCTGCCGGCTGAAAGTCGCCCCGACAAATAAATACCTTTGTTCAAACCAACCTTGCCGCTTGAAACCGTTTCTCCATTTCTCTTTAGAGAGTAATTCGCCGATAACTTACCGACGGCGCTGCCCTCTTTTGCCAATCCTTCATCGGCATAACTACCCAAGAAATAAAGAGGAAAATTTGGGCCGCCACTTGAAAGAAGGCGATTGTCTGAATCGGCGTAGTTATACCAACGACTGCTATCAAAAACCGGACCATTGCCAAAACCTATGACATTTGAGGGCGGAATTTCAACTTTAAAAGATTGATAGCTACCGCCTCTTAGCCAACCGTAAAGATTGTCGGCGATGACATAATATTGGGGACTGCGGTAAAGATTTTTATCAAAGAAGTTTTTTGTGTTATCCAAAGTAAACAGAAGATTAAAAGAGGGATAATCGGCGTATTTAAGCGAACTGATATCGCGCTGATTAGAATTAAAAACGTAAATTTTTCTTAAAGTGTTGGGGGCAATATTAATGTTACGCCTTGCAAAATAAGCGCAATCGTAGCCGATAGCACCGCTTGCCAAATAATCCGTGTTGCAATCACCGACATAAACAAAACCGTTTTGTTTCGAGAACCTATTCTGAAAACTAATTAAATCTTTCTCGGCAAAATCGCGCGCAGTGTTGGAAATAGAAACTGAATTCTGAATCCCGTCTTTAAGCTGATAAAGATAGGTAATGACAGCGTTATCCTCGGTTTGAGAAGCTACGCCTGAAAAATTATAATCGGAGCTTAGCCCAGAAACTTTGATTTTAAATTGGCTGCCCGACAAACCGGAAGGGACGATAACATTTACGCCGTGGCCAGAGGGCCGGTGGCTGAATTTATACGCAAAGGGCGGCGTGTAGGCGAACGCTGCGCCGGTCGGCTTAACCAAACTCAAAGTCAAAATATTGCTTGCCTCGCCTTTATCAAGAGTAATGGAATTAATCGGTTCGGCTAATTGGATGCCGGTTTTTATGACGTGCCGGTTTATGACTCCCTCTTCGTCATCGCTCCAAACGCTCTCGGCAAACCATGGCCCAGAAGAAGTGAGATAAAAAAGTGTTTCGCTTTTACCTGCTGGCAAGGCCATAATTTCTTCGAGACCGTTCCGATAAAGCGTCAAAACATCGGGAGAACCGCCGCCGTAATAAACTTTGAGACCGTAACCTTTAAAAAAAGTGACCGGAATTTTTAAATCCAGCTTTAAAGATTCGTTTGATAATTTAAGAAAACCCTGATAGCGGCCGTTTGGAATCGCACCGTTATTTGGCACCGAAACGTTGAAATTCAAAACTTGAGCGCCGCCTGGAGCGAGTGTCACGTTTGATTCTTCAACTCCAGTTTTTATATTTTGAGAACTTCCTGCTTTTGCCAGGTTGCAACAATCTAAAGAAACGGAATAAGCCGCCGGTGAATCCGTTAAATTTGTTAAAATTAATTTCCCTTCTCCTTTCCAACTGCTTTCACCATTGAAATCTAAACCTAAATCAATTTTCTCTTCGCTTAATTTCAAGTAAGGGCTGGGGGGCGCCGAATTTTCATCAGCTTTGCCGCCGGCTTTAAAACTGATTCCGTTTAAAGCGGCGCTATCTTTTACTAAAGATGCGGAACTGTCTGCGGCTATGCCGTCAAACGCGACCACGCAAACTTTTGAAATATCGCTTAAATTGCCGTCCTCATTGGGATCCGCACAATTTTCAACCGCTGAAACGAGAGAAGAATAAAAATTTTTTTCGGCGCGGCTGTTCACCGAAACTTTCTTTACTCCGGGCATACCAGCTAATCTGGCGCTTGCGTCAGCAATCGGAACATCCCAAATTGCGAAACCGTTTAAGGCACTTTTGAATTCCTGAACCCGAATTCTATTGTCCAGAAAAGCATCTGTTTCAGACCCAAGCGATTTTTTATATAAAGCTTGAAGGTTTTTCTTGAAACTTTCGTGCTCTTTTATAATTTTATTTTTTTGCTTCTCCAAAAGTTTATCAATTTCCTTTTCCGATTTAGTAAGCTTCATCATTTCGGCACGCGTTTTTAAAAGCGAGTCAGCTTCCAATTCAACAATCACACCCATCGCACTCGCTTGATTATCAAAAATTGACTGCTCATAAAAACCAGAAGAGCCCAAAGAAGCCAAATCTCTTCGACCATAAATCTTACTACCGACGCGGAATATCGGCTCTGGCTTACCATTTCTATCAAAGGCGGTTCTGGTTTGCTTAACTTCCGTCACGTAAATCTGGCCAGTAGTATCAAACAGAGGAAACTCATAAAAAAGTTCATCCTCTTTCGGTAATTCCACCTGCCTGCTTCCTGATGAGCCAATAAGCGAAGCCAAAAGCTTGGCTCCCCAGCCGTTAAAGCTGAAAACAATAACGACGGCGAGAAAAAACCCCCCGAGCAAAATGTATTTTTTATCATTCATAAATTAATTATAACATTTCGCGGTATGTGGATAAAAATTTATTGTCAGAATATATGATTACTTTTTGAGGTGCGGTTCAACGCGCTTCAGAAGAACTGCATTTGTCGCCACAATAATTGAGGAAGCGGACATTAGCAGAGCGGAAATTTCTGGCCGAAGCGACCAACCAAGAGAGTTATAAAACACGCCGGCGGCAACAGGAATTGCCAACATATTATAAATAGCGGCCCAAAAAAGATTTTGCTTCATTTTTGTCACCGTTGCTTTACTTAAACGGATAGCGGCGACAATATCATATGGATCTGATTTCATGAGCACGATGTTGCCGGTCTCAATGGCGACATCAGTCCCCGCGCCAATCGCAATGCCGATATCTGCCTGCGCCAAAGCCGGTGCGTCATTAATCCCATCACCAACCATTGCGACAAATTTTCCCTCATCCTGTAATTTCTTGACATATTTCGCCTTATCTTCCGGAAGCACTTCAGCGAACACCCGGGTCATGCCCAATTCTTTTCCGATACCCTCCGCCACTTTTGTGTGGTCACCGGTAATCATCACCACTTCTAGTCCTAAATTCTTGAGTGCCGCAACTGTCTTTTTGGAATTTGCTCGGGGCGGATCTGCGGCGGCGACAACGCCAGCAAAAACTCCGCCAACGGCTAATAAACTTAAGGTCTTTCCTTCTCCAGCAAGCCGATCAAGAATATTTTTCATTGGTTCGGTGGTGATGCCGTTATCTCGAAGCAGTTTTTCTTTTCCAGCCAAAATAATCTTACCGGCAATTCGCGCTTTAAGTCCGTAACCGGCAATGGATTCAAAATTTTCCATCGGCTTTAGTGGCAAGGCCTGACGCCTTTCGGTTTCCTCAAAAATCGCTTTTGCCAACGGATGATTAGACCCGGCCTCAAGACTTGCTTCATATTGAAGCACTTGATGTTCGGTAAAACCATTAAATGCCATAACATCGGTGATTTTCGGCTTTCCTTCGGTAAGAGTGCCGGTTTTATCAAGAATAATAGCGTTGATTCTTGAGGTGTTCTCCAGGGTTGCGGCGTCTTTAATTAGAATGTTATATTTGGCGCCAATTCCTGTGCCGACAGCAACGGCGGTGGGAGTAGCAAGTCCTAATGCATCCGGGCAAGCAATCACTACCGCGGAAACCGCAAAGGTAAGAGACATAAGAAGCCCGACTCCGGCGCCAAAGTACCAGCCCAAAAACGCGGCTAGCCCCGAACCGATGGCAACTATCACCAACCAACCGGCTGCTTTGTCTGCAATACGCTGACCCGGAGCTTTAGAATTTTGAGCGGTTTCAACAAGTTTAATAATTTGCGCAAGCACGGTTTCGGATCCGACTTGGGTGGCTTTGAATTTGACCGTACCGGTTTGATTCACCGAACCGCCCACGACTTTATCGCCAATATCCTTCGCTACGGGGATTGACTCTCCGGTCACGAGCGATTCATCAATTGAGGATTCTCCTTCAATAATGACGCCATCTACTGGTATTTTATCGCCGGGACGCAAAACCACAATATCATTATGAATAATTTCGGCGCTCGGAATAGCAATCTCTTTGCCGCCACGAATAACTTTTGCTTGCGGAGGCACCAGATCAAAAAGAGCCCGAAGCGCGTCAGAAGTGCCGCGGCGAGATTTCATCTCCATCCAATGACCAAAAAGCACAAAAGTTACTAAAAGCGCGGCGGCCTCGTAGAATGTTTCCGACTCCGGCCGCATCACGGTCAAAAGAACGCTAAAGAGATATGCCGCCAGCACGCCAGTGGCAATAAGAACCGACATATTAAGTTTGCGCGCTTTGAGCGAGTAGTAGGTGCCGGTAATAAAAATTGAACCGGTCCCAAAAACAATCGGGGTGGTAAGAATCAGGAGCAACCAGTTAATGGGAATGGGCGTTGGAAGGTTGAGTTTGAGAAAATTAACACCAACCGGCGAATAAAGGAAAATAGGAATTGAAAACAAAAATGAAATCAAAAACCGGCGGCGCATATCTTGCTCCATTTTCTTGGCCATCTGCGGATTGGTCATCGCCGCCTCATGCTCCCGATGGCTTAACTTTGAAACATCATAATCCGTAAGTCCTCCGTCAATTTCCTTAGGTATCAAAGTCATGCCGCAGCCGGGGCAAAGCCCCGATTCGTCTTTAATAACCTCGGGATGCATCGGGCAGGTATAAATAATTTTTTGGTGATTATGATTCACCCCGTTAGAAATTTGCTTTGTCAAAAAACTTTTTATTCATATTATTTTCCGGTCTCGACCATACTGGAGTTATGCATCCAGACAAAATACAGGGCGAAAATCCAGGCAAAGATGAAAAAGTAGACAGCTCCAAGTGTAACGCTCCCGATATTTATCCATGTGAATCCGGGAAGTGTTTCAAATATCGCGTGATGCAACTCAATGCCTCTTACGCTACGCAAAGGGAGCAGCCCACCGAGAAGACAAATAAAATAAATTACTTCCGCGCCAAACACGCATTTCCATCCGTATTTTTTTAGTGATAGTTGTTCCATATTGGTTCTTAAATTAAATTATTAATTTTTCGACCTTTTAGTTAATTTAATTTGCTATGTTCTGCGATTAAAAGCCCCGACAATTGACGCGCTTATAAATAATTCCATAGCTATTTCCGTTTGGACAAACGGTAAATTGAGAGAACTTCCCGAACAGCTTTTTCTTTTTTTCCTGATTTAAATTGTTCGGCAACGTGCGTGGCTAAGTGATTCTTTAAGATAAAATCTTCAAAGCTTGAGAGGGCTTCTTTCACAGCGAGCGATTGATGAATTACGGGAACACAATATTTGTCTTCAGAAACCATCCGTTCCAAGCCCTTTATTTGACCACCGATTATCCTTAGCCGTTTTATGGCCTGCCGTTTTAAATTTTCTTCCACATTGCCATGATACCCCCTGGGGGTATTACTTGTCAAACTCAGTTATCCACATAAACGCTCGGGTGTCGCTATCTTCAAAATCTTTAAATTTCAAGGTGATTATGGAAGGCGGCGGATTAATTGGCTGAAACTTCAAAATGCCAGAACGATGGTGGCCACCAAGGGAATCCCCCTCCCAAGAAATAGGTTTGTATTCATTATCTTTCTCATCAACTAAGAAAACGGTTTGGTTTAAATCTTGATTGAGTTCAACCGAATGTGTGTCCAACACTATTTCAAAATTCCATGTTTTGTTATTTCCAAATAAATTTTTGGGGGTGACCGTGACATTTACGGCGCCGAAAGCGGTTGTTTTGGTTTCTAAAGTTTTTTGGGGCTGCGGGATATTTTGAGCCGGTTTATTGTCATCCATAAAATAACTGACGGTTAATACCGCTAAAATAATAAACATAAAAATAAAAATTGAAATTTTTTTATTTCGCATGGGTTGATTTTAAAAATTTTCTAATTCGCGTGCCAATAATAAAAATGCCAATGAGATTTAAAACTAAACCGACCCCAAAAAATTCAATTTGATATTGACCTAAAAACGCGGCTAAGCCAGAGACACCGATAATCGGCAAGAGGTTAACCAGGTAATGAGTGCAACAAGAAACCATTGCCAAAGTTGAAGTGGCACCGGTTACGACTACGACCGCTCCACCGCCGCTTTTCACGCGAATCGTGTTTTTAAGATAGTTGTACAACCCGACTTGAATGCCAAAACCAAAAGCCAGACCGATTATAAAATACCAAAATCTCAAGAATTGGTTTCCGGCAAAATCAAAACCGGAAATTAAACTAACTAACGCGAAATAAATCAAAAGCAAAACAACTGCCGCCATTATTCCTTTTAAAGCGGGTTTAAAAATCACGTTTTATACTCCGCAGCCGCCGCCGCTTTTCCTTTGAGGCGGAGAAACTTGAGTGAGAATTTGTTTATAGCCGGACGCACTTGAGAAATTAACGCCCAGAGCTTCTTTCGCGTCCACTTGATTCCAAGGAATATTTTTTTGTTCAAGATATTTGGCAATCGTAAGATAAGTGTCGGGAAACCAATAAGAATTTACGAGTAAAGCGGTTTTGTACATTTGCTCCTCACTCGCGCCTTGCGACGCCATAAGTTCCAAAAGACCGAGCATCGCCATGCCGTGATTGCAATCCGGAAAATGAGTGGAGTTATTGCAACAAGGACGATAAATATTTTTGCTGACCTTTTCTACGAGTGCTTGCTCTTCCTTTGATAGTTCGATAAAAGAATGTTTGCTGTAATGTTCCATCGCATCACTACGCGCAATGGTCCAGCCGCCGGTTGAAGCGAAATTTTCGGCGCCGCCGTATTTTGGGTCGGCCATTTCGCCTTTCTCCAAAACATCATTTTTATTTCCCAAGCCGAGGGCCCAAAGCAAATTGAGAATAACGCCGGAATTTTCCGGAGTAATTTTTAAGTTGCCGTTATTTTCACCGTATAAAAGCTGTTTGCCTTCGGCGTTCAAACCGCCTCGTTGCGAGTAAATTGCTTCAAATTTTTGAGCGTCAATCGCTCCGGCTTCTATCATTTGTTTTCCAAGGTTTCCCCATTCAACCGGCAAAATCGCGCCTTCGCTCGGGATAACCGCTTCTTCCAAATTATCCGATGATTTTTGGCTGACATCCGAAAAAGAGGCCGGGCTATTCGGTTTCGCCGCCGTATGCTTGCCAGTCGTATAAACCCAGGCAATCGCAATAATTAAAGCGGCGAACAAAACGCTTAGAGGCAAAAAATAATCTCTTTTCTTTTGTTCTTTAGAATCATCCATAAAGTTCAATTAATTCGTCAAATTTGAAAATTCTTTCGCGGATCGGAGCGCCGATTTTTACGCCGAAAGCCGAACACGCTTTTGCCAAATGAATTATAAAATTATCTTCGGTTTCACCGGAACGATGGGAAATTATTACTTTCAATTTATTTTTTTCGGCGGTTTTTATCGCTTCACAGGTCTCGGTAATCGTGCCGATTTGATTCGGTTTTATTATAACACTGTTTATTAAATTTTGCCTGGCGAATTTCGCGATAAGTTTTGGATTTGTTGCCGTCAAATCATCGCCGACAATAAGCGCGTTCTTTATTATTTGCTTTAAATTCTTAAATCCCTGAAAATCTTTTTCCGCGAACGGGTCTTCAATTGAGAATAAATTTTTTGATTTTCGGAAATAATCATTGTAAATTCGGCCAAGTTTATCGTTTGAAACTTTTTTGCCGTCAAAGTCGTATTTATTATTTTTATAAAATTGCGAAGCGGCTGCGTCCATTCCGAGCAAAAATTCTTTTTGCAAATTCAGCTTTTTTATTACGCGCTCCAATATTTCAAACGGTTCAAAATTGTTTTTAAAATTCAACGAATAGCCGCCTTCGTCGCCCAAGGATAAATTCTTCAGCTTATTTTGTTTTTTCAAAAATTCACCGAGCGCCTTGTAAATTTTTATGGTATTTTTTACGCTCACACTGATTGATTTTTGCGACTTTGCGATTACCATAAATTCCTGGATATTCAGATTATTTTTCGCGTGCGTGCCACCGTTTATCAAATTTGAAAAAATGTAAGGATTTTTATTTTTTGCTTTTGGAAAAAATTCTTGCCTTAAGGCCTGCCAAACTTCTTTATTTTCTTCCGCGGCCAAGACGCGAGCGAAAGCAATTGAAATGCCGAGCATTAAATTGCCGCCAAGCTTGGATTTATTTTTTGTGCCGTCCAGCTTAATTAATTTTTTATCTAAAGCGCTTATGGAATTAAATTCTTTGCCTATTATTTCTTTTCTAATCTTTTTTAAAGCAATTATTGCTTTTTTTGTGTTTAGAACGGCCGCTTCATTTTTGCCGCGGCTTTTGCCGGAAGGAATTTGCGCGAAAAACCAACTGCTTTTAAAGTTTGAAACGCCGACTTCAATTGTCGGCTCCCCTCTTGAATCAAAAATTTCTTTGACTAAAATATTTTTTATTTTCATTAAGAAACTAAATTAGTCGGTTTCCCCGCGATAAAACTTTTTATATTTTCAAGCGTGGTGTTTAAAATTCTTTGAAGCGCTTCTTCGGAATTAAAAGCGTTGTGGGGCGTGATTAAAACATTCGGCATTTTCATTAAAATGTGGTTTTCTAAAATTACTTTTAATTTCTCGCCGCGCATTTCACCTTCCCGCAAAAAAAGCATTTCATCTTTTATTTCTCCCTCTTCTTCTAAAACATCCAAACCGGCGCCGGCTAATGTGCCATTTTGAAGTGCCATTACCAAAGCGTCGGTTTCCACAATGCCGCCGCGGGCCGTGTTGATAAGATACGCGCCCGGTTTTATGAACTTAATATTTTCCTTGTTAATTAAATGATGAGTTTTTTCGCTATAAGGTGTGTGGATGGAAATAATATCGGAATTTTTAAGGAGATTTTCCAAATCGGCGTATTCAAACCCAAGTTCTTTCGCGGCCGCTTCATCCGGAAAAAGGTCAAACGCCAAAACTTTCATTCCGAAACCGTGGGAAATTTTTATCATCTCTTTGCCGATTCTCCCCGTGCCGATAATGCCGATAGTCCTATTCTTTAAATCAATGCCGCGGAGACCCTCAAAATTAAAATTTTCGGTTTCCTTGATCCGGTCAATCGCGAGATACATTTTTCTGGTTAAATTCAAAATTAAACCGAAAGCCCACTCAGCAACCGTATTATTGCCGTAGCCCGGGACAAAAGCCGCCAAAATGTTTCTTCTTTTACACGCTTCCAAATCAATATGGTCGTAACCAGTTGAACGCGTCGTTACGAATTTCAAATTCGGAAAATGGTTTAAAACGGCTCTGCTCATTGCAGAATTTACAAAAATTGAAATAACTTCAAAATCGTTTTGCGCCGGCAAGTTTGATTCCGTAAGTTTTTCTTTACTCAAAAAAACCTCATCATTCGGAAAATTTTCACGGATGATTTTTTCCTCCCAACCTTCAATTTCAAAAAATGCGATTTTCATGCGCCTTAATTATAATCCTATTATTCGCACTTCCCTAACACCTGAATAGTTTTTATCACCGTATCCGGATTTAGAGAGATACTTTCAATTCCTTCTTTGACCAAAAATTCGGCGAATTCGGGGTAGTCGGACGGCGCTTGGCCGCAAATGCCAATGTATTTTTTCTTCGCGCGGCATTTCGCGATAATTTCGGCAATCATTTTTTTCACGGCTTCGTTATTTTCGTTCGCGATGTGAGTGAGAATTCCCGAGTCCCTATCCAGTCCCAAAACCAATTGCGTTAAATCGTTTGAGCCGATGGACATGCCGTCAAAGATTTCCAAGAATTCATCGGCCAAGAGAATGTTTGATGGAATTTCACACATGACAAAAACCTTTAGGTTTTTGTCATCCTGAGGGGTTCTAACCCCGAAGGATTTCCTTTTTAATCCATTCTCTTCCATTATTTTCAAAACTTTCCTCCCTTCCTCGGGTGTGCGGCAAAACGGAATCATCGGCACGACATTATAAAAACCCATTTTTTCGCGGACTTTTTTAATTGCCGCGCATTCCAAACCGAAAGCGGCTTTGAATTTTGGGTCATAATAACGCGAAGCGCCGCGCCAGCCCAACATCGGATTTTCTTCAATGGGCTCGTATAATTCGCCGCCTATAAGTTTGTTATATTCATTGGTTTTAAAGTCCGAAAAACGGATGATGACGTCATTCGGCCAAAAACCGGCGGCGATTTTTGCCACGCCTTCAACGATTTTATCTATGTAAAATTCGGTTTTGTTTTTGTAACCAATTGTTAATTTATCAATTTTATTTATTAAATTTTTATCCTTTAATTTTTTATAATCAATCAAAGCGTTCGGGTGAATACCAATAGTTGAGGCGATTATAAATTCCAAGCGGCCTAAACCCACGCCCGAAACCGGCAAATAATGATTTTTAAATGCTTCATCAGGCGAACCGATATTTACCATTATCTTGGTTTTCGGCTTGGGGATTTTATCCAAATGATGTTTAATAACCGAGAATGCGATTTTGCCTTCATAAACCGTGCCGGTTTCGCCCGCCGAACAATCCGCCGTAACCATTTTTCCATTTTTTAAAACTCGCGTCGCTTTTTCCGTACCGACAATACAAGGAATGCCGAGTTCGCGTGAGACAATTGCCGCGTGCGAAGTGCGACCGCCTTTATCGGTAACGATTGCCGAGGCGATTTTCATAATCGGCTCCCAATCAGGGTCGGTCATATCGGTCACCAAAACTTCGCCTTTTTTAAAAAGATTAATTTCTTTTGGGCTTTTGATGATATGGACATTGCCGGAGGCGATTTTCGCACCAACCGAGGCACCCGTTAAAATTATTTTGCCTTTTCCCCGCAGGCGATATTCTTCGTAGATATTTTTATTTTCGGTTGAGTGAACCGTTTCCGGCCTTGCCTGGACGATAAAAAGCTTTCCGGTTTTGCCGTCTTTTGCCCATTCAATATCCATTCCCTTTTTGAAATGTTTTTCAATCTTGAGACACCACGACGCGAGCTTCAAAATTTCGGCGTCGGTCAACGAAAATTTTTTCTCGTCGTTTTTCGAAACTGCCGATCTTTTTGTTCCCTTCTCGGCGTAAATCATCTTTTCGGTTTTCTTGCCGAGTTTTTTTCCGATAATCGCATTCAAGCCTTTTTCCAAAGCCGGTTTGAAAACAATGAACTCGTCGGGCGTCACCTCGCCCTGAACAATCAGCTCGCCCAAGCCGTACGAGCTATTTATGACAATCACTTTGTTAAAACCGGTTTCGGTGTCCAAGGTAAATGCGACGCCTGAAGAAGCCAAGTCTGAACGCACCATCATTTGCACGCCAACCGAGAGCGCCGCGTCAAAATTGGAAAATTTTTTATCGGCGCGGTAGGAAATCGCCCGGTCGGTAAAAAGCGAAGCGATGCATTTTTTTACGGCGAGTAAAACATCCTGAATGCCGGAAACATTTAAATAAGTCTCTTGCTGTCCGGCAAAAGAAGCGTTGGGCAAATCTTCGGCGGTGGCTGACGAACGGACTGCGACATCGCCGCCACCGAGTTTTTTATAAGCGATGGAAATTTCCTTTTTTAAATCCGCCGGCAATTCCGCGCTTAAAATCAATTGCCGGACGGAGGCGCCGCGCGTTTGAAGATTTTTTATATTTTTCGTGTTTAAATCCGCTAAAACTTCTTTGATTTTATTTTTCAAACCCGCGCTTTCCAAAAAATAGCGGTAAGCGTCCGCGGTAACCACAAAACCATTCGGCACATTTACCCCGAGCGGATTGAGATGCCGGTACATTTCGCCCAAAGCGGCGTTTTTCCCGCCCGCTCGCGGGACGTCTTCAATACCGATTTCTTTAAACCAAAGGATGAAAGGCTTCACAGTAAAAATATAGCAGAAAAGACGTTCAAAAACAAAATAACTGAACGAAATAGTTAGAAGTACTTACTATTAGAACTTACGTAATCGATTCAGTTAGATTAAATAAATAATCTCTTGCAAATTTCTCTATATTTTCTCCTTTATAAACAATATCGGGTTTAATTTTTGTTTCTTCTATCGGTTTATTTTCCCCTTTTAGAAAAAATCTCCAGGTTGGAATCCTAACAACAAATTTTTTCTTGCCAATTTTTATCATTTCTGAAATTGGATTAGCGCTTCCGCCGGCAGTGGACTCGCCGAACAAAACAGCTCTTTTTGAAATTTTAAATGGCGCGAGAAATAATTCGTTAGAGCTAAAACATTTTCTCGAAATTAAAATAGCGATAGATTTATCAATAAAAACATTTTTATTGGGTGAAAGTTCAGCAATGGAAGTTTTTAATATCCCATTTTCATTTTTCTTTATAAATTTGCCATAAACGATATTGCTTTTAAAGAAGATGCCCGCAAAATTATGAGCTGTTTTTGAAGTGCCGCCTCCATTCTCTCTTACGTCAATAATTATATAGTCGTATTTATCGTTATTCTTTACGCATATATCAATTAATTTTTTGCTTATTTCGCCGAGCGAAGCCGACCACGATGGAATCGTTACAAAAAGAACCCTGTCCTTTATCTTATGAAAAGGAAATATTTTATAGAATAATGCCTTATTTGGTTTGTGCCATTCTTTGATATCGGCGTGCCTATTATTAAGCAAGTACAATAAATTTTTAATCGCACTTTTAGTATCTATTTTTTTCGAAAGTGAGTTTTTAATGATAACCGCGGCTTTTTTTTTAAATTCAATTTCCTCCGTTTTTTTTAAAAATGGATAAGCTTGTAATATTTTTTTGTACATAATTTTAACGGGCGAAAGTTCAAATTTATTGTTTTTACGCATAATAATTAAAAGGGGTTGTATCAATCGAAACAACCCTATTCTCGACATTTACGCAAGCAAATAATTATTACCATGATCGGTGATGTATATAAGAACATTTTTCACGAACTGCTGTACCGCTTGGCATCGATAACTCTGCTCTGTCTGGAAATTTTCCGGGTGAATCGCCGCTTTGTTAGCAATACAATCGCCCTTGCAACTTGAGCGAGCAAAACACATATTACAAGACGGAATGCTTGAAACAGTGAACGTCTTGAGATGTTGATATCTTACATCGTCAAAGACGAAACGACCTTGGGAATTATCATATCTACCATAAATGAACGCATCTGCGGCGATATTAACGTCTCTGTCCGCCATTCGATTGCAAGCAACGACTTCCCCGTAAGGCGTTATCATGAAATTCCTAGACGCTACACCGCAGAAAAATTCTTGACTCTTGCTGGTCAAATTAAGAACGGAAGTTTTAAGTCTGCAGTTATGTTTAGTTGCAATAGGAAGAGCAGCAAGAAAAGCAGCAAAAAATACATCCATATCCGGCATCGCTTGGACGAGTTTCTTAGCTCTTCCCATAGCAAAAAGAGGCTCGTACATTTGAGGGCATCCCGGAAAGTTAATCCCTAGGAAGTCAACTATCCTCGAAAACGAATGAACACTAAATGCTGAAACTGTTGCCCTAAATCTCAATTTTTGTGGAGCAATTTTGTAAATCTCTTGAGCTGTTGCAAAAACCCTATCAAAACTCATACTCCTCTGCAAATCTTGAATATCTTTAGGGCCATCAATAGAAATATTAATGCTGTCTAAGTTCTCAGCAAGCCAATGAGCCTGTTTTCGATCCATACATCCATTCGTGGTTATCGTAAGTCGACTTCGGAGTCCTAATTTTGCAGCATTTTCCCTCATGTGTTTACTAACGACGGTAATTAAATCCCATACTTGGGTTGGCTCACCGCCGAAAAAATTTGCATATGCAAGCTTGCGACCAATTCTAGTAGTACAATTCAATGCATAGTCAACTGCCGCGATCGCTACTCCCTTTGTCATGGTCACTTCTTTTTTGGGAGAACATTCACCATAACAATAAATACAAGCGAGGTTGCAATGATTGGTACACATTAAGTTTGTGCCACAAAACATATAGTCGGGAAGATTATTCAATTGAGATGTAGGCGGAGGCGTATCAGCAAAAATACGGTCAGGAATAGCGTCAACTAACTCCTTCTTAATACGAAATACACGCTTAAGAGTGGGAATAAATACAATTATAAATTCATCGCAGTCTATCTTAAACGCTACGTGCTCATAGGGCATAAGAATTCTTTCTGGGGAGAGGATTTTTACTCCTCTCCCCAGGATGGTTTTAGCGACCCGCGGAGTCGTCGCAGTCACCGTTGCAATCGCCATCACATCCACAGTCATCGGGGCACTCACAACTCTCTTCAATGCCGTTCTTGACCGCAAACAGATTAATGGACACTTCGGCTATTTTTTCGAGCTCGCTTACAAACACAGCTTACCTCACCTCCTTCCTTGGTAAAACATCCGTATGACAAAGAACCAAAATTATTATATAATAAAGCAAGATAAATGCAAGTTAATGGCGAGTTTTAATTTTTAATCGCGATAATTAAATCCGAAACATTTGAGCCGGTTATGCCCGTCAAAATATAATCCCCGACTGCTTCAAAAAATGGATATTCGTTGTTCGCGTCAAGATATTCTAAAATATCTAGTTTTTTCGCGAATGCTTTTTCTTTCGTCATTGTATCACAGATAGCGCCCGCAAAGTCGCCGTTATCTCGGCCATCTGAAGCCAAACCAACAATCAATTCATCCTTTTTTAAATCTTCCAAGGCCGCCAAGGCGAAATGCATATTGCGGCCGCCTTTGCTTAGAGAATCGCGCACCACAAGCGTTGTTTCACCGCCGTAGAAAAGCGCGGTTTTTTCCGGCATTTTGTGCAATTCTTTAACAATGTTTTTTGCCGCTTCGCGCGCGCGACCGGTTAAAGAATCGGTTTGAATTTTTGCTTTAAATCCTAACTCCTCCGCTTTATTTGCCATTGCTTGAAGCGCGATTTTATTTGAAACAATAATCATATTTTTAATTCCCGCGAAAAATTTTTCTTCTTTCGGCGTTTCAACTAAACCGCAATCCGGAATACCGCAAACCCGCGGGATGTCATACTTTTCTAAAATTTTCTCGGCATCGTGAATCGTGGTTTCGTCTTTCACCGTGGGACCGGAAGCGATAAATTGAATGTCGTTCCCCGGGACATCCGAAAAAATTAAAGCGACGCCGCGCGCCGGATACGCGTATTTTGCCAAGTAACCGCCGCGGGCAAGCGATAAATGTTTTCTTACGGTATTAATTTCCGAAATATCCGCGCCTGCGTCCATAAGCGCGCGGATTATTTTTGCTTCTTCGTCACAGGCACGATCTTCCGGTAAACATAAAAAAGTGGAACCGCCACCCGAAACAATAAAAATCACAAAATCATTTTCATTGAGATTTTTTAAGAGTAAGACAATTTCTTTTGCCGCGGCGATATTTGCTTCTGTCGGCAAAGGATGCGTACCTTGAAAGGCACGGATTTTTTTTAAATTCGGCGGCGGCACAACGTCAATTAAAACTCCGCCCTGAAGTTTTTCTCCTAAAATTCCCTCAATCGCTTTTGCCGCCTCCGCCGCGCATTTGCCGACGCCGACAAAAAAGATGCTCTTAACATTTGCTAAAGAAAACTCATTATCTTTGATAATGAGTTTTCCGTTTTCCAACCGAACGTTTTCTTTTATGGTCTTTTCCGTATCAATCGCTTCCAAACCGGCTTCGGCAATCAAAAGCGCCGCTTTCCGCGAAGATGTTAGCGCTAAATCGTCAAAATTTTTTATTTTACTCATCGCAACAATCAACAAGCTTATTCACCAAATCCTCAACCGTCCACGGCTTACCTGCCTCGCCGGCAGGCGGGTCACCCGCTTCGATTTTTTTTAATTCCGAGGTGTTAATCAAATTCAACCGCAACGCCCAAAAAAGCGAGTAAATTTTGTAAGCGTAATCAAACATTTCTTTCGCTTCTTTCTTTTTGCCATCGGAATAGTTTTTCGTGCCGACTTCAATCAGCCGCATCGTGGTCGCGAGCAAGTGCTTGGAGATGCACCAGACTTCGCCTTCCGTTTTTTGAATAAGTTTTGCGAGCAGTTTTTTCCTAATCCGTCTTACTTCGTCCAAAAGATTAAAGTAATTTTCTTTTCCGGTTTTTTTACCAGTGAAAAAGAAATGCTCTTCCAAGCTGATCAAATTCATAACGGCGATGCTCAAATCCTCTTCCGTAGACAAATCAACACTGCCGGACTTTTTAAGCTCCTCTATTTTTTTGATTATTTTCTCAAAATCTTTTTTGTCTTCAGCCATGTTTTTATAACGCAAAAATAATCAGACCGAGAATAATCATAGCAATTCCGCCCCAAAGACGCATTTTTCCGGTTTCCTTGCTTTTCCAATTTTTTACTTTTTCCAAAACCGACTTATCGCTCCCAATCAGAAGAATTATAACGAGAGGCAAAATGAAAACCAAATTATAGATAATGAGATAACCAAGACCTTTCCAAAATGTCGCCTGGTCATGCAAAAGCCCTAAAACCATAAGATAGGGGCCGCCGGTGCACGGAAATTCGCAAAGACCGACGAGCGCGCCCAAAGCGAACGCCGTAGGCATGGAAGCTTTTTCCATGAGTTCCGCCATTTTATGGTGCGCCGATTGCGGAATTTTAAACTTTATCGGGAATTTCGGGAAAAATTCGTTGATCAGATTAATCGCGCCGAACAAGACGAGAAGCGACGCGCCGACTTTCGCCATAAAGTGCGGCGTGTTGAAAATATGAAGCGTCTGTAAAATTCCCAAACCGATCAAAACATAAACCAGAAAAATTCCGAAAATGTAAGAGCCGCCAATCCGCAAAATTCCCGACCGCATTTTTCCCATGCTCATAAGAAAAGCGATGGTTAAAAGCAAAATTGAGAAAGCGCAGGGATTAATGCTGTCAACCAAGGCGGATATCAAAACAAGCGGCAAAAGCAAAGTACCTCCTTGCGACAAACTCCAGACCGCTTTTGAACCAATGCCACCGTTTTTGAACAAAACTACGAGACCGAGAAGAACAATCGCGAAAATGATAAGAGGAATAATTTTTGATTTCGTCATGGTGCCACAATCGCTTTAATTCCGACTTCAAGAAGCATATTTTTCTCGCCTTCAAGATATGTCACTCTTTCAATTGGTCCAACGCCAGCCGGCCCGTGAGCCGCCGGATCAAAAATAACTTCAATATTCGCTTCCGCGCCCGGTTCAAGCGTCTGATTTATTTTCGGAACAATTCCATGGCCGGGCATACCAAATGGCCCCATTTTTACGTCGCTCTTTACCCAAAAAGCCTCGGTGCACATGCAAGAAGTGTAAACTTTTGCGACTTTGACCGGCGCATCGCCGTTATTTTTAATCCTGAAAGAATGCGAAACTTTGCCCGCGGCCATTGATATCGTCCCAAAATCAAAAGCTTTTTCTTCCGAAGAAAGAGAATAATTTTGATTAGTGTTCACATCATTATTGCGCGGTTGATTATTTGGTTTTGTAACCGCGATAGCGATCCCAGCCGCGAGAATCACAATTGCTATTCCGATAATTCCAATTGTTGTATTTTTGTTATTTTCCATATTTTTATCCACAAAAAACAAAATCGTCTTTTTTAAAGACTAAGACGTTAAACAAAACCGGTTCGACTTACGTTCGTTTAACGCCTCAAACAACAAAACTGGGACTGTTTTCGTGTAAGGCCAGCCAACGATTTAATTTTTTTTTGGTGAAAATAGTATTTGCTTCGGAAAATCCGTAATGAGAAAAAAGGGAAGGGAAATTACCAAGCGCGAACTGGGGCGAAATGAAACCAAAAGCAATAAATAAAAGAGGTAAAAAAATACTAAAGATGGCTGATGAGAATTTTTTAAAAGCGTCTAAGTGAAAGGCGACAAAAGCGGCCGGATTATTATTTTTTGGGCAGTCCCCGCTTTGCGCCTCTGCGGCAATACAGCCGGTATGACTTTCGCCGTGATTCATTAGAGAAAATCCAAATGCCGCAAGCGTGATAAAGCTAAAAACGAGCATCGCTCCGAAAACTTTATTCATAGTTTTATTATACCAAAAGAAGGCCACACCGCAAGTTTTTGAAGATTTTTAAGCGAGTTCCTTTTAGAAAATTCGCCGACACGGGTGCGTTCAAGGGCTTTTAAATAACCGCCGGTTTTTAATTCTTGGCCCAAATCCCGCGCCAGAGCGCGGATGTAAACACCGGGACCGGTTGTGACGCAAATTTTTAAATAGGGCCAGCGGTAATTCAAAAGCCGGATATTTTTAATTTCAACTGGCCTCGGTTTCAAAATAATTTCCTTACCGGCGCGCGCGTATTTATAAGCCGCTCGCCCGCGAACTTTTAAGGCACTGTAGATGGGTGGCGTTTGCTCGATTTTGCCGATAAATTTTTTTATCGCGGTTTGAATTTCTTTTCGCAACGGTTTTTTAAAAACGGTGATTTTTTCCTTAACGCCTTCTTCATCGTCGGTTGAACTATTCGCGCCGAGCCGGATCAAAGCAATGTATTCTTTCTCCGCGGAAACTATCTCTTTTAGTTTTTTTGTCGCTTCTCTGCCAACAGCCACAACCAAAACGCCTTTTGCTAATGGGTCAAGCGTACCGGCATGGCCAACTTTTTTCACGCCGGTGATTTTCCTGATTTTATTTATAATGTCGTGCGAAGTCGGCCCTTTTGGTTTGTAAACGGCGAAAATATTCATAAATTTATTACCGTTTTGTTATCTGTTGTCGCCGCTTCCGTTAAGCACTCCTCTTTCTTTCCGGGAGTTCAATTTTTCCAAATTCAGAGAAGCAATTTCTTCCAAAGATAAATTTAATTCGGTTGAAAGTTGCGCCAAATACCACAAAATATCGCCGAGTTCTTTTTTTAATTCTTTTCTGGCTTCTTCACTCATTTTTCCGCCCTGGTCCCGCAAAACTTTCTTGATTTTTTCGGCCACTTCACCGGCTTCCCCAACCAAGCCCAAAGTCGGGTAAATAAAATTATTATCTTTGTTCGGATAAATCGCTGTCTCGCGCGATTTTTCTTGATACTCCTCAAATTTCATATTTGAATGTTAATCTTTGCCCACCGCGAGGTCAACCGATAAAAAACTAAAAACCGCGCGACGCGCGGCTTTTAGATTCTACCAATTCTAACTTTCAGAACTCTCGGGATTCATAATCGGAATGTCCATGTATTCTGGACTGCTTTCTTTCTTTTCTTCTAAAGCGGCAAGCGTCTCGCTCAATTTTCTGTTCTTTCTTACAAGATAAAGAATTATGCAGAGCAGGACAAAAACCGCAAAAAGATACAGAGGGAACCAAACCCCAAATTTGCCAATTGCCGTCAAAAGCGAAACTAAAAATGAAGGGCACTTTTCCTCTTCGGCGACAGCAATTGGAGGGGTGGTTGTCGCTATCGCTTCTCCCAGGACTTCGCCTGGAACAGACGGAGTTAGTTCTTCGGCTTCAACTAACGGCACAATAACAAACGGAGGCGATTTATACGCTGGCGTCACAACTGTAACTAAAAAGCTTGCGCTTGCGGTGCCCCTGCCATCAGAAATCACTACTATCACTTCGTAAGGAATGACCGACACTTGATTGAGTATGGAATACCAGGAGATGAATCCGGTGCTCGATGAAATAATCATTCCTTGAGGCACTTTGTTAAAGCTATAAGTTATCGGATCATTTTCCGGGTCATACGCCTTTACATCGTAAGAATAAAGCTCCGTTGCCGTCGCAAATATCGGCGGATTGAAATCGCGGAATCTTGGAGGATAGTTTGTATTTCCTCCCCCCCCGCCTCCAGAAGGAACAATTATAATCGGCGGTGGCGATGGCGGCGGCGGTAGTGGCGGAACTGGTTTCGGGTTAACAAGGACAGAATAAGAGGTGCTTGTCGTGTTCACGCCATCTGAAACGGCAACGTTAACCAGATATGTCGTGGAAGAGACCTGGCTTTCTGATGGAGTCCATTCAATCAAACCCGTGCTTGAGGCAATTGTCATCCCAACCGGCGCCGTCTCCAGGGAAAACACAAGCATTGCGTTTTCCGGATCAACTGCTTGAACGTCATAACTGTAAAGTATGGTCGCGGTTGCGTTCCCGGACGGATTGAAATTCACGAAGTAAGGAGGAAGATTCTCGTCAGGCGTTGAGGTGCCGAAAACTTCAAGTAAAACAGAAAAACCAGTTGAAGTCGCGCCGTCCGAGGCCGAGAAAAAAACGGTTGAAGTGCCGATTTCAAACGGTGCCCACAAAAATTGGCCAGTTTCTGGATTGTAAGTCGCGCCTTCGGGAATAGTGCTTGTAACCGTAAGCACGTCGTTATCGGGGTCTGTGGCAAGAATCGTCAAGTCAAAAGAATTTCCTAACGTAGTTGAAGCATAATTCTGACCGATCCAAACCGGCGCGCTGTTTTCTTCTTCAAGAAGTTCACTATTATCATTGCCGTCGGCGCAACCCAAATCGGCTAAATCAATAAATCCGTCGCCGTCATTATCCTTGCCATCATCGCACTGCGTTTTCACGAAAACCATTCTTACTTTTTCTTCAGCGGCCTGACCGCCCGAATCAATCACATCATAATATCTGAAGTAAGTGCCGGTCGCATAAACATCAACCGTGCCAGTCGCGACAATTTGCGAAGTAATGTCACCATCTTCAGAGTCCAAGGCAGTCGCGCCGAGATCAACAAACTGTTCATTAAGAGTTGCGGTTACGGGACTACCTCCCAAAAGCGTGATTTCAGGTTTTACGTTTTCGTTGTTGTCGCTTTCATTCTCACAGCCGTCATCGGCCGGATAATCAATCTTGCCGTCGCCGTCGTTATCAATGCCGTCCGAACAGGCCGGCATCAAAACTTCCCCGCTTTCATCGTTATCGTTTGTGTCAGAACAGCCCGAATCGTCCATATCAATAAGGCCATCGCCGTCATTGTCCCTGCCGTCCGCGCACGCTGCTCTGACTAGAACAGCGCGAACTTTTTCTTCGGCGGCAAAACCATTGGAATCAACCGCATTGTATCTAAGTAAATAATCGCCGATTGTGTGATTATCAACCGAACCGGTACGCAATATTTGTGAAGTCAAATCGCCGTCCTCAAAATCAGAAGCGGTTGCCCCGAGGTCTGTAAAAAGCTCGTCAAGCGTGAGAACAAAAGGATTATCACCCAAAAGCGCAATCAAGGGCCTTGCGTTTTCGTCATTGTCTCCCGGTGCAGAGCATCCCGGATCAGCCATATCAATCACACCATCATCGTCATTGTCGATACCATCCGAACAAGCCGGAGACGGAGGTGGCGACGGTGGATCATATTCACTATTATCGCCCGAGCCGGAACAGCCAGGATCACGCATATCAGTTAAGCCGTCATAATCATTATCCCGATGATCGGAACACTGCGACGTATAATCCCCTTCATCGTCGTCGCTCGGACTTGAACAATCCGGATCGGCCATGTCAATTCGGCCGTCGTGATCATTATCAATATGGTCTGAACATTCTGGCGGCGCCGGCACAAAAGTGCCTTCATTGTCGTCGCTCGGACTTGAACAATCCGGATCAGCCATATCAATTCGGCCGTCGCTATCGTTGTCAATGCGGTCAGAACAAGCAGTGTCGCCCGGCGGGGACGGTGGCGGAAGTTCATCGCCTCCTCCATCGTCATCACCATCTTCATCGGCCAAAGCGACATTCACAAAAGATAACTTCTTTTGAAAAAAATCGCTTTCTAAAAACAAACCAAGGCCACCGATCAAAATTATCGCGAGAATAAAAGCAGGAATCAGCTTCTTAATGCTATGCTTATAAAACATAAAATTTTAAACTCAAATTTCGACCTTTAGAGAAAAACTGTATTCTGCATACTTACCAAGGCGTTAAACGCCAAGAAAGCATAGCTTGTTAAAGAGCTTTAAAGAGCAAATAATCTGTCTTTTCAGTCTTATTCAAATCTGCATCTCGTATTTTTAAGTTTTAAAAGAGCCAAGTTATTCTAACAAAAAACAAAACCCCGCCACAAGGCGGGATTCCATTAGTGTTTAAAACTTTTACTTTACCATTGAAGAGGACATGCCTTTCTTTCCACACCACATACAAGATTTTTTATGACCGAAAAGCTCAATGACCGCGGAAATTCCGACTAAAACATAAATAATTCTTGAAACAGCCGCGTCTTGACCGCCAAAAATTTGGCCGATATCCCATCCGAAAAGACCTTGTAACAACCAGTTAAGACCGCCAACTATAAGAAGAATAGATGTAACCGCGTGAAATCCTTTCATAATTTGCAAATTTTTATACTCCACCGACCTTTAATCTGATTTTAATTATAGCAAATCTCACCTATTGGTTTTATAGTTTTCAACAACTCACCGCTTCCCTCTTGACAAAGATATCCATAGTATTATTCTGAAAACAGTAACTGCGGCTGCTCTTTAACAACTGAAAGAGAGGATGATATGCGCTGGATTGCTTTGTTTCTGTTGGTGGGTGTGATGACGGGCTCCGCTGCCGGTAAGGGACCGAAATGGTTCATGGGCACCGAACGTGTAGACATCGAGGTCGCGGGCGTTCCTGTTGGGATGATACCCGACGAAGTCTCGCTCGCCGTCGAGAAGCGCGAACAGCGCCCAACGCCCGAGGAATTCCTTCTCCTTGCCGGGAGATATGGAATGGCCGGGGCGACCTATGTGAAGGCGATGCAGGCCCGCACAGTTTGGTTCCAAGCGAAGGTCATACCGGTCTCGGGCGATCTGGATGAGTTCTGCGACATCCCGGATTGGTTTGGGATCCGTGCTTATCTGCGTGATGGCCACGCAATCGACGCGCGCGAGATCATCACGTTCCAAAGTGGGGAACGGATCTGGCCGACCCCCGACATAGCGCAACGCTTCGAGGATTTTCACACACCGCCCTCGACCGGCGGTTGCATGGTGTTCCTCGGATTTCCGTCCGGGGAGTGGAATCCGAGCGAAATCGACTCGCTTGGACCGGTGGTTCGAAAGGAGGCTGAACAATGAAAAGGGTAGTTCTTGCAATCGTTCTGGTTGCGCTGCTGACCGCAGCAGTTCCGGTGGTGTATCTGCCGCAAAGCGCCGCCAGCGCATCAGAAACTACCGCGGCATTCTGTCAATGCTGCATCTTCTCCCCCGGCTGTTGCTGGCGCTGCATATCCGGTCTCTGGTGGGATGCGATGGGAGACCTGGGAGACGACTACTGGGGATGGTAGATTTCTACCTCTCCTCACGCTTCTTGGGCATCCAAACGGATGCCCTCTTTTTTTTCAAAATAAAAATAATATTGCATTAACCCCGCGCCGTGAGATCTTTTATAATCTCCTCGGCGTGCGTTTCCGGCTTAACATTTTCATAAATTTTGGCTATTTTGCCTTTAGGGTTAATTAGGGACGAGGTTCGGAAAATAACACCGTATTTTTTAATTACTTCTTTTTTGATATCGGCAAGCAAAGTAAAAGGAAGCTTGTATTTTTCGGCAAATTTTTTATGGCTTTGTACTGAATCGGCGCTTATTCCCAAAACCGCGGCTTTCAATTTGCTAAAACGGGGAAAAGAATCACGAATGGCGCAAGCCTCTTTTGTACAGCCCGGCGTATCGTCTTTCGGATAAAAATATAAAAGAACCCACTTGTCTTCATAATCCTTAAGCGAATGAACATTGCCGTTTTGGTCGGCTAATTTAAAATTTGGCGCTCTATTGCCGATTTTAAGTTTCATAATTTTTATTTCAACAAAAAAACCGCTTAATCTCAACAATCTTTTATATTATTCATACCGCTAATTACTACAATAAAACCACATTTTTATTTCAACAAATCATCCAACTCGCAAGAGAGCAGTGCCGATTTATTGAGTACGATCTGTTCTTTCGGATTCAAATTATCGGCTGTCATTCGTATAACTTTTGTAATTATGCCATTGCCAAGAATAACCTTTTTGGTCTTTTTGAAATAGTTTTCTGTTTTCTGATGAAAAAGCGTGGCATAAGTTTTCAGTTTATCCTGCGGCGTGGGTTTTGAGCTCCATCCGTTACTAGTAAATTCTATTTTATCCTCAAGATTTTTATCTGCTTCAATCGTTAAGTTCCCTTCGCCAAAATCAATCCAGTAATCGCTTAGGAGGTATCGTATGCGGACAAACTTTCCATCCTCGGTGTCGTAGGTGTAGGTGAACGAAAAATTATCAGGATTAAAATGCTGGTGTATCTGTACGCCTGCCAGCGTTGTGACCGTGTTTATTTTGTATTCTTCAAGAAGCCGCAAATAACTTTCATGCCAATTTGCGAGCCAGTTTTCAATATAGGTACGATTGATGAATAGTGGCAGGAGGTCATGTTTAAGATTTTCCCTACTTACAGCGTTCATCTTTATTGTGAGTTTATCGAAAAGCGTGCGTAAATCTTTCGCCTCTTCCACATCTTTCGCTTTTAGATAATCGAGGTCTGGTGCTACTTTTTTGTTCATGTACCACAGAAGGTCATAAATATCCCGCCCTTTTTCTTCATATGTAGCTTCTCCCACGCCGCGGGTCCCGCGCAAAAAAATGGCGGCAAGCTTGCTCGCCATAAGCGCGCCCATATTGTAGGTAGCGATGACGAAAGAAAGCTGGTCGCGGTTTATCGGCCTGCGTTCGATTACCGTCTTTGGGGCGATGAAATGATTAAGATCAATTTTGACATGTATCTGTTTTGACGGATGGCCGATACTTAATTCTTCACCGATATTGAATTTAAGAAGCAGCCCTCTCCCCGTGGTCATCTTTATGGTTAGAAAATTGGACTCGGCGCCGTAAGCGCTGGAAAAATAATTCTCAATTTCTTTTTTCAGTTCAGCCAAAAACTTCTCGGTTATCGTATGAGCGATTTCAAAATCCAAATCAACCGACATTCGGTCAAGCCCGTGAATTATGCGGAGCGCGGAGCCGCCATACATAATCCATTTGCTATATTCCGGGTGATGATAAATAAAATTAAGAGCGTAAAACTGCAACTCTTCTTTAAGGTAATTACGGCGTGTTTCCGCATCAATCTCGCCATATACAGAAAGGTCATCAAGTTTTCTTTTTAATATAGTGAGAATTTGTTCACTCATGGTATAGATATTTTTTTATCATTTTATAAAAAGCGTCCCGATTTCTTTCGTCCATTTCCTCAATATCAACGCGCAATTCCTCAATCAGTGCTTTTATGTCTTCAAACCGCACACTGCGAAACTGATGCGTTTTAAAATAAAGCAGGTCAAAAAACGCCTTTGAAGGAGACGCGATAAAGAAATCAAATTTCCCTTTGACCAAGGAGAAATCAGAAAACAATTCTTTTTTTATTGACTGGTAGGCAAAAGTCCCCACCTTTGTTTTATACGTTCGAGTGACCTTTGGCGTAATTGAAGTAATGGTGTATATCGATTCAGTGGTTAAATTGTAATACTGAAGCGCTGTCCACGAACTTACATATGATGGGGTGCGTAATATGTTTGCCAGATAGAACGAATAGGCGGTGTCGCTTTTATTTCTGTTGAAAAAATCGGCTGATACATATAATCCTTTCTTGAGCTGAAAAATTTCTTTGCGCTTCAAAAAGCGGCTGATATAAGTGTCAACCGTCGTATCTTTAAGCCCCAACTGTTTGCCGAGCTGGTAAACAGTGTTTTTACCGAAGTGGGGCAAGGATTTTAGCTGTTCTAAAAGGTTTTTCTTGCTTTTCATAATTATAACAATAGTGTATCAGAAGTGAAATATGCTGTCAATATCATGAAATTTCAACAATCTTAATCTCCTCCGGTGTGAGGCTATAGAGTTTATATATTTCTTCATCAATTTTTTTCATTATTTTTTCTGTTTCTACTAAAGCGACAATTATTTTTTGATAGTGCTCAATATCAGCATTGGTGAGTGTGCGACTCTTACGGTCTTTCAGCCATTTTTGGGCTGGTTGATAACCACCGATGTAAAAATTCCATGCGACTTCCGGAACATCACCAAAGTATTGTTCGGAATTGATAAATACTTTGCCATCTTTATATGAGATTTTCTCAACAGTGTCGGAACCGGAAACTGGATAAGTCGTAATAAATTGACTAACTTTTGGAGATTCAAGCAAGTGTATCTCTCGTAGCTCGCGCCCCAAGGCAACCAGCGCGTCAAATTGTTTTTTGTCTTTCGGATACGGCACGCGCGGGAAATCAATCTTTAGGAATTCTTTGTATTTTTCACGATAAGTTGGTGAGTGGAGAACTGCATAAATATAATCAAAGATATCTTCGGGTGTTATGCTACCGACAATCTTTTCTATATCTACTACGACTTCCTTTTTTAGGTTTGGGATTCTTAACCCATCTTCAGAGTAAAGATAGAGAGGAAATATATATGAGTTGTCTAGTGAAGACAACAAAGATTTATCGCTAATATGTCTGGAAACAAAAATTGGCTCATATTGTTTCCGAATATTTTTACACAAATTTAATCCCACGTTGTTATTAAGAAAATTATTCATAACCTCGCCACGGGGTCTCGACATAACACCGCTTGCGTTACCCGAATATATTGTCCACCTCTCGTCAAATGGTCTGTATGAGATAGGAGTAATGAGTGTGTTGGGTAGATCGTTTTTTGCATTATCATACTTCCAATCATCAGTTTCTTCAGGAAATATGTTTTTATGCAAAAATTCTTCCTTCCCCAACTGTGTAAAGTCCTCAACAAACCTTTCAATGTCTAGCCTCTGAAATTTTATGACTTGCTCATCTCTTGCGGTTGCAATACCCATAGAAAATTTTTGAAACAGTCCAGTAATACCGAATCCTTTTCCATATTCATCACTTGCCCCAAAGTCTTTTGGTACAAAGAAGTAATGAGGCTCTATACAAGCAAGCTTTTGCCACTTGATCTTTTCAATATATGATTTGTTTAGAATTTCAAATTTCTCCTCTCGTTTACCGAAAACTTCCGAGTGGTAAACGGTACCGAGCTCCGTTTTGTTCTCATTTTTCCTAACAAAAATGTTTATTGACACTCCCTGCTGAATATCGAAGACGTTCTCATCTTTCCCACCGTCGGGAGCCTTTTCTTTCTTTTTTGAATTGCCGTGGAGGTCAAGAATATAAATATCGTCAAAAGTTTCAAGCAAATGTTTTCTCATTTGTCGATGGATTTTTCCATCAATGAAAGAGTTATTAGTAATCATTGCGACAACGCCCGTTTTGTTTTTCTCAATGAAATGTTCAGCAAAACGAATAAACTTTATGTAATCGTCAGAAAGGGGTTGTATGTTCCTCTCGTTTAAATCTTTTTTATACACCTCAATTAAGTCTTGTATCCATTCGCCTTTATTTGATGAACTTACACTATAAGGAGGGTTACCTATAACAACCATAATTGGTTTTTCATTTTTAATTTTTAACGCCTCTTTTGATTCTTCGGCAATACTTCCTTCAAGTCCTAAAGCTGAAAATAAATTTTTCTGCGATATTCCTTCCTCAAGAGAATTTGTAAGATAGATTCCCAAACGAGCGATTCCTTCGCGTGTTTTATTGAAATATAAAAAACCAGTTTTTTGAAGTTCCGCACTTAATTTTAAATGAGCTATTGTATATGGCGCCATCATTAACTCAAATCCATGTAGCCGCGGTAATAAATCGTGATGTACATATGTTGGCCAACGCCCTTTTTGATTTTCAAAACGACTATAAATTGCTTTTATTATTTCATTCAAAAAAGTTCCTGTGCCAACAGCCGGGTCAAGAATTTGCACTTTATGAAGCGAACCAATTTTTGCGGTATCGGCAAGACCGGCGGAAAGACCAAACTCTTTTTCTAAAAGATAATCAACGGAACGGACAATAAACCGCACTACAGGCAAAGGTGTGTAATAAGCGCCCATTTTTTTGCGCAAAACAGAATCATATTCTTTCAAAAAATCTTCATAGAAATGTATGACTGGGTCTGGCTCGCTTTTTTCCTCACCAAAAAGGTCTATTTCAAAATATTGCTTCATTAAAATTTGAACATCACTTACCCTAAACACCTCGCAAAGCTCATTTACAATGTAACTTAAGCGTTTATCAAAATCTGGACCAACAATATGGTCAAAAAAATGCCGCAGGAAAGGGTTTGAGGCCGGAATAAGCTCGCGCGCTTCTTGACGAGTAAATGTTTTCGGAGATTCATCGTGATATCGTGCCACAAAAAGTCCATAAACAAGTGTTTGCGCATACATATCTGCAAAAGTCTCCGGAGTTAAATCGTGAACAAGAAGTTTTTTAATAGTTTCGTATACTTGACCTAAGTTCTTTTCTGTCTTTGAAGCGAGGTAATGCAAAACATTGTCACGAATACGCCGAGCTTTGCCGCCCATAATTTCGGCAAGTTTTTTGCCGCTACGAATGGATTCCGGCTCTCCTTGAAAAAAACCCTTAAGCTCATTAACAAGAGCAGCGAAATTTTCAGGTTTTTGAGAAATTAAAGAGCCGGACAATTCAGCGATAGCGATTGGTTCGCCGTATCGTTCACCATTCCGAAAGAAACGAAATTCCAAATAATTCGTAAGAATTAAGTTTGGATAACCAAAATAGCGTTTTAACTGCTCGCTTTTTTCAACCCGATTTAAATCAGTACCAATATCTTTTGTTTCTATATAACATAATATGAGGTTAGCATTTGATTTCGGAATTATAAGAAAATCAGGACTGCCGTGCTCACTGCGACTTGGTTCGTTTTGCGCCCGAATATCGGCAATGCTTTCGATAAATTGCTTAAATGCGCTGCGATATGTATGTTCACGAGCGCGCCCCGTAGACAAATCGGCTTGAATTTCAGCGAGGTATTTTGATATTTCTTGGGACATAATCTAGTTTTCAAACTTTTCACGCGGACGATCCACTTTTGGTAAATTTTTTACTTTCATAAAATCTCTTTAATCCTAACTCTTTTCAGGTTTTTTTCAATTTTTCGCGAATTCAAAAATAAAAATCCCCGGTAAAGGGGATTTTTATTTAATTTCTAGCTGGCTTACCAGCGATCTCTGCGACCGCCGCCGAAACCTCCGCCTCCACCTCCACCTCGGCCACCGCGATCAAATCCTCCGCCGCCTTGGGAACGGGGTTCCATCGGACGAGCTTCATTTACGGTAATATTCCGTCCATCAAGCTCTTTGCCGTTGAACATCTGAATAGCTTTTTGAGCTTCTTCATCAGATGACATTTCAACGAAACCGAAACCTTTCGAACGACCGGACATTTTGTCCATGATCACGGTCGCCGATTCAACTGTTCCGGCTTCTGCAAATGTCTCACGCAAAACCTTATCGGTAGTGTCATAAGACAATCCGCCAACATACAATTTTTTTGCCATATTTTCTCCTTACTTGGATATTTATGAGAGTAAGCCGACCTATCTTAATTTTCTCTAACGGCTTACTACTTTTACGCGTAAGGAGGAGAAACTAAGAAACTTACCCTCGCATTATAGAGCATTACTTAAAAAAGTCAACCTCTCAAAGTATCCTGGGGAAAAGTCAACTAATTTCTGGAGCTTCGTAAATCGGCACGATTTCCAACTCCCCTTTTTGCGGCGTACGGATAATATCCATCACTTTGCCAAAAAGTTTGAAATCGCGGTGGAGAATTATCGGCTTGTAACTGGGGTCGGAAGAGATTGGCCTTAAAATCACGGCGTTATTCGCGTATTCAATTTTTTTAATCACCGCGAAATTATCAATAATCGCCACCACCAAATCGCCTTCGTTGATATTATCCGTTACTTCAACCAGCACATAATCGCCATCCGCGACACCCGCCTCATTCATTGAATTGCCGATGGCGCGGATGCCGACCACCCTTTCCTTGGGTTTGCTTCCGATAAGATCTTTCTGAACGCAGATATAATCGCCGAATGTTTGCTCGGCATAAATGCTCATTTGGTCGCAACCGGCAGAAGCGATAACTGGAATGTTTATGGTTTCCAAGCTTTCCGAAACATTGTCAGAAACAAGCTCAATGCCGCGATTTTTATAACGCCAACGTTTGATAAGTCCTTTTGTTTCAAGTGCTTCTAAATATTGAGTGACCGAGCGCGGCGAAGAAAATTCCATAATTTTTACCATTTCTAAAACAGTCGGCGAACGGCCGTTTTTATTGATGTGAGTTTTTAGAGCCTCATAAAACCGCTTTTGATTCGGCGTGAGTCCTAAAATAACTTTTTCCATGTATATATCTTAACATATAAAGAATATATACAATATATAAATCTGGGGATAAGTTTTTATTACTGTATTATATTTTCTCTCCGCAAACTTTTATGAAACTTTCGTGCATTTCCTGAAGCGCGACGGCGGAGATATCCGAAAACTCTTCTTCAACTTCTCCCGACGCCTCCCTGAATAATTTGTCTTTCTCAATAACTTCTGGATCCACTTGAAATGTTAATTCGTTCCAGCCTAAAAGATGAAGACCGGAGAGCCGCCTTACCCGCGAGAGCGCGACATAACCCTGCCCGAATTCAAAAACTTGAGAAAGGTCCATCACGGCTTCGTCCAAACTCATCCCCTGGCTCTTGTGGACCGTAATCGCCCAAGCTAAGCGGAGTGGTAATTGCCTGATTCGCCCGCGCACTTTTCCATTCTCTTCCACCGTCCAATCCATCGGCTGAACACAGATTGATTTTCCGCCACGCGTTCGGACTATCGGATAACCATAATCATTAAAACCTTGAACCATGCCGAGCGTGCCATTCGCAAATCCCTCTTTCAAATTATTTTTTGTGAACATCACCGCGGCGCCGATTTTTAGGAAAAGCTTCTCCGGCGAAAGACAACCCTTTTTGAGTCCGGCAACAAGCGCACTCGCGCCCTGCGAAAACATTTCAAATTTTTTCGGTGCGCTGGGAATTTTCGCGAGCATTTCGCCATTCACGCGGTCAACATCAATATTATGCGAAAAAAGTTTTGGCACGCCTTCCGGCGCTTTGCTCTCCGCTATTTCCCTTGCCGCAATATGACGCAAATGATTACTGCCAAAAATATTTTGCCTAATCGCCGAGAGCAAAGAAAGAAAATTACCGTCATCTTGCCGATATTGCTCGGTTAGGTAGCAGACGGTTAAATTTGCCCGTGCCCACACGGCGGAACCATAAGCAAATCGGACGGTTGTCTTTTTAATAAGCAATGATTGCTCGCCGTTTTCATCTTCCCTTTTTACAATCGGCGGCAATTGAAAAAAATCGCCGACAAAAACAATCTGCATTCCGCCGAACGGCTCCGACTTATTTTTAATTTCGCGGCAAACCACGTCAACCATGGAAAGCGTTTCTGAAGGAAGCATTGAAACCTCGTCTATAATCAAAACTTTGGCGCGGCTAACGCGCTTCGTAATATATTTATGCGAAAGGATTTTATTTAGGTCTTGCTTCCCAAGTTTCGATTTAATCCCGATACCGCTCCAAGAATGAATCGTCAGACCGCCGATGTGGGTCGCGGCAATGCCGGTTGAAGCCGTAATCGCCGTCTCAATGCCCTGCTCGCGCAAATACGCCACGTAACGATTTACGATGTAAGTTTTCCCGGAGCCTGGCTCGCCGGTCAAAAAAACATTCGCCCCGGTTTTCAATATTGTAAACGCCTGCTCTTGAGTCACTTAAACATTATGCCAAGAGCTGTGCAATTTGAAAATCTATCCAGAACGGGAATATAATTGAGAAATATGACAAACTTTTGGATTAAAGTTTGGAAGTTTAAGTACCGCTTCTTTCTCCGCCCGGTCTTTTTCCGTTTTAAAAGCGAGGCCGTTCACGTTTTTCTGGTGCGGGTCGGGGCAATTCTTGGACGTTCAAAAATCAGCCGCGGCATTATCGCCGCGATGCTCGTTCGCCGCGACGAGCGATTAACGCAAATTTATCACGGCGTCATTTTTAAAAGTCCGGTGGGACTGTCCGCGGGTTTTGATTATCGGGCGGACTTAATGGACATTGCTCCATCGCTCGGTTTTGGTTTCACCACGATTGGCACAATCACAAATAATTCCTGCGAAGGCAATCCGGCGCCCCGTCTCGGCCGACTCGTTAAATCAAAATCGCTTTGGGTAAATAAGGGATTTAAAAATGACGGCATCACGGCAATAATCGCCAAATGCCGAGGTAGAACTTTCGCATTGCCCATTGGAATCAGCATCGGCAAAACAAATAGTCCAAAACCAATGACGCAAAAAGAAGCAGTGGATGACATTGTTGCCGCGTTTCGCACAACGGAAAAAATCACCCAATTTTCTTATTACGAACTTAATATCAGCTGCCCCAATCTCTATGGTTCGGTCACTTTTTATCCACCGAAGAATTTGCGAGAACTTTTAGAGAGTGTCTGCGCGATTAAACTGCGGAAACCGCTTTTTATAAAAATGCCGATTGAAAAATCAGACGATGAGGTGCGCGCGATGCTTGATGTGATTGTTTCTTTTCCTGTTGCGGGTGTCATTTTCGGCAATCTCCCGAAAAATAAGGATAATCCGGCGCTTGTGCCAAGCGAAGCTAACCGATATTCGGGTGGTGCGTTCAGCGGTAAACCGGCTGAAAAACGGTCAAATGAACTTATCGCGCTCGCCTATAAAGAATATGGGAAGCGCTTGACCATAATCGGGTGCGGTGGCATTTTCAACGCTGAAAACGCTTACAAAAAAATCCGGCTCGGCGCCTCGCTTCTACAACTGATCACCGGCCTTGTTTTTGAAGGCCCGCAACTGCCAGCAGAGATTAATTCTGGCCTGGCGCGATTCCTTGAGCGCGACAAATTTACTCACTTGCGCGACGCGATTGGGGTAGACGTGCGAGCATAACGGCTTTGGCCTTGAGGAAGATTTTCATTTTAAATTATTCGGTAGTCGCGCCATCAAAATGTTCCGCTTCATCAGCTTCAGCTTGGATTTTTGTTTGATGGACAACGCCGTCACGATGATTCGGCGGGGAATAAAGCGTATAAAGCTTAAGCGGTTTTTCGGAAGAAATATTGATAATATTGTGTTTAACGCCAGCCGGAACCACGACCACGAAACCATCGCTCAAATCGTGCTCAACGCCGTCTAAAATCGCTTTACCTTGTCCGTCTTCACAACGAATAAATTGGTCAAGCTGGTGAATTTCTTCGCCGATGTCTTCATTCGGCTTCAAACTCATCACCACAAGTTGGCTCCACTTGGCGGTATATAAAACTTTACGGAAATTTTCGTTTTCAAGTGACTCTTTTTCAATGTTTGTAACGTATCCTTTCATAAAATAAGTAATGTTTAAACGCGCGCTTTGTTTTGGCGTAAGTTTAATAATCCCCAATTTGCCAAGGAAATTTATTTTTTAATTTGTTTAGAGAGCCAGACGCCGAGGAGAATAAGGTCAATCAGCACCACAAGCCAAGTGATGCCACCTAACCAACTTACTCCTCCCATCATGCCCCAATTACCGCCATATCCCATAATGGTTCTATTATAGCATTATCTAAACTATCGGCCGCTTGGGTACGATAAACAAAGCAACAATATAAGCGATAAGGGCCGGAGCTATGCCGGTCGCCAAAAACAGGAAAAGGAAAATCAAGCGAAGCAAAGTCGGGTCAACGTTCAGATACTCGCCCAAACCGCCGAAAATCCCGCCCCACATTTTATTTTCTTTACTGCGATAAAGTTTTTTCATTTTTTATTAAGTCCATTGTCCGCCCGGAAACATCTAGAACCGGAGCCTGTCCGCTAACTGGCGGAACCGTCTGCTTAAAAGGGGGTTTATCCGCCAGCTGGCGGACCGCGGCGGATCTACCAAGCTGAGCTTTGTTAATGAAGCCCACTGTCCGCCCACCAGGATTCGAACCTGGGACCATTTGCTTAAAAGGCAACTGCTCTACCAACTGAGCTATGGGCGGTATGAATTTTTGCGAAGATAAATTTTCTTTCTCTTGAATATTACATAAAAAAAAACGAACGTCAATTTTTTGCTTTGTTCGTTGGATAAAAAAGGACTATTCTTTTGAAGAGAATAGTCCTATTCACTTTAGGAAAGGCTTGTTTTTCCAGATACTTGGCGTACAAGTTCTTTAACAAGAAAAACAATCGCTTTCTTCGAGAAAACACAAAATGTTTCATCAAGAGACCAGATACTACCTCCATTAATTTCGGCGCTATAAGGACAACCACCACCGCAATTCCCAAGAGCAACGCAATCAATGCATTGGGGCATATTCAAAGGCGAACGCGATTTCCATTCTTGCCAGAAAGGATGAGTTTCTAGGTCAAAATTGTCTGTGAGCGGCGCGAAATATTTTTCTGTATTACAGTAAGCTTGGCAAACGCCAATTCGACCATCGGGTGATATAACAATTTGCTGTCCACAACCGCCGCAATCGTAGAAGTGGATTTTACCTTCCACAAACGAGTTAACTTTCCGCATAATCCGATCTTCATAGATGCCTTCGTTGCGAGCAACAAGAAAACAAGAAATGAGTTTGGTCGCGGTCTTTTCTGCATATGACTGGCGATCCGTTAATTCTTTAACCGGCGCTCCCATTAGGATATTAAAACCTACGGAAGACACACCGAAAGCGTCTTTTAACCATTTTAGTATCTCCTCTGCGTGGTCAATATTAGAATCTGTAAGAGTACAGGAGATACCGATGTTGATGCCTTTTTGGCGGAGCAGTTTAATGCTTCGCTGAACACGCTCGAAAGTCCCCGAACCGCGGCGATCAACTCTTTGGATGTCATGGATGGCTTTAGGCCCATCTACAGAAACCGCAAGCGTAAGAAAAGGGAATTGCCTCAAAAACTCTGTTATTTCTTCGGTTATCAAAATGCCGTTTGTATTAATTGTCACAGATGTGTTTGAGGGCAATTTTTTCTTTTCCATTAAATAACCGATATATTCTACAGTGGAACGCATTACTTTCCAGTTGTGGAAAGGTTCTCCGCCGTAGAAAATTATTTGAGGTTCCTCTAAGCCGTGTTCAAAACTCCGAGGCATGATGCTGGCAAAAAGATCTACTCCGCGTCTGGCGGTGCTCTCGTCCATCTTTGAGAATTTATGTTCTTTTGGAATTGTTCCTTCAAAATAGCAATACCGGCAGGCGATATTACAGAAATCAGTCAGAATCAAATAAAGAATTCCAATAGGAGAATGTTTAAGATGCTGTCGAACACCTTCCAATTCATCAAATTCTGAAATATTTGCTGGCATCAAGAGACATTGTTTTTCCATCTCTTCTAAAAGTTGAGGAGATTCGGCAGAGAGTATTTCAATTATTTTCGTGTCCAATGACGGCTTTTGTTTAAACATGCGGGCAATTTCTGAACTTACAATCACAACGCCGAGATTTAAGGAATTGAGAATTCCTACATATCCGTTTTCTCCATCAATGAAATGTGCAAATCGAGACAACCTAAATGAGTTGGTTTGGTTAATCACGATACGTCTCCTTTCTCGGGTTAAAAAAGCGGGGGTATTGGTATATCTACCTCACCCCCGCGACAGTCAACTAGTCGGCCGTCGAATGACATTTGTTTTGCAACGTGAACACTGGCAAGAATTACAAGCCGTACAAGAACAACTTGATCCGCAAGAGCTACAAACAGAACAGGCGCAAGCTGGGCATCGGGCGGCAACTCCAGAGGTTGGAATCTGACCAAGAATCAGTTCAAAATCAGATCGCTTTGGCACAAAAAAGATTACTTTCGGCATCAATATCACCTCCTTTCAGCCGAGTTTATGAAATTATTAAAGAACTCTATTTTAAATCTATCACCGTATCAATTAATTTGTCAATATCTATTGATTTATTTGAGGCGAATTTTATTTTTAACTTTGAGGCGGTATTCTTTAAATTGGGGTAACTAACAATATTCTTTTTTAATTTTAATAATTTCTTAAAAGATTGAGAATCAAGTATAACGTCATTTACTATTTCCGAAAGTTCCCATAAATCATTTTCGGTCAATTTTTTCTTTGAGGTTTTTATTTTTTTTGATAAATAATCAAAAAAAATAAAATGAAGCAATTCGTGGGCGACAATATAAGTTGGCCCCAATTTATGTTTATAAAAGATTTGGAATGTTTTGTCGTGTAAAAATCGCGGATTGCAGTCGAAAATTGAAAGGTAACCGATATATTTTCCTCTCGGCCACGGATAATTTTTAAAAATCAAATTAGCGGCTTCGAAAAATAGACCGGCTTTCGCATTCCACTGTTTTTGGAAATTACGTGCCTGCCGGCTAAGCGAAAATGTTTGTTTTTTGTAAAAATCATCTATGTAATTAAAAATAATCTTTTTAATAGCAGGGTGGACACCTAAAATACCATTTGCAAAATTAACCCCTCCGACGTCAAGACCAAGGAAATTTATAGCTGTTTTCTTATCAAGTTCTTTATCAAGTTGGAACCGAACCTTAGGATAAAACATTTTTGGTTATGAAGTTATATTACTTATTTTTAGAGTCTTTATCTTCCTGAATTTTTTTGCGGTGGTAAAAATAAAGTGGTGCGCCAATCAGAATCATTGCGACTGAACTGGCGGCGTCTCTTTGCCTCTGGCTGGAGCGGTTTTCTTTATCAGCTTTCATTTGGTCTTCCCGCATTTTTTCCTCCTCTTCCTTGGTTGTGGTTGCGGTAGTGATACCTTCAGGTGTTTTTATTTCTCCTCGGTAAATCGGGTAAGAATAAATCTGGTCAGCTTTCTTAAAAACATATGCCTTAAGGCCCAAATCAACCAACCGCACCGCGCCGATTATAAAAAGCACCAGCCCGATTGTTGAGAACAAATACAAATAAATCCACTTTATTACTTCTTTCTTGTCCATTTTTTCCATAGAGTTATTATAAGCATATCTTGTCTAAAAATCAATTCTAAATTAAAGTTAAAGCATTCCCCGGTAGCCTCGCCTGCGGCGAGCAGGTCAGCGGTAGATTTACCCGCCGGAGGTGGGATTACCCGCCGGAGGCGGGGCGGTTATTTAGATGTACTTCGTATATATACTCAAGAGTTTGCGTGACAATAAATTCTATACAGGAATTACAAATAATCTCGAAAGACGCCTACGCGAACATAATAAGGGAAGTAAATCTACGCCATCAACTTTGTATCGCGGTCCATTTCACCTTGCCTATTCAGAAAAGTTTCAAACTCGAAAAGAAGCTCGAGAACGTGAGAGGTTTCTCAAAAGTGGCGCTGGACGCGAATGGCGAAACAAATTATTATCAACACATTCCCCGGTAGCTCAGCGGTAGACCTGCCTGCTGGCAGGCAGGGCGTCGCCCCGTTAATGAGCAACCTTTAATGGGAATAATATTTTCCCCGGTAGCTCAGCGGTAGAGCGGCGCTCTGTTAAAGCGATGGTCGTAGGTTCGAATCCTACCCGGGGAGCCAAGAAACTAGATACGAAGGCTGAACGAAATCCGAACTTTTTTTAGCGAAAATCCGGACACTGAATTCTGACCGCCTCCGCTTCGCTCCGGCGGAACGCTCGGGCGCGGCGGAATTCCCCCCACACCCCCCTTCCACCGCGCCCTCGCTTGGGCTGGCGAATTTTTTGGCGGCGATTAGCTAAAATTAGTCATTTGAACCTTTCGCTAAATTACATTCCGCACAAGCTAGTTGGCCGTTTGCTACTGTAGTTTTACCACCTCTTGAAAACGCAATTTTGTGATCTATGTGCCAATCATCATCCCACCCCAACTTTCTACCGGCACATTTCATTTTTAACTGGCAAAGGCCCTTGTCTCGTCTAAAAATCGCTAATCTTTGTTCGTTGCTGAACTCCCTCGTATTATCCAGAGGTAAAATTTCGTCGAAAGTCGAGAAAAAATCACGCGCTAAAATTTTATTTCTGTAGTCTAACGATTCGATTGCATCGCTAGAATGACCAACTGCATTTTGATAGGCAACCATCTCGGAATCTCTTTGGTCTTCCGGTAAATCAAGATCGGCGAGGCGTTTCGTTTCGAAATCAATAAACCATTTTCCTATTTTAGTTTCGTAGTCAGGTATTGCGTATTTCTCCAATAGCATCGAGCTTATAATATAAAGAGAAATAACATTACCTTGTTTTAACTCGGGAGTTTTTTCTGGAAATGCTCTTGATAGATAATTCAGAACCTTACTTATCTTTTTGGCTTCAGCGGATTCAGAATCAAATTCGTCATTTTCGAGATACATTTTTTCTAGATCGGTGTTCTTTATGTTTCTAGCTCCGCCATTAAGCTCCAACAACGTGCACTGGGCTGCTACCTGATCGAAATCAAATCTTTTGTTTTTAAAACCGCAGTTATTGAAAAAATCATGCTTAGCCAGTTCTCTTATAAAAAGCTTCATATTCCCAGGCAGAGCATTGCGCCTTTCAGCGGCTTTTAGGGTGGAGCCATTTTGCAGACGAACAAACATTTCTTCCACTTCGTCTAATGTGGCATTTTCCAAAATAACAAGATCGAGTGCGTAAGAATCAAATTTATCCTTCAAATCTTCAGGTAAATCAGCATAAGTTAGATTTGTTATTTCGGTTTCGCCTATTGGCTCGGCATCGTTAGAAATTTTATACTCGCTACGCCTAAACTCCCAAATAGCTCTTAATCTTTGTTGCCCATCAACTACCTCCCATTCATATTGACCATTATTAACAGCGCGTAGATAAAATTTTGGAATATCCAAGTCCCTAAGAATCGTATCTATCAAAAGTTGTTTCTGTTTTTTACTCCAAACCGGCCCTCTTTGATATTCAGGCCTTGGGTCTGTTTTTTCTTCCCTTCTTATGATGCTTGATATTGGTTTAGAATCAGAATAGCGTTTCATAGATTTATTATTTATTTTTCTCCCTCTTCTTTTCTAGGCCCTGTAATGATTCTACCACTCGCGTCTTACGAATGTGTAGATTTTTACAAATCTGGTCCATCGTATGCCCAGATTTATACATAGAGAAAACAAGCGAGCGCAAAGAGAGATCAATCAGTTGATCAAGTTTTTCGTTAATTTCTTTTGGATTATCCATATATTTTGGGTTTAATTAAAAGCTGTCGGATAGGCAACAATCAGACGAGCGAGATCTGCACCATCAATGATAGAATAAAAAATCTTTTCCCCAGTCTCAATTGATTTCCGAATAGCGTGTGTCTGCATAAGATCAAAAATACTTTCTTCCACTGAATCGTTGTATACAACGAAATGAGCTACCGCCGTTCCTTGAAAGAGACGCGAAATTTGGTCTCCATTTTTACCCATCTTTTTGGGGGTAAGAACTCCTTTTGTTCCCTTGCCTTTCAGCGCAAAGGAGGAAGTTATTCGTTTGCCCTTCATAACCATGTGTGTGCTAAAAATATCATTTCGTTCTCCGCCCCAATCTTTTTTCTCGCCTTGGCCTAAAATGTTACAAATTCCGCGATTAATTTTCCTTTCCGCCATCCTCTTTGTCAGAACTAAATTTCCATTGGGGATAGCGCAGATGTTTTTGAACGAGTCAATATCATCAACTGAAAGCTGTTGAACCTGTGGCTTTGTGCGAAAAGTGAAAATAGTTTTTCCATGAGTTATTAAAATCTTGCGCTTGGTCGGATATGACTTTAATCTTTTGCTGTTTTCAGACAAGCGAAGTATACGATCTCGGTTATGAGTATAAAAAGAAATTTTATAATATGCGTCTCTCCCTTGATACTTTTTCTTTTCTAGAATATTTTCTGCAGCAAGACGATTGGCGGCAACATATGTATTTGTGTTAAAACCCCGAATTTCTTTACGCATATCGTCAACTGTTTTATAACCTCTCTTCCCACGATACACCAACTTAAAAACACCCTTGGCGTGTTTTGATACTCGCAAGATTTTAGCAGCGTGTTCTACTTTCTCTGCACTATCTGCGGACGGGTTGGAGACAATTTGCGTCATAACTATTTCTTCGCTTTTTTAAGTCGTTGCACGGACGCAACGTGTTATGGTACTTGAAAATTAATATTGGCACTGGCAACCAACATACTCATCAAATTTTCGAAATCGGTATATACGATTTCTATTCTTGCTTTATCTCTACTATTCGGGAAATTCATATGCGCTACAATGTTTCTGGGTAATCTGATTGATTCTACTTTTGCAATCCAAGCGTCTATATCAAGAATAATTGGTTGTAATAAATTAGAATTTGCCCTAGCTATCTCGTTGAGATCCCTTAAGTCCAAATAGTAGATATCGTGGCTACCTGGATTAGTATGCCATGGCCTTGCAGTATATTGTTGCCTAAAATTGAGAGCCTTTGATTGTATCTTCTGATCCACAGCAAGTTGCCACCAGCTTGAACTAACTTGGACTGAAAGAATTGAATGTAAAAGTACTCGATAATAATTCTCTATTGCGTAGAGCTTCCAATAGACAACTCTACCAACGTTGCGTCCGCTTCTACAAACACTCGTGGTTGCAAACACAGTTGCTCGATAATCAGGAACGGAAGGCATGTTACTTTTTACCTTTACTCTTCTGCTTTTTTCTTCTTGCGTAGAGTAATTGATTTATTGTACTGGAACTTGCTTCTAAAAGATTCGCAATTTCAACATTTGTGAATCCTACAATACTAAGCTGCGCAGCCTTTTCGGCCATATTTTTACCGGCAAGACTATTTATCAGCTGCATCGCTAATAATTTTTCGATCCGATCATTTTTTTCCATAGTAAAACAAAGTTATTTTTTGCTTTTCTTTCGAAGATTTGAAGTTAAAACACTGATCGTTAGGGAACTTGTATTAAGAATCTCTGCTATTGTCTTATTATCCAAACCAGCAAATTTTAATAGACGAGCACGTTCTGTAATGCTCTTTTCTGCCCCAACTTGGAGCCCAACAACCTTTAGAAGCTTCTCTAAAAGATCAATTATTTTTTCATTATCATTCATAATTTATTTTTTACCCCTTTTCTTTCGGGCGTTAGAAAGCGCAACATTTACAGTATTGGACGTGGTATCAAGCAGTTCGGCTATTCTCTTGGGAGAAAATCCAACAGTACCCATTTCTTGAATTAAGGCAGATTGTAAAGTTCCGCGCTTTACCAGAATAGCTAATAGCATAACTATCTCTTTCTGCGTTTGTAATAGTTCCTTGTCCATATTATTTTTTTGCTCTTTGAATCGTCTTTTGAATGGCTGCTAAGCTCTTGCCCAAAATTTTAGCGATCTCGGAGTTATCAAGTCCCGTATTAGATAATATGATTTCGGGCTTTATTTTCGACCTTTCTTCAGCGGTGCCGAATGTTGAAAGGGCTGTCAGTGCGACAAGCGCCGAGAGCTTTTTCTCTATGTTTTTTAGTGTTTGCGAGTCATCCATAATATAAAAACTTATTGCTTGTAGGGACATTATTGCATACTCTTCGCTAAAATGCAAGGAGTTCTTATGTCCACTGTCCACCATGGCTAACATTATCTCGTTCATCGTGGTAAACTAAGGGAGTTCTGCAAACTTGCCCGCGCACTGGGAGGGTGGGGTAAGGGCAAAATTTCAAAATGTCGCCGCCAAAAAATTCGCCAGCCCAAGCGAGGGCGTGGCGGAAGAGGGGTGTGGGGGGAATTCCGCCGCGCCCGAGCGTTCCGCCGGAGCAAAGCGGAGGCGGTCAAAATTCAGCGTTCGGATTTTCGCTAAAAAAGTTCGGATTTCGTTCAGGGTGTGGAGCCAGTTAGGACAAAACGAGCTTGATGCGTTTTCTGTACTTAATTTATGGATGAGATAAGAGACAAAAGCGTTGTATCTCTTGTAACCAACAAAACAAAGACGCTCTTCATGAGCGTCTTTGTTTTGTTCTATTTAAGAGTTACTAGGAAAGATGCTTGGAAATAAGTTTTGTCATTTCAAACATATTGACGACTTCTTTCCCGTCAAATACTTTTTTTAAACTTTCGTCAGAATTTATATTTCTCTTGTCTTTTGTGTCCTGAAGATTATGTGCTTTGATGTATACCCAAAGCTTTTTCACAACCTCGGATCTGGGCATGGGACCTTCGCCGACTATTACTGCTAGCTCCGGACTGATATTCATCGGCTTCATAAACGCGGAATTAGTTTTTTGTTCCATAAGATTAATTTATTCAGGCGCGACCTTTATGTAATTATATTATAGTTTATGGATAAATGGTAGCTCTCGTGGGCGCGTGTTTATTTTCGCAGAGCATTATACGCCGCGGTTCCCGCCACATATCCCGTTGTCCAACATAATTGCAAGCTATATCCGCCAGATGGCCGGTCTATGTCTAATATGTCTCCGGTAAGGTACATATTATTACATATTTTTGATCGCATAGTTTTCGTATCCACCTCGGTAAGTGGTACTCCACCGCTTGTTACAATAGCTTTGTCTTTCCCTAATATCCCTTTAACTTGCATCGGTATTCCTTTGAGAAGTGTAATGAGAATCATTCTTTGTTCTCGCGTAACGCTATGGCAAAATGTATCCGGGTCTATTTTTGATAAAGTAGTTATAATCGGTCGAAAAGCAGCAACGGGCGCAAGCACATTAATGACATTTTTTATTTTTTTATTGCGCTCTTTCGTAAAAAGCGTTTGAAGCTTTTTATTCATCATGCCGTGATCAAGATCAGGAAATAAATCAAGTTCGATCACAACAGAACCATACGGTAAGAGATCTCTCACGTCTTTGCTCATATTTATAATCGTGGGGCCGCTCACGCCAAAATGGGTAAATAATATTCTCCCTCTTTTTGAAAATTGTTTTTTTCCATTTTGTAACACGCTTATCTTACTATCGGCTAATGTAACGCCTTGCAATTTTTTTACCCATGCGTCATGTATTGTTATAGGAACAAGAGATGCGTCTAGTTTTTTAATCGTGTGTCCGAGTGACGCGAGCCACGTAAAGCCGTCTCCCGTTGATCCTGTTTCTGGACGCGAGGTACCGCCAGTTGCGATAACAATTTCACGTGCGCTGACGAATATATTATTCGCAAGCATTATCTCTGAGATGTGGTTGTTTTTTGCAATTAACCCGTAAATAGGACACGCAGTACGTACGGTTACTCTTCCTCGTTTCATATATGCGATAAGCACTTCAAGCACTGATCGTGCCTTATCGTTTGCGGGGAATACTCGTCCTCCTGCCTCTATCTTTGTTTTAAGTCCACGCTCATTAAAAAAAGAAATTGTTCGCTCGACGTCCATTTGGGCAAATGGTGAAAAAAGAAATTTGTCATTTTTTTTGAATTTTGAAAGGAATGCGCGCTTATGAAATTCAGCGTTCGTGAGATTACATCTGCCACCTCCTGTAATAAGTAGTTTTTTCCCGAGCGTTGCGTTTTTTTCTAGAAGGATCACGCGCGCACCTAATTGAGCCGCTCTTCCCGCAGCCATCATGCCGGCGGGCCCCCCTCCGATTACTGCTATGTCCCACATCGCGTGATTTTTATGGATAATTGCTATCATGTGGTTTTTTTGGCATAATTATGCGCTAACAAAGCATACATCACTTATGGCACGTAATGAAGTTATATTGCGGTTTGATAAGGTGTCCTTTGAGTTTGGGCATCATCACCCCATTTTGGATGGGGTTGATTTTTCGCTTCGTGATGGGTGGAAGGTAACACTAATGGGTCAGAATGGCGCTGGGAAAAGCACCGTTTTCCAACTTATTACCGGGACATTACAGCCGGAATTAGGAGCAGTTAATATCGCAAACAAGTTAAGTATCGCAACCGCGCGTCAGGTGATTCCTCGCGGGGAAATGCATCTTACGGTACGCGAATTTTTTGAAAAAAGTTTTTCTGGGAAAATATATGATATAGATCCTCGTATTGATGAGGTGCTTGAGATTGTGAATTTACACGCGCCTCATGACCGTGTCATAAAGTCATTTTCCGGTGGACAGCAAGCGCGCCTCCTTCTTGCCTCCGCGCTTATTCAAAAACCAGACCTTCTTCTCCTTGACGAGCCTACAAATAATCTTGATAAGGCGGGTATTGCACACCTTACCCAGTTTCTTATTGATTATAAAAAAACGTGCGTTGTTATTTCGCACGATGCCGATTTTTTAAATGCGTTCACGCAAGGAGTTCTCTATCTTGATGCTTATTCGCGAAAAATTGAACAATATGTCGGAAACTATTCTGATGTGGTTGCGCAAATTTCATCACGCATAGAGAAGGAAAACAGAAAAAATGCGCTCCTTGCAAAGGAAATTCAAGCGAATAAAGACAAAGCGAACTTTTTTGCCCATAAGGGCGGGCAAATGCGATTAGTAGCCAAGAAAATGCGTAAAAAAGTTGAAGAAATGGAAGAAAAAATAGTGGATGTAAGAAAAGAAGATAAAACTATCCGACAATTCGTAATTCCTTCTCAGCCTGAAATCGGGGGAGAAGTATTGCACATTTCCTCATATGCCGTTTTTAGCAATCATAAATCCATCAATAAAAAAACAAATATTTCTCTTAGAAAGAACCAACACCTCTTACTGAAAGGGCTAAATGGCATTGGCAAAAGCACGCTTCTTGAGGCGCTTACGCACAAAGATAGAAAGGGATCTACTATCGCAGAGGGAGTTCGTGTTGGTTATTATCGACAAGATTTTTCGACATTAAATTTTGAGGATACGGTATACCATTCTCTTTCTTCGGTGATGGATAGAATAATCGAAGAAGACATCCGTTCTACCGCGGCAGGATTTCTTATTGGTGAAAATACAATGCGAGCGAAAATCGGAACTCTTTCCGAAGGACAAAAAGGACTGGTTGCTTTAGCACAACTTGTACTCTTGCGTCCCGGACTTCTTATTCTTGATGAACCAACAAATCATATGAATTTTCGCCACCTTCCGGTAATTGCGGCGGCACTTAATAAATATGATGGCGCAATGATTCTTGTGAGTCACGTCCCAGAATTTATTAATCAAATTCGTATTGATGAGATACTCGATTTAGAGAAGAATGCGTAAAAGATGGGGAGCCAAATCGGATGATGTGAGTTTATTGATAGAACTCTCCATAATGTATAAAATATAAATACTGATATGGATATTGTTGCCATACTACAAAGCAAGCCCGTTCTTATCGGCCTCCATCTCGGCTTTGCCATTGTTGGTATTGACGCGTTTTTGTGGCTATTAGGAAAATTGAAAGATGATGGAAGCTCACAAAAAAGTAAGATTACTACCGCGGTAGTGGGGGTTGTCGCTTTCGTTGCAAGCTGGCTTACCGGCGGCTACTACTATGTCGTTTATTATGGAACGCTTGTGAAACCGGTAATCAAAAGCGGTGTCGCGCCGTGGGTACACAATATCATTATGGAAACCAAGGAACATATTTTCCTATTCATTATTCCGCTTGCAATGACCGTATTATTCATCACCTTGCTTGAGAAGGAGGATATGGAACGGCTTAAGCTTCGTCGCGTCACCTTGTGGCTTTCCGGGGCCATTGCCGTGCTTGGGCTTCTTATCGGCGCGATGGGATTTATGATTTCCGCCGCGGCCCGCTGGGGAGCAATCAACTGATATATCTATGAAGAATAAACCAAAATTAATTATTTCATCGGCATACGCGGCAATCATAACAATCGTCTTTGTCGTGGTTATTACTATCTGGGCGGAATTATTTACGCCGCTCAAGGATTGGCTGAAAAACTTTTCCGGCCATCATTGGACATCAAAAAGTATCTTTTCCATACTACTTTACACGGTTGCCACCATAACATTATATTTATCGCCTCATAAATACAGCGACGATCGCCTTAAAAGAACACTTGGTTTTCTTTTGATGTTTACAATACTCGGCGTTATTATTGTCACGTTATTTTTTACGGGACATCACTTCGAATTTTTCTAAGCAAAAAATCGTCCCATCATTTAATTTTTTGCTATTCAATCCTAATCGTGATAGGATGGGAGTAATGAAGCTATTAAAAAAGACGAAAAGCGATTTGGAAAAAAAGTTCCAAAGGGTCTTGAAAACGCCCGCGAGTTTTGATTTTTTTGTGGCAATTCACGATTTTATTGAGCACATTGAAGTGAATTCTTCCCTTTCTGATGGCCTTTCGTCCCGGATAAAATCCAATCGCGAACTGAAGATCCCCGATAAATACAGTTATTTGAAGCAAATTTATCAAGGATTGGAAGACGCCGATATTAAATCCACCACTGATTTGGGGCACGCGAGATACGTGGTAATTAGGGAGTTAAATAGAATTCGGAACAAGGATTTTTCGGATACTAATTCATTTTGGAAAAAACGGGAATTATTCAGGAAACTGACGGGTGAGATATACGAGAGATTAAACCCGAATCCGGCGAAATCCCGTTAGAAAATAATGTCTAAATATTACAACGCCAGCAGAACTCGCAACCTTTTTGAATTAAATTCCAAGGTTCCCTATAAGTTGAGCCGTTCAAAAATTGACCTCTTTTTAAGGTGCCCCCGATGCTTTTATTTAGATCGGCGCCTTGGTGTCGGCCAACCCCCGGGATATCCCATGAGTTTAAATATCGCGGTTGATACTCTTTTAAAAAAAGAATTTGATATTCACAGAGTTGCCGGAACAACGCACCCGCTAATGAAAAGCTATGGGCTCAACGCTATTCCTTTTCAACACGAAAAAATGGATTTTTGGCGGGATGCCTTGGGAGGCGGTATCCAATATCTGCATACACCGACAAACCTTCTGATTACGGGCGGGATTGACGATATTTGGGTGAATCCCGAAGGTGAAATTATGATTGTTGATTACAAGGCAACCTCTAAAGCCGGCGAAGTGGATTTGAATTCCGAATGGCAAATAGGATACAAAAGACAAATGGAGATGTACCAATGGCTCTTCAGAAAAAATGATTTTAAAGTGAGCAATACGGGTTATTTTGTTTATTGCAATGGCGATGCGGACAAAAAGGCCTTTGACGCGAAACTGGAATTTAACATTAAAATATTGCCCTATGAAGGAAATGATAACTGGGTGGAACAAACAATCTTTGACGCCCATGCCTGCTTAAAAAGCGATAATCTACCGGAGATGGGAAAAGATTGTGATTTTTGCGATTATAGAAAAGCGGCAAAAGATTTAGAAAATTAATATTGGGAATTGAAAATTAAAAGCAACCGCCGGTTGTTTCGCCGCATTCAAGACAAGAGTAGCAGGAGCCACTTTGAATCATCATCCCGCCGCATTTCCGGCAGACGGTGCCGGCAAAAATATGGCCGTTCACTAATTTTTTATCGGGAACAATTTTTTCCATACTGACGCCATTAGAACTAATTCCGTTTTCTTTTTCCGTATGGACAAGCCCAAGGTCAAACAAATCGTCTTCGCCCACCAATTTAAAGGCTAGATACTTAAAAATATAATCAATGATGCTCGTGGCAACCAAGACTTGCGGGTTTTCGGTATAACCAGCTGGTTCAAAACGGCTGTGAATAAATTTATCCGCCAACGCTTTAAAAGGAACACCGTACTGAAGGGCGATTGAAACGGAAATCGCGAAAGCATCAAGCAAGCCCGCTAAGGTGCTCCCCTGTTTTGACATTCTTATGAAAATTTCTGCGAGCTTGCCGTCTTCAAAAGCGCTGTAAGTGAGATAACCCTCGTGGCCGGCAACCGCGAATTTATGAGTTTCTGATTTTCGGGTTGAGGGCAAATATCGACGGATAACTTCGCCAGCTTTTTTTGTTTCTTTTTTATTTTTACCGGCGGCTGTTTCAAGCGGCTGGGAAGCCTTGGAGCCGTCCCGATAAACAGCGAAGGCCTTGATGCCCATTTTCCAGGCCATTACGTACGCTTCTTCAATTTCTTCTTTTGTCGCCTCATATGACATATTGAAAGTTTTTGAAATGGCACCGGAGATGAAGGGTTGAACAGCCGCGACCATTTTCACGTGCCCCTGCCAGGAAATTGACCTTTTGCCTTCGGCCGGTTTTACCGCCGTATCAAAAACCGCCAAATGTTCTTGTTTTATATGAGGTGCGTTTTCCGCCGTGCCCTTTTCTGAAACCCAATCAATAATTTCTTTTGCTTCTTCGTCTTTATAGCCTAATTTTATTAAAGCCGCGGCAACGGATTGATTAACAATTTTCATCCAGCCGCCACCGACAAGGCGCTTCATTTTAATGAGAGAAAAATCCGGTTCAATGCCGGTCGTGTCGCAATTCATCATAAAAGCAATTGTGCCGGTCGGCGCAATCACCGTCACTTGAGAATTGCGAAAGCCGTTCTGCTTGCCCAACTCCAGCGCTTCTTCCCAAACTTTTATTGATTCGGCAAAAAGATTTTTATCTTCTAGAAAATCGTTCTTCATGGTCAAAGAAGCATCACGATGTTTTGAAATAATCCTAAGCATCGGTTCGGCATTAATTTTATATCCTTCAAAGGGGCCGATTTGGCCGGCGACTTCCGCCGAGAACCGATAGGCCTCGCCTGCCATAAGCGAAGAAATTGAAGCGGCCAGCCCCCGCGCTTCTTCAGAATCGTAAGCCAAGCCCTTTGCCATAATCAGCGCTCCCAGATTAGCAAACCCGAGGCCTAATTCCCGGAAATCAAGCGTGTTTTTCGTTATTTTTTCGGTGGGATAACTTGAACCGCCGACAATAATTTCCTGGGCAAGAATGAAAATATCAACCGCCTGCTTAAATTCTTTAACCATAAAAGAGTTGTCCTTATGGAGAAATTTCAAAAGATTAATTGAAGCGAGATTGCAAGCCGAGTCGTCCAAATGCATATATTCGCTGCAGGGGTTAGACGCGTTGATGCGACCGGAATTAGGGCAAGTGTGCCAATTATTGATTGTCGTATCAAATTGCACGCCGGGATCGCCCGATGCCCACGCCGCCTCCGCCACTTCGTTTAAAATCGCACGGGCTTTATAGGTCTTCGCGACTTCACCGCTTGTTTTGAAACGCGTTTGCCAATCCCCGTCCTCTAAAACGGCCTGCATAAATTCGTCCGTAATGCGAACGGAGTTATTCGCGTTTTGAAATTGGATTGAAGTCCAGGCCTCGTTATTCAAATCGCTCATATCGTAGCCAGCTTCAATAAAAGCGTTAATTTTTTTCTCTTCTTCCATTTTGCAACGGATAAAATCCATAATGTCGGGATGGTCAATATCCAAGACAACCATTTTTGCGGCGCGCCTTGTCGTGCCGCCGGATTTAATCATGCCGGCAACCGAATCGGCGCCGCGCATAAACGAAACCGGTCCCGAAGCGTAGCCGCCACCGGAAAGCATTTCCATTTTTGAACGAAGACGCGAAAGATTAATGCCGGAACCCGAACCGCCTTTAAAAATTATTCCTTCGTTTTTAATCCAATCTAAAATTGAAGACATGTTGTCTTCGGCCGAAAGTATGAAACACGCGGAGCATTGCGGTTTTTCTTTTACGCCGACATTAAACCAAACCGGACTGTTGAAAGCGGCTTTTTGATAAACCAGCAAGTGGGTTAATTCATCTTCAAAAATTTGAGCTTGAGTTGAATTTTTAAAATAGCCAAAATTTTCTCCCCAGTCGCGAATTGTTTTCGCGACTCGCGTTATCATTTGTTTTAAACTTTTTTCTCTGTTCGCGGAACCTAATTTGCCGCGGAAATATTTGGAAGCGGTAATGTTCACGGAATTATCCGGCCAAAAATCCGGAAACTCAACGCCTTTTTGTTCAAAATTACCAACCTGCGCTTCGCGCGAAACCCAGTTTAACTCATCAAAGGGGTGGACATCTTTTTTTGAAAAAATTCGTTTAAGTTTAAATTGCCCGCGCTCTTTAAGACTGCTGTTTTGAGCATTTATTTTTTTAAAACCTCTTACCGCTGTCGTTTTTTCACCATTCATATTTTTAAAAAGTTGGTTTTAATATTTGACCTTTAATTATCAAATTTTTTCATTGGAAATGAAAGAAGGGGTTAAGCAAAATTTCTGGGGATAACTTCTAAAAATAAAATAACTTGCCGATTATGGCAAATTATTTTACTACGCTCTTTATTTTTTAACTACTTCTTCCTTTTTCTTAAAAAAGTGGGGATTTCCCAGGACTCGGTTTTTTTTAACCCTTCTTCGTCTTTTTCCTCCGAAACGACTTTCTGTGGCTTGGTTTCCTCGCCTAAATCTTCCTTTTTCTTGGTCTCTTTTTTAAATTCATCGCCGAAAACATCGCGTCTTTTAATATCATCGGCAATAAAGAGACTGGGCATGGCAATCGTTCGGCCGAAAACGCCGTTGAAGCCGGTCGCGATAACCGTCACTTTAATATTTTTGTCTTTTAAGCTACGGTCGTAGTAAGCGCCAAAAATGACTTTGGCGTTTGAATCAAGGGGAGCGGAAATTGCTTTGGCGATTTCGTTAATTTCCGCCATTTTTAAATCTCTGCCGCCGGCAATGCCGAAAAGAACGCCTTTCGCCCCGTCAATGGATATCTCAAGCAACGGCGAGTTAATCGCGGCATTCACGGCCTTAATACTTCTATCCTGACCGGAAGCCGTGCCGATGCCAATTAAAGTGGTGCCGGCGTCGCGGATGATTGTTTTGATATCCGCGAAATCAACATTAATAATACCCGGCGAGTTGATGAGTTCGGCAATGCCTTTCACGGCGCTTCTTAAAACTTCGTCAATGTAAGCGAAAGCGCGGACAAGCGGCGTGTCTTTATCAATTAAGCTAAAAATTCTATCGTTCGGGATGACAACAATCGCGTCAACTTTATCTTTAAGCCGATTCAATCCTTCCTGGGCAATATTCATTCTTTGTGTGCCTTCAAAAGCAAAGGGCTTTGTAACGACGGCTATTGTTAAGATGCCTTTCTCGCGGGCAATTTCAGCAATCACCGGACTTGCGCCGGTGCCCGTGCCACCGCCGAAGCCAGCGGTCACAAAAACAATATCTGCGCCTTCAAGCATTTCGCCGATTTCCGAACGATTTTCTTCGGCCGCTTGCTTACCAATTTCTGGATTCATTCCGGCACCGAGTCCGTGAGTGAGAGCTCTCCCAATATAAAGCTTGTGGTGAGCCGAGGCATAATCCAAATCCTGGGCATCGGTGTTTACGGCAATAAACTCAACGCCGCGCAAGCGATCGCTTTCCATCATTCTTGTCACGGCATTGCCGCCACCACCGCCAACGCCTATAACTTTAATGACCGTAACACCGTCTCTCTTGCGGTCGGCTTTTTTCGCCGGCTTTTTGGATTTCGCTCTTAATCTGGTTTTCTGCGCTGTTTTTTTCCTTTTTGCCATATTGTAATTATATCACGGCATTAAATTCCTAAAAAAATCTTTAATCTTTTGAAAGAAATTTGCCGTTCTCCGTTTTTCACTTCTACCGGAAAGAACAAGGCCTACCGCGGTCGCAAACTCCGGGTCATGAAGCATTTCTTCATGAACGGGATTTGAAATTTCAAAGCCGTCCAAAATCGGAACGCCGATCTGAACCGGCAATTTCAACTTTTCCCGCACGAGCTCGGATAACCCTGGCAATTTCACCCCCGCACCAGCTAAAACCGCGCCAGCCGGCAATTGATGGTCTTTACCAAGGAGCTTCAGCTCATTATTGATTAAATCGAATAATTCTTCAAGTCGGATTTCTATAATCTCCGATAAAAATCTTTTTGAGACCTCATTTGGATTTGCTTCTTCTAAATCGGAAAGTTTTATGAGATCTCTTCTTGAAACATCTTTTGATAAGGCGTAACCGTGGGTTAATTTCAATTTTTCCGCCGTGTTAATCGAGGTTTTAAGTCCAATCGCGATATCGTTCGTGAGATAACCGGAACCGATGGGAAAACTCTTCGCGTGTTTAACTTTGTTCTCTTCATAAACCGCGATTGTGGTTGTGCCACTACCGATGTCAATCAGCAAGACTCCTAAATCTTTGGCGGGCTTTGAAAGAACGGCGTTGCTTGCGGCAAGCGAATTAAAAACCAAACCACCGATGTCGGCGCCGACTTGCTTCAAACATTTAAGAAGAAGATTAGTATGGGGAGCAAACGCTTCAATTATCACGGTGTCAACTTCCAAACGATTGCCGGTCATGCCGACCGGATCCTGGATTTCACCGACATCGTCTATGAAATATTCCCTGATGATGTGATGCAAAACCAAATGATTAGGCGACGGCTTCAAGGCGCCAGCCGATTGAATGGCCCGCAAAACGTCGTCCTCTTGAATTTCGCGGTCGGCGCGGGCAACGGCGACGACACCGCGAGAAAATCTAGTTTTAATGTGTTCGCTGTTCACGTTCACGAAAATATTTCCGGTACTCTCGCGCGAAACTTTCTGGAGATCTAAAATAACACCACGCAAGACCCTGACCGCTTCTTCTTGGTCAACTAAAATCCCCCTTCGGAAACCGTGGGAAGGTTCTTTAAAAACAGAAAGGACGGAAAGAGTCCCGTCTTTATTTTGAGCTGCGACTACTCCTTTTATTTGAGCTGAACCAATATCCAAACCGGTGATAATTTTGGGCATATTCCAAGAAAAGTTTTTCCTTTTTTTCCATCTTCATCCTATCATTATTGTTTTTGTGTGTATATCCCAAAAGATGAAGCAAACTGTGGATTATGAGCCGCGCCGCCATTGCTCTTTCAAATTTTCCATTTTTGCCTTTCAAACAAGAAATATTAAGATAAATCTCGCCGATTCTTTTTAGGGGGGTCGCCGGTTCAATAAAATCTTTCGTCTCGCCAAAACTTAAAACATTAGCCGGTGAATTTTTGTCTCTGAATTTTTTGTTCAAAAAACGCATTTTTTGGTTGCCGGCCAAGCAGATTTCCACTCTCACGCCAGACTCCTTTAGGAAACCCAAAACCGCCTTTGCTGTCCCAAAAACTTCCTTCTCAAGATTCTTGTTTTGCTTGTCTAACGAGAAAACTTCAATTTTTGTACCTTTCCGCACGCTCATTTCATTGCCCGGCCAAAAGCTCCTTGACGATGTGGCTAACCGTTCCAGATTCCGCTCTGCCTTTTAATTGTCTCATTGCCTCACCCATTACTTTGCCGAAATCTTCCGCGCTTTTTGCTCCGATTTTTTGAATCGCCTCAATCACAATTTTTCTCACCTCATTTTCGCCGAGTTCCGTCGGAAGATACTCTTTTATGATTTCCAATTCTTTAAGTTCTTTTTCGGCTAATTCTCTCCGGCCGGCTTTTTCATAAATCTGGAACGCTTCTTTTCTTTTTTTGGCTTCCCGGTTTAAAACTTCTAAAATTTCTTCGTCGGTTAAATCAGGAACGCCGCTTTTGCCGCGTTTTTCAATTTCACGATTTTGAACGCTTGCTAAAAGAAACCGAAACGTATCAACTTTAAAACTTTCCTTTTGTTTTAAAGCCGAAAGAAGGTCATCGTTTATCTTTTTTTTCAAGACCATGCTTTTTTGCCTTAGTAATTTCCTGCCGCCTTTTCAAACTATAAAGAGCGGATTTTTTTACCCTAAGGCGATTGACTTCGCGCGATTTGAATCGGCGTCTTTTGGCTTCTCGGATAATGCCGCTCTGTTTGATTTTTCGGTTAAAACGGAAAAGCAAAGTGCCGGCGTTTTCTGATTTTCTTTTTCTCACTTCAACTGCCATAAATTAAACTATGATTCTCATTTTAAAATTTTATCTCTGATTTCGCTAAGCGACTCTTTGGGCGGGTTATTGACGACGCTGTGGATAGAACCGCCACCATCATCTTTATACCTCGGAATTACGTGGATATGCAAATGCTCAATCGCCTGGCCCGCCGCCGCCCCCTGATTTATGCCGATTGTGAATCCATCCGGCTGAAATGCGTTTTTAAGGAGCTCGGCTGTTTTTTTAACTCCGCCAAAAACCCGTCCGATTTCGGAAAGCTCCAAATCAAAAATGGTCACGACATGATTTTTAGGTAAAACCATGGCGTGGCCCGGCGCACGCGGACGAACATCCAAAATCCCGAGCGAATCCTCGTCTTCATAGATAATTTCAGCCGGAATTTCTTTGTTTGTTATTTTACAGAAGAGGCAATTCATTTCAGCGCAATTTTTTCTTTACTTCTTCCACCATTTTTTCAAGGAGGACGTTTTCTTGGGCGCCGGTTTTCATATCGCGAATAATCACCGCTCCTTCAAAAACTTCCTTTTGACCCAAAATGATAACGAGCGGCGCTTTTATTTTATTCGCGGTTTTAAGCTGAGCTCTCAGGGATTTTTTACCGACCGATTCCGCTACCGGGATGCCCGTTCCGCGAAGTTGAGTCATCAATTTCAAACTTGATTTTTTTGCCTGATCGCCCACCGCCGCGAAAAAAACTTTCGGCTTTAATTTAATTGTCGGGGAAAGACCGCTTTCTTTCATAAAATTAATTATTCTTTCGACGCCTAAAGCAACGCCGACCGAGGGAATGAGGCGGCCGCCGAGCTGTTCCGAGAGATAATCGTAACGGCCGCCGCCGGCAAGCGCCGGACCAACGCCGTTCGGCGCGAAAAATTCAAAAACGGTGCGGCTATAGTAATCAAGGCCGCGCACCAAAAACGGATCCGACTCGTAAGCGATGTTATTGTCCTCAATTAATTCCAAAACGCTTCGGAAGTGGCCATTGCAGGCCTGGCAGAGATAATTGAGAATTATCGGCGCTTTTTCCTTAAAAACTTGGCAATTCGGTTCTTTGCAATCAAGAAGCCGCAAAGGATTTTTTTCATAGCGTTTTTCACAATCGTCGCAAAGTTTTGATTTATTGAGGTGATAATAATCTTTTAATTTTTGTTTGTAGTTCGGACGGCAAACGCGGCAACCGATCGTGTTAATTTTTAAAACCGGCTCTTTAATTTTTAGCCCGCGCAAAAAATCCAAAACCGTGAGAATAATCTCGGTGTCATAAAACGGATCGTTTTCGCCGATAATTTCAAAACCCCAGTGGTGAAACTGACGCTCGCGGCCGGCTTGGGGCCTTTCATAACGAAACATCGGACCGTAATAATAAACTTTAAGCGGCGAGAAAAAATAACCCAGGTGGTGCTCAAGATAACTTCGCATGATGGACGAAGTACCCTCCGGTCTTAAAGCCAAACGGTCACCACCGCGCGTTTTAAAAACGTACATCTGCTTTTCAACGATATCCGTCGCGCCGCCAACGCCGGATTCAAAAAGACCAGCCGTTTCAAGTATCGGCGTTTCAATGAAATAAAAATCGTGGAGGTCGCTCACGTTCTGCCCGGTTTGCCAAATCGTTTTCCACCAATTTTGGTCCCTCGGCAAAATATCCGTCATGCCTTTCACGGTTTGGAAAGCGGTGCTTCTTTGGCTTTTTTTGTTTTCTGTTTTTTTTGGCCGTGCCATTATTTTTTAAAAATTAGTAAGTCGGCTGACCGAACGCCATCGCGTGATTGATCGGCCAAACTCTGACGCGCACCAGCCCGATAATTTCGGGACGGCGGAGCGGCCCCCAACTTCTTGAATCAAAACTAAAATTGCGATTGTCGCCCAAAACAAAATATTGGTCTTTGTCGAGCGTAATTTCGGAATAACCCGAGTTCATGGCCTGGCGCAAATATTCTTCTTTCAAAACAACCTTTTTGCCGTCTTTATAAATACCAACTTGCCCTTTGTCCACGACCACGCGCTCGCCCGGTAAGCCAATGATTCTTTTGATGTAAAATGATTTGTGGTCACCCGGGTATTTGAAAACAACGACTTCGCCGCGCACCGGTTCGCGGAGGCGATAAGACAGCTCGTCAACCAACAGATAATCTTTATTGTAAAAATTCGGCTCCATGCTTGAACCGCTCACCAAGAAAGGCTGGGCAATAAAAGTTCTCACCAAAAAAACGGCGGCGGCGGCAATGGCCACGGTTTGAAGAATTTCTAAAAAAGACCAAAGGAATTTACGCATGGAAATTTGCGGATATTAATGGAATAATTGTATATGGTATGCTCCTAATTTTCAACACTAGCAAAATTAAGGTTATGATTGGTTTGGGGAACCCCGATTCTAAATACCAGAGGACCTATCACAACGCGGGCTATTTATTTATTGATTATCTCGTTTCACGGGATCTAGCGAAACCGGATAAATTACTCAAATCCGATTTTTTCATGAACGAATCGGGCGCATCCGTAAAAAAAATTATGAAGAAACACGGACTAAAACCCGAGGAATTGCTTGTGGCGCACGATGACTCGGATATTGAAATCGGCCGCTACAAAATTAGTTTCGGGCGTGGTTCAGCTGGTCATAAAGGGGTGGAATCAATTATCAAAAACCTCAAAACAAAAAAATTCTGGCGTTTAAGGATTGGTGCAAGACCAATGGCCGACTTGCCAGCCGAATTCACCAGTCGGCGGAGAAAGGCGGGTGAGTTCGTGCTCAAAAAAATTTCAACCGAAGATAAAAAAACTCTGGAAAAAGTTTTCGGTCAAATTAGCAAAGTTATTTTCTCAACCGGAAACTAAGATTGAAACTTACGGAATTGTCTTCCAAAAGCGTTAATTTTGAAAGCGGTAAATCAATGTCAAAAAATTTCTGGTCGGCAACCAGGGCGTTTTTGAATTTAATAACCGTTTCCGAATCAGCGGCATGGGCGACTATGTTTATCGGCTCGTCGATTGAAACTATTTCAATGGTATTGAGAGTAACCTGATTCTTCGTGGCAAGCCCACGAATATCGGTAAAGAACTGGTAGCTAAAGTTGTTCTGGTTTCTTGCATTTTTTACGCCGGTGACCAAAACGTTAAACCCCCTAACTTGCTCGAGCAGTAAATCCAATTCTTTTTCGCGCGAATCAGTCGTAAGAGAGGCAAGACGGCCGGAAGCGGATTTTGAAAGATTCACGAGATAAGCCGCGGAAGTCCCTAAAATTAAAAGCATTGCGACTAAAACGCCGGCAAATATGTTCCGCCAGAGATGAATAAAACTTAAAACCCGTTCTTCTAGAATCAGCTTGGCCGAACTTTCTGGATTGAGATTTATAAAGATGTCTTCGTTTCTTTCCCAAGTGCCGCGTATTGCCGAACCCAATGCGGCATACCAAATTGGCGACAAAGTGAAAGAACTCAAAACAAAAGGCGTTCCCGAAAGACCGAGACGACTTTCAAGAAGGTTTTTTATTTCCGCTTCAAGACCAGGAGCAATTATGTAGATGTCTTTGAATCCTTCTTTGAAACGACTTTGCGTAAAATTAACAAATCTCTGCAATTCTTCCGTGACAGCGCTTTCAAAAACTGATTTTAAAATCTCACGGGCTTCTCCCCGAATTGATTGCCAGGACCTGAAATAATCAAAATAGAGCGAGCCTTCCATAAAACTGAAAAGATTCAAGCCGTCGCCGGAAATCCAGAGCACAAGCACCGGCTGATTTTCCGCCCCGTTAATTCTTTTAATAAGCCGCCCCAAGGCCAAAGCTGGAAATTCAAAAACTGCCGGATTAAACTTCGCTATTTCCAACAAATTTTTGTACTGGTCAATGACCGCTTTTTCCGAAAAAGCTCCCAAAAGTTCGTAGCGGTCAACGGTTTCCTTAATCAACTGCCAATTGGCGTAGGTTTTATCCAAACTCGTCGGCGAGATTGTCTCTAAATTAAGCGTTGCTGTTTCCTCAAGCTGTTCTTTGCCGATATTCGGAACGATGAAGCTTTGAGTATAAACAAGGTTTGACGGGAGAGAGACCACGATTTGGATAACCTGATTGGGTTTCCCAGGCATTATATTCTCATGCAAATTTTTTAAAATTTGCGAGAACTGGTCGGGAGATTCCACCCGGCCTTCTTTTAAAACTCCGGGCGGAATTTTTACCGCGGAAGTTGAAACAACTTTATTATTCTTGATGGCGACAAAACGGAGCGCGGAATCAGAAACTTCCAAACCGCCGATTATAGGTTTCGAGCTTAACCGCTCAAAGAAATATTTTAATATCTCAAAAAATTTTTCCATTTTTAGGATACCGGCGCTTCGGTGATTGATTTTAATTTGACTCTGCCGTTTGTTTGGTCAACCGTTATTGTCCCGATAAATTTTTTCTGCCGGCTTGAAGCGGTGGCTAAAGCCGTTATCGTGTAAATATAAGAATTTGATGGGTTGTCTTCGGTTTTACATATATTCATTGTCGCCTTATCGCTCCCGACATTAAATTCATAAGAAACATCCGGGGAACAATTACCATTACCGAATTCTTTATCCCTCGTAATTTTTATCATCGCGTCATAAATGCCAGACAGGGCCGTCGTTCTTGCGCGTGCCGCGAGCCGTTCGCCCAACCCGCCGGCGCTTAAAAAATAAGAGACAAAAGAACCGGCTATGGCAATTTCAATAATAATACTGCTTATGAGCAATATGACCGGCAAACTCACCTGCCCTTTATTAAAACGGCCACAATTCATTTACGAATTAATCATAACAAAAATCCCCGATTAAAAAAACGGGGATTTTAAAAAGGAAGATACCGGTTTATTCCTTGCCTGTTGAATTGGCATCTTTGGCTCCGTCCGTTTTCAAGCTATCCCCATTGCCTTGCGGTGGCTGGGATGGGATTGACGGATTTGGCTGTCCATTTGATTGGAGATCGGGGTTTGTTTTCAAAAGCTGCGCCAGTTGGCCGTTCGGGTTCAGCTTTGTCATCCAGACCACCTCACTGCGGTTGATTTTCAGGAAATCCTGCGGACCCCAGAAAATATTCGCGAATTTCTGAATACTTACCGGATTCTGCTGGTTTTGCTGATTAACCTGCAGAGTATAAACATTCTTGAGGCCGAACGAAGGAAAATTCATCAATCTCCCGAAATACAAATCACCAGTTCTAAGATAAACGGCTGAATACGACGGCTTGAGACCCCATTTTTGCCAACCAATAAGACCAGCCAATACTATCACAAGCAAAATCACTAAAACCAATAAAATTTTATTTGTCTTGTTCATTTTTTAAATTTTTTTCGACCGTTTATTATTTACCTTTTATAAATATGCGAAATCTGAAGTTAATTATAGCAAATCAAAAATAAAAAGCAAAACCCCCGATTTTTGGTCGGGGTGGCGAGTTGACATATGTGTGTATACTCATATCTCGAGTAGACGTTAATTCCTTTTCCTGATTAAATTAGGTTACGTGGCATCTTTCAAAAAAGAAACTCTAAAGCTTGAATCTTCTCTATGAATCACAGATTTTGAAAAAGAATATTTCAAGCGCGCTCAAAAGTGAAAAAAGAGCTTTCCGCAAATTACAAAGGTAATGGAGGTTGTGAATGCGGAATTAAAAAGATTACCTTAAAAAGCTATGAACATCAATTTATTAATGAACTATGATGAATACAAGCGGCTAAAACACCCAACTCCTTATTTTTTTATCATTGGAAACAAGGGGCAAGTTCTTTATTATTTTGGGGCTAAACATTCTTATGATCCCTCGCATGAACAATTCTTAACTCTAAAAAACATTTGGAATAATTTTATAAACGAAACCCGAAATCAAAACCGTATAGTGCTCGTTGAAGGAAGTAAAAGACCGATTATGGATAGCAGAGAGGAAGCTATTAAGAGGGGTGGAGAGGCTCACTTTATTACATTTTTAGCGGCAAAAAATAATATAGAAACAAAAACGCCGGAACCCGACCAAAAATTAGAAAGTAAAGAATTACTAAAACAATTCTCAAAAGAAGAAATTGCGTATTATTATTTCGCAAGAACAGTTAGTCAATGGAATAGACATTCCCAAAAACCAGAATTCAAAACATATATTCAGCCGTATCTTAAAAGAGATGAAAAAGTAAGCCAATGGCCTAATTTTGAATTTTCTCTAAATCATATGAAATTAATCCATAAAAATTTGTTTGGAACAGATTTTAATGAATTGAATTCTGAATTTTTCAACAAAATAGTAAATCCTACATTGACTATTAGTAGAATCAACAAAATTGCCGCAACATCCAGCAGATTCAGGGAAATAAAAATCCTGCAAGAGATTGAAAAATTGTGGAAAAGGGGAAAGAATATTTTCATAGTGTATGGTCAAGGTCATGCCGTCGTCCAGGAACCAGTTTTGAAAACATTAACGAAAACTCTAAAAAATAAAGAGGCTCACTCGATAGAGTGAACCTCAAAACATTACCTTGCCATTACTTTGGTGGAGGTGAATTTGGAAATTGATTATGATCCTCATAGTTATCCCATTGCTCCCACGCGTTTTCGCCGAGACGCTCAGATTCAGTGTTTGTTTTCACTGAACGTGGTGCAAATGCGGACTTTGGGATATCGTTGCTTCGACGTTTACTGATACGGTTCAATGCGCCTTGAATAGCGCGCGAGTTCGACTTCCTCACTGCTTTCATGATGATTTCTCCTCCTTTTTGTTTCCGTTGGTTTCCGGGGTTAGTTCCGCTACTCGTTTCCCGATGTATTCAAAAAGGGCTTTTCTGGCAGCACAAAAAATATACCGGCCAGCAAGTCCTTCGGTTCTCTGAGAAGGGCAACCATTTCGGCATGCATTTAACCATTCACAATTTAGACAATCTTCTGGTAGTTCGCTAATAGCCTTAATATGCTTAAGCCGTTCACGACTGTTGAGTATCTCACGGAGCGAAGATTTACCTAAATTGCCGATTATCAAATCATCTCTATGGGACATTCGGTCACAAAATGGATAAATGTTCCCATTAAAATCTAAACAGATGAAATTAGCGCAACTACCGTTCCAGATGCAGGTTGTGGCCCGTTTGTCCATTACTCCACAAATAATGTTATCTATTTCTCTAATTCTTAATTGCGGGTCATCACATTGAAGCCATAATTCAAAATAGTCACGCATAATTTTTTCCATATCCTTGTTAGTAACAGAACAACCAACCATTTCGGCATTAACTCCGTCTTGATCAACAAAGAAATTTATGCCTAAATGCGGACATTCAAGTTCTTTCACTAAAAAGTGGAAATTCCTAGCCGTTTCAGCCGAGCTTTGACTAACGACCGTTTGAATGATTCCTGGATCTATGCCGTGTCGTCGTAATGTTTCAATTCCTTTCAAAGCTCTTCTAAAAGAACCGCGGTTATTCTTCGTTTTTCTAAACCTATCATGACTTTCTTGATTTCCGTCAATACTCACACCAACACCAAAATCATTCCTCTTAAAGAACTTCGCCCAATTATCGTTGATAAGTATTCCATTTGTTTGAACTGTATTTTGGATCTTGTGTTGGGGACCGGCGTATCGACTTTCGTATTCGACAACTTTTTCAAAAAACTCTACGCCGGCAAGAAGAGGTTCGCCCCCGTGCCAATTTAGACAAATTTCACCACAGAAAAGTTCAAGATATTCTCGAATAAATTTCTCAACAAGCGACAAACTCATTACGTTGCCTATTGACTGATCTCTTGTGTGATAAAAACAATACGTACACCGTAAATTACATGACATACCTACTACTTTAATTACGGGCATAATCGTCTTAGTTGGGGCCGCGAGAACAACTGATCTATCCACTTTGTACACCTCCTTCCATTTTCGGTTTTAAAGGAACAAAACGCTACTAACTTTAATTACTATCAATAATTCTGTTAATTTGTCAAACCGCAAAAACAAACCCCCGATTTTTGGTCGGGGGTTGTTAACGAGTTCTCCGCGCTCGCTAACGAGAAAAGAGCTAACGAAAAAGAACTTTGAGCATTTAACCATAAAGAATTTGACCGTCTTCACTTCTAGCCAAATTAAAAGTATAATCAAAAAAAACTATGATTTACAAACTAAATCTAATCAAATCCCAAGATAAATTAATCGAGAGGGTTTTCCACAAATCAATGAAAGAACTCGGCGAATTTTATGGCATTAATTGGATAATAAATACGCCTAAGGTTTTTTTGATTAAAGATAGAAAAACAATTGATTCATTGCACGCAAAAAAAACAGAACCGTGGCTCGTTGGTTGGACCAATAACACGGCACGAATCGTTTTTGTCTTAGACAAAAAGAACCTTGAAAAACAAAGTTCTCACAAGTATTCCGAAGAATATTATTCATCTTTAATCAAGCATGAACTTAGTCATTTATTTTACGGAATACTTTCTGCGAATAAACAGGGTCCAATTTGGCTATCTGAAGGAATGGCAATTTACACTTCTGGTCAAACTAAATCGAGAGCCAGACCGAGCGAATTTAAAAACTTCTTGATGTTTTATGCCAAAAGCGGTAGCGGAGTATATGCAGAATCCGGTTTTGTTGTTGAGACACTTGTTAAAAAATTTGGCAAAAATAAATTATTAGAATTAATAAAATTTTTGCGGGATATATCCGACGAAAAGCAATTCAATAGAATTTTTAAAAAAATTTACGGATTTTCAATGAGTTATAAATCTATAAATAAACTTTATAAATGAAATTCAAAATTATCATTAAATAGATTGCTGAAATTTCCCGACTTCTTCTACCGCGTTCCCGACAAATTCCTGGAAGTTTTGCCGTTGTTTCCAAAGTACAAGAAGACGTTTTCTAAATTCTTGATGTATAGGGTATCCTTTATCAATTTCCCGTGTAATTCCTTGAAATTCTTCATTCAGGATAACTGTCATTGATTCGCGCAAAAAACCGAATTGTTCTTCATTTATTTGTTTTCTCAACTTTTCTTTATAATAATGCTCAAACTGCATATGAAGTAGTTCGTGAATACATGCTTTGATTTGCCACTCGTCATTTTTTCCGTATATAAACCAGATATATCCAGACTTCGTAGAATAGGGTCCACGCGGAAATGTCGTGATAAAACCCGTAAACTCATTCCGACAGATTGGCTTCTCGGTTGTTTTTTCTAACAAGGCGAACATCCTGCCGCTTATCTGGCGCAATATTGTCTCAAGATGTTCCGCGTAAGCCGTAAACAGTTTTTCTTCCGTAACGTATTTCTCCTCTAGGAACAATCGGAGAATTTCCGCAACTTCTTTCTTTTCCTTTCCTTTTATTTTTTCTTTAACGGCTTTTGGCATCCACCGTAACCACGAGATACCGTGCGATTGTCCTTTTTGAATCGCTTGTGTCCAATTCCACAAATCTTTTTCAAAATTTACTTTAATAGCGATAGACCGCATATAGATAAATATTACATTACATTTTTTTATGCAATAAATAAAGAGCCCATTCCTCTTATTCAAGAGGAATGGGCTCATGATGTTGTTTACCCAATGCAGGCGATACAGTCGGTGCATTCGCCGCCGTCGTCATCACAATCATCGCAACATTCGCTGTAGTAGTCGCTCTTAGAGAACAAGTGTTCTAGCCGCTTTTTATTTAATTAATTTTCATCCATAATATTCTTATATGAAAGTAACTTTTCTAATCTCAAAAACTAAAGAAAAAGAAAAATTGTTAAATATTCACTCGGAATATCAGTGGTTTATTGATAACGATTTTCCTATTATCTTGCCTAATTTTTATACCAAACTTTATGAGCAAAATAAAAAGAATAAAGTACAATTTGCTAAAGACATGAGTAGGAATTTGGATAAAATTTACAATCAGCGTTTTTACCAGCGTAATCTAAAACAAATAAAAACCAATTGGCAAAGAGTTGAGCAAAAAATTTTTAATATTTTAAATAATTTTAACCTTAAAATAAAAAATAAATACTTTTGTTATATTTCTTTATATGGCCCCCAAGGACAATTTAAATATCCTAATCTTATTAATTTGCGGGTAAATAATACCAAAGATATTAAAGAAGCTAATGAAACAATTGCTCACGAATTAATTCATTTGTTAATTTACAATAAAGTAAAAAAAATAAATTTAAATTACAAACAAATAGAAGGATTAGTTGATTTATTTTTTACTGAAACCGACTTAAAAATATTTTTTCTTGATTATCAAATGCAGAACATAGCCGAACACAATAAAAATCTCTTCAGGAAAATTGTAAGTAATTTGTGAGTTTTCTTAATGTTTACGAGGTTCAACTTCGTAAATTCAAAAAAACAAACCCCCGATTTTTGGTCGGGGGTTGTTAACGAGTTCTCCGCGCTCGCTAACGAGAAAAGAGCTAACGAAAAAGAACTTTGATCGCGCCCCAAGTGGTATTTCCTATGGGAACAATAGAAGTACCGCTTGAGTAAGAGAACTTTAACACTTGTCGATTCTTGAATTCCGTCACGTATATGTTCCCAAACGAATCGAAAACGATGCTCCACGGATTGTCAAAGGGGCTAGATTCCGAAGCTTCCCACTTCCAAGAAAAGGTCCCGTCTTTTTTGAAAACCTGGACACGATTGTTGAAAGCATCAGTAACAAAGATGTCGCCCGTAGATTCATCTATCGCCATACCGTAAGCGCCACCGAAAAACTGTCCGTCGTTACGACCAAGACCACCGAAACGAGTTAGGTAAGCCCCTTCACTCGTAAACTTGCTTACCGTGTCGTAACTGGAAACATAAACATCACCCGATTTATCAAGGGCAACACAGACAGGAGATTCACAAGACCATGCCAAAACGAAGTTGCCGTTAGTGTCGAACTTTTGAATACGTGCATTTTGGGCGTCAGCCACATAGACGTAGCCGTCGTTATCAACGGCAATTCCTCCAATGGTTTTGAACTGACCATCTCCCCGTCCGTACGACCCCCAATTTTTGACAAATTGGTACTGGGGTGAAAATTTTTGCACCCGGGCGTTAGGGTAACCGTCTGTGACGTAAATGAATCCGTCTTGGTCAACAGCCACGCCCCAAGGCAATGAAAATTCACCATTTTGATTCCCTTTTCTGCCAAACTCCGCCACAAATATTCCCTCACTAGTGAAAACCTGGACACGATGATTATCAAGGTCGGTCACGTAAACTTTGCCGTCTTTATCAACCGAGATTTGCCCAGAGACGGTAAATTGTCCAGGACCATATCCATGCCCACCCCACATAAGCAGGAATTGCGGAATGGGGGTAGCTGAAACCACAGAAACAAAAACAAGCATTATTCCTATTACAAAGAGCGATGTTTTCACGGCTTTTTCCTCCTCTCTCTCGCTTTTAAAGGCGAGTTTAACCAAGCCATGTTTCTCTCGTTTTTAGGCTAATCGTTTTTATTTTGCTTGTCAATAGGCGCAATTCACAGAGGAAACATATTTAATCGAGGGATAACCGACGGCATTCCAATCTCCTTGAAATGGGTTTCCTTCAATATAAGTGGTATGAGTATAAGCAATAGAGACACTAGACGGCCCTACTGTCAGTTTGCTAACGGCTTCTAAACCACCGAGACTCTGACAGAAAATTCGTATCGAAGCGGAATCAGTTTCTCCTATATAATTATTAAATGTGTCACTGTAGAAAGTGACAATTGGACCCAAACAAGTGAAATCTTGAACATTGAAAGTGACGCCCCCCGAACAACTAACACGTGCACCACGAGAAACTGCCGACGTGGTTAAAATTTGTCCAACTACAACTAATTTAGCTTTCGGATTCGTCGTCCCGATGCCGACGTTGCCGCTACTATTTATCAAAAGTCTTGATGAATTGCCTGTGAAAAGATCTAATTGACCGTTCGCGACCTGAACGCCGGCGAAGCTCGCCGTATCCGGGGAGTAACCAACTCTTTTGCCGGATTCTAAAGCAATATTGCCGCCGCCCGAGAGCCATAAATTGCTTGCTGTAGAAATTCTGATTTGACCCGCTACATCCAAGGTTGATTGAGGAGTCGTCGTCCCGATGCCGACGTTACCGTTATTTTGGATAATCATCCTCGCGGTAGGAGTGAAAGTGGAACCTGCCGTCGTAGCGGCACTATCTGCATAGAAAATGATGCCAGCCCCCGATCCGCCAAAACTGAAAGCAAGACCCCTGCTACCAAATGACCCGGAAGCAGTAATCCATTTGTAGGTTGCTTCGCTAGTGGTGTTATATAGCGCATATGCGTTTTGTAATATGGTCGCCTTTGCATTGTTGTCTTGATTCCCGTTCAAGGTAAGGGAATATGCGCTAGTCCCACCAAAATAGTTACTGATATTAGCACCGTTAGTATTGGAAGGTTGCACATCCAATTTTCCTCTCGGCCCCGTCGTCCCGATGCCGACCTTGCCTGATGAATCCCAAATGCCGGAAACGGGGAAGTTCGCTCCTCCGGAAAAAGTTTGCGCTACTGACCAACTTATACTGTCGTTAGGTTTTATGGCAATTCCCGCGTACCATTCTTCGCCGGGTGTTCCGGTTATGGCTATTCCCGTCCCGGCAGTAATTCCACCAATATAATTACCAGTTGTTTCTGTTGAAAGAGCAATACAGTCCGTACAGCTCACGGCGGTTGAAGTGCCACCGCTAAATGCCTGCGCCGCTGTCCAAGTATTTGCATTTGCGGGATTAATGCCGACTGTGTCAGCGGTGGTGGAAAGGGTAGAATCAACACCCACATTAATTGTTCCCGCAGTTGTGATCGGATCCGTCAGCGTTGCCGTTAGTCCGGCACCGGCGCTAATTGAAGTAACGGTGCCACTCCCGCCGCTTACTGTCGTCCACGCTAAATTGCCGGAACCATCATTTTTGAGGTAAGTGTTGAGAACGCCTTGGGTATCTGGCCAAGAATAGGAAACGTTATTGATGAAAATCTGTTTGTCATTCCTTACGGCGAACAAGTTGTTTAAAGCGAAGTTTTCCGCGTAGAGAGCGTAGCCGTATTGGTCGCTTGTGCCTCCTTTTGCTTTAATTCCGCCTTTGGTGGCAGTCGCGTTGCCGGCAACGGTGATTCTGTAATTCAAATCCGTAGTTGGGCCAGTGCCGATACCGATACCTGTACCGCCATCGTAAACAACGGAATCTTCAATAACTGGCCCTTCGGCCCAACGGGTAATATAATTATCCGTGCCACTGCCGCGAACGCCGGTGTTTGTGATTGTGACATTACCGTTCGCTTCATTATCTAAAATAGAAATACCGGCGCCAGCAGTTAAAACTCTTTCCGCGGTTAAAGTTCCATTTGCGCTGATTACCACATACGAAGCGTCGGTCGGAGCGGCGCCACTGCCGATGGGCGCGCATGTCCCGTTAGTGATGATACCGCCAGAAACTGTTGTTGTGGCAACGGTTTGACCAACCGGACAGGTAAGCGAGATGCCGGCGATGCCACCACGACGGTAGACGTTTGCCGCGCCAATATTTATATCACCCGCGACATCAAGTTTATAAAGAGGAATAGTGGTGCCGATGCCGACGTTGCCTTGTTTAATATTCAACGTCTGTTCTATCCCGTCATACCCCCTTGTCCCAAGACTAAGAATTGAATAAAGATCCGGTCTAATGAATTGGTGACGAATAACAGCACCGACATTAAAGTTACCATCATTATCTATAAGTATGCCGCTGGGACCATCTGTCTGCGTATTTATTGCCAAAATATCATTTGAGTAGGTACCGGCGCCAAAACCATTGATTTGTAATCTTGGCAGAAGGCCACTTTGCGATGTTACCCCGATACCGAGAGAAGCCGGAAAAGCGAAATTACCTTCCCCGACGGTTCTGCCGAAAACATCGGAAGAAACATTTGCTGAAGAAAGCGAACCGACGAACTGCCCGATAAAAACGTCGGCCTGGACATTTCCCCCGACCGTCAATTTCTCCGGCGTCTCGGATATTCCAATGCCGACGTTCCCCGTCGGACTAAAAATTAAATCGCGGTTGGAACCCTCATTGGTTATTGTGGTTGTCGCGATGACCAACGCGCCGTCGCTGTTTATTTTCAAAATTTGCCCGGCGTCACCGGGTGGATTTCCTGTTTGCCCGTTTACGAACGAGGCGATTTGGAAAAATAAAATCGCACCAAGTATCGCGCTTAACCAAAATAAAGGTTTTTTAAATAGATTTTGGGACATCACGGCAGAATAATAATCGTTCCTTTTAAAATTTTGTCGGGCGGACAATGGTCGCGGCACTTAAAAACAAACGTGCCGGCGCTTGTCGCCCCGAAAGTGATGGTTTTATTCTCGCCTCTTTTCGCAAATTGATAAAGACCACTCCAGGGCATACTGAAATCATAATCTCCATCTACAGATGTCATTTTGATTTGAACCGTATCGCCGAGATTTACGGTAAAACTATCTGGATTATAACCATCTTTATTAACTTGCATATCAAAAATCCTGAACTTTTCTTCGGTGGCGCCTAAAAAAGCCGGCGCTTCGCTTTCTGGTTTTGTTAACTCGGCATTTTTCGGCACTTCCGGCGTGTAATACTCGCCGCTATTTTTTGAATCTGAAACAGGGGGGATTTGAGGCGGGTTATTATTCGCGGACTTTTTGTTTATTCTATTTGCCGCGCCGAAAATAATACCGCCAGCGACAAAAACAATTAAAGCAATTAAAATAA
>Ga0265296_1000330_pt1 | contig 79081 bp, 72 predicted proteins | sample MunlanPumphouse1_FD_189073 | JGI IMG/M metagenome (GOLD analysis project Ga0265296, IMG submission 189073) | Groundwater microbial communities from a municipal landfill in Southern Ontario, Canada - Pumphouse #1 | ecosystem: Environmental > Aquatic > Deep subsurface > Groundwater | place...
GCAACCCGGGCAAGATCCCGCTGGAAATCATCGAAGTGCAGTCGGGTTCGTACTTGGGTGAAGACGATATCGAGCGTTTCGAAGATATTTACGGCCGCTCCACCCCGATCGAACGCGGCGTGTCGGTGAAGACCATCGCGCAGTAATCGATCACTAAAACGAGAAGCCCTCGTCCAGCCCGTTGCGTTCCCTATCCGCAGCGGGCTGGGCGGGGGCTTTTTTTGTCTAGCCGAAGACTGAATTGCGGCGTCTCGCCAGCGGTGAATCTTCATCGACCGACTCGCCTTCCGTCCCCTGCGCCAGCCCCGCGGGACCTTGTGTAAACGCGGCTGCAAACAGTTGCTGGGCCAACGGTGTGGGTGTTGATTCCGGTTCTGCAAACAACGGCTGCCGCCGGGTCGATCGATTGAAGGACTGCAAGTCGACCGCCGGACTGTTCGAGGAGATGGCAAGAGGCACGGCAACGGGTGTGCTGAGCAGTTTGTACTGGATCCGCGTCTGAGCCTCGGAAACCTGCATGGCATTGCCCATTGCCACACTCAGTGAGCCCACCAACTGAACTGCGGGGTTAGCGGCGTGCATCAGCAGATTTCCGCCGATCTGGAAGCCTTTGGCCACGGCACCGCGCCTGGCTGCAAGCACTTGCGGTTCTTCGACAGGGCTGTTGAACGCAACGGACATGGGTCCCATGATCCGGCTGGTGGTCTCCTCCCCCAACACCCGATTCATTGTCGAAGAAACGAATTCACCGGAGTGGTACAGCACGGCCCCCGAAGGTGGCGCGGTGTGCGTCCGCGCGGCGGCAATGACATGTGCCTGATGTGTGTTGAGCACGGAGTTGTCCCGGGCTCCCAGCTCTGCCAGCGCTACCGGTATTTCGCGGCGATAGGCCTGGACGTCGGGATTGGGGTCATTCTCGAAGTAACGGCGCACTGGCTGCATGCCGGCGGCTTGCACGGGATTGACCAGTTTCTTGTCGGCAAGATCGTGGTACACCCGATCGGGAGCATGCTTGTCGGGCTTGCGCCCGTCGCTGTCTCTGTAAGTGACTGGGTTATTGCGCATCGCGCGATAGCGATTATGACCGTCGATCGCCCCGCCAGGATCGGTATTCAACCAGCGTTGCAGCCACGGCACGTAATAGCGAAACCCAAAGTAATAAAGCCCCGTGGCATCACGTTCCTTTCCCGAATAGCGCGCGGTCTTGTAGCTGACGTCGGGCTCCTTGGCCCACGCCGTCGCGCCAAACGGATAAAAATGCTCGCGGCTGATCAGCCGCGCATCGGCGTCCAGCTCAACACTGATCGAACCCAGGTGATCTTTGAAATTGTATCGGTAGAGATTATTCAGGCCGGTCGGCGGTGGGCTTTGCCAATGCAGGACGCGTACGGTGTTGAGTCCGGTCTGCACGGTGAGCACTTGCAGGCTTTCTCCCGTGCCAGTGTCGGTGCGTAACTCCAGCGCTGGCAGATACCGCACCTGTGCAAGAAGACTGCGCGCAGCCGTGCGTGACGAACGCGTTTTCAATACCCGCTGACCGGCGCCGTCGTAGAGATAGTTTTCACAATCATCGGCGCCTGATACGCGCAGCACGAGCACCACCGAGTTCAGCTGGTTCCGCAGATTCCACTGCAACCGGCGTCCTTGATCCAGCAACAGCAAATTGCCTCGCGCATCGAACGCCTCAGCGATCTGGGCCTCAGATGGCGGCTTACCGTCATGCCACGGCAAGCAACGATTGCTGTAGCGCGCGGCCTGCAATTGATGACCTGGACTCTGTGGGCCAACGTGAGTCAGCTCGAGCAAATTGCCCCCGGCGTCATAACGATAACTCTGGCTGTAGTTGGCGACAGCGGTCGGCCCGCCACCGGCAGCGCCGGCCTCCCAGCCAGTGGCGTGAGTCAACTGGTAAAGGCTGTCATAGCGGTAGCGACTGACCGGCTCGATGCGCTGGTTGGCGAACCAGCGTACCGGCAATGCCTGGTCTTCGATGCTCAGCACATTGCCCATCGGGTCATAGGCATACAACAGGTCCTGCCAAACATTGCCCTCTTGATCCTGAGCATGACGCACGAGCAGACGGCCGTCTTCAGGGCGGTAGCTCAGCGTGGTCAGAACGCCGTTGCCTGCCAGCTCCTGGGTGACCTGACCTTCGGCGTTGTACCGAATATCACTGACCACAGGATGGTCTGAAGTCTGATACCTGAGCCGTAGATCAACCCCGCGTAATCGTCCGTCGTGAGTCAGCGCGAATACCTGCCGATGACCAGCGGCATCCACCTGTTCCAGCACGGAGCCCTGCGGTGAAAAGCGCCATTGCGTGGTTGCCCCTTCGGACTCCAGCGGTACCTTGCGCTCAACGTCAGCATCTGGCCAATCTGGCACAACCGGATCGAGCGCGAAGTGTCGGGTGTTTTCACAACACTGGCCGGTGATTGCGAATTGCTCGAACAGGACGCTACCGGCCGGATCGTCATGCCGGATCAACTGACCGAGCTGATTGCGCAGCGCCTCGCCAAAGCCGGGCCGGCCATAGGCAAAACGCTCGGCGCAGCGGCGAGGTACGCCTGTGCCTTCTTCGAACACCGCGACAGGGCGCAGCAAGTCATCGTATGCAATCTCGCGGCATGTGCCACGGCTGTCCCAGTTGAACAGCGTCTGGCCGGCCAAACCCGGCAACCGGACCTGGACTCCCGCATCGCTACTGTCCGAGCGCAGCGCGATATCGTTCAAGGCATGGGTGGTGGTGAGGCTGGCGGGCGCTTGCGGATCGATCACCTGCAACGCCCACAATCGCGCATCCCATTGTTTGACTACACGCCCGGCAACGTCCCGCAACTTCCGCTCGATTCGGGGCTCACTTGCCAGCGCCGCATCGGCGCGCCAGTAGTTGACGTTGAGGATGGCCAAACCGCGCGGATCGTTCACGGCAAGCGTTGGCGTATTGCGGTGGATGCCCATAGTGCGTCAACGTCCCAGTGTGCCCTTCGCGCATGAGAGCAAGCCCGAACGTGGATGCCTACTGTCAGAAATTACAGTCCCGACCAACGGCAGGCTTGTTGCCGCTCCGAATATCCATTGTGCGACGCCTTCGGTAGGATGAAGCTCACTCACTCACGGAGCGTTCCCGCATGTTCATCGGCATCCTGCTGGTCATCACCTGGCTGATCCTGCTGCTGCGCTATCCGGCCAAGGCCTTGCCGGTGTCGGTGGCCGCTGCCATCGGCCTGGGCTTCGTAGCCATGTGGGTGGTGTGGCTGGACAACCGCGAGATCAAACAACTGGCGCGCCTGGAACTGCGCATTGCCTATGCTCCCGAACAATGTCCGGCCGACCGTCCACTGCAATTGAAAATGAACAACGGTAACGATGTGCCGCTGACCGAACTGCGTTGGCGCATCGCCGCGTACGCGCCGGGCGATACGGTCAATCTGGCCGACAATCAATACACCGCCCCGCGCTATCGCGGCCCCGGCGAACTGCAGGCCGGCGCGACCTGGGAAGATTGTTTGCCCTTGCCGCCGCTGCGTTCCGGCTATCGCCCGCAAACCCTGGAGTTTCGCGCCGAGCATTTGCAGGGTAGTTTTGCCGACTGATCCCCTCCCCCGACTTTTTTGCACAAGGAATGCGCCATGCCCGTTGCGTTGATTACCGGTTGTTCCAGCGGCATCGGCCGCGCCCTCGCCGACGCGTTCAAAGCCGCCGGCTACGAAGTCTGGGCCAGTGCGCGCAAGACTGAAGACGTCGCTGCGCTCAGCGCCGCCGGTTTCACCGCGATTCAGCTGGACGTCAACGATGGCGCCGCGCTGGAACAACTCGCCGAGCGTCTGAGCCAGCAACATGGCGGGCTTGATGTACTGATCAACAACGCCGGTTACGGCGCGATGGGGCCGCTGCTCGACGGCGGCGTGCAGGCGATGCAGCGCCAGTTCGAGACCAACGTGTTTTCGATTGTCGGCGTCACCCGCGCGTTGTTTCCGCTGCTGCGTCGGGCCAAGGGGCTGGTGGTGAATATCGGCAGCGTGTCAGGTGTGCTGGTCACGCCATTTGCCGGCGCCTACTGCGCTTCGAAAGCGGCGGTGCATGCATTGAGCGATGCCTTGCGCATGGAACTGGCACCGTTTGGCATCCGTGTGATGGAAGTCCAGCCCGGCGCCATCGAATCGAGCTTTGCGAAGAATGCCGGACATGAAGCCGAGCAATTGATCAATGAGCAATCGCCGTGGTTTCCATTGCGTGAAGGCATTCGGGCACGGGCCAAGGCATCGCAGGACAAACCCACCCCGGCCAGTGAGTTTGCTGCCGAGCTGTTGAAAGCGGTGCGGCAGAGCAAGCCGTCACGGCTGGTTCGCATCGGCAACGGCAGTCGGGCGTTGCCGTTGTTGGCGGCGTTGTTGCCGAAGGGTTTGCTGGAATCGACGTTGATGAAGCGCTTCGGATTGCGCGCAAAGCTCTGATACCCAGTTGTTGCGACGAGCGGTATCCCGACCTGTCAGAGTTGACAGTAGGCGCCCTCTAAAGGAAGGCCTATCGTGAGTTCAAGCCAGGTGAACGGTGTTGTGGCGGTGTTAAAGCCCGGCGAGTAATCCGACCTCACGACAACCGCGCAGGGACGTATATGACAACCGCTAAGAAGGCCACGAACATCAGGGCAACAATCGACGCTACATGGGGAAGCGGCCAGGGCAAACTTCAACTTGACGATATATTTCAGGACGACCCGGCGAAGTCCCGGCCCCTCACCGGATCGACGCTGCTGCGCGATAAATCGTTGCTGGTTACCAGTACCTTCGACAATAGCTCCTTCTTCATTTCCAAGCTGAACCACTTGGGTGCCGTAGACCTGGCGTTTGGGGTCGAAGGGCGTGTCATGGGTTCGTTCCTGGCCAATGAGCAGGCCGCTGGCGGGCCTATTGCAGAAGGTGCCGATGGGCGGCTGTTCATGGCGGGCAGCACAACCAATGGGAAGTCGAGCGAGGTTAGCCCCGCGATTCTCTGCCTCGACAGCAAAGGCAATCGAGTGAGCAGCTTTGGCGACAATGGCCAAGTCATCATCGATCCCCCAAACACACAACGGCTTACGAAAAAAGGCCCGGCATTCGTGTTCGCGCTACCCGACGGCAGCGTTATTGTCGGCGTTGATTACCACACGCCTGCCGTGCTCAGGGCGCACCTTTACAAGTTCGATGCGCAGGGAGCACCCGTTAAGGCATTCGGCACAGATGGCCGAGTCGAAATAAAGCACGGGCTACGGCATGCATCGACCTCACTCAGCGACGGTTGCGTGCTCGACAATGGACTGTTGTTATTTGCAGGCTACGAAAAATACGAGCCCGACGTGAACACGGACGGTCTCGTCGTGATGTTGAATTCAGACAGTGGCGCGCCCCATGAGAATTTCGGTCACCCGGAAAGACCCGGGATTCTGGTAGTCCGGTACAACTCCAGGGGTGCCGAACTCAATACTGTGAGACAGCGAGCCCCCAATAGGTTCACGGCATCCGGCTACACCAACATGGGCAACGCCTTGAGTGAGCGATACGGCATGTTGATCGCCTTCGATGAAGAAGGTAAGCCCGATTTCGACGTTTTCGGCAGTCCGAATATCATGCCGCTTCCAGCAGATCTCGGCAGCGACAGGCGAGTCAACTGGGCGGACCATGTTCCTTTCGCTGATAACATCGTAGTTTCTGGTGGAGACGAGAAGGGCAATTATATTGCCTGTGTGAAAGCACGCAGCGGTGGCTACAACTCCGATTTTTCAGACGCGGGTGGCGTCATCCCCCGCGAGGAGACCACCGACTCTCTCTCCAGGCTTCATTATCAGCAGGACCCTGGCAAATTGATTGTTGCCCTCAACATCAATCCAGAAAATCCTCTGGGTTGTCTGTATCGCTACAACATTGCTCAGTAGGTGGCAGGATCACCGCGTCGCCCGGTTCAAGGGCGACCCGGTCAATCAATTGTCTGCCAGGTCCTGCTTCACCACTACCGTGCAAGTAATTCCCGCCGCCAGCAACACCCCCGCCGGCACCTCATCAATGTGAATCCTTACCGGCACCCGCTGAGCCAACCGCACCCAGTTGAACGTCGGATTCACATCTGCAATCAGCTCGCGGCTTTCAGGGTTGTCGCGGTCGTAAATCCCGCGCGAAATGCTTTCGACATGGCCCTTGAGCACTTCGCCGCTCATCAATTGCATGTCGGCTTGGTCACCCACTTTGACGTGCGGCAGTTTGGTTTCTTCGAAAAAGCCGTAAACCCAAAATGAATTCATGTCGACCACGGCCATCTTCGCCTCGCCAATGCGCGCGTAGTCGCCGCGATGCACATTGAGGTTGGTCACGTAACCGTCGACCGCCGCGCGCACTTCGGTGCGTTTGAGGTTGAGTTCGGCGGCTTCCAATTGCGCCTGGGCGTGTTGGTAATCGGCCAGCGCAGCGTCGGCGATGTTGCTGGCGTCGTCGCGGTTCTCTTTGGAGATCACCAGATTGTCGAGGTCGGCGCGGCGGTGCGCGTTGACCTTGCGCATTTCCCAGGTCGACTTGCGCGAAGCCACCAGTGACTGCGCCTGCTTGACCGCGATGCGGTAGTGCTCGGGGTCGATGAGCATCAGAAGATCGCCCTTCTTCACCAACTGGTTGTCACGCACCGGCACTTCGACCACTTCGCCGGTGACGTCGGCGGCGACGTTGATGATGTCGGCACGCACGCGACCATCGCGGGTCCACGGCGTGTTCATGTAGTGTTCCCACAGCGTGCGGCCGATCCACAGCGCCAGGGCCAGTACCAGCAGGGTCGCGAGCAGGCTGAAAAACTTTTTCATCAAGATGTTCTCAACGGTAGACAGTCAGCGCCATGGCGCCGAACAGACAGGTAAACAGGCTCAGACGCAGCAGCGCCGGGTGCCAGAAAAAACGGTACAGGTCGAACCCCGAGAGGAAGCGGTCAACTGCCCAGGCCAGTCCCGCAGCAATGAAAAACATCAGGGTCATGGTCGGCATGTACACGCCGTGGAAGGCGATTTCACGAGGCATGGGCGAGTCCTTCGGGCCTGGCAGAAGCGAATTCGGCGAGGGGTGATTGCGGGTCGAGCAGCGAGGTGCGGATGAAGTGCAGGTAGCTTTTCACCCGGCGCAACGCCGAGGTATCGAAGTGCGGCGCGAACGGCTCGTCGGTGGCGGCGACGCGGCTGATCGCGTGATCGACCGCCACCAGTGCGCGTTCGAGATTGCTCGCGTTCGGCTGTAGAAACAGGCGCACCAACGCGCGCCCCATCACGCGGATTGCCTGGCGCCACGGCTGCGATTCGGCATACGCCGGGTGCACCGGCAGGATCGCCTGTTCCTTGCGCAATTCGATGATCGCGTGGCCGACTTCGAGCACCACGAACATCCAGCGCAGCAGACTCTTCTGCACCTTCGGTTGCCCTGCCGCGAGGCCATAGGCCTGATGCAGCAGATCGCGGGTGCGGCTCTCGAAACGCGAGGCCAGGCCTTTGAGTTTTCCACTGATCGCATAGACCACTTGCCCGCGCAGATCCTGCTCCAGGCGCTGCCACAGCCAGCGACTGTTCGGCGGCAGAATAATCGCCCCCGCCGCCGCACACACGAGCATGCCCATGACCATGGCGATGTAGTCGTTGATGAAGGTGTAGGGGTTGTAGATCGTGAGATTGTCCGGCACTGAACCGGTGCTGAAAAAAATCAGCAGGCCCAGTCCGACCCCGGCGTATTGCGGCCGCGAGGCGAGGAACGAACCGAGCACGATCACCGGCGCGAGCATCATGCAGAGCAAGGGGAAACCGTCGATCCACGGGAAGATGAAAAACATCTCGACGAAGCCGATCAGCGCGCCGAGAAAAGTCCCGCAGGCCATTTGAAAAGCCATGCGCTTCGGGTTCGGTGTAGCCGCAGACAAACCGACGGTGGCGGCGGCGATCAGGGTCATGGTCGCCCCGCTCGGCCACGCGGTGGCGACCCAGTAACTGCCCAACACAATCAGGATGAACGAGGCACGAATTCCCGACGCGGCTGCGGCCCACCAGTTGGTTTGCGGGGTGAAGGGCTCGTCCCAGCGCTCGCGTTCGTGGCGGTGCTCGGCCAGAGACGCATGGGTCTGCGCATAGCTGTGCAGGTCATCGACGAAGCGGTAGAGCAATTCGTAGGCGGTGTGGAAATCCAGTTGTTCGGCTTCGCTCGGAGCAGTGTCCTGAAAGATCCCGCGCAGCGTTCGGACACGTGCCGGCAGACCTTCCTTGTAGGTGGCCAACGCGGTCGCCAAACGTGCCGCATCGGGACTGGTCAGGGCGCGACCGCTGAAGCTGTCGAGCACTTCGGCAAGGTCCTGCAAGCCCGGTTTGATCGCCGCCACGACATGCTCTTCGCCATTGCCGCGCAGGCGTTCAAGCAACTGATGCAAGGCGTTGAAGCGCGTGGTGATGCCCATGAACTCGCTGTTCAAACGACTCAGACGACCGTTGCGCCGGCGCATGTGCGGGTCTTCGAACACGGTCACACTGCGCAGCCCTTCCAGGCCGACGGCTTCGGCAATGAAGCGCACGTTGCTGGCTTCGAACGCCTCGGCTTTGCTGCGCCCGCGCAAGCCGTCGGTGACGAACAGGGCGAACACACCGAAGCGCTGATACAAGGCGTTGCGCATCGCCGCACTGGCGGTCTGCGGCAGGATCGCCGCGCTGATCAGCGTCGAACAGAGAATCCCCAGCGAGATCTCCAGCACCCGCCACACCGCCGCCATAAAGGCGCCGTCCGGGTGCGCCAGCGCCGGTAATCCGACCATCGCTGCGGTGTAACCGGCGAGGACAAAACCATAGGCGCGAAAGTTGCGGCAACGCGCGGCACCGGCCGAGCAGATGCCGACCCAGATCGCCAGCGAGCCGAGAAACAGCTCCGTGTTCTGCGCGAACAAAGCGATCAGCGTGACCATCATCGCCGATCCGGCCAGCGTGCCGAGCAAGCGATAGAAACTCTTGGCGAACACCTGACCGCTCTGCGGCTGCATGACGATAAACACTGTGATCATCGCCGTACGCGGTTGCGGTAGTTCCAGCCGCATCGCCAGCCACAGGGTGAGAAACGCGGCGAGCAACACCTTGAAGATATACACCCAGGTCACGCCATCGCTGCGTGCCCAGTCGAAGAAACCGCGACGCCATTCCAGGGAGTGGAGCCAGCGTAGAGGGGCGGGCAAGGAGGTCATTGAAAATACTCAGGCATGCAATGCGGACTCGAAACCTGTGGGAGCGAGCCTGCTCGCGAAAGCAGCGTGTCAGGCAACATGTTCATTAACTGATACGCCCTCTTCGCGAGCAGGCTCGCTCCCACAATGGACGCTGTGTTCACCGCAGCAGCGCCGGGGTTTTCGGGGCTTGGGTCTGCTCGGCTGTCGGCACGTCATCACCGGCACCGAGGCCGCCACCCAATGCCGTCACCAATTCGGCATGCGCACTCAAGCGCGCCGCCTGGATCTGCTGCTGCACTTGCTGTTGCTTGAACAGCAAGGTCTGCGCATTCAGCACATTGAGGTAATCGGTGAGGCCGCGTTGATAGGCGATCATCGCGATGTCGTAAGTCTTCTGCGCTGCGGCAACGGACTCGGCAGCGAAGTCCTGCTGCTTGTCCATCGACTCGCGGCGGATCAACTGATCGGAAATGTTTTTCAGCGCATTGATCAGGGTCTGGTTGTAGCGCGCCACGGCGATGTCATAACCGGCCGCCGCTTCGCCCAATTCGCCACGCAGTCGACCGCCGTCGAAGATCGGCAACGAGATCGCCGGGCCGACGTTGTAGTTGAGTTTCTTGCCGGTCAGAAACTCCAGCGCGCCGCCGCCAGTGGCCATGTAGCCGAGGCTGCCGACCAGATCGACGTTGGGGTAGAAACCGACGTGGGCGACATCGATGCCGCGCGCCTGCGCCGCCACTTGCCAGCGACTGGCGACCACGTCCGGACGCTGGCCGAGCAGTTCGGCGGGCAATGCCGAGGGCAACTTCAACGGCGCCGCGAGGGACAGCGTCGGCCGTTGCAGTTGCGCCGCCGCGCCCGGGCCTTTACCGGCCAGCGCAGCAATCTGGTTGCGGTTCAGGGCGATTTCCTCGTCCAGCGCATCGAGTTGGCGATGGGTTTCCGGCAACGGCGTTTCGGCCTGGCTGACTTCGAAGTGCGTGCCGATGCCACCGCTCAAACGCTTCTGCGCCAGATCGAGAATCTGCTGTTGCTGTTTGAGCATTGCGGCAACGATGTCGCGCTGGGCGTAATGCAGCGACAGCTCGATGTAGGCGCGGACGATGTTGTTCTGCAGTTCAAGTTGCGCCAGGCGCGCCTCGGCCACGCTCACATGGGCCAGATCCACCGCGCGTTCACTGGCATTGCGCTCGCGGCCCCAGAGGTCGAGGGCGTAACTGAAGCCGAGCGCGGCGTTGTTGTCCCACGTGGTGGTGTTGGCCAGATCGCCGGGGCCGTAGAACTGATCGGTCGGCCAGTTGTGGCGCTTGAGGGTCGATTCGCCATTGATCTGCAACGCCTCAGCCGCTTCGGCAACACCGGCCATAGCCTTGGCCTGACGCACCCGCGCAGCGGCCATGGCCATGCTCGGGCTGCCTTGCACGGCGAGGTCGATCCAGCGATCAAGTTGCACGTCACCAAACGCCTGCCACCATTGGGCGCTGGGCCAGTGGGCGTCTTTGGCGGCCTCGGCTATGGCGGAGTCGGTGGCCAGTGAATCAGCCGCGAGTGCCTCGCCGTGAGGGGCAATGCCTTGGGTAGAGATGCAGCCGCCGAGAGCCAGGGTTAAAGCCAGAACACTGAGCGGCAAAAGCGCTCTGTTGATGCGACGCGGCACAGCTGCGAATTCCTGAGAGAGGGATAGATCGAGGACCGTGCAGGAGCTGCCGCAGGCTGCGATCTTTTGATCTTGCTTCCCTTAAAACAAAATCAACAGATCGCAGCCTTCGGCAGCGCCGGCACAGGATCGGCGCAATTCTATGGAGCTGCCTCTGCGGCGATAAGCTGGGATTTCTGTGAATCTTTGTTACGGTTAACGAGATAATCCCTTGGTCGGGGGTCTCAGCCCCTGAAACTTCGTGTCACAATTTGCCATCTCCCTTGAGAGCACCCCATGGACACTTTGCAAAACATGCGCGCCTTCAGTTGTGTTGCCGAAGCGGGCAGTTTCACCGCCGCCGCCGTGCAACTGGACACCACCACCGCCAACGTATCGCGCGCGGTCTCCAACCTCGAAGCCCATCTGCAAACCCGTCTGCTCAATCGCACGACCCGGCGCATCGCCCTGACCGAGGCCGGCAAACGCTACCTGCTGCGCTGCGAACAGATCCTCGCCTACGTCGAAGAAGCCGAAGCGGAAGCCAGCGACGCCCACGCGCGCCCCGCCGGCCAACTAAAAGTGCACACCATGACCGGCATCGGCCAGCACTTCGTCATCGACGCCATCGCCCGCTACCGCAAGACCCATCCCGACGTGACCTTCGACCTGACCCTGGCCAACCGCGTGCCGGACCTGCTCGACGAGGGCTACGACGTGTCCATCGTGCTGGCCAGCGAACTGCCCGATTCCGGCTTCGTCTCGCAACGCCTGGGCATCACCTACAGCATCGTCTGCGCCTCGCCGGCGTACGTGAAAGCCAACGGCGCCGCGCAGAAACCCAGCGACCTGCTCAACCACGCCTGCCTGCGCCTGGTCAGCCCGGTGATCCCCCTGGAAAAATGGGCCTTCGATGGCCCGGACGGCCAGGAAACGGTCACCATCAACAGCTCACCGTTCCTGGTGAATTCCGCCGACGCCATGAAAACCGCCATCACCAGCGGCATGGGCGTCGGCGTGCTGCCGGTCTACGCCGCCATCGAAGGCCTGCGCAACGGCACTCTGGTGCGCGTGATGCCGAACTACCGCTCGCAGGAACTCAACCTCTACGCGATCTACCCGTCGCGGCAGTACCTGGATGCGAAGATCAAAACCTGGGTGGAATATTTGCGCGGATCGTTGCCGGAAATATTGGCGGCGCATCAGGCGGAACTGGTTGCGTATGAACTGACCGGGAGCCTGGCTGGCGTCCGCGTTGCGACCTGACTTTCAAAGACCCGGAGGGAGTTCCGCGCTCCGATGACGCGGAATTCCCAATGCAACATCGTTGCGATAGCACTAATCGGCGATAAAGACAGAGTGTTACTTCTGTACGTGCTCAAGACCTTGAACGTCTCTGAACGCACCGTTTGCTCCCAGCTGGGGCTCTGTTGGATCGTTCTGTACCTTTAAATTGAACGTCGCATGGAATGTGCCTCGTTCCAAATCGAATGCAACTGTGACTTTTCCGCTTCCGTAAACAGCTGAGTAAGGAGTATATGTCTCCCCATCGTCATCCTTTTCAATCAGTACATAGATAATGTCGATACCGCCGTCTTTAACGTAATCATGTTTTTTGTTGTCAATTGACTCTGGAAAACTGATGCTCAACGACGCCGACCGTTTTTCGTCAAATTGTTGATTTGCACTAACTAGAACTTCCTTGCCATCAGTCAAGAATTTCAAAACAGTGCCATTGAACGGTGGAAGGCTGTCAATCAGCACGTTGGCCGAACCTGATACTGATTTTTTTGATTTCGAATGAAGCCGAATTTTATTTTGCATGACAAGTTCCCTCTCTATGGATCCGGTACACACAGGAAAATAGTGTGCAGACACAAGATTGCATGATTGAACTCTGATCGCACCTGACAGAAATGACAGTAAAACAAAATTTTTTGCTATAAGAAACTCACGATCTGGTTCTAGACAAAGTGCAGAAGGATGGAATTGGTAGCGTATCAATTGGCCGGAGCCCGCCCAGGACTCGACACATTCAAACTCGAGGTGTCAGATAAACCGCTATCGCCAGCAGGCTCACTCCTACAATTGACTGCGTACCTCCTCAGAAACAGGCCAGCTGTCAGGCCGCCTCCGCGAGCAGGCTCACTTCCACAGAAAAGCAAAGCAGCACAGCTGCCCGCGGCGAAGCCGCCCCACTCAACAATGAGCGTTAGCTCGAGTGCTCTTGATCTTGATCCACCGGCGACGTCGGAAGGCTGAGCGGATCGATCCCGCAGCGAAGGAACCCGAGCCTGCGAGGGCCGAACGCAGGAGCAAGCCTTTTGGGTTACCTTTTTGGCGTTTGAAAAAGGTGACCCGCCGTAAGGGCGGAACCGTAATCAGCAACACCCGAAGAAACGGATATTCACCCAAAACCCCAAGAACCTGGTCGGCCCAGAGGCCGCCAAGACAACCCGAGCGAGAAAATGTTAGCGTGCTTGCAATCAAGCCCCGACGAGCCCAAGCCCAATGAAAAAAACAGTCCTGGCCTTCAGCCGCATCACCCCGCCCATGATCGAACGCCTGCAAGAAGAATTCGACGTCATCGTCCCCAACCCCAAGACCGGTGACATCAACGCTCAGTTCAACGAAGCCCTGCCCCACGCCCATGGCCTCGTCGGCGTCGGCCGCAAACTCGGCCGCGCACAACTGGAAACCGCGACAAAACTCGAAGTGGTTTCGAGCGTCTCGGTCGGCTACGACAACTACGAACTCGACTACTTCAACGAACGCGGGATCATGCTCACCAACACCCCCGACGTGCTCACCGAAAGCACCGCCGACCTCGCCTTCGCCCTGATCATGAGCAGCGCCCGCCGCGTCGCCGAACTCGACGCCTGGACCAAGGCCGGCCAATGGCAAGCCAGCGTCGGCGCCCCGCTGTTCGGCACTGATGTACACGGCAAGACCCTCGGCATCGTCGGCATGGGCAACATTGGCGCCGCCGTCGCCCGCCGTGGTCGCTTCGGCTTCAACATGCCGATCATCTACAGCGGCAACAGCCGCAAGACCGAACTGGAACAAGAACTCGGCGCACAGTTCCGCAGCCTCGATGAGCTGCTGGCCGAAGCCGATTTCGTCTGCCTGGTGGTGCCACTCAGCGACAAGACCCGCCACCTGATCAGCCATCGGGAGCTGGCGCTGATGAAGCCGGGTGCGATCCTGGTCAACATCTCGCGCGGCCCGGTGGTCGACGAACCGGCACTGATCGAAGCCCTGCAAAACAACCGCATCCGTGGCGCCGGGCTGGACGTCTATGAAAAAGAACCGCTGGCCGAATCGCCGCTGTTCCAATTGAAGAACGCCGTGACCCTGCCGCACATCGGCTCGGCCACCACCGAGACCCGCGAAGCCATGGCCAATCGCGCCCTGGCCAACCTGCGCAGCGCCCTCCTCGGCGAACGGCCGCAGGATCTGGTCAACCCGCAAGTCTGGCGCGGCTGAAAAAAAAGGCCAGCGCAACATTGCGCTGGCCCTCACCTTACATAACTTGCAACCGAACAAGAACGCCAGACCCAGTAACCGCCATATAAGCTCTCGCAAATTATCAACTCATTGATTATTTGCGATGGAGAGCTGATCCCGTGAACACCCTGACCACCGACAAACTCATTCGTTACAGCAAAGTCATCTTGATGGCTTATATAAGTTTCTTTGGCTTGCTGGTGATGATTCATAACTTCACCGACTACGAGTCCAACTACACTTACGTTGCACATATCCTGAGCATGGACACCACCAACGCCAGTGAAAACATCATGTACCGGGCGATCGATTCGCCGATGATCCATCACCGGATCTACTGGTTCATCATCACTATGGAAGTCACCTATACCGTGCTTTGCCTGATCGGTACTTACCAGTTGTATCGCTACATCGATGCATCGCCAGCGGCATTCCATGAAGCCAAGAGGTTTTCAATCATGGGCATATTGGTCGCCATCTTCATCTACTACGTATGCCTGCAAACGGTCGGCGTCGAGTGGTTCGACATGGACACTTCGCAATCCTGGAATGCCAAGGACTGGGCGCGACATATTGTCGACTTCATCTTCCCGGTAATGATCTACATCACTTTGAAAGTTGAGCGCTGAGTATCAGCGCTCGCTTTATCAAGCCAACTTCCCTTGACCCGCAGACAACAGCACTTTCGGTTTACGAAACACCAGCACGTTGCCCAGCATCACCAACACCAGCCCGACCAGCGCCGGTGCGGTCCATTGATAACCTTCGGCAAACGCCGACACGTTCAACGCCACCACCGGGAACAGCACCGTGCAATAAGCCGCTCGCTCCGGGCCCATGCGCCCGACCAGCGTCAGGTACGCAGTGAAGCCGATCACCGAGCCGGGAATCACTAGATACAACAGCGCACCGACATATCGCGGCGACCAGTCCATGGTGAAGGGGATGCCTTTGAACAGACACCACACCGTCAGCATCGCCGCGCCGTAAGCCATGCCCCAGGCGTTGGTGGTCAGCGGTCGCAATCCCGCTTTCTGTTGCAGACTCGAGAGCATATTGCCGGCGGAAAAACACAAGGTGCCGCATAACGCCAATCCAAGGCCGAGCAGGGTTTGCGTACTGGCCTGATGCCCGGCCAGTTCTGGCCAGAACAACAGCCCCAGACCCGACAGCCCCAGCGCACCGCCCATCAGCACATTGCGCGCAATGCGCTGGCCGAAAAACACCCGCGCATTCAGCGCGTTCCACAACGTTGCCGTAGAAAACACCACCGCCACCAGACCGCTGGGTATCCACTGGCTGGCCGTCAGAAAGCACATGAAGTTCACACAGAACAGACAGAGCCCTTGCGCCACACAGATCAAGTGGCCCCGGCGGTTCATCGGTTGCAGGCGTCGGCTGAGCAGCAACAACGCAAACAGCACCAACGCGGCGAGGCCGAAGCGATAAACAATCGACACCGGGATTTCGACCACGCCCAATTGCCATTTCAAGGCAATCCAGGTGGTGCCCCAGATCAGCACGGTCAGCAGGTACAACGACAGGTTCATGGCAACCACTCCTTAAACAGGCCTTGAGTGTCTGCCTCGGGCAGCCTTCGACGCTTGCACAATCTTGCGCTTTTGTCTGGCGGCAGGCTGGCAGGGCGGCGTCTACGGAGTAGGATGCAAGGCGTTGGAGAGAACCGAACATGGCCGCGATCGATACCTTGCAAGTCTTTCAAGCCCTCAACCGCTCGCCGAATGCACGCCTTGTGCACAGCGCCGAGCTCGGTGACGGCATGTCTGCGGCCTTGTGGACCAACCACCACGATGCCCAGGAATACGAAGCGCCAAGTCATCACACGCTGTCGTGCTACGTCGCCGGCGGCACCGGCACATTCCGTCGTGGCCAGCCGGGCCGCAAAGGCGGGCCGGACAAGCTGTGCATCCTGCCGGCCGATCATGAATCGGGCTGGGTGATCAATGGTGATATCCGTCTGGCGCACCTGTATTTCAGCGCCGAACAATTCGCCCTCGGTTGCGTGACTTTGCTCGATCGCGAACCGCGCGAGATGCAATTACGCGAGCAGACCTTTCTCGAAGATCCGCAGCAGGCGCAGCGCTTTCGGCAATTACTGAACCTGAACTGGCAAGAGCCGGCCGAGCGCTTGCTGACCAGCAGCCTCGCTCATGAATTGATCAGCCACACGCTGCTCAGCCAAGTCGGTGCGCGACAGGGCCTGCGCCTCAAGGGCGGGCTGGCGCCGCACCAGCGCCGACAACTGGTGGAGTTCATCGACAACCAGTTGGCTGAGCCGATCAGCCTCGGGCAACTGGCCGGGCTGTGTGCGCTGTCGGAATATCACTTTGCGCGGATGTTTCGCCTGAGCTTCGGCCTGCCGCCGCATCAATATGTGCTGGCGCGGCGCTTGAGCCGGGCGCGGGAATTGCTGCGCGGCACGGCGCTGCCGCTGGGCGAGATCGCGCTGGCGTGCGGGTTTGCCAGTGCCAGCCATTTTACTAATCGGTTCAGGCAGGTTTTGGGCGGGACGCCGGGCGAGTATCGGCAGGCGTTTTTGCGGTAACCCCATTCCCCTCACCCCAGCCCTCTCCCAGAGGGAGAGGGGGCCGACCGAGGTGTCTCGCACTGTACGTCGACCTGAAACACCGAATCGATTATAGATTCAAAGCAACACGTTCAAGTCGGTGTACCTCTGGAATATCCCACGGTCAGTCCCCTCTCCCTCCGGGAGAGGGCTAGGGTGAGGGGCTTTTGATCTTGCGTCAAAACTCCAGAGTGCTGGAAAGCGAAACCTGCCGCGAATCCCCCATCGACACAAAGAAGCGGCTCGCCGACGAGGTGTAATAGGTGCGATCAAACAGGTTCTTCACGTTCAACTGAAACTTGACCTTCTGCCCGTCAACCGTGGTGTCGTAAGTGGCAAACGCATCCGCCACGGTGTAGCTCGGCAGATCGAAATCATTCACCGCGTTGCCGGCACGCTCACCGACGTACCGCGCGCCCGCCCCGACACGCAACTGATCGCCGCCAAACACATTGCCGAAGTCATACACCGCCGACAGCGAGCCGGAATTCTTCGCTACGTTTTGCAGGCGCTTGCCTTTGTATTCCGGGTCTTCGGTGACTTCGGCATCGGTGTAGGCATAGCTGCCGATCAGGTTCCAGTGCTCGCTGAGCTGCCCGCTCAGGTCAACTTCCAGCCCGCGTGAACGCACCTCGCCTGCCGCACTGTAAATCGTTGTCGGGCCTTCGGAATTGGCCACCAGTACGTTGCGTTTCTTGATGTCGAACAACGCGATATTGCCGGTGATGCTGCCGGGCATATCCAGCCGCGCACCCAGCTCCCACGACTTGGCTTCCTCCGGCGCGATGCTGCCGTCGAGCACGGTACTGCTGCCGCTCAGCGGGGCGATGGTCGAGTTGGGTTTGAACGATTCGTTGTAGCTGCCGTAGAACGACAGCGCGTCGGTGTAGCGATACACCAGCCCTGCGCGCGGCACCCACTTCTGGCCATTGCTGTCGGTATTGGCCTTGAACGGCACGCCTTTGCCGGCGTACTGGTCGTACTCCTGAAAACGGCCGCCGGCGACCAGAATCCACTGCTCGTTGAGGTGAATCGAATCCTGCAGGAACAGCGAATCGCTGCGCAGCTTATCGGTCTGCGCACTGTCGGGCGCACTCACCGTAGTGCCCATCACTTCGCGACCATAGACCGGGTTGAGATAGCTGAACGTGGTCAGGCTTTTCTGCCGGATCAGATCTTCGCGGTAGATCTTGCGGTATTCATCATCAACGCCGAACACCAGATCATGCTGCATGCCCAGCACATTCACCTTGCCTTCGAGGCTGGCGGTGGTGAAACGATCGGTGCTGATCGCGTTTTGCGTGCCGTCCATGCTCCGCGTCAGTGTGCCTTTGTTGGTGTCGATCGCCGTCACGCGCACCTGGCTGGCGTCGTAGGTTTCACGGTTCCAGCTGTAGCCGAAGTGGGCTTTCCAGTCGTCGTTGAGTTCGTGGTCGGCTTCGAAATGGTAGAGGTCCGAGCGCCCTTCCATGTCGTTGAACGGCTCGTCGAGACGCTGTTTGCGCGAGATATCCAGCGGATGGTTGGTGCGCGGATCGATCAAGGTGCCACGGTCGAACGGGGTGAGAAATTCGCGGTGCTCGTAGGCGAACAACAGCTTGGTGCGCTCGCCGTACCAGGCCAGCGACGGTGCGATCAGCGTCTCGCGATGGGTGCCGAAGTTGCGCCAGTAATCTTCGCCTTCATGATCGACGACCATGCGATAGGCGAAGCCGGAATCGCCCAGCGCCCCGGTGCTGTCGAAGGCGCCGCCGCTGCCATTCTTGCCGTCACCGTAGGTCGACCCGCGCACGGTCACGGCGTTGTACTGGGTCAGTTCCGGCTTCTTGCTGACCAGGTTGACCACACCACCCGGATCCTGAATCCCGTAGAGCAACGAGGCCGGGCCCTTGAGCACTTCGACGCGATCCACGGTCGCGTTCATGCCACGGCCCTGCACCAGCGGCATGCCGTCGCGCATGATCGAGCCGTTGCGGTTGTCACCGAAACCGCGAGTCATCACCGAATCCTGGGTACTGCCCAAGGTGTTGCCCTGAGTGATGCCGCTGACATTGGCCAGCGCGTCGTCGAGATTGCGCGGCGCCTGATCGCGAATGACCTGCGCCGGGATGACATTGACCGTCTGTGGAATTTCTTGCAGCGACGCCGATGTGCGCATCACCGAACTGGTTTCCGGTGGCTGATAACTCATCGATTCGTCGCGCGTGGACGTGATGGTGGTGGCGCCGAGATTGAGCGCGCCTGCGGTCGGCATCGGCTCCAGCGCTAACGTGTGACTGTCGGTGCGGCGAAAGCTCAGGCCGGAGTTGCCGAGCAGGCGTTGCAGGGCCTGTTCGGCGCTCATCTGGCCGTTGACTGCCGGAGCATTGAGGCCGTACGGCGCTTCGTCGGTGTAGACCACGCTCTGCCCGGTCACACGGCTGAAGTCGCTCAGGGCCTGCGGCAACGGTTTGGCGGCGAGGGCAAAATTGAATTGCTGTTGCGCCTGACTGCCCACCGCTTCTGCCGCCAGCGCGATATTCATCGGCAGCAATGCCAACGCGGAAAAACTCAGCGCCGACATGCCCAACCACTGTTTGACCGAACCGGATTTTGCCCTGGACTTCATTGCTCAATGACCTGTGTAGAACCGCAACGGATGCGAATGGCTCGCAGTTTCAGTCACTACACGGATGGGGCTCGGGGTTACCTCACCTTTAATTTGAAAATATTTTGCGGGGGGATTTGTTGCCTGGGCTGACGCCTTCGCGAGCAGGCTCGCTCCCACCTTTGGAATGCGTTCCCTGTGGGAGCGAGCCTGCTCGCGAAGAGGCCGGCAGCCTCAGCGCAAAATAATCAGTTGCCCCAACACCCGATGCTGCTCAAATCCCAATACCCCTTGCAGCGAATTGAGCACCGCCTGCGGATCCTTGCTCGGGAAACTGCCGCTGACCTTGCGCGCCGCCAGATCATCGTTGAGCAGCACAATCCGCCCCGGGTAATAACGGCGCAGATCCTCGACGACATCGGCCAGCGTGGTCTTGTAGTAGGTCAGCCAACCCTGACGCCAGGCCAGTTGCGCTTCACTGTCCACGGCATGCAGTTTTTCCGCAGTGCCGTCGGCATAAGCAACTTGCTGACCAGCAGTGAGAATCTGTTGTTGACCGTGCTCGTCCGCCGTCACCGCGACACGTCCGGACAACACCGTCACTTGCGCGCCGTGGAGTTGCCGGCGCACTTCGAACTGCGTGCCGAGCACCCGCGCTTCGCCCTGCTCCGCCGCCACCACAAACGGATCGCCGGTGTGAGTGACGCTGAAGAAAGCAGCGCCTCTGATCAATTTCACGCGGCGCTGGCCATGACTGAAATCCACAACAATCGCGCTGTCGGCATCCAGCGTCACTTGCGACTGATCGGCCAGTGTCACCGTGCGAATTTCCCCAGGTGCCGAGACATGATCAGCGCGCAGATCGTCGAGCCAGCGTTGCGCCTGCCACCCCGTGCCGAGGCTGACCATCAACAGCAGACACGCGGCCATCGCCAGCGCGCCCGACCAACGCAACATCGGCGAACGACGCGGGGCGTCCATCGCCTGCAGATAACCTTGCATCGCGAGCGCATCTTCATCGGCCAGCGTGCGCGCGGGGCTTTCGCTGAGTTCCCAGATCACCTGCGCCTGCGCATACGCTTGGGCATGGGCCGGATCGGCGCGCAGCCATTGGCTGAAGGTCAGCTGATCGCCAGTGCTCGGGCGGTCGTGCAACAGGCTCAGCCAGGCCAGCGCGGCCTGTTCCTGGGCCGGTGTCGGCGTGATCGGGTTGGATGGCTTCACGGTGCTTTCCCTGGCAGGCGTGGCGCGGGGTCGCGCAGGCTGGCCTTGCAGGCCTCGAGGGCGCGCATCATATGTTTTTCCACGGCACTTTGGGACAGGCCCATGGCCTTGGCGATCTCGGCGTACTTGCGCCCGTGAATGCGATTGAGCAGAAAGATCTGCCGGGTACGCTCGGGCAAGGCGCGCAATGCCGCCTCGACATGGCGCAAATCATTGCCGGCTTCGAGGGCGGCCTGGGGTTCGCTGCCATGGCTGTCGGGTTCGTCCGGCTGCCAGCCTTCGTTGACCCGCGTGCGCGTGCCTTCGCTGCGCAAATGATCGATGGCGATGTTGCCGGCGCAGCGCAGCAGATAAGTGCTGAGCTCTTCGACCTGCACCAGCGGCCGCCGCCAGAAGCGCAAAAACAGATCCTGGACCAGATCCGCCGCGGTCGCCCGACAACCGACGCGCCGATTCACCAGCGCCTCCATTTGCGCACGCTGGGACAGAAACACCTGGAGAAAATGCGCACGCGCGCCACGCGCTTCATCGTCACGCGATTCCGGCGGCAGACCGATCAGCACTTCAGCACTGCGCCCAGGCGGCGACCGGGCTGGCCAACAGGCTCAACCCGGCCAGTGCCATAGCCAGACGCGGGCGATACGGCAGCAACAGCACCAATGCCAAAGCGCTGAGCATCAGCACCGCGAACCAGTCGACCAGACCGAAACTCCAGCCGCCGGCCGCCACCGCCGCCCACAGCGAAAGCGCCAGCAACAGCCATCCCGCCAACGCCAGACCCTGACGGCGGCGCGTCGACGGTCTGGCGCCGAGCAATTCGGCGTGATGACGTGGCATCGACAGGCACAACGCGGTGAAGCCGGCATAGGTGAGCAACAGGACCAGCAGCATCAGTTGGCCCCCTGTTCGACTGTGATCGAGCGAGGCGAAGGACTTGCGTTGCGAACGCTGACGGAGTCGCCCGTACGCTGCATCTTGCGCGCAGCCCAGCCGAGAAAAAGCCCCGTCGCCAGACACGTCAGATCAAATCCGGCCAGTGCCCAGTCGCGCTGCATCAGGCTGGCGCCAAGATTCCACGGTGTGGTCAGCGCATTGATCAGCGGCACCGCGATAAACAGCGCGGCGCCGAGCGTCAGCTGTTCGATCCACGCCTTGCGTCCCGGACGCAACACCGCGTGCACCACGCTCAGGCCCCAGGCTATGAAGAACGCATTCACTTCCCAATCGGCCCGCCCCGCCAGACTCACCGGCAACAGTCGATTGGCCAAAAAGAACACCGCCACCGCCGACACCAGCCCGGCCATGCTGGCGATATTCAGCACCTCGACCAGGCGCAATTCGAACGGCAGCGCCGCGCTTTTCACGTGCTTGAGCTGCCGCTTGCCGAGCCAGATCACCAGCCCGGTGCCGATCATCGCCGTGCCAGCCAATCCGCAAATGAAATACAGCCAGCGCAACAGCGGCCCGGCGAAATGGCCCATGTGCAAACCGTAGAACGCGCCACCCACGGCCATCGCTACGGGTTGATCGGGTGTACTGCTCAGAAGCTGCCCGGTGACGCCGTTGAAGGTGACCGCCCGGCCGAAATCATGCACCACCCGATCGCCCGCGCGGGACAGCACCACCGTGGCGCTGGCATCGCCCGGGTTGCTCACCGACAGCCGCGCGGTATGGCCGCCCGCCCATTGCTCGCTGGCCTTGGCCAGTAGCGGCGCCATGGCGGTCAGCGGTGCGGCGACATCGGCGCGCTCGGGCGTCTTCGAGGCGGGAAAGACTTCGTCGTAGAACTTGCGCACGTCGCTGCCGTAAGAGGCGACGATGCTCGCCGGCATGACCATCGACATGAAAATCACCAGGCTGCTGTAAGTGATCATCAAATGAAACGGCAGCACCAGCACGCCCACGGCGTTATGCCCGTCGAGCCAGGAACGCTGGCCCTTGCGCGGGCGGAAGGTGAAGAAGTCCTTGAAGATTTTCTTGTGGGTGATGATGCCGCTGATCAACGCAACGAACATCACCATCGCGGCGAGGGTCGCCAGCCAGCGCCCCCACGGGTAAGGCATCTGCAACTGGAAGTGGAAACGGTAAAAGAACTCGCCGCCCATGCTTTCGCGGCCCTGCACCTCGGCCCCGGTCTGAGCGTCGAGAGTTCGGGATTCGAAGCGGCCGCGCTCGCCGGGTTTGCCCGGCGCTTGCTGCCAGCGCACCGTCAGGCCGGGGTCGCGGGCATCGGGCAAATCGATCAGCCAGCGCGAGGCATCGGCGGCGTGTTGTTGCAGATAATCTTGCGCCAGCGCCAGGCTCGCTTCGCTATCAAGCGAATGTGCAGCGATTTCCGGCTGCATCCAGTGGCTGATTTCATCTTTGAAATAAGCGAGCGTGCCGGTGAGAAAAATCGCGAACAGTAACCAGCCGAACACCAGCCCGGCCCAGGTGTGCAGCCATGCCATCGCCTGCCGGAAGCCCTCTTTCATGCCAGCCCCAGACCGCGCGCGGCACCGGAAACGGTGGCGAGAATCACGCTCGGCACCAACAGGCCGACCCACGCCGACCACGCGCTGCGGCAGGCAAAACACCAGAGCACCGCGACCAGATAGACCAGAAAGGACACAGTCATGCCGGTGACCACCGCTTCGGCGCGGTTCAGCGGCAGCCACAACGTCAGGGTGACACTGGCCAGCGCCGCGACCAGATAGCCGCCGAAAATCGCCGCCAGCACTCGCGAAGTGACGGCCAGACGATAGGACATGGGAAGGGTGGCGAGTTTGCCTTTCATGTTTCGACCCTGAAACGGAAACGTTCGGCCGACAAGCCGAATCTACAGGCGAGCAATATTAATGATAAATATTCTCATACGCAAAAGCATCTGATTGCCGGACACTGTCGCCAGCCTCTACAATGCGAACCGTTCTTGTTCTCTAATGCACGTTCTCTACGCAAGTTTTGCGTCCGGAGTGATTTCGTTGCCGCCCGCCCATCCCGTCGAATCGCTCTACCACGCTCATCACAGCTGGCTCACCGGCTGGTTGCGGCGCAAGCTCGGCTGCCCCGACAGCGCGGCGGATCTGGCTCAGGACACGTTCATCAAGGTGCTGACCGCTCGCGAGCCACCGGTGATCATCGAACCGCGCGCCTTTCTCACCACTTTGGCAAAGCGCGTGCTGTTCAATCATTACCGGCGCCAGGATGTGGAACGCGCCTACCTCGAGACACTGGCGCAGATGCCTGAGATGGTCGCGCCGTCGGAAGAGCACAAAGCGATCATCCTGCAGACGTTGATCGAACTCGATGAGCTGCTCGACGGCTTGCCGCGCCAGGTCAAACGCGCCTTTCTGCTCGCGCAGGTCGATGGTCTGACTTATCCACAGATCGCCGCAGAACTGGGTATTTCGGTGGCCACGGTCAAACGCCATTTGAACAAAGCGGCCATGCGCTGCTATTTCGCCCTGTGAATCGGGTGCCGGATTTCTCCGCGCAAGTCGCCGAACAGGCGGTGCACTGGCTGCTGGAAATGCAGCAGGGCACGCTGACCCCGCGCCAGCAACAGGCCTGGCAACAATGGCTGGATGCACACAGCGAACACCGCCGGGCGTGGGAACACATGCAACGGGTCAACCAGCGTCTGCGCGGCGTTTCGTCGCCGTTGGCCCACGCGGCGTTGAACGGGCCGAAGTCTGGCAGCCGTCGTCAGGCGCTGAAAATGCTGCTGATTCTCGGTGCCGGCTCAGCGGCGACCTGGGGCCTGCGCGAGCACACGCCGTTGCCGTCGCTGCTCGCCGATTACCGCACGCCGGTGGGCCAGCGGCGCAAGATCGGCTTGGGCGGTGCCGATTCGTTACAGCTCAATACCGCAAGTTCCGTCGATGTCGATGACGCGCAGCGTACGATTCGTCTGCTCGAAGGCGAAATGCTGTTGAGCGCTGCAAATCCGTTCGAGATACGCACGGCACACGGCGTGCTGAAAAGCCAAGGTGCGCGCCTCAATGTGCGGCAGTTTGTTGATCGCACGCAGATCGCCCTGTTCGAAGGACGAGTCGAACTCGTCGCCAACCAGCGCGCGCCCCTGCTGCTGCCGGTCGCGCGGCAGTTGAGTTTCACTGCCAGCTCCGTCAGCGCGGCCAAACCACTGGACGCCAACAGCGGTGCGTGGACTGACGGCATGCTGGTCGCCGCTCATATGCGCCTCGGTGATTTCCTCGAAGAGCTTGGCCGCTACCGGCGCGGGCAGCTGCGGTGCGACAGCCAGGTTGCCGATCTGCTGATTTCCGGGACGTATCCACTGGATGACAGCGAGCGGATTCTCGACCTGCTGCAGATCAGTCTGCCGGTCAGAGTGAAGCGCTTTACCCGTTATTGGGTGAGCGTCGAAGCGCGGGTGTAAAAAAACGCCAAAACAATGAGCCGTTTTTCAGATCTGGCGTGACAGAGAAGGAAAGCCCCCTTGATTCCACCTTCTCAGGATCATCCACATGCAGCCCACCCGCCTTACCCCACTGGCCCGCAGCCTGCGCAATCTTCTGCTCGGCGCCAGCCTGAGTTTCACCGCCCTGCCCGCTGCGCTGGGCGCCGAGACCAAGGTTTATCACATCGCCCCGGCGTCGCTGGAAACCGCGCTGAACCAGTTTGGCCGTGAAGCCGGCGTGCTGATTTCCTTTGGCTCGCAAGTCACCAGCGGTGTGCAGAGCCGGGGTCTGGAGGGCAATTACACGACGCAACAAGGCCTCGATGCCCTGCTCGAAGGCACCGGCCTGCAAGCCCGCGCCGAAGGCCACAATGCCTTCAGCCTGCAACCGCTGGCTGACGCGGCGCTGGAGCTGGGCACCTCGACCGTAGTCGGCGACTGGCTCGGCGATGCGGCGCAGATCAATGTCTTCGAACACCCCGGGGCGCGTGATGTGATCCGCCGCGAAGAATTCGAACGCCAGGGCGCGACCCAGGCCCGCGATGTGCTCAACCGCATCCCCGGTGTGAATGCGCCGGAGAACAACGGCACGGGCAGCCACGACATGGCACTGAACTTCGGTATTCGTGGTCTGAATCCGCGCCTGGCCGCACGCTCGACAGTATTGATGGACGGCATCCCGGTACCGTTCGCGCCGTATGGTCAGCCGCAGTTGTCGTTCGCGCCGATCAGCATGGGCAACATGGATGCGGTGGACGTGGTGCGCGGCGGCGGCGCGGTGCGTTATGGCCCGCAGAACGTCGGCGGCGTGGTCAACTTCGTGACCCGGGCGATTCCTGACGAGCCAACGGTCAAGGGTGGTTTCCAGACTGAAACCAGCCCATCGTCGAGCCACGACGGTTTCAAGACCAGCGCCAATCTGCTGGCCGGCGGCACCAACGCCAACGGCCTCGGTGGTGCGCTGTTGTACTCCGGCACCCGTGGCGGTGACTGGCGCGAACACAGCGATACCGAGATCGACGACCTGATCCTCAAGGGCAAGTACCAGCTCGACGAGGCCAACAGCTTCAACGCCATGGCCCAGTATTACGAAGGCAAGGCCGACATGCCCGGCGGTCTCAACGTCGCCGATTACGATGCCGATCCGTATCAATCGACGCGGCCGAAAGACCAGTTCTGGGGGCGCCGCACGATGTTCAACTTCGGCTACCGCTACCAGGAAGATCGCCGCGAATTCACCGCCAACACCTTCTTCACCAAAACCCTGCGCAGCGGTTATCTGGATCAGGGCACATTCCTTTCGCTGTCGCCCCGCGAGTATTGGGTACGTGGCCTGGAAACCCGTTTCGCCCAAGGCTTCGACCTGGGTCCGAGCAGCCATGAAGTCGGCGTCGGCTACCGCTACATCAACGAGGCCGGCCACGAACTGCGTTATCGCACGCCGATCAGCGCCAACGAATACCCGACCACCAGCAGCCGCAACGACCGCGACACTCGCGGTGGTACCGAGGCCAACGCGTTCTTCGTCGATGACCGCATCGACATCGGCAAATGGACCATCACTCCGGGCGTGCGCTACGAGATGATCGAGTCGCAACAGACCAACAACCTGACCAACGTCAAATACAAGGGCGACTACAACACCGCGCTGCCGGCGCTGAACGTGCTTTATCACCTCACCGACAGCTGGAACCTGTATGCCAACACCGAAGGCTCGTTCGGCAGCGTGCAATACAGCCAGATGCCCAACCGCGTGAGCAGCGGCGAAGTGAAACCGGAAAAGGCGCGCACCTGGGAACTCGGCACGCGCTACGACAACGGTGCCCTGCGCGCGGAGATCGGCGCATTCCTGATCAACTTCGACAACCAGTACGAAAGCAACCAGACCAACGACTCGGTGATCGCTCGCGGCGAAACCCGCCATCAGGGCATCGAGACCAGCGTCAATTACGCGCTGGATGACTTGAGCCCGGCGCTGGCCGGTTTCGATGTCTACGCCAGTTATGCCTATGTCGACGCCACCATCCGCGAGGACGGGCCGAACAAAGGCAACCGCGTGCCGTTTTCCTCCAAGCACAAAGGCACGATTGGCGTCGGTTATACCGAAGGGCCATGGAAGCTGAATCTGGACAGCAGCTTCCAGAGCGACCAGTTCGCCGACAATGCCAACACTTCGAAGGAAAGCGCCGATGGCAGCACCGGCAAGATCCCCGGCTACATGCTGTTCAGCAGCCGCGCCGGGTATGACTTCGGACCGCAACTGTCGGATTTGAATGTGGCGGTGGGCGTGAAGAACATCTTCAACACGCAGTACTTCACACGCTCGTTCGATGACAACAACAAGGGCAAGTACGTGGGAGAGCCGCGGACGGTTTATGTGCAGACGTCGGTGGCGTTCTGACCGCAGCCCATTGAAGATCAAAAGCCCCTCACCCTAACCCTCTCCCAGAGGGAGAGGGGACTGACCGAGGTATATTTACGATTTACGCTCGCCTGCAATATCGAGCCGAACGCTGGACCTGAAAACAACCGGAATTGGCTCCCTCTCCCTCGGGAGAGGGCTGGGGTGAGGGGCTACGGTCTTAAACCCTGCGAGCAATCACCTACACCACAAACAAAAAAAACGGGCCTGCATCAGCAGGCCCGTTCTCCTTTGGTTACTTGTGAAATCAGCGCATCAACTGTTGATCGCTGCCTGTTCGTTCTCGTCAAATTCCTCCGCCAACAGCTTGTCGTTGGCCTTGCCGGTAAATGGCACTACAGCGGCGCGTGGTTTACCTCGCAGTTTGCCGAACAGATGATCCAGTTTGTGCTCGAGTTTCTCGGCAGCACCGTCGATCGCCTGTTCCAGCGAATCGGCTTTGTGGGTCACGGAAATCGGTTGGTGGCCTTTTGGCCGCGCTTCCAGTTGGCAGCGCAAGTCATGGGGACCTGGTTTCTCGCCGTTCTCGTCGCTCAGGTGGACTTCGACACGGGTCAGGTCTTCTTCATAACGGTCGAGCGTGCTCTCAATAGTTGTACGTACCCACTCCTCCAGTCGCTTACTGCTTTGAATATGGTTATCGCTGTTGACTTGGATTTGCATAGTTCATCCCTTATTTCAGCTAGCTCGCTGGAGGCCTTGAAGTGAATTTCCTGACCTCCTGGTTACAACAATCGGCCCGAGCGGCGAACATTTCAACCCCTGAAAAAAGAAAAATATTCATTCGCAAAAAAAGCCGGACAACCGAGCGAGGCGCTGTTAATGTCGGGAGTTGGGTCGACCCGCTCCGCAGAAAAATCTGCTCACATCTGCTGCTCGTTCAGCGGGTGCAGACTGCGGAAAATTCCCGCCTCCTCCACCAGCCAATCATGCACAGCGCGCACGCCCGGATGGCTCAACGCCCCCGGTGCATACAGCAGCACATAGCGTTTATGGTTGGGCACCGACAAGCCGAACGGCACGATCAACGTGCCGCGCTCCAGCTCATCGTTGAGCAACGTGCGCCGGGCAATCGCCACGCCCATGCCGGCAATCGCCGCTTCGATGGTCAGGTGATTGCGATTGAAGGTGTGGCCGCGTCGCACATCGGCGCCTTCGAAGCCGATCGCGTTCAGGTAGAACTCCCATTCCGCGTATTCGTAACTGCCACGCCAGGCGGTGATGTCGTGCAGCAACGGGAAATGCACCAGATCGGCCGGCCCGTGCAACGGCGGGCGCCCACGCAACAGGCTCGGCGCGCACACCGGAAATATCTGCTCGTCGAGCAAGGCTGTGGATAACAATCCGGGATAACTGCCATCGTTGAGGTCGATGGCCAGATCGAAATCGCCCTCATGCAAGGGCACGCTGCTGTCCTCGGCCACCAGGCGCAACTGGATATCCGGAAAGCGTTGCTGCAAGCGCGGCAGGCGCGGAGTCAGCCACTTGCCGAGAAACGACGGGATCGAGCGCAACCGCAGAGTTCCGCTGATCATCCCCGCGTCCAGTCGGCGCAATTCCGCATCGATGCTGCCATAGGCTTCGTTGACGGTAATCGCCAGCCGCTGCCCCTGTGCACTCAACTCAACGCCACGCGCGCGCCGATGAAACAGGCGAAAGCCCAAGCGCTCTTCCAATTGGCGAATCTGCTGGCTGACCGCGCCCGGGGTGATGTGCAGCTCTTCGGCACAACGGGTGAACGACAGGTGCCGCGCGGCACAGGCAAATACCTGCAGCCAGACGTAGGTCTGGGCATGCAATTGACGACTCATTGTTTAGTCCTGCTAAAGGCTGTCTTAGGAGGTTTCGTTGGTCACCTCGAAGCGAGGCAGGCAGTATCGCCGACATTGCGCTTGTCCGACAAAAAATGGCAGCGATTCCTACTCCATTGCTTGTAAGGGTTTAGCATGGCTATCAGTGTTTTCGATCTATTCAAGGTGGGCATCGGCCCGTCCAGTTCCCATACCGTCGGTCCGATGCGTGCAGCGGCGACCTTTGCCCAGGCTCTGATCGATCAGCATCTGCTCAATGATGTGCGACGTGTGCAGATCCGCCTTTACGGTTCGCTCTCTGCCACCGGCGTCGGCCACGCCACTGACCGCGCAACGGTCATGGGCCTGATGGGCGAATGGCCGGACAGCATCGATCCTTCGACCATCGAGCCACGCATCCAGCAACTGCGCGAAACCGGGCAACTGTCCCTCGCCGGTCAACGTTCAATTGCTTTTGACTGGCAGAGCGATCTGCTGCTGCTCGACGAGAGCCTGCCCTACCACCCCAACGCCATGTCGCTGAGCGCCTTTGGCGAAAGCGCCGAGCTGTTCGCGCAAACCTATTACTCGGTGGGCGGCGGTTTCATCGTCGAAGCGGCTGAAGCCGAGTCTGGTGTGGCGCCAATCAGCGACGTGGTGTTGCCCTACGATTTTTCCAGCGCCGCCGAACTGCTCGCCCTCTGCAAACAACATAATCTGCGTGTGTCCGAACTGATGATGGCCAACGAGCGCGCCTGGCGCAGCGACGCCGAAATCCGTCAGGGCCTGTTGCACATCTGGTCAGTGATGCGCGAGTGCGTCGAACAAGGTTTGCACCACGAAGGCATCCTGCCCGGCGGTCTGAAAGTACCGCGTCGCGCGGCGAAACTGCATCGCAGCCTGTTGGAAATCGGCAAACCGAATGTGATCAGCTCGACCCTGTCGGCGATGGAATGGGTCAACCTGTTCGCCCTCGCCGTCAACGAAGAAAACGCGGCCGGTGGGCGCATGGTCACCGCGCCGACCAATGGTGCCGCCGGGATCATTCCGGCGGTTCTGCACTACTACATGAAATTCAATCCGGATGCGTCTGACGATGATGTCGTCGCGTTCTTTCTCGGCGCAGCCGCTGTCGGCATTTTGTGCAAGAAAAACGCCTCCATCTCCGGCGCCGAAGTTGGCTGTCAGGGCGAAGTCGGTTCGGCTTGCGCAATGGCCGCCGCCGGCCTGGCCGACGTCCTCGGCGCGTCACCGGAGCAACTGGAGAACGCTGCCGAAATCGGCCTGGAACACAACCTTGGTCTGACCTGCGATCCGGTCGGTGGCCTGGTGCAAGTGCCGTGCATCGAGCGCAATGCCATCGCGGCGGTGAAGGCGATCAACGCCACGCAAATGGCCCTGCGCGGCGACGGCAATCACTTCATTTCCCTCGACCGGGTGATCCGCACCATGCGCGACACCGGCGCCGACATGCACGACAAATACAAGGAAACCTCGCGGGGCGGGCTGGCGGTGAACTGGGTGGAGTGCTGATCGGCCTGACTGCACTGTCAGCGATCATCAGCTCATTCCTGCCCTGAAAACGCGCCACAAAAAACGGCGAGCCCCGAGGCTCGCCGTTTTTTTCGCCGTGTTTATTGTTCGACAATTTTTCCGGCATGCCCCTTGCTATATCACCCTTGAGGCAAACGGACATTGCAAACCTCAGCGAACGAGATGCCAGTGGTCTGGTGTTGCGAACCAAATCAGATCATGGCCGGTCAACAACTGCACGTTCAATCAGGCGGTGACGCATCATGGACAACCCATTTCAAATCATTACCGATGCTTTCGCGCCGGACTATCAGATCAATCTGAGCATTCAGGGCCTGGACGGCAGCATCATGCTGACCCTGTCCAACGCCGGCCGCATCGTGGCCAAGCGCATGATCAGTGCCGAACAGCGCAACGATCCCGAGCGTTTGAAGAGGCTGGTGCAAAGCATCCAGTTCGGCATCGCCATCGAACAGGGTCACAGCGCCATGTCGATTCTCGAAGCCATGACCAGCGGCGCCGGGCTGACCCCGCCACCGCCACGGGTCAAAGGCCAGCCCGGCCAGGCGGCGGGCCTTTAAAGCTCGCCCTTCTCCACTTCAGGATGTTCGCTGGAGCCCGTGCCGAGCTTGCGCTGCGGGTTCTCGATCTTCACCGAAGGAAATTGCGACGAAGCGTAACGCACCACCAGGATCGCAAACGCCAGCAGCAGAATGCCGCCGCACAGGTAGATGATGCCCATGTCCGGCGGGTTGTGGTGCGAGACGTTGGAGATCAGCAGGCGCGTCAGTGCAGTGATCGCCACGTAGATCAGGAAGCGCACCGGCATGTGGTTGGTCTTGAAATAAATCCCGACCATCGCGCCCAGTTCCAGATAGATGAACAGCAACAGAATGTCATCGATCTTGATGTGCCCGACTTCGAGCATCCCGAGAAACTCCATCACCGCCGCCCACGCCGTCACCGCACCGATAGCGAATAGCGCCAGGTAGTGAAAGGTTTCAACGAACAGGTTGCCCAGGGACTCGGCCAGTTGATGCACATTACGCCGCAGTTTCTCGGCCCAGTTTATTTTCACGATGAGTTTCCTTAGCCCGTTTCGGGCGGATGATGCGTATCGCACGTGACGGTTTTGCGCGCGCGCCTTGTTGCAACGGTTTTCATGCAGGTTCAGGGCCACGCATCATGGCGATCCGCCGCAAATCCCGCGCCGTGGCGTTTGGTCGCACCGCTGGAGTTTGTGTGGGAGCGAGCCTGCTCGCGAATAGCAGCCACCCCGTCCCCTGACAAACGCCAAATCCGGTCTACATTGAAAAGCCACTACCCATGGCGCAGGGATTCGCTTATCCTTTTCGCTGTATATGGATACAGTAGTCGTCAAGACAACTTAACGTGAAGGCATGTGAGGTGGTGAATGGCCGTCGAAGTGGTATACCGCAGCAGCCGAGATCTGGAGCGCTTGTTCATGGATAAAGCCGAAGCTGATCGTCATGACAAAATGCTCGAATTGGCCGAATATCTGGCCGATGTGCTGCAAAAAGCCGTTCCGTCCCTGACCGAACAGCAAGTGGAAGAAGCCGGGATCTACATGGCGAAGAATCGTGATGTGTTCGCCCGGGCATTCAAGAGCCAGCCCGATGCGCTGTCGGAGCTGATCAATGCGCCGGCCGAGCCTGTCGAAAAAGCTGAAGCGGCAGAACCTGACGAGGCGCCGGCGAAGCCCGCCAAAGCAGCGAAAGCGCCGAAGTAATCAGAAAGATCGTCCGATCGCGGCCCGAGCCTTCGGCAGCTCCTGCATTCCGAGTGCAGGAGCTGCCGAAGGCTGCGATCTTTTGCTTTCAGCGATACAAAACCTTTTCCGCCAACTCATCCGCCACCCGCGCCGGCGAACGTTTTTCCGCCTGAGCATGGGCAAAGACTTCGGTCAGCCGCGAACTGATCTTCGACAGATGCGCCGTAATCGTCGGCAACTCCTCGCCACGATGTTTAAGCGAAACGTAAATAAGCCCGCCGGCATTGATCACATAATCCGGCGCATAAAGAATTCCGCGCCGTTCCAGTTGATCCGCCACATCCAGATGGGAAAGTTGATTGTTCGCCGAACCGGCGACAGCGGAACAGCGCAGTTGCGACACCGAGTGACTGTTGAGCACACCGCCCAACCCACAAGGCGCGAGAATGTCGCACGGCGTGCTGAGCAATGCGTCGTTGGCGATCGGGTGAGCATTGAGCTGCTCCATCGCCAGTTGCACCTTGCCGTGGTCGATGTCACTGACCAGCAACTCGGCGCCGGCCGCGTGCAGTTGCTCGGCCAGTGCATAACCGACGTTGCCAAGCCCCTGAATCGCGATGCGCAAACCTTCGAGGTTGTCGCTGCCCAGACGCGCCATCGCCGTGGCGCGAATGCCGGTGAACACGCCCATGGCCGCGTGCGGTGCCGGATCGCCTGCCGAGGTGGTGCTGGTGACATGCCGGGTCTGCTGGGCAATGCAGTCCATGTCCGCCACTGAAGTGCCGCTGTCGATGGCGGTGATGTAGCGACCGTCGAGCTGCTCGATGCAACGGCCGAAAGCCTCGAACAACGCGGCGCGATTCTCGACATGGGCCGGGCGCACGATCACCGCCACCCCGCCGCCCTGCGCAAGGCCGGCGAGCGCCGCTTTGTAGCTCATGTTTTGCGCCAGGCGAATGGCGTCCTCGACCGCAGATTCGTCGTTGGGATAGGCAAGGTAACGGCAGCCGCCCAGGGCTGGCCCCAGGCGACTGTCATGAATGGCAATGACCGCCTTCAACCCGGTGACCGGGTCCACGCTCAGGTGCAGCGATTCCAGGCGAGTGCTTTGCATGAGAGCGAACATCGACAGGCTCCCGAATCACTTCTTGTAGAACGCCAGTATAGGCTTGCCCCTGAAAATTGCTGGCGCGCACCGGCATGAGCCGCCGAGCGGACAATGTTGCGCCGCTATAACTCGCGCTCAACGCGCCCGGCACTGGACGAACAACCCGGACGGGGCTAAAACGAGGCATTGGAGGGAGATTCAGATGAGTGCGCGCCAACGCTTTTTCGAATGCCTGCATCGTTCACCGCCAGCCCTGCTGGAAGCTGCGCTGTGGATAAGTGCCGAGCACGACAAAACCCTCGAGCCCGAGGCATGGTTGCGCACCTTCAAGGATCTGCAACTACGCGTCAGCTATGGCTTGCCGATGCTGCCGGTCAGCGAACTGGCGCAACCGCTGTTGCGGCGCATGGTCGATCTCGGTTTCGCCCAGGATGATTTCCTGCCGCTGCGCCCGCAGGCGGCGCTGCTGCACCGCGTGTTGCACACCCAGCGCGGTCAGCCGTTGGCATTGGCGTTGATCGCACTGGAACTGGCGCATGGCCTCGAGATTCCGTTGGTCGGGGTCAACTTTCCCGGGCATTTCCTGTTGCGGGTACCCGGCGCCGACCACTTGCTCGACCCTTGCGGCGGGCGACGCTTGTATCCCAACGACTGTCGCGAACTGTTGCAACGCCAATACGGGCCGAACATGCAGCTCAGCGCCGAGCATCTGCTGACGGCCACGCCAGTGCAGATGCTGCAGCGTCTGTCACGCAATCTGCGCCAATTGCATCTGACCCACGACGATCACATCGCCGCGCTGATCGACGCAGAACGAGTGCTCGAACTGGGTGATGCGAAGGCCTCCGATTACATGGCCCGGGCCAGTCTGTATCAACGGCTGGATTGCCCGAACGCTGAACGCTTCGACCTTGAGCACGCGCTGATGCTCAGTGAAGACCCGATCCAGCGCCTGCGCCTGACCGAACGCCTCGGCCATCTGCCGCCCAACTCCGTCGTGCATTAACTACCTTCCGCGGGCTGCCCCCATCCTCGAGGCCCACACAAACCTGTGTTGATCGTTCCCACGCTCCGCGTGGGAATGCCGCCCCGGACGCTCTGCGTCCAATGTGACGCAGAGCGTCACAAGATGCATTCCCACGCAGAGCGTGGGAACGATCATTTAGGGGTATCTGGTTGGTTGGCGGGATGGGCCTTGATGAACGCTGGATGTTCCAAAGCGAGCGCAGCAACGCGGCGGATTTTCGGGTAAGTCTCCAGCGAAACATTGAACCGTTCTGCGGCATACAACTGCGGAATCAGATACACATCCGCCACACACGGCCATTCGCCAAAACAGAAACCGCTGTCGCCGATCAACTGCTCCACTGTCGCCAGCCCTTGGCTGATCCAATGGCTGATCCACTCCACCACTTGCGCCTCATTCTGCCCCGCCTGGCGCAGGCGATTGAGCACGCTGACGTTGTGCAGCGGGTGCACGTCGCAGCCGATTACCGCCGCAACGCCGCGCACCTGCGCGCGCGCCAGCAGATCATCCGGCAGCAACGGTACCTGTGGATAACGCTCTTCCAGATACTCGATGATCGCCGGCGATTGAATCAGCAGCGCACCGTCATCGGTGCGCAAGGTTGGCACCCGGCCCTGGGGATTGAGCGACAGATACGCCGGTTGCCGATGTTCACCGCCCGACGGCGCAATCAGGTTGACCGGCAGCGCCTGGTAATCGAGGCCCTTCAACGCCAGCGCAATCCGCACCCGGTACGATGAAGTGGAACGGTAATAGCCAAAGAGATCCATAAGCCGCTCCTGTCAGCGTGCCGCGATCACGGTGCCGCGACATTCGCCGAAGCCGATCGAGGCAAAACCTTCGCGGGCACAGCGGGCGCGCAGGATGATTTCGTCACCGTCCTCAAGGAACTTGCGCACTTCGCCGGAAGCCAGTTCGATCGGTTTCTTACCGCCCTCGGTAATCTCCAGCAGGCTGCCAAACTGGCCGTTTTCCGGGCCGGACAAAGTGCCCGAACCAAACAGGTCACCGGCCTGCAACTGGCAGCCGTTGACGCTGTGGTGCGCGACCATTTGCGCCACGGTCCAGTACATGTAGCGGGTGTTGCTCAGGGTCAGGCGATGGGCGGGCAGCTTCTGCTCGCGCATGGCTTCGGTGCGCAGCAGCACTTCCAGTTCGATGTCGAAGGCGCCGCCGTCCTGATCACGCTTGTCGAGCAGATACGGCAGCGGCTGCGGATCACCTTCAGGGCGCGCCGGTTGCGCCGTGCGGAATGGTTCGAGTGCTTCAGCCATCACCACCCAGGGCGAGACGCTGGTGATGAAACTTTTCGACAGAAATGGCCCGAGCGGCTGGTATTCCCAAGCCTGGATATCCCGCGCCGACCAGTCGTTGAGCAGGCAGAAACCGGCGATGTGCTCGGCAGCGTCACCGATGGCAATCGGCTCGCCCATTTCATTGCCCTGGCCGATCCAGATGCCCAGCTCCAGTTCGTAATCCAGACGTGCGCATGGGCCGAATACCGGTTCGGTCTGCCCCGCCGGCAGCGTCTGGCCTTTCGGCCGGCGCACGTCGGTGCCGGACGCTCGCACTGTGGAAGCGCGACCGTGGTAACCGATCGGCACATGCTTGTAGTTCGGCAACAGCGGGTTATCCGGACGGAACAGTTTGCCGACGTTCTGCGCATGCTCTATGCCGACGTAGAAGTCGGTGTAATCGCTGATTCGCGCCGGCAGGTGCATCTGGCAATCGGCAGCCAACGGCAAGACTTTCGCGCCTTGGGCTTCGATGCTGCCGCGCAGGGTGCTGCCTTCACTGAACAGTTCGATCAGGCGTTCGCGCAGGGCAACCCGCGCCTCACGGCCAAGTTCAAAGAACGCGTTCAACTGCCCGCCGTGCATGGCTTCCACCGCACTGCGTGCGACGCCGTCGAACAGCCCGGCCTCAAGCGCCACCTGCAAATCGAAAATGTGCTCGCCGATCGCCACGCCTGCGCGCGGCGCAGAACCCTTGAGGCTGAACACGCCCAGCGGCAAATTCTGCAAGGGGAAATCGCTGTGACCGTTGGCCGAAGCGACCCAGCTGCGGGTGATGGAATTCTGTGTCATGGGTTATCTCCGGGTCGGGTCGAACGTGGCAGGCAGCGAGGCCCAGCAAGCGTCATAACTGGATTGCAATTGAGGGCAGTCGAGGGCGAAACGGCTTGGGCGCAGCACCTGGCTGGTCTCGAACATGAAGGCCATGGTGTTATCGATTTTCGCAGGTGCAAGCTCGGCGTTGATCGCCCTGGTGCAGGTTTCGCCGTCCGGGCCGTGGGCGCTCATGCAGCTGTGCAGCGAAGCGCCACCGGGCACGAAGCCTTCGGCCTTGGCGTCGTATTCGCCCTGGATCAGGCCCATGAATTCATTCATCAGGTTGCGATGGAACCACGGTGGCCGGAAGGTGTTTTCGGCGACCATCCAGCGCGGCGGGAAGATCACGAAATCGAGGTTGGCCAGACCGTGCACGCTGGTGGGCGAGGTCAATACGGTGAAGATCGAAGGATCGGGATGATCGAAACTCACCGTGCCGATGGTGTTGAAACGGCGCAGGTCGTATTTGTACGGCACGTTGTTGCCATGCCAGGCGACCACATTGAGCGGTGAGTGATTGAGTTCAGTGGCCCACAACTGGCCAAGAAATTTCTGCACCAAAGTAGTCGGGTGCTGCAGGTTTTCGTAGGCAGCGACCGGGGTGAGGAAATCCCGGGGATTGGCCAGACCGTTGCTGCCGATCGGCCCCAGATCTGGCAGGCGCAGCGGCGCGCCATGGTTCTCGGCGAGGTAGCCGCGTGCCTGTGGATCGAGCAGTTCGACGCGAAATTTCAGGCCACGCGGCAGCACGACGATTTCCAGCGGCGCCACTTCGAGTACGCCCAGTTCGGTGGCGATACGCAGGCGACCGAGTTGCGGCACCAGCAGCATTTCACCGTCAGCGTTGAAGAACACCCGCTCCATCGAACGGTTGGCGGTGTAGTTATAAATGCTGATGCCGGACGGTTTCTCGGCGCCGGCGTTGGCGGCCATGCTGACCAGGCCATCGATGAAATCCGTCGGTTCGGTCGGCAGCTCCAGTGGATTCCAGCGCAGGCGATTGGGCGTCACTTCACCCAACGGTCCGCCGGCCAGTTGCCGTTCCAGTTTGACGAACGCCGGGTGGTTGGCCGATGGCTGAATCCGGTACATCCAGGTGCGGCGCGCTTCACTGCGCGGCATGGTGAACGCGGTGCCGGAGAACAATTCGGTATACAGGCCGTACGGGGCTTTTTGCGGGGAATTCTGGCCAACGGGCAGCGCGCCGGGCAACGCTTCAGTGCTGAATTCGTTGCCGAAGCCGGACTGGTAAACCAGGTCCTGCGCGGTTGAATCGAGGTTCATGGAGCCTCCTGAACAGGGAGTCGGCAATGGCCCATCGCTCTGGCTCAGAGGTCTCGGCACGCCGGGGTTGTTATTATCGTAATCTGATTACGCATAACGTAATTTGCTCGCTATCCAGCGTCAAGCTATAAAGACGCCCATTCGAACCGGAACCGCCAGCCCCATGGAAAAAACCAGCGACAGCAACGGCAAACAGAAAGTCCGCTCCGCCGAGGTCGGCACCGACATCCTCAAGGCTTTGGCCGAGTTGTCACCGTCGACTTCGCTGTCGCGTCTGGCCGAACACGTGCAGATGCCGGCGAGCAAGGTGCATCGCTATCTGCAGGCGTTGATTGCTTCGGGATTTGCCGAACAGAACGCCGCCACCAACCATTACGGCCTCGGTCGCGAAGCGCTGCGGGTGGGCCTGGCCGCACTCAACAGCATGGACGTGCTGAAGGTCGCCGCCCTGCCGCTGTCCGAGTTGCGCGACGAACTCAACGAAACCTGCTTTCTCGCGGTGTGGGGCAATCAGGGCGCAACCGTGGTGCATATCGAACCGGCGGTGCGCGCGGTGACGGTGGTGACGCAATTGGGTTCGGTGCTGCCGCTGCTCAGCTCGTCCACCGGGCTGGTGTTCAGCGCTTACCTGCCGCACCGGGAAACCGATGAATTGCGCGAGCAGGAAATCGCTGTCGCGGAGCATCCGCTCAAGGATGAGACAGCCTATGCAGCGCTGTGTGAACAGATCCGCGAACGCGGTCTGCATCACGTGCATGGTTTATTGATGCCGGGTGTGGATGCGCTTTCTGCGCCAGTGTTCAACGCGGTCGGCCAGATCGCTGCGGTGCTGACCATCGTCGGCCCGACCTCGCTGTTCCACGCCGACGAAAACGGCCCGGCGGCGCAGCGGTTGTTGGCTGCGACGCGGGCCGTGAGTTGGCGCATGGGTTACGAAAGTTAAGTAATGCTTATGTGCGCTCGAAACGACTCAACGCACCGTGGTCTTGCTCAATGCGCTGTCACCCTCTTGCATCAGTGACTTGAAGAAACCGATCAGCTCATCGGCGGGGTCTTCATGGCCGGTGTAATACGTTACGAGTTCCGCAACCGTGCGGGCGTCTTCAAACAGACTTAGAAACGAGCGTTGCGCACGGGTAAGTTCTTTAACCGGCGCCCCCGCCGCTGCAGCCTGACCCAATGTCAGCAGTCCGCTCAATACATCCTGCACATGCCCCAGCGCGGCGGAATAATCACCCCGTCGGTGCGACTGCGACGCGTCGTAGATGCTTTTCATCACCTGCACAGCCACCACCACAGTGCCTACGGGTGGCACCACCAGGCTGACGATATTTGCGGCCTTCAACAGGTTTTCATAAACCAGGGCGGCAATTATTTCATTGAGACTGGTGGTCCGTTCGTCGATGTCACTCAATACACGGCGCACGCGCTCGTCGTGGAAAGTGAACAGATCGGGCAGTAACGAACGCTGCTGCGTGCGAATGACCGGTCGGGTATCAACCGTTGCGACCAGATTATCGAAGTAATCATTGATCACTTTCTGGTCAATCAGCAGTATCCGCTCGCTGTAGTAGGTCCTGAACGGGCCTTTCCGAAAACGAATCGAAGGAATGAACTCAGCGATCGGCCGGAAGCTGACTTGATCCGGCGCGTCAGGCGTATAGAGCAAGTCGAAGAAACCTGACGATAACTTCAGTCGAAAAATATAAACGCCACCCACTGTACGGTCCCCGGCAGCCGTCAGACCCAGCGTGCCGATGTTGAATTTATACAGCCCGATGTCGCCTTCGGAGACGCTATTGACGATTGATGGATAGCCGCCACCTTCTTTCAGATTGTCGATAACCCGTTGGACAGCAGAGAAAGATTCAGTGGTTAATCTGCCGTTGGTAAAGTCGGCAAACGCATTGCGGTACATCTCACAACGGATTTTCCGGGCGTGTACAGCGCGTTTGAATGAGTAATCAGGATGGGCCTTGTTCTGATATTGCTCTCTCAGCATGGCGGTATATCTGTCGCCGGGACGGAATGTTTTCGACAGCGAGGACAGGTCGCGGATATCCAGTTTTTCAACGATGGGATGGCCGTTGACCAAATAGTATTTCGGGCTGAATTTCGTTTCGTAGGACGGGTGCGCCGCTTCAAAAGCGAGTCCTTCAAGCAAAACGTCGGTAACGCTCTTACGAAAGTCTTCGGTTTGCACAATGATCTGGTCGGGATCGACCGAAACGTTACTGCCACGCGAACGCAAAATGTCTTCGATCTGAGCTTTCACCGAGTCATAAGTGAATTGCTCGAATGTCGGAAAACCATTGTCTCGCGCCTCAACCATGGACAGTGCCTTGAATTCGGTGCTCAGACGCGAATAGCGCTTGCGGCCCTCGAAGCCAAGCGCCCGATAACCGGCCGGTGCAATGGCCTTGTGCAGGGCAACTTCGGCGCGGTAGGCGACATTCGCGTAGTCCGCCAAGGGTGCTTTGGGATTCAGGCCGAGATCAACCGGTCGGCTATCGAGCGTATAGCGATAGCTCAGTTGTGTACGAGCGCTGCCGAGCAACTCACCCGCTTCGTGCAGATAGTCCGGATGGATCAGCAATGCAGCGTATTCACGATCAGCGGACAACGCCGACTCCAGCCAGCGGTTTGCCGCGTAGATATCGGCAAATTTATGCAGTTCGAATTCACCGGCAGGCGTTTTGATCAACATCAGCGACGGTACATACTCTCGGGCCGAAATGATCAGGACCTCTTTCAACGCCGGCACCTGGGATCGGATTCGCATTCCCTGAACCGTCACCGCAGGATCATTGGCCATGGCCCGCGCGATGATATTGGCATCAGTGGAATCCAGTTTCCCGGAGTGACGAGCAACAAAAGCCGCGAACTCCATCTGACTGCAGAGATAGTTGCGATAAGCCTCCTGGTAAGCCACCGAGGGCGAGTATGCAAGAGTGCCGGTAAATTCCAGCCGCAGGTTACGATTTTCCAGCCACTGTTCAAGCGCTACTGCCGTCAACCGACTTCCGGCGGGAGCGCCGATGATAGTCAGAGCCGCTCTATAACCATTGTCGTGCAGCCCGAAAACAATAAACTCCGTCAGCGTTCGGGTTTCTTCCTGTTCGATAGTACGCCCGGCAATTTGCAGACTGTACGAGCTATGGACACTTATCGATTCCGGTTCCAGTTGTTCACCAAGTACCCTGTCCGCCCATTCGGCGAATGTGCGAACTACATAATCCTTGAATGAAAAACAGGCATCGAAGGTGTTTGAGTAGACAGCCTGGTATTGATCCCGCGACTCTTCAAGCTCGCTATAGCGCTGTTGCATATCGCTACCAGCGGCATGCAGCCATAGCGGCCAATCGGTGCGTTTCAATGCAGCCCAAAGCAGATAGAAGCGGGTTTCGATGCCGTAACGCAGCACATGCAGGCCTTGATTGTCCTGTAGCATGGAAGTCAGCGGTTTTGCCAGTTGTTCCTGGCCACCGATCAAGAGTGAAACACTTTCAAGCTGACCCTTGAGGTGAGCCTCGGCACAAAATGCATGAGGACTTTGCGCAGCTTTCAGATACCTGATCTGGTCTCCACCCAGGGACAGTCGCTGCTGAAGTTTGCTATGCAGATCGATATTTTTTTCAAAAAATTCAAAGCCGTTTTCCGGCGTATGCAGCAGATAAGAGGTTGACTCATTCACCAGCGGCATTTCTGCATCCGCACGCTCGGCGTTGTCCAGAACGAAACAAGGCTGAAGCGACAGCAGGTAATCCTGTTCAGGTTGCAGCCTGACTTCAAACGCTGCGCGACCGCCATCTGCTTCAAGCAGATGAGCGAATCGCTCGCCCAACCAGGCGTCAAAATTGTTGGCCATGACCGACAGCGAAAGCTCTGCACTGGTGACCACGGCGCAGGCTTCGATGAAAGCCTGCTTATTGGTCAACGGTGCCGTGTCCGGTCGCATGGACCTGGCTGGCGCCGCCCAGAACTTTGCGATCTCGGTTTGCAACGTCTTTTGCAACCCGGTGATCACCGCAGCAATCAGATCCTCGACAATAAGGACATTGAGAGCACTGACTTTGAACTGCTCATTCCGGGTGTCCGGCAGAGAATAAACCCCATCACCGCCCATTATGTAAGCGGGGCTGACATTATTATCAAGACAATGAACAGTCACTTCCCAAAGAGTGCCAGAAGGGCGACTTCCATTATCAGGAAAAGCCGAGTCTGTATTGATATAAACCTTGTCAATATCGATTGTCTTGCCCAAACGCTTCAATTCACTGCCAAGCATGCTACGAAGAATATCCAGCACGCTCGGCATGGCGTCGACGATCTTGAAAAGATCTTCTTTTGCCTGGATTGCCTTTTCCCACTCTTCAGGCCAGGTAAGTTGCTCACCCAAAGAACCACGCATCAGACTTTTATATAACTTGACCACATCTTTTCCTTACTTGACTATCCAGAGCTGCGAACACAGCCACTGTAGATAGTTGCAAGGTAGTTTCTTTTCCAGGCAACTTGAAGGTCGAACAATTTACAAAACATGCCAACAAACTCATGCAATCCTTTGTACTGCAAAACCTCACAACCTAAATCAGTATCCCCATCAACTTTGCTTTTGCCACCGCTTGGGTTCTGCGCTCCACACCCAACTTTCCGTTAATACGTCGCGCATGGGTTTTTACTGTATGCAATGAAATAAACAGTTGTTCGGCAACTTGCTGATTCGAAGCACCTTGAGCAATCAATGTCAGCACTTCGCGCTCGCGTCGACTGAGGCCCGGGGCGTGATCAGCGTTATCGCTCAGCCAGACAGGAATCTGCTTGCCAGACGCCGTGCCGGTGCTGCCTCGGCGTAATTCCCACTCGCGCATGGCTTGCTGCAACCGGCAGCGCTCCGCCAGCATTGCGGCTCGCTGGAAAGCTTGCTGCGCCGCCACCGCATCACCGTTCGATTCGGCCAACTGGGCGAAGGCCAGCAGCAACTCTGTTTCTGCCGCCAACATGCCCTTGGCCTGAGCGCGCTTCAACAATCGCTCAATAGTGGGCAGAGCGGTTTCGTCCGGGTCCGATTGCGCATTCGCGCAGGCCAGCAGGTATTCGATGCGGATAATCAGCTCGAACGTCGCGGGTGGCGCCTGCAACGCAGAAGGTCCCCGGTAATGCCGTAACAGTCGGCTCAACGCTTCTTGGACAAGATGCGGTCGGCCCTGCTGCAACCAGAACTGGCTGCTGACCTGCAACACAACCCCGCGATAGACCGTATCGGGAATCTGCCGCTGCTGCATGACCCTTTCGGCCTCGCGCAGGCGCTCGAAAGCACAGGCATAATCACCGCGATTGCCGGCCAGTTGCGCCTGCCCCAGATAACCATACAAGACTCGTTTGTCTGCACTGCGCAGGCAATCTTCAAGGCCTTGGCTGAACAGCTGCGCAGCCTGCTCTTCAAGGCCCATGCACAGCGCCAGTCGTCCGCGTCGCAGGGCGATACGGCCGAGCAGCGGCGTGGGCACCATGCTGCGTTGACGCAGCAAGTGCTCGATCTCCACCAGCAGGCTTTCCGCACGCAAAGGCGCGCCTCGCTGCTCGAGCCATTGCGCATGGTCAAGCTCAAGCAAGCCTTCGAACAGCAACGAGCCGTGAGCCCGCGCCAGGCACAGCGCCTCGCGGTTGAGGGCATGGGCCTGATCGAGCTCACCGCACAGCAACGCCTGCTGGGTCAGTCCCGACAGGCACATCACACGGGCCTGCCAGGCCTCGTCAGCCAGCGCAGACAACGCCTCCTGAAACCAGGCGCGTGCCGGCTCCATTTGCCCTTGCAGGTGAAACAGCCATCCCTGTTGCGCCTGCCAGCGGGCCAGCAGCTGCTGCTCCAGTTGCGCTGTCGGTTGCGGCATGAAGCGGCCGAGATGAGCCAGGCATTGCCCGGCCTGTTCGAACCGGCCGGCAAACAATAAGGCGCCCGTGACCAGCACGATCAGCTGGGGTGTCATCAGGGTCAGCTGCTGGCTTTGCTGCTCGTGCAAACGCAACAGCAGGACGACCGTCTGGTCTTCGAACAAGTCTTCGAAGCTGAAATGCTGCAACAGGCTGACGGCAGTTTCGTATTCCTCGGCCAACAACGCTTGTTCGAACGCCGCTCGCCAATCCTGCGTTGCGCTGAACCACTGACAGGCGCGCCGGTGCCAGGAGCGCGCACACGGCCAATGCGACTCCTGGATGATTCGCGACAGCGGGCGAAATACCTGGAGCCAGTCAGCGGACGGTTGCCAAGGCTCGATGAAGCAGCCCAGCAATTGCAGATCACGCAGCAACTGAGCGCCTTCGCCAGGGCCGAACAAATGCTCGCATAACGGCGCGTTGAACCGTGGCAGGTGAGCCAGCACACGCCATGCCTCGTCCTGCTCCGGGGTCAGGTTGCTGAACAGTTCGTGCTGCAGATAATCGAGCAGAGTGTCGACACGCTGCTGCGGCTGCAGGTTTTGCGACCAGTCGCACTTTTGCAGGAGCGCCATGCGCGCCCCCGCGCACCAGCCGCCGGTACGCTGGATGATACGGGCAGCGACACGCTCGGCCTGGTCTGGCGGCAAATGGTGCAGCACCGATACCACTTCATCGTGAGTCAGCGCCAGGCTGGCGCTTTCGAATTCGTAGAGTTCGTCATCGAGCAACAGCCGCGGCCAGTTGCACTGCGGCCGGCGGCGAGTGCTGACCCACCAGGTGAGCGCCGGGCTGCTGACCGCCAGCAAGCGATCCAGCAGAGCATCCATTGCCGGATCCGGCAGACGACTGTAATCGTCGACAAAAAGCGAAGTCGGCCTCGACCAATGGGCCAGCTCTGCCATCAGTTGCGTATCGTCAAGGCCTTCGACCAGCCCGAGCGCCCGCGTCAGACGCAGGCAGAATTCTTCGGTGCCGAGCGCCGCTCCCGCCAGCGGCAGCCAGATGGCCTCGCACTCTGCACGCACCTGAAGAAGACATTCGGTGAGCAGTGCGGTTTTGCCACTGCCCGCGGGCGCGCACAACAGCTTCACCCGTGCGCTGGATGCCAGCAAAGGTGCGCTCAAACGGCTGCGAGGTTGATGATGCGAAGAAAGCCTGGGCAAAAATCCGGGTCGATCCAGGCACGGGGTCATGGCGGTCATCGGGTGAGCCTTCTTATCGTTGTGCGCTCACCCTAGCCCTCTCCCGCGCCCTTGTTGACGAGTATTCAGCACGCTGATTGATGGCCATAAAAAAGGCGACCGTGCGGTCGCCTTTTGCCCAGCGGTGCAGCAGACCCGTTACCGTACGCCCTCGGCGCGCAGAGCCGAAGGTGTGTAATCGGCAGCCTTGGCTTCAAAGCCGAATTCGAAGCTGTGCTTCTCTTCGTTCTTCATGCCCAACGCAATGTAGCGGCCGGCGATGATGTCGTAGAGCGCTTCCAGCGTGTAAGCCTGGGCCTGATGATCGTAGTAGTACTGGGCGTGACCTTCGGCGACGCGCCACAGTTGCCCGCGACCGTCGTAGTGATCGGCCAGTGCCACTTGCCAGCTGTCCTCGTCGATGTACATGTGGCGCTTGGCGTAGATGTGCCGCTCGTTCGGTTTCACCGTGCCGATCACTTCCCAGACGCGGTGCAGTTCGTAACGGGTCAGGTCCTGATTGATGTGCCCGGCCTTGACGATGTCGTCGTACTTGAGCTTCGGCGAGTCGAGTTTGTAGCTGTTGTAGGGAATGTACATTTCCTTCTTGCCAACCAGTTTCCAGTCATAGCGATCCGGTGCGCCGGAGAACATGTCGAAGTTGTCGGAAGTCCTAAGGCCATCGGCCGCTGTACCCGGACCGTCATAGGCCACTTGCGGTGCGCGCCGGACCCGGCGTTGACCGGCGTTATAGATCCACGCCAGACGCGGTTCCTTCACCTGATCGAGGGTTTCGTGCACCAGCAGCACGTTACCGGCCAGCCGCGCCGGGGCGGTCACCGATTGCTTGAAGAAGGTCAGCACGTTGGCGGCTTTATCCGGGTCGATGTCTTTCATCAATTGCGGCACGGCGATCTCTTCTTCGAAGCGGATCGGCGTGTAGCTGCCGTTGGTCTGCGGCGTGACCTGGGTAATGATCCGCCGCAGATTGCCACCGTGGTAGCGGGTGATGTGGTTCCACAGCATCTCGACGCCGTTCTTCGGAATCGGGAAGGCGTAGTAGCGATTGCCGGTGAAATTGGCCAGGCCGTTGCCGTCGTTGATCGCGTTGACGTTGAGCGCGCTGCGCTTGGCCGACTCATAGATTTCCGCTGGCGCCCCCACGGTGCGGTGGGTCGGGTAGACCGGGATCTTGTAGGTTTCCGGGTAACGTTTGAACATCGCCACCTGGCCATCGGAGAGCTTGCTTTTGTACTGCTCGACGTTCGCGGCGGTGATGGTGAACAGCGGTTTTTCGTTGGCAAACGGGTCGGCGAGGAAGCCCTTGCTGTCCACCGCGCCGGCGTTTTTCGGGATGCCGCCGGTCCAGGCCGGGATCGATCCGTCCGCATTGCCGGCCTTCTCGGCGCCGAGCGGGGTCAGGCTGGTGCCAAGTTTGTTCGCCTCATCCGGCGACACCGCCGCCATTACGTTGGCGGCCAGCAGACTCAAGGCCAGCACGCCACATTGCAGAATCGTTTTGCGCATTGCAGTCATCCTTCTCGGGCAGATCAGAAGTTCACGCCGAAGCTCAGGGCCACGAAGTCACGGTCTTCGAGGACGTTGTAGTCGCCACCGAAAAAGTCGGTGTAACTCAGGCTTGCGGTGTAGGTGTTGCGGTAGTCGGCATCGACGCCGAAGCTGATGGCTTTCGCACCTTCGTTGAACAGACCGTTGGGGCCGTAACCGGCGACGTCATGGGACCACGACAGGTTGGGCTTGAGGTTGATCCCGCCGATGACGTTGGCGTAATCGAGAATCGCCCGGGCGCGATAGCCCCACGAAGTCGAGGTGACGAAGCCGTCGGTATCGCCGCCGAATCCGTACTGACCGTAGACCGAATCACGGCCGTAACGCAGCTCACTGCGGGACTCCAGACCACCGACATGCACCACCGCCGCTTCGCCGACCACAGTCAAACGTTCGGCGCCGAGCACCTGATCGAAGAAGTGTGTGAGGGTGCTCTGGATCTGCGTGACTTCCTTGCGCCGGTAGCCTTTGTTGTCGGCACCCGGCGAAGTAGCGAGTGGCGATGCGGTGCCGCCGGCAATCGGGTTGACCAGCGCCAGGGTCAGGTCGTTGGTGTTGACCTGCACCGGCGCGTTCGGCCGGTAGCTGACCTCGCCGGTCCACGCGGTGCCGGTGGGCAGCGTGGTGGAAAAACTGGCGCCGTACAGGCGAATGTCTTCCGGGTATTCGAGGTAGTACTGACCGCGCCCGAGCATCACGCTTTGCGCCAGCCCCGCACCGCTGCCAGGCGCGAGGCCGTTGGCAATGCCGACCATGCCTGGCAACGCCGCCAGTGTCGACAGCCCCGCCGTGGTAGTGCCGACCGTCGGCGTACGGCTGTGGTAGTTCATGAAGTAGAGACCGTACTCGGTGTCTTCGCCGAGCCAGCGCAGCGCCGTGCCCCACTGCCCGGAATCGCGCGCATCGCGATCACCGCCACGGGGAATCACCACGCCCTCGCGGGTGACCTGAATGCCTTGGCCGAACGCGGTGGTCAGCGGCACCAGTGGCGCCACCGCCGGACTGCCGACGGTGTAGCCGTTGTTGCAACCGTCCGCCGCGACGTCGACGCCAAAGAAGGTGCCGCAGTTGTCGAGAACGGTCTGGTCCCACTCCAGTTGGTAGAAGCCTTCGACCGAAAGTTTGTCGGTCAGGCTCTGCGAACCAAACAGCATGTTCACCGGAATCAGGCCTTCCTTGATCTCGGCACCGGGACGGCGAAATGCTGAGACGTCAACCGGGTTGATGCTGTTGATCGAGTTGCCGATAAAGGTACTTTCGCCCCAGCTCACCACCTGCTTGCCGGCCCGCACAGTGCCGGGCAAATCAGCGATGGCGTAGTTGTGATAGACGAAAGCATCGAGGATCTGCGCGCCGGAAGACTTGGCGCCTTCCTTGCGGCCACTGTCGCTGATCTGTTTGAACTCGCGGTCTTCGTCCTTGAGTTCGAAGTCGTACCAGTATTTGCCCCGCACGAACACGCCGGTATCGCCGTACTTCAGTTCGAGGTCGTGGATACCCTTGAAGATTTTCGAGAAGGTTTCGCCCTTCTTGAAATTCAGCCGCCCGTCATCACCGGTGGACGATTGTCCGCTGCCGCCATTTACCGTGCCGACCAGCGAACTGTCGGCATCGCGCAGGCCCCAGCTCGCGCCGACCGAAAGTGACGAGTCGAAGGTGCCTTCGATTTCGCCGATGTTGAAGGCGACCGCGTGCGCCTGGGCGCCGCAACCCAGAGCCACCGCAGCGGCAAGCGCCTGCGGTGTGAAGATGGCGCGCATTGTTGTTTTTATCATGCGTCTTCCCCGGTGAGTGACAGAAGGCCCCACCCTACTGCCGGTCGCTGCGGTCGATAAGCGCACCAAGGAGGTATTTGCGTTGTCGCTCGAAAGGATGAATGGCCTCGCACGGCGGGGCCTTGAGCGGTTCATGGGCTGGCTGGATGGCGCATCATCAGCGCCATTCATGGGCACCTCACTGTTGCGCGCCCCGTAACAGTGCATGTCTGGAATCGGTATTTTTCCTACAGGCTTGAGACCTTATTCTGAGCGCGCTTTCCCGGCACACGCCGCAAAGCGCGAAGCCCGCTACGCTGAATCGCGAGCGACTGGCTACAGATTCTGGATAAATCGATGTTTTCGGTTTACCGCCCCGCTGTTCACTGACGTTGATTTGTAGCTCCTTGATCCAACGTCTTACCTTGGCCGCTGCGTTTGCAGCGGCCTTTTTTATGGGCGTTTAAAAAGGCTGGATAGCGGTTCGGCAAAGCTTGCGATCAGCGCGTCAGACATTTCTTCGAAGCTCGGATGAATACCCTCTGCATCGATAAAAACCCGCGAAAACCCTTTCGACATAACGCCCTGTTACTGACGGGCTTCTCGGATTTGATTACCGCCACTCTGAGGTAACTTGAAACACCTCAACCATTCGCTGGTGACACGGATGTCATCGCCACCCGTGCGCACTTTTCGAGAGAGTGAAAACGCACATTCAAAAGGACATGAATATGCCAAAGCCTCCACCGTTAGAACTGGATCTGCGCCAGCGTGACATTGCCGAAGCGGTGCGCCGGGAGCAGGAAGAAATTCGCGCACGCGAACAGGCGCGTCTGGCCGCGTTGGCGGAGCAACAGCGTCGGGATGCCGAACAGGCTCGATTGGCGGCTGAGACCGCGCGCCTTAATGCCGAGGCTGAAGCTCGGGAGAAGGAGCGGCTGGCTAAGTTGAAAATCGCCCAGGCCGAGGCACAAGCCAAAGCTGAAGCAACGGCGCTGGCCCATGCGGCAGAACAGCCTCGGTTACAGGAGGACAGGAAGCATGTCTTTCCGTCCTCTGGAGCAATGGCCAGCAACGGCCCGGCCGTTTCTTTCGCTTCGACAGCCGTCCCGCTCAGCCCGGCTACCTCGGCGGGAATACTCAATGCGCTACGTACCGCAAAAGCGACCCTGACAGCGACGGGCACGGCGCTGTTCGGCAGTCCAGTACTGATGGGGTTCGCAGCGCTATTGATGCCGTCATCTCTGGGCAACGGCGAACGCTTCGCCATGAGCGTTCCACTGGCCGAGTTGTCGTCCGAGCCGGCCGAGACGCTACATGAAATCGCGGACCGGCAGGGTAGTTTGGAGATGCAGATCGGGCTAGGCGTCAGGCGACTCGGGGCTGGCACGCAAGTGTTCGTCGCTACGAGTGATGACTTCCATATTCGCTCAAGTGTGCTGGTCCTCAATGCCGCATACGATTTGCTCAACGACGTATACGAGGTCGCACTATCGGACTCGCCTACCGACTTCCTGACCTGGACGCCGGCAATCTCGCCGGGCGACCAATCGACCGCGTTGCCAATAGTGGATACCGGTTCGCCCGCCTATTCCGGCGCTTCCGTTGTTGCGGTTGAAGGGCGGCTGGATCTGAACCCGATCCTGATTGAAGGCTGGGATCGATTCATCATCGTGTTTCCGGATGATTCGGGGATTGAGCCGCTTTATGTGGTGTTCAGTAGTCCTTATGAAGGGGCGACCGAAGAGGGGAAGCACAGCGGGCGTAGTTTCAACCCTGACGAGATTGGAGATGAAATATCAGATTTGCAGTGGGCAACAGCCGCTGTTTCATCGGAAGGAACGGACATCGTGAAGTTACACATTTCAAAGTTTCCGCAATCAGCTGCCAATGACGTAATGCTTGATCGCCTGGAGCGAATCGCTCGTGGAGAACTCGAAGCTTCCGACACTGACAAACGTTTCTACACTCACGAGATAAGGGAGTTCGAAAGATTCAGAGCTTTAGGCTTTGGTGATACCGAGATGCCAGAGATCGGGTCACCGATCTGGAATAACGTGCATACGGCAACGTTGGAAGATTTCCAGTTGAAAGACGATCCCGCACTTCTCTACACGCCCGAAGCACTGGCTGCAGCAATGGAGCAGGAAGAACGTGATTACCAGAAATTGCTGAAGGAGATGTGGTAATGAGCACCGTTGAGATGATTGTTAAAAATGAACCGCTGGATGACATAGTTACGGTGTTCGCGTTACTTCAGGCAACGCCACATCTGGACATGATGATCAGACGCCACAATCGAGACCTGATCGACGAGTATGGGACCCTGGAAGCATCGTATGCTCGGCTCTTCGCTGCCGGGATTTTGCTGGAGGGAGAAAGGGGCCTAGCTATCAAAGGACCTAACTGGAAGCCGCCCAAGTTCATGACAGAAAAAAGATACATTTGAAAACTGGAGCCACCCGCCGCGAGGGTTGGTGGCTCCGTTAATTTCAAATCGAATACTTCTGCAAATTCGCCATCATTTCCTTCAACGCTTCAATATTGTCCTTCGGGTACGCCGCCCCTTCGAAATCACAAATCTGCTGCCAGTGCGCCGCGACGTCTTCCGGCGAGAACCCCTCGCGCGGATCGAAGCCGGCACCGAGGCTGCGTTCCCAGCGCACCTTGCCCATCCAGCCGCCGCCGACTTCGAACAGGCCGGACGTTTCCTGGCATTGCTCGCTGGCCAGATACACCACCAGCGGGCTGACCAGTTCCGGCTTCAGTTGCTCGAATACTTGCGGCGGGATCAGGCCCTCGGTCATGCGCGTGCCGCCGGTCGGGGCGATGGCGTTGACCAGAATGTTGTTCTTGCGCCCTTCTATCGCCAGCGTTCGGGTCAACCCGTAAAGCCCGAGTTTGGCCATGCCGTAGTTGGACTGACCGAAATTGCCGTAAATGCCAGAAGTCGACGCAGTGAAAATCACGCGACCGTAGTTTTGCTCGCGCAAATGCGGCCAGGCAGCACGGGTAACTTTGTAGGCGCCTTCAACATGGACGCGATAGACCAGATCCCAGTCGGCGTCGTCCATCTTGTGAAATGACTTGTCGCGCAGGATCCCGGCATTGTTCACCACGACGTCGACGCGGCCGAAGGCATCCAGGGCGTTCTGTACCAGTTTGTCGCCGTCAGTCACCGAGTCGTGGTTGGCTTCGGCAATACCGCCGGCCTCGCGGATTTCCGCCACTACGCGGTCGGCAGCCGAAGCGTTGGCGCCCTCGCCCTGCGTCGAGCCACCGAGATCGTTGACCAGCACTTTGGCTCCCTGTCTGGCGAACAGCAGCGCATGCGCACGACCGAGGCCGCCACCGGCGCCGGTCACTATCACGACTTTATCTTCGAAACGCACAGGTTCATTCATCGCGGCAACTCCAGCAGGCCAAGAGGTAATGAACCCGAGTGTCAGGCACGACGCTTTGGGTCACAACGAACACGGCTGCGGCTGAATGGTGCGCGATAAGGCTGAGGGATGATCGAGTGTCCGGACGCCGGGAGCCCGTGCTCTCGGCGAGAATCAGGAGTAAGCCACTTTGCGCGGAGGCAATACCAGACGATCGCGGAACGCCAGATAGTGCTTGAGTACCAGCACCGGTGCCTCGGTTTGCGGATAGTGGCCGATGCCGGGTAAGAGCACGGTGTCTGCATCAGGGATCAGTTCGCGATATCGCTCGACCATGTGCACGCCGGAGATCGGGTCAAATGCGCCATCGATCACCCGCAAGGGAACGTCACCCTGCTGCATGGCCGTCACCCAGCGCTCACGTTGCACCCGGCGCTCGGGGATGTAAGTGATCAATTTATGCAGGATGCGCGGGCCATGGTTGCTTTCGACCAGACTCCAGTAATCATCCAGTTCGCTTTCAGATGGCTGGGTCTGCGCGCCGAAGATCTGCCGGAAACCTTTGACCAGCGCCTCACGGCTGAAGGCGCGGCCGAGCAGCCAGCCAATCGGGCTGAGCAGCAGTTTCTGCATCAGCAGCGGACGATGGGTTTCCGGAAACAGACCGCCATTAAGGAATACGCAACTGGCCACTTCAATGCGTTTTTCGTAGTGCCGAGCGAGCAGCTCCTGAGCAACGCTGTCGCCGTAGTCGTGGGCGAGGATGTGCACGGCTTGGTCAACCTGCAGATGGGCGAGCAGCGCCTGTTGCAGATCGGCCTGTTCCAGCAGGCTGTAGGTGTGATTGCGCGGTTTTGCCGAATCGCCGAAACCGAGCATGTCGCAAGCGATCACCTGATAACGCTGCGCCAGTGGCTGCCACAGGTAGTGCCAATCCCAACTGGCGGTGGGAAAACCATGAATCAACAGCAACGGTTCACCCTGCCCGACTGTCCAGTAGCGGATCGACTGGCCACGAAAGACAAAAGTCCGGCTGCGCTTGCGCCAGACACTCAGAGGAATCTCGGCGAGCGGCATTAGAATTTATACCCCGGGTCTTGAAGATCGAGTTTGCGCAACAGCGCCGGCCACGCCAGCGCGCCGCCCATGCCCTGCGCGCTCTTGGTGACGCCGGCAATCATTGCCTTGGCGCCGGCGAGAATCTGCGGTTCGATGGCGATCAGTTCGGCACCTCCCGTCTGCGCCATGACCTGAATGTCGCAGGCTCGCTGGAAGGTGAACATCATCAGAAACGTATCGGCAATGGTGCCACCACAGGTGAGCAGACCGTGGTTGTGCAGCATGAGGAAATTATTGTCGCCGAGGTCGGCTTGCAGGCGCGCCTTTTCTTCATGGTTCAGGGCCACGCCCTCGTAGGCGTGATAGGCCAGGCTCGACAACACAAACAGTGACTGTTGACTGATCGGCAGCACCCCCTGCCTTTGCGCCGACACCGCAACGCCTGACGCAGTGTGCGTATGCAGCACGCAAACCACATCGTGGCGCACTTCGTGGACGGCGCTGTGAATGGTGTAGCCGGCGGGGTTGATCTCGTAGGGACTGTCCATGAGTTTGTTGCCGGCCTGATCGACTTTCACCAGGCTCGAAGCGGTGATCTCGTGGAACATCAGGCCAAACGGATTGATCAGGAAATCTTCGGTGCCGGGCACCTTGGCCGAGATATGCGTGAAGATCAGATCGTCCCAGCCGTGCAGCGCGACCAAGCGATAACAGGCGGCAAGATCGACACGGGTCTGCCACTCGGCAGCGCTGACCTGATCTTTGACGTTCGGTGACGATTGGACGGGGGCTACGCTCACTGTATGCACCTCTGCGTTCTTCTTGTTCTGCTCGTGTCAGCAGTCTAGTCAGGCGCAGGGCATCGCGTAGTTGCATTGGCAGCCAGCTTGATGACTGAACGAGTCAGCCGGGCAAACAGCCTTGACCCGTTTCAACGCAACAACGCTTAGAAGGTGCAGCGATTACTGCCCGCACTCAGCCCTTGAGCGCTTCAATCAATTGCGCCAGCCACGGCTCGGCATCGGTTTCCGGCGTGACGCTTTCGCTGGCGTCGATGCGCAGCATTTCCTGAACCTCATTTACCCCTAGTTCGGCAAACAGTTCGCGCATCTGCTCGCCACCGCCGCAGAAGGTGTCGCCATAGCTGGCGTCACCGAGGGCGATCACCGCGCCGGGCAGGCCGCGCAACGAAGCAGGCAACTGATCGCGCAGGGTCGAATACAACGGTTGCAGGTTGTCCGGCAGCTCGCCCATGCCAGTGGTCGAAGTCACAGCGAGAAGGGCCTCGGGACCGAACGCCTGAATATCGGCCAACGCGGCGCGCGAGTTGTAGAAGGTTTCAAAGCCGGCGGCTTTCAGCAGGTTCTGGGCGTGGCGGGCGACTTCTTCGGCGGTGCCGTAGACCGAACCGGAGAGGATGGCGACTTTCATCAATCTGATCCTGGAACTGAAAAAAAGAGCCGCGATAGTAACAGCCCATGCTGCGAAGTTGCGATTGGCTCTCAATGCAAGCTGATGGCCTATAGACAGTCCGCAGCTTTCTTCTAGAATGCCTGCCACTGCCATAACGGAAGGGATTCTCGGATGATCAACGCCAGTCTGCTGCAAATGGTGATCAACGCGTCGAATGACGGAATCGTGGTTGCTGAAAAGGAAGGCGAGCAGGACAACATCCTTATTTACGTCAACCCTGCCTTCGAGCGCATGACCGGTTATAGCAGTGAGGAAATCCTCTACCAGGACTGTCGTTTTTTGCAGGCTGGAGACCGTGATCAACCAAGTCTGCAGCTGATTCGCGAGACATTACGTGAAGGCGGATCCTGCCGGGAAATCCTGCGCAATTATAGAAAGGATGGCACGCCGTTCTGGAACGAATTGTCATTGTCGACGATAAAAAATGCCGATGACGGGCAGACTTATTTCATCGGCGTGCAAAAAGATGTAACGCTTCAGGTCAAGGCGCAGCAGCGGGTTGCGCAGCTGGAAGCGCAAGTCGCGGCGCTGCAAAGCGAGCTTGCGGCGTTGAAAGCGACGAACGGCGCAAACAAAACCGCGAACTGATGGTCATTAACTACAATCACCAATGACTTTGTAACTATTCACTTCGAGTTAGCCATGCAGCGCGACGCCCTACTCACCCAGGACGAGCTGGATTTTATCCAGACCATGCAGCACAACCCGCAACTTAACGTGCGGGATGCAACGTCGAGTCTGCTGGTTAATGGTGGTTCGCAGATCCGTGACCTGCTGACACGTCTGGCTGCTCACGAGCAGGTGACGATCCAGGCCAACTTCGAAAATCAACAGATGACTTTTCCGCTGCATCTGGTGGAAGACGAGTTCCACGCGCTGCATCTGCGTCTCGGTGTGCCGAGCATCTACGAAGACGGCCCGATGGTGCGCCCATGGCGTCTGGTTCTTGAAGAGCCGGTGGCCTTGGAAAACGCAAAAGGCCAGCCCGGCACGCTGTGGGTACATGAGGTGTCGCACAAAGGTGTGTTGCTGGAAGTACGCAACAAGACCAAACCACCGAAACATTTCGCCCTGTGGTTCAGCCCTTCCGGTTATGAGCGCATCTCGTTGCGCGGCCATTTCGAGCGTGAAACCGAGCAAGGTTTCTTCGCCTACGAACTGAGCCAGACCGATGCCGACGAAACCGAGCGCTTGCGCCAGTTCATTCTGCAACAGCATCGGTTGACCCACCCCGCCCTGCACGCCTGAGTTTTCAGGTATCCAGTTTGCCCGCCATGAATTGCTTCATGCGTTGACGCATTGTCGCGCCCTCATTCCCCAGACATGCCACCGATGAACCGGCCAGACTGTCTTCGGCCAGTTCCGAGGCATCGCCAGCCAGCATCAATTGGCAATCCAGACTCAGTGCCAGACGATTCAGGCGCCGGGGCAGTTCTGGGCCGGGGGCATGATTGGAAAACAGCACAAGTGCGTCAGGCTTGACCTTTTCGCAGACCAGCGTCAATTCATCGAAAGGCTGGCCCGTGGTCAGCACCCGCACGCCAGAATCGTTGCCGCTGAGAAACAGCGCCGCGACCAGCAACTCAAGCTCTCTGCATTGCCCCGCGAGCGCGCTGACAATCACCCGACGCGGTTGCGCACTCCGCAACATGACAATGCGCTGCAACACACGCACCCTGAGAAATCCGTCGAGAAACAACCATTCGCTGGTTTGCCCGAAAGCGTCCTGGCGCTGCAGCAGTTGACGCCACAACGGCATCAGAATGGCTTCGAACACCACCGGCAGCGCGTACGACGAGAAAATCTGCCCGTAGACGCGATCCAGCTGCTGATCGTCGAACGCACTGACCGCCTGCTGAACCTGCTCCTGCCATTGCTTGTAATCGGCCTGCACATGGTCATCGGGGATAAAGTTTGCCAGCACCTTCAAAGGCTCTGTTTTCGCCAGGATCTTGCCGACTTTGCTCACGGCCACGCCGCGATCAATCCAGTCGACGATGCTGCGCACGCGCTCGATATCGTTCATGGAATACAAACGATGCCCGCTTTCGGTGCGCGTCGGCTGGATGAGTCCGTAACGGCGCTCCCAGGCACGCAGGGTCACCGGGTTGACGCCAGTCAGGCGCGCCACTTCGCGGATGGGAAACAGCTCTTCGCGCTCGAGCGTGCCGAGTGCTGTCGAAGCCGGGCGAGGGTCCGTGATTACAGGCATCTGGCGGTCAACTTCCATGTCGGTTCATTGGATCCCATTTTAAACATGATGGACTGGAAACCTTCAAGTAGTGATCTACGACGAATGTGGCTGGTTTAATCGACAAAATCAGGAATAATCCTTGCTTGCTGCAAAGCGCAAGCCTCTACCCCGGCCTGCGTCAGGCGAAGTTCTTACCCGGAACGACGCACTCGAAATACGGAGATACAAAATGTCTACTTCCCCCGTTACGTTGATGGTAGCGCGTCGCGTCGCTGATGGCCGCTATCACGATCTCATTGCATGGTTGCGCGAAGGCGAGCAACTGGCCACCGACTTCCCCGGCTACCTCGGCTCCGGCGTCCTTGCGCCACCGCCAGGTGACAACGAATTCCAGATTATCTTTCGCTTTGTCGATGAGCAGACGCTGCATGCTTGGGAATACTCGGCGTCGCGTACCGCCTGGCTGAACCGCGGCAGCGATTTGTTCGAACATCCTAAAGAGCACCGGGTCAGCGGCATTGAAGGCTGGTTTGGTGCTGCCGGACAACGTCCACCGCGCTGGAAACAGGCCGTGGCGATCTGGCTGGCGTTTTTCCCGGTGTCGCTGATTTTCAACTTTATCCTCGGCCCACTGCTCGCTGAGTTGAGCCTGTTGCCGCGGATATTGATCGGCACGGCGTGCCTGACGCCGCTGATGGTGTATTTCTTCATCCCGTTGTCGACGCGTCTGCTGGCGAACTGGCTGAACAGCACGCCGACCCGGCCACTGGCGGCCACACCGTCGGCGCAAAATCGCTGATCTGCAGCGGGCGGCGAGCCTGTTATAGTTTTCGCTTCAACCGCGATGCGAGCCGCCCATGCCAGATTCCGCAGCCCCGATCCTCATCACCGGCGCCGGCCAGCGTGTCGGCTTGCACTGCGCGCAGCGCTTGATCGAGGACGGCCACCCGCTGATTTTCACTTACCGCACCGAGCGACCGGGCGTGCAGGCCCTTCGCGATCTTGGCGCGACAGCGCTGTTCGCGGACTTTTCCAGCGAGGCCGGGATTCTTGCCTTCATCGACGCGCTGAAAGCCCACACCGACAGCTTGCGCGCCGTCGTGCACAACGCCTCCGAATGGCTGGCAGAAACCCAGGGCAGCGAAGCACAAGCCTTCAATCGCATGTTCAACATTCACATGCTCGCGCCTTACCTGATCAACCTGCACTGCGCCGAGTTGCTGCAGCGCTCGGCGCCTGCCGACATCATCCACATCAGCGACGATGTCACCCGCAAAGGCAGCAGCAAGCACATCGGTTATTGCGCCAGCAAGGCCGGGCTCGACAGTCTGACCCTGTCGTTTGCCGCGCGCTTTGCGCCGGCCATCAAGGTTAACGGCATCGCCCCGGCGCTGTTATTGTTCAACCCCGACGATGACGCGGCGTACCGCACCAAAGCGTTGGCCAAGTCCGCGCTGGGTATCGAGCCGGGCAGCGAGGTGATCTATCAGAGCCTGCGCTATCTGCTCGACAATCCCTATGTCACCGGCACGACCCTCACCGTCAACGGTGGACGGCACGTCAAATAGGCCGTCCCGCTTCGGCCGCGAGTCGAGTAAGATCCACCAGAACGCCTGCAATAGACTGGACGGAGCAAATCAATGCCACAACTTCAACCGGGGATGGCGCGCATCCGGGTCAAGGATCTGCGCCTGCGCACCTTTATCGGCATCAACGAGGACGAAATCCTCAACAAGCAGGATGTGCTGATCAACCTGACCATCCTGTACGCAGCGCAGGAGGCGGTGCGTGACAATGACATCGACCACGCACTGAATTACCGCACCATCACCAAAGCGATCATCGCCCACGTCGAAGGCAACCGCTTCGCGCTGCTCGAACGCCTGACCCAGGAATTGCTCGACCTGGTGATGACCAATGCATCGGTGCTGTACGCCGAAGTCGAAGTCGACAAACCGCACGCCCTGCGCTTCGCCGAGTCGGTATCGATTACGCTCGCGGCGAGTCGCTGAGCTTCAAGCTTCAAGCTTCAAGCTTCAAGCTTCAAACGGTAAGCTAACGGCCGACCCCGATCCATCTTGCAGCTTGCAGCTTGCCGCTTGAAGCTGTCTCGAAGAGACCCCCCATGACTGATCAACAACGCCTGGAACTCGAAGCCGCCGCCTTTCGCCGACTGGTCGCCCACCTCGACAGCCGCAAGGACGTGCAGAACATCGACCTGATGAACCTTGCCGGGTTCTGCCGCAACTGCCTGTCGAAGTGGTACAAGGCCGAAGCCGATCAGCGCCAGATCGAGGTCAGCCTCGATGACGCCCGCGAAGTGGTGTACGGCATGCCCTACGCCGAGTGGAAAGCCCAATACCAGCAAGAAGCCAGCGCCGAGCAGCAAGCAGCGTTTGCCAAAGGAAAACCCAATGACTGATCTGAACACCCTGCGCGCCAGCCTCAAGAGTGGCGAGCATGCTTTCGCCGACACCCTGGCGTTCATCGCCGCCGGTTACGACTACCAGCCGCAAGCATTCAACAACGGCGGCGTGGAAAACGCTGAAGGGCAGAACGAAGGCTCCTGCAAGACCCTGGGTCTGGCACTGCTGGAAGGTCTGAGCGATGAAGAAGCACTGCTGGCTTTCGGCGAGCATTACCGTTCGGTGCTGGCGACGCCTGAGGGCAGCGATCACGGCAATATCCGCGCGTTGATCAAGCACGGCCTGGCCGGGGTGAAATTCACCGCACAACCCCTGACCCGCCGCTAACAACGGGATTCGGATCGTTCCCACGCTCCGCGTGGGAATGCCTCATTGGACGCTCTGCGTCCGCTTTGGGACGCAGAGCGTCTCGGGCTGCATTCCCACGCAGAGCGTGGGAACGATCGAATTGCGTTGGAGCAGGAAGAGCGTGCACAAAAAAACCGGCCAATCTCTGGCCGGTTTTTTTGTGCCCTGCGCTATTAGAACGTGGCGTTCTGCAGGCCGTCCAGGTAGCGCTCGGTGTCCAGTGCCGCCATGCAACCGGCGCCGGCCGAGGTGATGGCCTGACGGTAAACGTGGTCAGCCACGTCACCGGCAGCGAAGATGCCTTCGACGCTGGTGGCCGTCGCATTGCCTTCGCGGCCGCCCTGCACAACCAGGTAACCGTCTTTCAGCGTCAACTGGCCTTCGAACAGCGAAGTGTTCGGGGTGTGGCCGATGGCGATGAACACGCCATCGACTTTGATTTCGTCGAAGCTGCCATCGTTGTTGCGCAGACGCGCACCGGTAACGCCCATGTTGTCGCCGAGGACTTCGTCCAGGTTGGCGTTCAACTTGAGGATGATCTTGCCTTCAGCCACACGGGCGTTGAGCTTGTCGATCAGGATCTTCTCGGCGCGGAAGGTTTCGCGACGGTGGATCAGAGTCACGGTGCTGGCGATGTTGGCCAAGTACAGCGCTTCTTCGACAGCGGTGTTGCCACCGCCAACCACAGCGACCGGCTTGTTGCGATAGAAGAAACCGTCGCAGGTCGCGCAGGCCGACACGCCTTTGCCCATGAACGCTTCTTCCGACGGCAGACCCAGGTAGCGGGCGCTGGCACCGGTGGCGATGATCAGAGCATCACAGGTGTAAACCGCGCTGTCGCCGGTCAGGGTGTACGGCTTGGCAGCGAAGTCCACGGCGTTGATGTGATCGAAAACGATCTCGGTCTCGAAACGCTCGGCGTGCTCGCGCATGCGCTCCATCAGCACCGGGCCGGTCAGACCATGAACATCACCCGGCCAGTTGTCGACTTCGGTGGTGGTAGTCAGTTGACCGCCGGCCTGCATGCCGGTGATCAGCAGTGGCTTGAGGTTGGCGCGGGCCGCGTAGACCGCAGCGCTGTAGCCGGCGGGGCCGGAACCGAGAATGATCACTCGCGAATGACGGACTTCAGACATGAATCTGCTCCTGTTGGCCGGCCATGAAAAATCTGGCGCGGACGCCGGACGGCCGGCGGAATAAAAAAGGACCGTGGACACCTTGGGGAAGGCTTGAACTCGACAGTCCTGTAAAAAGTTGGGTGCAGCGTATCGAGGGGGGCAAGATTAAGGAAATACGGTTTAACAATCCAGCTCATAGGTGGTCTCTATGCCGAGACGCTGACGAGATAGACCTCTTTGTTACAGTGAATGTCGATTGCTCTGCCGCGCTTTCGCCGCTGGGGCAAAGCCGGTAACGTCGGCGCGTTTTCCCTTGCTTCGGAGCACCTTATGCCCGCCCCTGTTCTGTCCGGCCCGCAATACCTGCGCGAAGGCCTCAAACTGGTCCTGAGCCCTGGCCTGCGCCTGTTCGTGTTGTTGCCACTGGCGATCAACCTTGTGCTGTTCGTCGGATTGATCTATCTGGCCGGCCACCAGTTCAGCCTGTGGGTCGACACGCTGATGCCGTCGTTGCCTGAATGGCTGAGTTTCCTCAGCTACATCCTCTGGCCATTGTTCGTGGTCCTGGTGGCCTTGATGGTGTTTTTCACCTTCACCATGCTCGCCAACATCATTGCCGCACCGTTCAACGGCTTCCTTGCGGAAAAAGTCGAAGTGGTGGTGCGCGGCACTGATGATTTCCCGGCGTTCAGCTGGGGCGAACTGATCGCGATGATCCCGCGCACCCTCTCCCGTGAAATGCGCAAGCTCGGCTATTTCCTGCCGCGCGCTATCGGCCTGTTCATCCTGTCGTTCATCCCAGTGGTGAATATCGTCGCCGCGCCGTTATGGCTGCTATTCGGCGTGTGGATGATGGCCATCCAGTACATCGACTACCCGGCGGATAACCACAAACTGGGCTGGAACGAGATGCTCGCCTGGCTGCGGCAAAAGCGCTGGCAGAGCATGAGCTTTGGCGGGATCGTCTATCTGGTGTTGCTGATTCCGGTGGTCAACATCCTGATGATGCCGGCGGCGGTAGCCGGGGCGACGTTGTTCTGGGTGCGCGAGCGAGGGGCGGAAGCGGCGGTTGTGAAAAGCTGAGTCGGTCGTGATTGACTGAAAGAACCCGGTCGCTACTAACGCTTGAACTGCCCTTTCCCAGCCAACTGATACACAAGGCTGGTACACATGGCACTGATAGCACAACCATTCCGGCACCCCGACTCTGGTATCTATTACCTACGACGCAGGGTGCCGGATGACATTCGACTGGTGATCGGCAAAACTGAAATTCGCCGTTCGCTGAACACACGAAACCATCAAGAGGCCAAGGCTACATTTGCAATCGCATATGCAGAGTCCGAACGATTTTTTCAACAGGTGCGCAGTGGCCATTCGTGCCTGATTCCTTCACCACGCTTTAATCCGTTTCCAATCCCGACCTGTACGCACACAACCACCGCGAGTGAAAGCGAAAGCTCACCCACCAGAAAGCCCCTAAGACTTTCGGAAGAGTTTCTTGGTTACGTTGAATCATCAGACTTGGAGAGAGAGCTGAATTCGCAACAGTCATGACTGGGCTCACCCTGTTCGATCCTAGAATGAAAATATCAGCACACCTGCCGCCGTTCACACCTAAAAAGATCTCAAGCGTTCCGCAACAATTTCAAGGCACCGTCGTCGCAAATCCTCTCGATCCACAGCATAGTGCGCTTGGCGATGGGCATCGGCGGAAAGTGCTATGACATTTTCAATAGTGTCGGCACCACCTTCTGAAAGAGGAACAATATGGTGAGTTTCCAAATAGGTACCGCCGTTTGCCATTTTGAAACCTGGAGCCATTGTCAACTCACATATGCCCTTCGATCTGGCCAGTACAAGTGCGCGCACCTTCGGATCACGATGCCTTTGAAGACCATCATACATATAAGCCTCAGAGCGGTTTTCCTCCCGAAACTGATCGCTCACCACCTGCCCATCTATAACGACGAGACTTTCCGCGACCTCTTCAAACTCCGTTGAACCTAACGGTAATTGATCAGGACTACATCCGCGAACAAGAACAAATGCACCAGAGTCTTTATTAAAACTCTCAACCGCCCAGAATTCGACATCTAAGTAGCGACCAACGGCACGGTCATTCCCAGAATCTATATCTTCTACCTCACGGACAGGTCCCGACACGATAACCACGCGCACAGGAATCGCGTTCATGTAGGCTAGCTGGACAGTAGAGCTAAAATGCTGCGCACGACTGATGCGTGGGTCTTTGATTGTGCGATTTCTATTTTTTGGATCTTTTTCGAGCTGCCTGATTAACTTATTGGCATACGCAACCAGGTTACCCGAAAAATTAACCCGTCCCCGGTCATCGATTCGGAGTTCTTCAAACCAGACACACAATAGTAATATCCGACCATTGTCGCTTCGAAAAGACCACTCGTAGCAATACCCCCCATTTGATTGGGGCAAAGCAACTGGTTGACCGTCTTTTTTCCTATAACTCCATGCATGGACGTCGATACCTGCTTCTTGCACGCAATCGATAATCATCCATTTGTCAGCTGGCCTAAGAGTATGTAATGAAACGGTCAATTTTCACCCCATCTTTTCAGCGCAATGAATTAAACAACGCGTGTGCGGACAAAGGAAGTCGATCAATTTGTCCCGATTCAAGAATTCTTACCGTCATGTGCGACTCGCTGCCTTCAACCAAACCGTAGAAAATATAGTAATGACTACGTTCAAAAACTTTCCACCCTCGTTTCTCGAATATACGAGGATCGCAGTGGCCGCTTAGCTGATGTACATTCGATTGAAAATTGAAGAAGACCCGATGGGTACCGTGACGAATTGATGTAGGCTGACCAAAAAAAAGAAAGCTCCTTCCGATATATTGACTGGGATTTTTTTCAACCTTTTCAGTCCAAACGATCAGATCACGGAGTCGGATCGCATCATGATTATCAAATTGCACCGATATATCGAGTGATTTTTGAGCAAGAAGCACAAGCCTTCGTACAGTGTGGAACTCACCCGCATTTAGTAACACACCATTTGCATCAAATACGATTTCGACCCCACGACCATTCCCAGCGGAGCCTCCCTGAACCAAGCGCTTTTGCCCGGAAGGTTTTTCATCCAGGTCGTCTTCGGGTAGCTCGTCGTCATCCAAGCTCTTCCAGCCGGCGAACGTTACGAGGTTCAGTGCCTTTTTTTCTTTACCAACGCCATCAGCACTACTACTGCCACCTGGTTTGCGATGTTTACACGCTACCTCGTCGAATCCCTTAATGTGAGCATAGAATGCATTCACATTGTCTATCCGTTTGGCCTTCTTGCGTGGTTTACGGTTGCACATAACGCCACAATCTGGGCAGTAGATTGCACCATGATGCTCATCGTCCAAGTAATTTTCCGGTGGCATGTGGACCGCATTCACCAACAAAAGCGGATCAACCCTCTCTGGTTGCTCCTCTAGTGGAAAATGAACAACTGCTGGGATCGATACCTGGGCCATACATTCCTTTGCTGCGTTAGTAGTGTCAGTTTTATCGTATACCCGATTCTGTAGTCATCGATAGCAAAATGCCACTCGCATTCCATCACCAATTTTCTGAAGTGTCCAAATCGAAAGAATCGCAGAGCTCATAAAACGACCGATTTACGATCCCAAGAAAAATGGCATATAAAAGAATCATAAAAATAGCCATTGATCATTAATGATGCCATTCTACAGTAATACCACGTTTAATGACCCCTTAGGTGCGTGTCAATGTCCCGTGTCTTTCTATATGCCCGAGTCTCGACAGCTAACCAGTTCACAGAGAACCAGTTGCAAGAAGTGAAAGCGGCTGGGTTTGATGTACAGCCCAGCATGGTTGTTGAAGAAACCGTATCAGGTAGCGTCGCCGCGAAAGAACGTGCGGGTTTTCAAAAGCTGCTTGAACGTATGGAGTCGTCGGATGTTTTGACTGTGACCAAACTGGATCGCTTGGGCCGTAATGCAATGGACGTTCGGTCCACAGTGGAACACCTAACAGGCATTGGTATTCGAGTTCACTGCCTCGCCTTGGGAGGTGTGGACCTCACATCACCAGCCGGAAAAATGACAATGCAGGTGCTAGGAGCTGTTGCCGAATTCGAACGCGATCTTCTAATTGAACGCACGCAGGCTGGTCTGAGGCGCGCCAAAGCAGAAGGCAAGAAACTGGGACGTCCAGCAGCAAACGATACAACAGAAGCCGTACAACGGCTCAAGGCAAAGGACATGACGCAGGCAAGCGTTGCAGCCGAATTGGGCATTGGCATTGCAACCGTTAAACGTCACTGGAACAAGTGGGCTTGAAGCGTACCCAACGCCTTGGCTCGTTTCTTCTCAGCCAAATCAACTGCGTGCTGTTGGAAACTGACGACAAAAAAATGGGCGACAAAGCCGCCCGGAGGAAGAGGTACATAACTTAACGTTTGCTGTTGGGGGTTACTTTTACCGGAACCCAGGCGTGACCCGGCTTCGTTGTTGGGGGAAGCTGGCGATTATCCGGCACGGTTGTGTAGTTCGGGAGCTTGCCCCCACGAGGGCCAACCTCTTGATAAATCCCACCATTGCTTCCAGTGTTTTCACCTGGCTTTTTGTTCGCAGTCATAATAATTCCTCGTTTACACATCATCATTTCAGTGGGCATTGGTTCAGAGACAGCAAGTTATTGTTCCAACGACCATCAGCATAAGTGCGTACATATGGTGCTTTCCCTGCCTCCCTGACAACGCCAATGTCGGCACGCTGTCCATTGGCAGGATCCCTCACGTAAAACGTATTGGTTTTGGCCTCGATGCTTTGAATTACCTGCTCCCGAGTCCACTTCCAATTTCCGGCAGGGTTGCCCAAGTGCGTGATGTGTTCATGCGGGCTTTGGGTGTTTGGTTTGGTAATACAGGTCACTTGTACGTCAGCCATATCATTTACCTTCCTTTCTTGCGTGATTGAGGTTCGTCATCTACCATGTGACGAATTCGTCATGATTCCAGCCAAAATAAAAGGCCGGAAAGGCCATGACGAAACAGTCAACTCAAACTATACGGTTTCGTCATGTCGCAGTCAACCCCACCGCATCCATCTCCTTCCGAGGTTTTTCCGAACCGTTTGCGCACCGCGCGGGAGTATCGTGGGCTCAATCAAGCAGAGCTGGCCAAAAGTGCCGGTATGCAACCGTCTGCAATTTCCCACTTTGAAACAGGTACTAGAAAGCCGTCTTTCGACAATCTTCGCATCCTTGCTGACAGTCTAGATGTCACCACCGATTACCTATTAGGGCGCGTTGAAGAGTTCAAAGACCTTGCTGGCGCTGATCGATTGCACCGCCACTATGAGTCACTTGATGGGTCCGACCGAAAAATGGCCGATGACCTCATAACGATGCTGGCCAAACGTGCGCAGGAGAAAGATAAGCAATGACCACGACCGATCACTATGCCTTTGCTTCGACTGCTGCTGAACAAATCATCAAAGGGATGGGGATCGTCAGTTTACCCATCGATCCCAAAGCAATTGCTCGCGATCGGAAAATTGAAGTTGTTGCAAAACCCATGGAGAACGAAGGTGTCTCGGGGATGCTGGTTCGTTTTGGTAACGACTTCGCAATTGCCTACGCCACTCACCTTCAAAACGAAGGTTTCGAAAACTTTAGTGTCAGCCATGAGTTGGGACATTATTTTCTGCCCGGTCACGCGGATGCTGTCATTTCGGGTGATTCCGGTGCGCATCTATCGCGCGCTGGGTTTTCATCCACAAATAAATTTGAAATTGAAGCGGATCGTTTTGCAGCAAGCTTTTTGATGCCCCGACATTTGTTTTACCCCGCAATCCAACAGGCTGGGTGCGGCTTGGGAGCGATCGAAAACCTGGCGATGTTGTGCAAGACGTCGCTGCATGCGACAGCTATTCGTTACACGCAATGCACCCGCGAACCAGTTGCCATCATCATTAGCCGTGGCGGGACCATCGACCATTGCTTCATGTCACCGTCGCTAAAGAACATTGAGGGAATTGATTGGTTGAAAAAACGGGGAGGAGTTCCACGCAACACGACAACGTACACGTTCAACCAAGTCGAAGACAACGTGTTACATGGTGTGCGGATGCAAGCAACATCCAACGTTCAAGAATGGTTCGGCGGACGGCGTAGCATCGAGATCAGCGAAGACGTGGTTGGCCTTGGTCGTTACGGTAAAACACTAACCGTTCTTTACGACATCAACATTCCCGAGCCAGAGGACGAAGAAGACGAGGAAGCTTTGATTGAATCTTGGACGCCACGTTTCAAACGTTAACCATGTCGAGTCAGGTGGGATGCATGCCGATAAGAACGACGACACGGTAGGACTTTCACCCCGCCCCGTCCGAATCAGCAACGACACTAACCACGCACACGCCGAAATTATCGGGGGCGTACGCGACAACCCTAAATAAAAAAGGACCAGTTTTTCAACTGATCCATTCGTGAAGATTGATATACCCACCCTTCGCTAGCAGCTATTCGCCTTCTGCCTTTATGAACTGCGTCGAAAGGCTCGGGGCTCGCTCACGAAGGTAGGTTTCAGCATCGTCTGAAATGTCCTTCGCTTTCTCTGGCCGCTCAGCAAGATTCATTGCCCACGATCGCCCTGGATGCAATACGTCCCAGCGCGGACGCATCCCAGCATGGCGGCCCTTTCCAGGGTTATGGTTGCCAAATCCATCAATTAGCGAATTCCACACTGGGGTAAATCTGGCGATAATTAGCGATTCACCCAACGGAATCCAAATGTCGTCCACTACCAAAAAGCGGCAGTGGAAATCATCGATATTCAGGTTCTCAACCGCACGAATGCTGTCAGCATGTTCCTTCAACCGCTTTTGAAGAACCTTCCCCGGTGATGAACCTAAATCGCCGCCCATTCGGGCACCGGCAGGAACAGCTTTGCCTACATAAATCGGCAGCATGAACTGTCCACTTTGATTCAATGACGCTAAACGCGCATATGCAGGAAAGTCACCAGTGTAGTAAATCGCGTACACCCCTGCCCCATCAAACGCAGGTAATGCACTGAGCGGATGAACCTCTTTGGAAAGCAACGCTTCAGCAACGCTGGCACCCAGATTTTTCTTGTCCAACGGATTGAATGGGATGACTTTGCCCGTCATGCGACGTTGACCACCTTCTTGACGGTTTTCTGAATGCGGATGATTTCAGCAATTGCCAATTTCTCCGCAACACTCGAAGCCACGTGCTGCGCCAGTAGCACTGGTACCGCATTGCCAAGCTGTCGCATCGTTTCGGACCAGCTTCCATGAAAACGGAAACCGTCTGGGAAGGTTTGAATGCGAGCACTTTCACGGACAGTGAAATAACGCACATCACCATTTGCCTTGACCAACATGTTTTCGCCGCCAGGCACACCATGGTCGCCAGCTTTCAGAGTTTTGGCTGGTAAATCCAACGGGCTACCAGTGTGGCCAGGGTATGAGCGAGCACCACCCTGGAAGGTATGGTTGGGCACTTTCAGTGCTGCCTTGGTTTCAGGATCGGGAAGATCGGCAATTGCATCACGCACCGTTCTCCATGGCGCTTTATCCATTGGAAGCAGATCATTCTTCAATTTACGGACACGCGACAAAAGCTTGGCCGGAACCTCTGGCATCTTGAGACCATGCCGAGCCCAATACTCACCGGTAACCCACTGGGAATGCAGCAAGGCATCATAGCTGTGAGTTTCTTCTGGAAAGGACCACTCAACACCGAGGTCATCTCTGAAACCAACGATGAAAACCCGTTCTCGCTTCTGTGGCACGCCATAATCAGCAGCGTTTACAAGGGTTGGTACCACGTTGTAGGTATGACCTTTACCCTTACGCTTACCTGAGGTTCGCTCGGCTTGCAGACGCATCAGATGATCATGCCAACCCTCGTCCTTTCGACGTGGGAATTCTGGGAACTCAAGTTGGAGCAAAATGTACTGGTAGTAATTCGCGAAAGCAGCCCGAGTCAGACCCTTTACGTTTTCTACAATAAACGCTTTTGGCTTTAATGTGCGGATGATTTCAACGGTCGCAGGGAACATGTCACGACTGTCATCGTAGGCTCCATGTTTACCGCCAATGGAGAACGGTTGGCACGGAGGACCACCGGCAAGCAACTCAATACCTTCTGGAACACTGCTCCAGTCGAAACCACGTACGTCACCTTCGTGTAGCTTCCAGTGCTGCACCAGTGGATAGCCACGCTTCTGGTTTTCGCGAACAGTATCACAAGCCCACTTATCCCACTCGACGACAGCCAGATGTGAAAATCCAGCGATTTCACACCCCATAGCAAGGCCGCCCGCACCCGCGAATAGCTCAACGGATTTCATTGCGTGTTCCCCCGGCCCAGAAAGCCATTCAGCATTTTTTCTGTTAAATTCAAATCTTTAAGCTCGCATTCCCAAATCACAAGACTTTCCCATCCCAGTGACTTTAGCTGATGCAACGTGCGTTTATCGCGATCTCTGTTGCCTTCTAATTTTGGAAGCCAGAAGTCCAATCGAGACTTAGGTAATCCTGCGAGTGGACAGCCATCATGTCGGTGCCAAAAGCATCCGTGAACGAAAATGACTTTTTTCCTGCCCTTGAAGATGATATCCGGGCTACCTGGAAGGCTAGGGTCGTGAAGCCGATAGCGGTAGCCCATCGAAAAAGGCAGCTGACGAACCACCATTTCCGGCTTGGTACCCTTTGACTTCACCTTCGCCATTCGAAGGCTTCGGTCAGCAGGGGTCAGCGTATCCACGAATCTTACCAGTCACAGGGAATTCATTCATACCAAAAGCTCCCATTAGCGATGCCCTGCCACCACCGAAAACGGCTGTCGGTGTAGGTTATGAGATTCGTCAGACACCCCGTACCAAATGGTCTTGGCAGGACACTACGCCTGCAAAAAACGGCTCATCTTTGAGTTGCCCACGTAGGCATCAAACTTGGTTCGATCAACACATAGCTCAATCCGAGCCCAGCGGCCATAACGAAGAACCACAGCCTTCCCGAGAAAAACATCGTGGCACCGGTCAAAAACATCCAAAACCCTTGCAATGGGCCATAGCTACGCTGGTTCATCAATGCCAAATAGTGGAGCAGTGCAACGCCAGTCAAAACCATGACAAGAAAGATCAGCACCACACCCAGAACCTGAAAAATCATCAGGGATTGCCCATATGACGACAGGCTATGCGCGTAAAAATCCCAGAACGTATGCTGAGATGCCAGTCGTGTCAGCTCATGATCAAACGATGCCTTCGCCAGCATCAGAAGGCGACCACAAACCGCAAGAATGACAATAGGTGCAGCGATGTAAATGCACCAACTGCTTGACGTGAACTGCCCTTTAATCAGTGACACCAGAGCGGTTGTCATGCTGAAAGACAGCAAGGTCGAAAGAAGCGCCCAGAGACAATAATGAACAAGCTCAATATGGATTGCATATTTCCAGACCAAAAAGATCATCCCAAGGCCAGCAGCAATCAGAATGGCCACAGCGCCACTGCCATCGTCGCCAGAACCTGAACGTCGCTGGTTCACAACGATATTAGTGACGAATGTAGTTCTCGTCTGAGTCACCGTGACGGGCGCGTTGACGGCTGGCGAATTAGTAACCCCCGCGAACAATGCACCGAAAACTACCCCCATCAATGGCCCCCAGATCCAGGCCTGCATCGTTGCGTTTGCGATCAAATCCAAAATTGTCTGCATCAACATCCTCTCTGAGAAAATCAAGTCAAACACTGGATGGTTAACCAGTGATGGCCAATAGAACCACGCCCCAGAAAAGAATGCAATTTTGACGTCAGAAATATACCGCCACCTTCAAATGTCGGATCATCCCTCCCGATCTGGTCAAAGACATCAAATCAAGGGCGCTAAAAAACTGAGCAACGCGGACAATCCGAGCCTTTCAGTCCGTCCATATCACTGATACATTTTCTATTCACTCCTTTGGGAAAGGGCAGTGAAAGACGTGGCTTTAGGACGATGTATGCTCACTTTCCAATACATCGACTACCCGGCGGACAACCACAAACTGGGCTGGAACGAGATGCTCGCCTGGCTGCGGCAGAAGCGCTGGCAGAGCATGAGTTTTGGCGGGATCGTCTATCTGGTGTTGCTGATTCCGGTGGTCAACATCCTGATGATGCCGGCGGCGGTTGCCGGGGCGACGTTGTTCTGGGTGCGCGAGCGTGGTGCCGAAAATCTGGTGATCCAACACTGATCGCGTCACAAATCCATCATCCGACCGTAACAAGCTCGACATGGCCTCAGCCGACACTGAGGTCATGACGACAGCTCTACATATCACCCTCATCAGCGAAACCTTCCCACCGGAAATCAACGGCGTGGCCAATACCCTTGGCCGCTTGTGCGAGGGCTTGCGCGCGCGCGGGCATCAGGTGGAGCTGGTGCGCCCACGTCAGGCCGGTGATCCGCAGCGCAGCCAAGACGATGCGCTGTTGCTGTGTCGCGGATGGCCACTACCGGGCTATCCGGGACTGCAATGGGGCCAGTCGTCGATGCATAAATTGCTGCGCCGTTGGAAACGCCAGCGCCCGGATGTGCTGTACATCGCCACGGAAGGCCCGCTCGGGTTGTCGGCACTGCGCGCCGCACGGCGCCTGGGGATTGCGGTGGTGAGCGGTTTTCACACCAACTTCCAGCAATACACCAGCCAGTACGGCCTCGGTCTGCTGACGCGGATGCTCACCCATTACCTGCGCTGGTTTCACAATCGTTCGGCAATGACTCTGGTGCCGAGCGTCAGTCAGCGCCTGGAACTGGAGCGGCGGCATTTCGAGCGGCTGGCGTTGTTGTCGCGGGGTGTGGACAGCCAGTTGTTTCATCCAAGCAAGCGTCAGAGCGCGTTGCGTGAGCAATGGGGACTCTCTGATAAAGATATCGCGGTCATCCACGTAGGAAGGCTCGCCCCGGAGAAAAATCTGGGCCTGCTCAAACGCTGCTTTGAAACCCTGCAGCAGACTTATCCACAGCGCCATCTGAAGCTGATCGTGGTCGGAGATGGCCCGCAGCGTTCGGCGCTGGAAAAAGAACTGCCGGAAGCGATCTTCTGCGGCGCGCAGCGGGGAGAAGCCCTGGCGGCGCACTACGCCTCAGGAGATCTGTTTGTATTTCCCAGCCTGACCGAGACCTTCGGCAATGTGGTGCTGGAAGCCCTGGCTTCGGGACTCGGCGTTGTTGCCTATGATCAGGCAGCGGCGGCGCAGCATATTCGCCACGGCTACAACGGCGTGTCAGCGATGCCGGGCGATGAGCAGGCGTTTTGCGAGGCGGCGGCGTGGTTGCTGGAGGAGGATGAGCGGTTGCGTTGCGTACGGCTGAATGCGCGGCAGCATGGCAGTCGCCAGGGCTGGGCAGCGATTATCGAGCAGTTCGAGGGGTATTTGCGTGGGGCTTGTGCGGGGGAGCTGGTGGTGCCTGGGGCGCAGACACAACCTTAGATTTTCGGCGACATAGAAACAGCTTTCGCGAGCAGGCTCGCTCCCACATGGGTACTGCATTCTTTCAGATGGAATGCGGTCGAAGGTGGAAGCGAGCCTGCTCGCGAATGGTTCGAACTGGCGCAGCTTAGACCAGCGACATCAACGCCTCACGGCTGAACGGCAGAATGTCCTGCTCACGCCCTTCACGGACTTTCTGCGCCCAGTCCGGATCGACCAGCAGCGCACGGCCCACTGCTACCAGGTCAAACTCTTCTTTGTTCAGACGCTCCAGCAGATTTTCCAGGCTGGCCGGTTGCGCGACCTTGTCGGTGTTGACCATGAACTGCAAGAACTCGCCGTCCAGGCCGACGCTGCCCACGGTGATGGTCGGTTTGCCGGTCAGCTTGCGGGTCCAGCCAGCGAGGTTCAGATCCGAACCGTCGAACTCCGGCTCCCAGAAGCGTCGGGTCGAGCAGTGGAAAATGTCCACGCCAGCGTCTGACAGCGGCTTGAGAAACTCGCCCAGCGCTTCGGGGGTTTGTACCAGACGCGCGGTGTAATCCTGCTGCTTCCATTGCGAGAAGCGGAAGATGATCGGGAAACCCTCACCGACGGCTGCGCGCACTGCTTGAATCAATTCGATGGCAAAACGCGAACGGTTGGCCAGGCTGCCACCGTATTCGTCGGTGCGCTGGTTGCTGCCTTCCCAGAAGAACTGGTCGATCAGATAGCCGTGGGCGCCATGGATTTCCACACCGTCCATGCCGATGCTTTGCGCATCTTTGGCAGCTTGGGCAAACGCGGCGATCACGTCCTGGATGTCCTGCTTGGTCATGCCGTGCACCACGACCTGACCGTCCTTGAGTTTTTCCGACGGACCGTAGCCCGGCACGCTGGCGTCCGGCTCGGTGCCGAGGCGGCGTACGCTGCCGACATGCCACAGTTGCGGGACGATCTTGCCGCCCTCGGCGTGCACGGCGTCGACAACTTTTTTCCAGCCGGCGAGCGGCGCGTCACCGAAAAATTGCGGCACGTTAGGATAGCCATTGGACGCGATGTGGCCGACGGTGGTGCCTTCGGTGATGATCAGGCCAACCCCAGCGGCCGCACGTCGACGGTAGTACTCAATGACTTTGGAATTCGGCACGCCGCCCGGCGAGAACGAGCGGGTCATTGGCGCCATAACCACGCGGGTCGGCAGTTCGAGGGCACCGAGGTGGAACGGTTTGAACAGGGCTTGAACGGGCATCGAGAGGCTCCACAAAACGTTGGCGACGGACATTGATCGATATGACGGCGATAATATCCGCCACGTTCTTCGCGTGACAGCACTATTGATCTGAATGATTAAGGGTCAAAAGGCAGGCAAAAAAAATCGCAGCTCAATGCTGCGATTTTCTGATTCAGGCTAAGGCTTTTTCGATCGCGGCAATCACTGTCGGATCATCCGGCGCGGTGCGCGGCGAGAAGCGCGCCAGCACCCGGCCATCCTTGCCGAGCAGAAACTTTTCGAAGTTCCAGGTGATGTCACCGGGAAACTCGGCGCCCTCGCCCGCCAGCAGGCGATACAACTGATGCCGCTCGTGACCATTGACTTCGAGCTTGCTCGACAACGGAAAGGTCACGCCATAGTTGAGGCTGCAAAACTCCTGGATTTCTTTCTCCGAGCCTGGCTCCTGACCGGCAAACTGGTTGCACGGCAGGCCCAGCACAGCAAAGCCTTTATCTTTGTATTGCTGGTAGAGGTTTTCCAGTGCCGCGTACTGAGGGGTCAAGCCGCATTTGGAGGCCACATTGACCACCAGCACGACTTGGCCCTTGAACGGCGCCAGCGGTAGCTCCTGACCATCCAGGGCTGTCAACTTAAGGTCGTGAAAAGCACTCATGCCGAACTCCAGGATTCTCGTGTTCTACTCGAAACAGCCACTTGGCGAGGCCACCAAGGACAGCCGCGGACTAAAAAGGCGCCCACAGGCGCCTCTCCAGTACTCGAAGCTTAGCGCAGAAAATCAGTGGTGATGGCCACCTTCGCCATGGACGTGACCATGAGCGATTTCTTCCTGGCTGGCGTCGCGGATATCAACGATCTTCACTTCGAAGTTCAGGCGCTGACCGGCCAGAGGGTGGTTGCCATCAACGGTGACGTCATCGCCGTCCAGATCACGGATGGTGACGATCTGCATCTGGCCGTCCGGCGCCGAAGCGTGGAACTGCATGCCGACTTCCAGCTCGTCAACGCCTTCGAACATGCTGCGGCTCAGGGTGCTGACCAGCTCGGCGGCGTATTCGCCGTAAGCGTCTTCAGGCTCAACGGCTACTTTCAGCTCGTCGCCGACAGCTTTGCCTTCAAGGGCTTTTTCCAGGCCCGGGATGATGTTGCCTGCGCCTTGCAGGTAAACCAGCGGAGCGCCGCCGGCGGAGCTGTCGATGACCTCACCAGCGTCGTTGGTCAGGGTATAGTCGATGGAGACAGCCTTATTGGCGGCGATCAGCATGGGGCGAGACCTTTTGCATAAGAATATAGAAAGGCCAAGTTTAGCGAAGCAATCGCGTGAAAGCGACCACAACCCGGACAAACGGGTTTCGACCATCACCGGCTTCCATCAGGACGAAGATGGCCATTGGGTGGTCGAGCTTTCCTGTGGCCACACCCAGCACCTGCGCCACCAGCCGCCGTGGCAAACCCGCGCCTGGGTCCTGGATCCGGCGCAACGTATTGAAAAAACAGGTCAACCCTTTGCCTGCGGTTGGTGTGCACAAGGCTCGGTTAGCGCTAACCTTGGCGACTGAATTTCGGTAGTCGGCCAGACATAGGCTGACACCCTTGCATAGAGAATTCCCATGCAAACTTTTTTTATCGCCCCCACCGATTTTGGCGTGGGTCTGACCTCCATCAGCCTCGGGCTGGTGCGCACGCTTGAACGAGCCGGCCTCAAAGTCGGCTTCTTCAAACCGATCGCCCAGCCGCATCCCGGCGACACCGGCCCCGAACGTTCCACCGAACTGGTGGCGCGCACCCATGGCCTGAAACCGCCACAACCGTTGGGGCTGGCGCACGTCGAACGCATGCTCGGCGACGGTCAGCTCGACGAACTGCTCGAAGAAATCATCGCCCTGTATCAGCAGGCAGCGGTCGGCAAGGATGTGCTGGTGGTAGAAGGCATGGTGCCGACCCGCAGCGCCAGTTACGCCGCGCGGGTCAATCTGCATCTGGCCAAGAGCCTGGATGCCGAGGTGATTCTGGTCTCGGCGCCGGAAAACGAAGTGCTCGCCGAGCTTTCTGGCCGTGTCGAGCTTCAAGCGCAATTGTTCGGCGGCCCGAAAGATCCGAAAGTCCTCGGAGTGATCCTTAACAAGGTCAAGACCGACGAGAGCATGGACGCCTTCGCCACGCGTCTGAAGGAGCATTCGCCGTTGCTGCGCAGCGGTGATTTCCGCTTGCTTGGCTGCATCCCGTTTCAGCCGGAACTCAATGCGCCACGCACCCGCGACGTCGCCGACCTGATGGGCGCGCAAGTGCTCAACGCGGGCGACTACGAAACCCGGCGCATGAGCAAAATCATCATCTGCGCACGAACCATGCGCAACACCGTCGAACTGCTCAAGCCTGGTGTGCTGGTGGTGACACCGGGCGATCGCGACGACATCATCCTCGCCGTCAGCCTCGCAGCAATCAACGGCGTGCCGCTGGCCGGCCTGCTGCTGACCAGTGACACCCTGCCCGACCCGCGCATCATGGACCTGTGCCGTGGCGCCTTGCAGGCCGGTTTGCCGGTGTTGTCGGTGAGCACCGGCTCGTACGACACCGCCAATCTGCTCAATGGCCTGAACAAGGAAATCCCGATCGATGACCGCGAGCGCGCGGAGATCATCACTGATTTCGTCGCCAGCCACCTCGACGCCAACTGGCTGCACCAGCGCTGCGGTACGCCTCGGGAGATGCGCCTGTCGCCGGCGGTGTTCCGCTATCAATTGATCCAGCGTGCGCAAGCGGCGAACAAGCGCATCGTGTTGCCCGAAGGCAGCGAGCCGTTCACCGTGCAAGCAGCGGCGATCTGTCAGGAACGCGGGATCGCCCGCTGCGTATTGCTGGCCAAACCCGAAGATGTCGAAGCGGTCGCCCGCGCCCAAGGCATCGTGCTGCCGCCGGGTCTGGAAATCCTTGACCCGGACCATATCCGCGAGCGCTACGTCGAGCCGATGGTCGCTCTGCGCAAGAGCAAAAGCCTCAACGCTCCGATGGCTGAGCAGCAACTGGAAGACACGGTGGTGATCGGTACCATGATGCTGGCGCTGGACGAGGTCGACGGCTTGGTTTCGGGTGTGATCAACACCACCGCCAATACCATCCGCCCGGCCTTGCAACTGATCAAGACCGCACCGGGCTGCACGCTGGTGTCGTCGGTATTCTTCATGCTCTTTCCGGAAGAAGTGCTGGTCTACGGCGACTGCGTGATGAATCCACACCCAAGCGCTGCCGAACTGGCCGAGATCGCCCTGCAAAGCGCTGACTCGGCGGCCGCATTCGGTATCACTCCACGGGTGGCGATGATCAGCTACTCCAGCGGTGAATCGGCTCGCGGTGAAGAAGTCGAGAAAGTCCGCGAGGCGACCCTGCTCGCTCATGAGCAACAAAACTCGCTGTTGATCGACGGCCCGTTGCAATACGACGCCGCCGCCAACGCCGACGTGGCGCGGCAACTGGCGCCGAACAGTCAGGTCGCCGGGCGCGCCACGGTGTTTGTGTTCCCCGATCTGAACACCGGCAACACCACGCACAAAGCCGTACAGCGCAGCGCTGATTGCGTCAGCCTCGGGCCGATGCTGCAAGGCCTGCGCAAACCGGTGAACGACCTGCCGCGCGGTGCGCAAGTCGATGACATCGTCTACACCATCGCGCTCACCGCGATTCAAGCCGCCAACCGACCTATGGATGTGTAAATGCTGGATTTTCTACCCGCACCCGTGCGCGGCGTGATCGCCTCGCTGCTGTTGGCGCTCAACACGATTCTGCTCTGCTCGTTCCTGTTCTGCGTGGCGCTGGTCAAGGCCCTGCCGTTTGCCTTTACCCAGCGCATCGCCGGTTGGCTGATGAGCCACACCCACGAGGCGTGGATCAGCAACAACAAGGGCTGGATGAATCTGGTACGGCGCACCCGCTGGCACGTCAGCGGCCTACAAGGCCTCGACTATCAGCACTCGTACCTGATCACCAGCAACCACCAGAGCTGGGTGGATATTCTGGTGCTGCAATACGTGCTCAACCGCAAGATTCAGCCGCTGAAGTTCTTCCTCAAGCAGGAGCTGATCTGGGTTCCGGTAATCGGGCTGGCCTGGTGGGCGCTGGGCTTTCCGTTCATGAAGCGCTACTCCAAGGCGTATCTGGAAAAACACCCGGAGAAGAAAGGCAAGGACCTGGAAACCACGCGCAAGACCTGCGCGAAATTCCGGCATAACCCGGTGGGGATTTTCAACTTCGTCGAAGGCACACGTTTCACCGAAGGCAAGCATGCGCAGCAGCAGTCACCGTTCAAGTACCTGCTCAAGCCCAAGGCCGGCGGGATCGCTTTTGTGCTCGATGCGATGGGCGAACAGCTGGAGTCGATCGTCAACGTGACGATTCATTATCCAGCGGGGCGTCCGGGGTTCTGGGATTTGCTCTGCGGCAATGTGCGCGATGTGGTGGTGCATTTTGAGGAAATCAAAATCCCGCCGGCCTTCATCGGCAAGAACTACGATCAGGACGGCGAGTATCGATTGCAGTTTCAGGGCTGGATCAATCAGCTGTGGCTGGACAAGGATGCGTTGCTGGAGCAGATGCACCGCGAATATCCACCCAAACACTGACCCCTGAGGGAGCGAGCAGGCTCGCTCTCACAGTTGATCGTTTGATCGTTCCCACGCTCCGCGTGGGAATGCAGCCCGGGACGCTCCGCGTCCCTGCCGAAGCGGACGCGGAGCGTCCAAGGAGGCATTCCTTTGCTGCGCGTGGGAACGATCACCCGGCCAAAAAAAGCCCGCCGATGATCACTCACCGGCGGGCTTTTTCTTGCCGCTTGCAGCTAGAAGCTTGTCGCTGCTTCCACCTTAGATCGCACCACGCTGACGCAACAGCTCCAGCACTTGCTTGACGCTTTCTTCCAGGCTCAGCGACTGCGTGTCGATCACCAGGTCGGCATTGAGCGGCACGTCGTACGGGAAGGATTCGCCCGGGATGTTGTCGCCGCCAGCGGCGTACAGACCTTGCGGATCACGCTCGGCGCACACGGTCGGCGACGCCTGCACATAGACCGTCAGCAAGCGATCCTTGCCGATCAGTTCCTTGGCCTGCTCGCGACCTTCGGCACTTGGCGCAACGAACGCCGCCAGGGTTAGCAAACCGGCTTCGTTGAATTGACGCGCAACATGCGCGGCACGACGCCAGTTCTCGGTACGGCCGGCGCGATCCTGCGGTAGCCCCTTGTTCAGATCCTGACGCAGATTCTGGCCATCGAGTACAAACACCGCGCGCCCCATGTCGAACAGCTTGCGCTCGACCGCATACGCCAAGGTGCTTTTGCCAGCACCGGACAGGCCGCTGAACAGCACGGTGGCTGGTTGCTGGCCGAAGCGCTGGGCACGCTCTTCAGTCGCCACGTGGGCCAATTTGCCATGGTGGGTTGCAGTGCCATGCGCTACAGGCTGAGCGACGATCATGCCGGCGCCAACGGTGCCGTTGGTCAGGCGATCGATGACGATGAACGCGCCGGTGGTGCGGTTGCTTTCGTAACCGTCGAGGGCGATCGGCGCGTCGAGCGCGATTTTCACCTTGCCGATTTCGTTGAGCTGCAACGCGCTCGCCGGGCCTTCTTCCAACGTGTTGACGTCGACCTTGTTGACGATGCTGGCGATCGAGCCCGGCACGTAACTGGTGGCGCGTTTGATGTCGTATTTCTTGCCCGGCAGCATCGGCTCTTCAGCCATCCACACCAGCATCGCTTCGAAGCTGTCGGTGACCTGCG
>Ga0265296_1000331_pt1 | contig 79057 bp, 56 predicted proteins | sample MunlanPumphouse1_FD_189073 | JGI IMG/M metagenome (GOLD analysis project Ga0265296, IMG submission 189073) | Groundwater microbial communities from a municipal landfill in Southern Ontario, Canada - Pumphouse #1 | ecosystem: Environmental > Aquatic > Deep subsurface > Groundwater | place...
CGACAAACAATCGAACATCGGCGCTTGCAACACCGCAAGCTCGCCGCTTAACATCAACCCCCGGACGACGCCCGCACTCCGCTAATTTACGCCGCAAGTTGAGCCAAATGTCCTGACGACGGACAGACAGCAGCACTTCGCCATCGAGCGTCGTGACGAGCAGGCCGAAGCGCGACCCCGCGGGTCCCGCGGCCAGTTTCTGTTCGACCGTCGTCAACAGCGGCGCGGGCGCCGGGCTCGTCTGTGCGTGGGCCGCGGTCAGCGAAAGCGACAGCGCGAGAGCGGAGGCGAGCGCGAAGCGTCCAATCGATGTCGTCATATTATGTCCGTTTGTCCCAGGCTGTAATGACCCGGTCGCCCACCGCGGGGCGCCGGGTGGTAATGCCGCTGTCGGCGTGGCGGGTCGGATGGACCCGGTTGGTGAGCAGGGTCCAAGCGAGGCCGCGCTCGAAATCGATCCACAGCCCGGTGCCGGTGAAACCCGTGTGACCGATCGTGTCGGCAGAACAGGCGTCGCCGCCGTGCCATCCGGCAAAGGCGCGTTCCCAGCCGCACGTCCGGTGCTGCTCGTTTGCAGTGCGGACCTCGGCCAGCATCGCGGGCGAAAGCGTCGAGCCATCGAGCATCGCGCGCGCGAACCCCAGCACGCCGTCGACCGTCCCGAACAGCCCCGCATGCCCCGGCGCGCCGCCGAGCGCGAAGGCGTTTTCGTCGTGGACCTCGCCCTTCATCACGCGCCCGCGCCAGCTGCAATTCTCGGTCGCGACCGCCGGGCCAGGGGGCGGGCCGAAGCCCAGCCCCTCGCCGAGCGGCCAGTCCGACAGCGGCGCGCCGGTCAGGCGTTCGATCGCGATGCCGAGCAGGATGAAATTGATGTCCGAATAGACCGGCGGTCCGTGGCGCCATTCGCGTTGCAGCACGAACGCGCGAAGCCGCGCGGGATCGTCGCCATAGGTATAGATCGGCTCGACCGCGGGCAGGAAGCTGCGGTGCATCAGGCAGTCGCGAAAGGTCAGTCGGCGCTCGGCGGCGCCCGCGACGTCATATTGGCGGAGGTCCGGTATCGCGTCGGTCAGCGGCCGGTCGAGGTCGAGACGCCCCTGTTCGGCGAGTTTCAGGATCATCGTTGTCGTCGCGATCACCTTGCTGAGCGACGCGAGGTCGAACCAATGCTCGCGGGTCAGTGTTTCGCGTTCGGGGACTATGGCAGCGCTTCCCGCGAACCGCACCGCGTTCTCGCCATCGGCGCTGACCAGGCCGAGCACGGCGCCGGGAATACGGCCGGCCTCGACCGCTTCCAACGCCGGTGCAAACGCCAGCTCGCAGATCGCCTCGAGCGTCATGTCGGCACGCGGCCCTTCACGCGCACGATGATGGGCAGCAGAAAGATCGCGGCAAAGCTCAGCGCGCCCGAAAGCAGGAAAAATCCGTCATAGCCGATCTGCGTCTGCATCGAGCCCGACGCGCCCGCGAGAAGGCGCGGCAGCAGGAAGGCGAAGCCTGAAAGCAGCGCATATTGCGCGCCCGGATAGGTCGGGCTGACGAGCATCGAGAGATAAACGACGAACACCGCACCCGCGAACCCGTTGCCGAACTGGTCGACCGCAACCGAGGTATAGAGGACAAACGCCGACGGCTCGCTGTGCCACAGCCAGACATAGATCCAGTTGCCCGCCGCGGCGGTCACCGCACCGATCCCGAGCGTCCAGCCGAGCGTCATCCGCGTCGACAGAAAGCCGCCGAGCGCGACGCCCGCCATGCTCGCCGACAGCGCGACAACGCCATCGGCGACGCCGATCTGGTGCAGGCTGTAGCCCTTGTCGTTCCACAGCGGGTGCGAGAGCGTCAACGTCAGCACGTCGCCCATGCGATAGAGCGAGACGAAGGCGAGCACCGCGAGCACGGGCGTGCCGTACCGCCAGAACAGTTCAACATAAGGCGCGGCGAAGGTGGATACGTTCGAAAGGGCATCGGCGGGCAGGCGGCGAATGCGCGGCAGCGCGAGCGCCAGCGCGACGAAGGGCAGCAGCGCGATCGCCAGCACGACCGGCGTGACATTGGTCTTGGCCGAAATGCCGACGCCTTGTGCGGCCGAGAGCAGCGCCCAGCCGAGCAGTGCGGTGACGAGTGCGGCGGCGAGTATGACGAACAGGCTGGCGAGCGTTCCCGCGACCAGCGCCTGCGTCCGGCCCGCAGTGGCTTCGCGTTCGGGCCGCATCGCCGCGAGGATCGGGAAGGGCAGGAAGGCGGCGAGGGCGATCACCAGATAGGCCCAGGTCCAGTCGGCCCACGCCGCGACGAGGATCGCGCCGCTCCCCGCCGCAACCATCGCGCTGCGATAACCCCACAGGTTCGCCGCGACGATCGGCGCCTGTTGGGTTTGGGTCGGCGCGAGTTCGATGCGCCAGCCGTCGGCGGCGACCTCCAATGTCGTCGTCCAGAAGGCGAGCAGGACCGCGAACAGCGCGGTCAGCGGCAGGCTCTTGTCGCTCGAGGTGAAGGCCATCGCGACCATCGACAGGAAAATGCCGAGCTGCGAGAGCATGATCCACCCGCGCCGCCGGCCCCAGAAGCGTGCGAAGCCCGGCACGTCATACCGCTCGATCAGCGGCGCCCAGGCGAATTTGAACGTCGGCAGCAACGCGATCCACGCGAAGAAGCCGATGATCACGATATCGACGCCATGCCGCGCGAGGCGCAGCGTCAGCACCGCGTTGAACATGTAGAAGGGCAATCCGGCAGAAAAGCCGAGCAACAGATAGAGGCCAAGCAGGCGCCGCGCTGACGGCTTGGCGGGCAGGTCGCCCGCGAGGACACCCGCTACGGCGTCGGCCTCCGCTGCGGTCACGCCTCTTCCTCGGGCTCGACGGCGTTTTCCCAGCGCGCGACGACGCTCGTGACCGTCAAGTTCGCGCTCGCGCTTGCGACGGTACGCGTCATGTCGAGCAGCCGGTCAAAGGGCAGGACGAAGCCGACGACGAGTGCGGTCTGCTCGGCCGACACGCCGACCGCCGAGAGGACGGCGGCGAGCATGAACAGCGACGCCGACGGGATCGGCGCGGTTCCGAATGCGGCGAGCGCGCCGGTGAGCAGGACGATCGCGAGCATCGGCAGATCGGGTTCGACCCCGACCGCCTGCAACGCGAAGATGCTGAGCAGGCCGACATACATCGCGGTGCCGTCCTTGCCGATGCTCGCGCCGATCGGCAGCACGGTCTTGGCGACGCCAGGGGCGATCCGCAGATCCTCGAGCGCGATGCGCAGCGCGACGGGCAGAGTCGCCGCCGAGGATGCGGTCGAAAAGGCGACCGCCAGCGCATCGACGATCGTGCGATAGAAACGGAGCACCGGCCGCCGCGCGACAAAGGCGATCAACGGCAAGTGGACGAGCAATATCTGCAACACCACCCCCGCCGCGACGCCGACCGCGAGCCAGCCGATGTTGGCGAATACCGCGACGCCATTGTCGGCGACCGCTTTTGCTATGAGCGCGAGCACGCCGAAGGGGGTGATCTCCATGACGATGCGCACCAGCTGGAACAGCACCTGTCCCGCCGATTGCAGCAGGTCGGCCATCGGCCGCCCCGCTTCGCCCGCGAGGATGACGCCGAAGCCGAAGAGGATCGAAAAGAAGATGATCGCGAGCATATCCCCCTCGACCAGTGCCTGCACGATATTGACGGGCACGATGCCGATCAGCTGATCGTGCAGCGACTTGGGCTCGCCGAGCGCGTGCGGGACGGCGCCCGCCAGCGCGGCGCCCTGTCCGGGTTCGAGCAGCAGGCCGACGATCATGCCGATCGACACCGCGCAGAATGTCGTTGCGGCGAACAAGCCGACCGTCCGCGCGCCGACCGACCCCAGCTTGCGCGGGTCGGCGAGCGCGGTGACGCCCGATGCGATGCTGATGAAGACGATCGGGACGACGAGCATCCGGATCACGCGGACGAACAATTCGCCGATGAAGGCAATCGCGCCGGTCGCGGCGGGCCACAGGAGCCCCAGCAGCACGCCGACGACCATCGCGCCCAATACGCGTTGCCACAGCGGCACTGCGAACCAGCCGCGAAGAAACCCCGTCATCCGTCCCCCTGTTTTATCGTATCAAATCCCGCCCCAGAAACCGGGCTGCGGCGGCGACATGATACCGTTCGCCGCGCTGACCCCGCCTATGCGATCCTCTGCAAGCCAGAGCGGTCCGTCAAGGTCGACGAAGCTGCTCTGCGCCGCAATCGCCCATGCGGGCGCGATCGACAATGACGAACAGATCATGCAACCCGTCATTACACCGAGCCCGCGCGTCCGCGTCGCCTGCGCCAGATCGAGCGCGGCGGTCAAACCGCCGGTCTTGTCGAGCTTGATGTTCACGATCGCATAGCCTTCGGGAAGGCGGTCGAGATCGGTGGCGACATGCACCGCTTCATCGGCGGCGATCGGGATCGCCGAGCGGAAGCCGATGAGGTCGCTATCGGCATCAGCGGGCAGCGGCTGTTCGAGCAGGTCGATGCGCAGATCGGTCATCAGCCCCTGGAGGTCGCGCACCTCGTCGATCGTCCAGCTTTCATTGGGGTCGACGATCATTTTCGGCTTGGGCGCCGCGGCGCGGACGGCTTTGAGCTGCGCGGCGGGGTCGCTCTGGTCGACCTTCACCTTCACCAGCGGTGCGTCGGCGAGCGCTGCGGCAGCAATCGCCATGCGGTCGGGGGTGTCGAGGCTGACCGTCATCGCGGTGACGATCGGGCGCAGCGGCCGTGCGAGACCCAGCGCCGCCGCGAAATCGCTGCCCGCGAGTCGCAATTCGAGATCCCACAGCGCGCAGTCGACCGCGTTGCGCGCGGCACCGGCGGGCATCAACTGCTGCAATTCCTGCCGGCCGAGCCCCTGCTCGATCGCATCGCGCGCGGCTTCGATCGCGGCGATCGTGCTTTCGGCATTCTCGCCATAGCGGGGGTAGGGGACGCATTCGCCGCGCCCTATGACGCCGTCCTGCGCGATGGCGACGGTCACCACCTCGGCGGCGGTCTTGACCCCTCGCGAGATGCGAAACGGCGTGTGCAGCGGCAGAGTCTCGCCGGCGACGGTCAGGGAGCGGAGCATCGCCGGGCGATCAGACGGTTTCGGCGGTGGCGGGCGTATCGAGCAGCCGGTCGAGGATCGCCTCGACCCCGAAGCGATAGGGGTCGCTCGTCGGCAGCCCGAACTCGGCCTCGGTCGCGGCGCACAAGGCACGCGCCGCGTCCTCGGCCATCGCCGAGGTGTTGAGCGCGATGCCGACCACCCGCACATCGGCATTGGTCAGCCGCGCCACGCGCAGATTGGCCTCCAGCGTTTCGGCAATGCCGGGCAGCGGATAGTGCGGCAGGCCGCGCATATGCGGGCGCACCGGGTCTTGGCAGAGGACAAGCGCGTCGGGCTGCGCGCCGTGCAGCAGCCCCGTCGACACGCCCGCGAAGGAGGGATGATAGAGCGAGCCCTGGCCTTCGATCAGGTCCCAGCCGTCGTCGGTGCGCGCGGGCGAAATCTGCTCGATTGCGCCCGAGATGAAGTCGGCGACCACGGCGTCGAGCGGCACGCCGTCGCCCGCGATCAATATGCCCGTCTGTCCGGTCGCACGGAAATCGGCGGCCACGCCGCGCTTCTCGAGCGCGCTCGCGAGGCAGAGCGTCGTGTACATCTTGCCGACCGAACAATCGGTGCCGACGGTCAGCAGCCGTTTGCCGGCGCGCGGCTTGCCATTGCCGATCGGAATGTCGGGGCGCGGGTCGCGCACATCGTGGAGCTTGCGGCCCAGCCGCGCCGCGGTTTCGACAAGGCGCGGCTCGGCGTTCAGCCGGTGGTGCAGCCCCGATGCGATGTCGAGTCCGGCGTCCATCGCGGCAAGCGCATCGACGATCAGATCCTCGCCCAGCTTGCCCCCGGCGTTGGCGATGCCCAGCACCAGCGTCCGCGCGCCGGCGGCGTAGGCGGCGGCGAAATCCATGCGCGGCAGGTCCAGAGTCAGCGGGCAATCGTCGTGGCGATATTCGCCGACGCAAATGTCGGGCCGGAAGACGGCGAGCCCGCGCGAGGTCTTGATGTCGGCGGGGTCGCTAGCGTGGCCGAGGTAGAGAAGATAGGGCGTTTCGATCATGGATCCGGGAACCTGCGTGATGATGAGAGGCCGATATTATCCCTAGCGGCCGTAACGCCCCAATATCTAGCGCCCCATATCCTATAGCCTCACGCTATAACCCCTCGATCACTGTTGCGAGCACCGCGAGGAACGCCGACGCGGTTCGCGATGGCGGGCGGTTCTGCAGATAGACCGCGTTGATGTCGAAGGTGATCGCGGGCTGCAGCGGCCGACTCGACAGCCCGGGGGGCAGCGCGGCATGCGCGGTGAAATTGTCGACGATCGCCATGCCGACCCCTGAGCCCACCAGCGCCGCCGCGACATAATAGGTGCGCGCCGAAACGACCTCGTCCAGCGCGACCTCGAGTCGGCTGAGCTCGCTCGACAGCATCCGTCCGATCGGGCCGCCTTGCACCGGGCTGATGAACTTGTGCCCGCGCAGCTCGTCGAGGTGCAGACGCGGCGGTGCGCCGGGCATATCCTCCTCGCGATAGATGACCACAAGTTCGCCCTCGCCGATCACCTGATGCGCGACGGGCGCCGACAAGGGCACCTCGAAACTGATCGCGATGTCGGTTTCATGTTCGTAGAGTTTGCGCACCATTTCGTCGTGATGCAGCGTCTGGAGGTCGAACATAATGTCGGCATGGTCGCCCATGAAGCGGGCGACCGCCTCGGGAATCGCGCCGAGCCCGAGCGACGGAAGCGCTGAAATGCGGAGCAACCCGCCGCGCCCGTGGCGCAAATTCTGGCACGCCTGACGCAGCGAGCGTACGCGGTCCTGAATGTCGGACACTTCGGCGAACAGCGTGTGCGCGTCCTGTGTCGGGATCAGCCGCCCCTTCGACCGTTCGAACAGGGTCAGGCCGATCGAGCGTTCGGCATGGCGCAGCACCTTGGTCACCGACGGCTGCGACACGTTGAGCGACCGCGCTGCGGCGCTGACCGTGCCGTGCAGGAAGACCGCGTGGAATATCTCGATCTGGCGCAGGTTCACCCGTTACGATCCCAAAGTTGCGACACCGGGGCATGCGATTGCCCCTTGTTTTGGCCGGATATTGTTGTGGCTTTGATCTCTATGCCATCGGGTTATAGGGGGTGCAACAACGCTGTCTGGACGCGGGATGTCTGTTCGAGACATCCTCCCCGCCGGAAAACGCACATGGAAGGATCACGCCGATGCCCCAACCGCTTGCCTCGCTTTCGGTTCGCCGGACGATCGGTTCGCTTTCGGTCGCCGCGGCGCTGCTGTGCGTCGCCGGCGCGGCGGCGAAGGCGGACGAGACGGTCGACGTGATCATCCGGGGCGGTACGATTTACGACGGCGGCGAGGGCAGGCCCTTTGTCGGCGATGTCGCGATCCGCGGCGACCGGATCGTCCATGTTGGCAAGGCGGGCCGCTATTCGGCGGGCAAGGTCATCGACGCGAAAGGCATGATCGTCGCACCGGGCTTCATCGATCCACACACCCACGCCGACAGCTTCATCCGCTCGCCCGACAAGGCGGTGCGCGTCAACGCGGCGTGGCTCAATCAGGGGGCGACCACGGTGATGATCGGGGTCGACGGGTCGGGCACCCCCGATGTCGCGGAGGATAGCGGCAAGCTCGCGGCGTCGGGAATCGGCACCAATATCGTGCCGTTCGTCGGATTCGGCCCGGTTCGCCAGCGCGTCCTCGGTCAGGATGCGCGTGCGCCGACCGCTGCCGAGCTCGACCGGATGAAAGCGCTGGTGGCGAAGGGCATGTGCGAAGGCGCGGTGGGCTTGTCGACCGGGCTTTTCTACGCGCCGCAGAGCTTTGCCACGACGGACGAGGTCGTGGCGGTGGCGCGCGAGGCGGCGATCCGCGGCGGCCTCTACGACACCCACCAGCGCGACGAATCGAGCTACAGCATCGGCCTGCTCGCCTCGGTGCAGGAAGCGATCGGGATCGGGCGGCAGGCGGGTATGCCGGTCCATTTCGCGCATCTGAAGGCGCTCGGCGTCGATGTCCATGGACAGGCCGGCGCGGTGATCGCCGCGATCGATGCCGCACGCAAGGCGGGGGTCGATGTGACCGCTGACCAATATCCCTGGCTGGCGTCGGGATCGAGCCTCGATGCGTCGCTGTTGCCGCGCTGGGCGGTCGACGGCGGCGGGCCGGCGTTGCTGAAGCGGCTGGACGATCCCGCGACGCGGGAGCGGATTCGCGGCGAGATGCAGGAGAATCTTCGGCGGCGCGGCGGCGCGAGCGCGCTGCTGCTCATCGCGCAGGACTTTCCCTGGACCGGCCAGACGCTGAAGCAGGTTGCGGACGCGTGGAAGCTCGACAGCCGCGACGCCGCGCTGCGCATCATCCGGCAGAGCATCGAGGCCGACGCGCAGGGGCAGAAGGGCGGGGGCACCGCGGCCGCGTCGTTCAACATGGCGCAGGCCGACGTCGACCTGCTGATGAAACAGCCGTGGATGGTGACATCGTCCGACGGATCGGACGGCCACCCGCGCATGTTCGCGACCTTCCCCGAAAAATATGTGCGCTATGTCCGCGAGCGGAAGGTCATCGACCTCGCGGCCTTCATCCGCCAGTCGACGGGGCGCACCGCCGACATCTACAAGCTCGACCGGCGCGGCTATCTGCGCCCCGGCTATTTCGCCGACGTGCTCGTCTTCGATCCCGACCAATATGCGCCGCGCGCCGATTATGTGCGCCCGCGCGAACTGAGCGTCGGCGTCCGGAAATTGTTCGTCAACGGCGCGCTGGCGGTCGACGACGGGCGGACGACGGGCGCCGCCGCGGGCCGCGCCCTGCTGCGGCCCCGCCCGGCCGGATGCTCATAGTCGACAACCACGCTTCAACCTGATCGCTGCACAGCCTTAGCGCCCGTCATTGACAGAAGGGCGCCGCTCGGCTTTATCTAAAATCGAATTATTAAAGCGCCTATATTTTATGAATCGAGTCTGTTTGGCGGGGGCGCCGGGCATTCGGATCAGTTTGAAGGACAATCCAGCGATGACCCTTAATCTTCCGGGTCTTGACCGGCGGCAACCGACGAAAAATGGCCCCGAGGCGCGCGACGCCCGGCTGACGCTCAGCCTCTCGGGCACCAATCTGGAGCGGGCGGGCGATTATAACCAGCGGATCGTGCTCCAGGCCATTCGCCTCACCGACGAAACGACGCGGAGCGACCTAGCGCGCGTCACCGGGCTGACGCCGCCGACGATCGTCAACATCACCAAGCGACTGATCGACCTGGGTCTCGTCAAGCCGGCGGGACGGTTGCAGGGCAAGCGCGGCCAGCCCGCGATGCGGATCGTCATCGATCCCGACGGGGCCTTTTCGATCGGGCTCAATATCGACCGTGATCATATCACGCTGGTGACGCTCGATCTCGCGGGCAACATCCGCAGTCGCCACACGCGCGAGATCGCTTTCGCGCTGCCCGGAACGGTGGTCGATCATGTCCGCGAAATCCTGCCCGGACTGCTCCAAGAAGGAGGCGTCGACCGGGGACGCATCCTTGGCGTGGGTGTCGCGTTGCCCGACGATCTCGGGCGAATTTCATTGCCGCATCGGCCGACCGAATATGACGCGTGGGACGACATCGATCTGGGCGCGCTGCTCGGCGAGGTCCTGCCCTGGCCGCTGCACGCCGACAATGATGCCGCATCGGCGGCGCTCGGCGAAGTCCATCTCGGCATCGGCATGGCGCTGCCCAGCTTCTTCTACCTGCTGATCAGCGCGGGCCTTGGCGGCGGTCTCGTCATCGATCGCAGCTATGTTCGCGGCGCGGATTCGCGGTCGGGCGAGATCTGGGCGCTGCCCGACCCGGCGCGCGGCGACGGCGCGAATGTGCAGGACACGGTTTCGCTGTCGGCGCTTTACGCCCGGCTGGAAGCGGCGGGGCATGTCATCGACGGTCCCGAGGCGTTGATCGACGGCGCGGCGGAGCAGGAGGCGGTGATCGTCCAATGGCTCGACGATGCCGCGGACGTGCTGGTTCAGCCGCTGATCGCGGTCAATTGCCTGATCAATCCGGCGGCGATCCTGATCGGCGGGCGCCTTCCGGGCAAACTGGTCGACGCGCTCGTTGAGCGGCTCAACGCGCGGATGGCGGGGCGCAAGCTTCCCGTCGTGGCGCCGGTGCGGCGCGCCGAGGCGGCCGACGATGCGTCGGCGATCGGCGCCGCGATCATCCCGTTCCTCGACAATGTCCTGCCGTCCGAATCGATCCTGATGCAGGCGGGGCGCTGACGCTCTACTCGATCCGCTGCGCCATCTCGTCGAGGTCGACGCCCTGCGTTTCGGGGAAGATCGCCGCGACGACGATGAACTGGACGACCATCGCGGCGGCGAAGATCGCGAACGGTGCGCCCGACGACCACGCCACCAATATCGGGAAGATTCCGGCGATCAGCGCGTTCATCAGCCAATGCGTGCTCGCGCCGAGCGCGCTGCCCCGCGCGCGGACGGGCGTCGGGAATATCTCCGAAATATAGACCCAGATCACCGCGCCCTGACTGGTCGCGAAAAAGGCGATGAAGCCGATAAGCGCGGGGAGCATCAGGCTGTTGTCGAGCGCGCCGTAAAGGACCCCTGCGGCGGCGGTGAGGCATAAACTCATGCCCGCGGCACCCGCGAGCAGCAGCGTCTTGCGTCCGATCCGGTCGATCAGCGCCATGCCGACGAGCGTGAACACCAGATTGGCGATTCCGATCAGCACCGCCTGACGGTCGGGCGACAGCGAACCCGCACGCGCGAAGATGTCGTTCAGATAATAGAGCACCGCGTTGATGCCCGCGAGCTGGTTGAACATCGCGACGAGGATCACGAGAATTATCGGCCTACGATGGCGGCGCCACGAGAGCTTCTCACCCGGCGGGTCGCGTTCGAGCGCCTGCTCGACGCGGGCGATTTCGGCTTCGGCGGCGTCGGGGGGCGTGCCGATCCGCGCCAGCGCGGCACCCGCTTCACCCCGGCGTCCCTTGGCGACGAGCCAGCGCGGGCTGTTGGGGATTGCGAACAGCAGGATGAAGAACAGTAGGGCGGGGGCGGCGGTGACGCCCAGCTTCCACCGCCACGCGATGTCTCCGCCGACCACCCCCGCGATCGTCGCGTTGCTGAGATAAGCGACGAGAATGCCGGTCACGATCATCAGCTGGAACAGCCCGACGAGGAACCCGCGGTGCCGCGGCGGCGCGATCTCGGCGATGTAGACGGGGGCGAGGACCGATGAACCGCCGATCGCGAGTCCGCATAGGAAACGGAAGATAAGGAAGGGCGGCCAGCTCGATGCCAGCGCGCAGCCGATTCCCGCGATGAAATAAAAGGCGGCGAGGATCCGCAGGCTGTCGCGGCTGCCGAAGGCATCGCCGGGCTTGCCCGCAAACAACGCGCCGCCGAGGGTGCCCCAGAGCGCCGCCGATACGGTGATGCCGAGCGTTTCGGGGGTGAGCGCGAACAGGCTGGTCAGGTCGCCGGTCACGCCCGCGATCACCGCGGTATCGAACCCGAAGAGGAGGCCGGCCAACGCCGCCGTCCCGATCGCGGCGGCCAAAGTACCGCGACCTCCCGAACGCTGCGGTGCGCCGGGCACGGGAAATGCTTCGCTGTCGTGCTTGCCCGTCATCGCTCTCTCCGACGGATCGAACGTCCACGCCCGTCCTGATTACCCGCAGACATGCCACAAAGGCGATTTCGATCAAATAAATTAATTTTCATTATTATCTTGACGGGGCCCGGTCGGCCGAGGCAGTTTTCGAAAAACCAGACCCGGAACGGCGGCTGGGAAACAGGGAGAGGTTCGTGCCGGCGACATTGCTTGCAACCCATCGCGTGGAAAAGCCCTGGGGGCGCCACCAGCTATGGGGTCCGTTTCGCGATTCGCCGACGGGCGGCGAACCGGTCGGCGAAATCTGGTTCCAGGCGCCCGGCGACAGCACGCCCGATCTGCTGATCAAATATCTCTTCACCAGCGAAAAACTGTCGGTGCAGGTGCATCCGGGCGACGCGCAGGCGCATGCCCGCAGATTGCCGCGCGGCAAGGACGAATGCTGGCTGATCCTCGACGCCGAACCCGAAGCGACGATCGCGCTCGGGACGAAGGCCCCGGTCGACGCGGCCGTGCTGCGCGCGGCTGCGCTCGACGGCAGCATCGAGCAATTGCTCGACTGGAAGCCAGTGAAGGCGGGCGATTTCTTCTACGTCCCCTCGGGCACGGTCCACGCGATCGGCGCGGGGCTGACGCTGATCGAGGTGCAGCAGAACAGCGAGACGACCTATCGCCTCTATGATTATGGCCGCCCGCGCGAGCTGCATCTGGAGGACGGCATCGCAGTGTCCGACCCGCAGCCCTATGTGCCCTATCCGTCCCCCGGCCGCATCGCCGACGATCGCACGATCCTCGTCGACGGGCCGAAGTTCGTGCTCGAACGGCTCACGGGCGGTGCGCGCGCGATTACGCTGCCCGACGGCGTCACCGCCTGGCTGATCCCGGTCGCGGGCAAGGGCACCGTCGATGGCGCGGCTTTCGCGGCGGGCGAATGCCTCGCGCTCACCGGCGCGGTGCAACTCGATGCCGATGCGGGGGCCGACCTGTTGCTCGCCTATCCGGGCGAGGGGAGATTCTTATGACCGCCAGCCGATCGGGCACCGCCTGGACCTTCGCCTATGTCACCATGCTGTTCTTCGTCTGGGGTGCGGTGACCGCGGTCAATGACATTTTGATCCCGGCGGTAAAGGCGATCTTCGCGCTCAGCGATACCGAAAGCTTCCTCACGCAGTTCGCATTTTTCATGGCCTATGGCGTCGTCTCCTTGCCCGCCGCGGCGCTCATGGGGCGGCTGGGCGCGGCCAATTCGATCATCGTGGCGCTCGCGACGATGATCGCCGGCTGCCTGATCATGCCGTTTGCGACCATCGTGCGCGAATATGCGATCGTGCTCGTCGGCCTGTTTGTGATCGCATCGGGGATCACGCTGCTGCAAGTCGCGGCGAACCCGCTGTCGGCCTCGCTCGGCCGCCCCGAGCGCTCGCATTTCCGGCTGGTCTTGAGCCAAGCGTTCAATTCGCTCGGCACTGTTATCGCGCCCTATCTCGCGGCGCGGACGCTGCTGCAGGGCGGATTGTTCGAAGACGGGCCGGTGACCGAGGCGAAGATCGCCTATTCGCTCGGCCGGATCGACGTCGCTTATATCTTCATCGCGGCGGTGATCGCGGTGCTCGCGATGTTCCTTTACCGCGTCCGGCACGAGATCACTGCGGCCGCGCCGCCGGTCGAGACGGGCGGGCGGGTGTCGAGCGCCTTTGCTTCGCCCTGGGCGCTCGCCGGCGCGCTCGCGATCTTCCTCTATGTCGGCGCCGAGGTCGCGATCGGCAGCGCGATGGTCAATTTCCTCGAGCAGCCCGATGTGTTCGCGATCAGCGCGGTACAGGCGGGCAGCTTCGTCAGCCTCTATTGGCTCGGCGCGATGATCGGGCGCTTTATCGGCTCGGGTCTCCTCTACAAGCTCGCCGCGGGGCCGCTGCTCGCGGTGACGGCCGTCGCCGCGGCGCTGCTCTGCCTGACGATCAGCCAGATCAGCGGGCCGGCGGCGGGCGTGCTCGCGATCTCGGTCGGGCTGTTCAACTCGATCATGTTCCCGGTGATCTTCTCACTGACGATCGAGCGATCGACCGCACCCGCGTCGGCGACGTCGGGGCTGCTCTGCATGGCGATCGTCGGCGGCGCGCTGGTGCCGCTCGTTTTCGCGCAGGTCGCCGATGCCAGCGGCAGCCGCTTCCTCGCCTTTCTGGTGCCGATGGCCTGTTACCTCGTCATCGCGCTGTTCGGCTGGCGCGCGGCGCGCGCTCCCGCGCGAGCCGAAGTCTTCGCAAATTCGCTGCACTGACCAAACAAACAACAAAAAATATTCAGGGAAGAGGGTCGCAATGCATATCGACAGGAATTTGAACCGCGGGTGGAAATTTGGCGCGATGCTGGCGTCGTCGTCGGCGATATTGCCGCTCATGCTCGCTTTGTCGCCCGTGGCAGCGCAGTCCAAATCCGGCCAGTCACCGGTCGAGCTCGCCGACCCGCTCGTCGGCACCGCGCCGCTCGACGATCCCGCAGTGATCGGCAATGCGCCGCCGCCGGGCGAACCCGTCTATTCGGGGCAGACGTCGCCGGGCGCGCGGCTGCCGCACGGCTCGGTCGAGGCGGCGCCGGTGAACAATAATATTGAGCTTCTCTATCCGAACGGCGTCCCCGTTCCTTACTATTACACCAATCCGACGATGATCGGCTTCACCGGCGGCGGCGGCTCGACCTATGGCGGCGGCGCCGAGCCGTTCATCATGCCGGTGGTGGGCGACTGGTCGCCGCCGCCCGCCTACAGCCAGTCCTATTATGACAAGTCGCGCGAGAAGGCGTCGCCCGGCTATTATTCGGTCTATCTCGACAGCTTCCGCACGCAGGCCGAACTCACCGCGACGCGCTGGGCGAGCGTGATGCGCTTTACCTTCCCCGCGAGCCAGCGGTCGAACATCATCGTCAACCTGCCGCGCCACGGCGGCACGGTCGAAGTGGTCGGCGACCGCATCATCCGCGGCATGTCGAACGACAAGGACAGCGCCGACGGCGGCTATTTCGTCGCCGAATTTTCCAAGCCCTTCGCCGCGCTCGGCACCTTCCGCAAGGCGCCCGGCGACAATGTAGGCTGGGGCATCGGCACCAGTGACGTCAAACCCGGCGGGCGCGAGATGTCGGGCAGCTATGCCGGCGGCTATGTGACCTTCAAGACCAAGGCTGGCGAGCAGGTGCTGGTGAAGATGGCGCATGGCACCAGCTACGAGCAGGCGGCGCAGCGGCTCGCCACCGAAGTGCCCGGCTGGGATTTCGATGGCGTCCATGCGGCGGCGCGCGATACATGGGCGCAGCTCCTGAACCGCGTCCGCGTGACCGGCGGGACCGACAAGCAGCGGGGGCTCTTTTACTCGACGCTGTTCCAGTCCTTCGCCTCGCCGCGCCTGATCGCGCAGAAGGGCGAGAAATTCGCCGACACCAATGGCAAGGTCCAGACCGCGACGCACGACCGTTACGGCCCGGTTCCCTTCTGGGACACGGGGCGCAACCAGATCGTGCTGCTCGAACTGATGGAGCCCGAGGCGGTCCAGAATATCATGGCGTCCGAACTCGCGATGGCGCGCGAGAAGGGGTATATGAACACCTCGTTCCACGGCGACAATGCGGTGTTCCTGTTCCTCGGCGCGTGGGAACGCGGCATCGAATTCGATTATGAAGCCGCCTATGAATATTTGCGCAAGAATGCGACCGACCCGAGGGGGCCGCGCGGTTACCTCGCCGAATATATGAAGCAGGGTTGGATTTCGGACATCGTGCCCGATCACAATCCCAGCCCGCCCTATGCCGGCGGCAAGGCGGGCGCCGACAAGACGCTCGAATATGCGTGGGACGATTATGCGCTCGCGCTCTACGCCAAGAAACTCGGCAAGGACGCCGACCACAAGATGTTCCTGAAGCGCGCGGGCAACTACGTCCATGTCTTCGACAAATCGATCGGCTTCATCCGCGGGCGCACCGCCGACGGCAAGTGGATCGCGCCGTTCGATCCGCAGGAGCCCTATTATAATTTCATGATGAAGGAGGCGTCGGGCTGGTCGACCCTGTGGCTCGTGCCGCACGACGTGCAGGGGCTGATCGGCCTGATCGGCGGGCGCGATGCGTTCAATGCCAAGCTCGACGAGTTCTTCACCAAACCGTACAATCCCACCGGCATCTGCCGCGATTGCACCGGCGTGATCGGGCAATATGTCCACGGTAACCAGCCCGACCAGCAGGCGCCCTATTATTACAATTGGAGCGGCCAGCCGTGGAAGACGCAGGCGCTGGTGCGCCAGATCCTCGACAAGACCTATGGCAGCGATGCGTCGGGTTATGGCTATCCGGGGATGGACGATCAGGGCGCGACCTCGTCCTGGTACGCGCTCTCGGCGCTCGGCTTTTATCCGGTCGATCCGTCGAGCCAGGATTATATCATCGGCAGCCCCGTGTTCGACGACGCCAGCCTCGACATGGGCAATGGCAAGACGCTGCGGATCGTCGCGAAGAATAATTCGCCGACCAACGTCTACATCCAGTCGGCGACGCTGAACGACAAGCCGTGGAACAAGCCGTGGTTCCGCCACGACGACGTCAAGGACGGTGCGACCTTCGTCTTCACGATGGGTGCCAAGCCGAACAAGGCGTGGGGCGCCGCCCCCGCCGCCGCCCCGCCGTCGATGTCGGACAAGCGCTAACCAGCCCCTCGCCCCCGCCACCCTCGCGGGGGCGCGAGCCCAGGACCCGCCATCCCCCCAAGGGTCCTGGGCTCTCCCCCATTCAACAGGACAGACATCATGCGCAGCCTCTTGATCACCGCCTCTCTTCTCGCTCTCGCGTCGGTCGCGGCGGAGGCCCAAACCGCTGCATCCGCCCGCCGCGCCGCCGACGGGCGACGCCGTCTACACCAGCGACCTGATGACGCGCTGGGGCAAAGAGGTGACTCCCGAAAACGCGTGGCGCCTCTATCTGGAAGCCGGGCAAGGGCAATTGGAGCTATCAGGTCGCGCAGGACGAGAAGGAATATCTAGTCCGCTTCCGCCGCAAGATGGAAGGCGTGATCCGGCAGGCGAAGGAGAACGGGCTCAGCGCCTCGGTCTACACCCAGACCACCGACGTCGAGGACGAGATCAACGGCCTACTGACCTACGACCGCGCGGTGCCGAAGGCGTTGGCCGAGATCGCCGCGCCGCTTTGGAAGACCCCGACTCCGGACTGACCCGGAGCGGGCGAAAGCGTGACGGCACCTGCCGTCCCCGGAGTTGGGGATGGCGGGCGCGACGGACTGCGGCGTGCGCCGATTTTCACGCAAAACTGCGAAAAATTGCGACTTTGTGACGGATTGATAACGATTCATCGCGTCCCGCCACCGGCTCGAAAAATTTATTTTGACAAATTGTTTTTTATATTCTGATAGAGGCTCAACGGGTCCGATGATCCGCTGCTCGGCGACTCCGAAAGCGCCGAATAACGAGTGGGGGCGAACAGCCCCTCGAACAGGGAGGTCGATGTGATGAAGGCAGGACAAATCCATTCAGCGAAGACGGCGCGGCGCGCGGCGCTGGTGCGCGAACTGATGCTGGGCGCGGGCACGCTCGCGGCACTGTGCAGCGCGGGGCAGGCTTATGCGCAGGCAGCGCCGGCGCCGCAGCCGCCGGCCGATGACACGGCCGAGGCGGAACCGGGCGACGCGATCGTCGTCACCGGCTATCGCAAGTCGATCGAGCAGAGCCTCGAGCAGAAGCGCGAAGCCAACTCGCTGATCGAAGTCATCACCGCCGAGGACATCGGCAAGTTCCCCGACAAGAATGTCGCCGACGCGCTGCAGCGTGTCCCCGGCGTGATCATCACCCGCGACGGCGGCGAGGGTAGCCGCGTCAGCATCCGCGGTCTCCAGTCCGACCTGACGCTCACGCTGCTCAACGGCAATTTCATCGCGGGCGCCGACAGCGGCGATCCGTCGCGCTCGTTCAACTATGTCCTGCTGCCGTCGAACTTCATCGCCAGCACCGAAGTCTATAAATCATCCGAAGCGCGGCTCGAAGAAGGCGGCGTCGGCGGCACGGTGATCCTCAACACCCGCCGTCCGTTCGACCTGCCGGCCTGGTCGGGCTTCGTCTCGGCCGAAGGCACCTATTCGGACACAACCAAGAAATTCGATCCGCAGATCGCCGGCCAGATTTCATGGAAAGACCCCGAAGAGCGGCTCGGCTTCCTGATCGGCGCGACCTATCAGGAACGCGCGAACCGCGAGTTGCGCGGTTCGACCGAAACCTGGCGCTGGTGGAGCGACCGCGACGCGAACAACAACATCATCACCCCCGCGACCGACGTCAACGGCAATCCGTTCGAGAATGACGACGCGATTTCCTATTGGCCGGGCACCGGCGTGACCGCGCGCGACGGCACGCATTATTCGGGCTATTGGGCGCCGCAGTCGGTCAACGCCGAAGTCTTTTCGCAGCAGCGCAAGCGCCTTGGCATCCAGGCGACCGCGCAGATGCGCCCGATCGAAAATCTGACCGTCACCGCGAACTATTTCCGCTTCGATTACAAGAGCAGCTTTCAGAGCAATGTGCTGAAGATTCCCGAATGGGGCTATGGCAATTTCTTCACCGGGCCGACCTTCGACGAGAGCGGGACGATCTTCCAGTCGGCGAATTTCCAAGTGCCTGCGGCGGGGACGGGGTGCCTCGTGACCACGCCGCCCGCGGCCCCCTGCACGATGGAAACGCCGCAGATCGCGGGCACATACAGCCGCGAAAAGCAGGTTTCGAACACGTTCGAGACCGAGGTCGCCTGGAATCAGGACAATTTCGACGCGGTGCTGAAATTCGGCAAGACAAAGGCCACCGGCGGTCCGTCGATGCGCTTCGGCGTCGCCGCGAAGCCGCGCCTGACGATCACCGGGCAGGAGCAGAACGGCAATTTCCTGAGTGCGTGGGATTTCACCGGCGGCAACCTCAACATGGAATTCTCGCCCGAGCTGCAGGAGAATATCAAGAACGGCATCGCCCAGATCGACGTCGGCTCGACGGGGTCAGGCTTCACCAACAGCGCGATTTCGCAACGTTATGCCCAGCTTGACCTCGTCCGCCGTTTCGACGGGTTGCTGAGCGCGTTCCGCGTCGGCGGCAAATGGCGCGAGATGAGCATCCACCGCGAAACCGGCCGCAACGAATGGTATGCCGATCCCGCGACCAAACGGCGCTATCAGGACACGCCCGCGGGCGCGGTCGCGCGGCCCGAATATTTCTATGACAAGCCGATCGGCAACATTGCAGGCGGGTTCGACGCGAACCTGTTCCCAGGCATCAACTTCAACAATTATCTCGGCTATATCAACGACACCTATGGCCCGTCGGTGCGCGTGCCCGAACCGAACAACACCTATGACCTGAAGGAAAAGGTGTTCGCGGGCTATGTGCAGGCCGATTTCGAGGCTGGTCCGCTGCGCGGCAACATCGGTGTCCGCGTCGCGCACACCAAGCAGTCGGGCCTGACCTCGGATCGCCTGCAATTCCTAAACGATTATTGCTTCGACGGTCCGGGTGGACCGTTCGATCCGAACGTGCCGCGCGCCGACGACGGCAACTGCCAGGTGCGGCCGCTTGCCGAGCGCGAAGTGATCGTCAACACGCAGGTCGACCAGTCGAAGAGCTACACCGACTGGCTGCCCAGCCTGAACGTCGTTTATGAAGTCACCCCCGACATCGTCGTGCGCGGCGCGGTCGCCAAGGTGATCTCGCGTCCGTCGTTCAACGATCTCGGATCGCAGCGTTCGCTGACCTATCGCTCGGCGGCTTACGCCTTCGACCGCGGTCAGTTCGGCGAGTTCGAAGGCTGGTCGGGCAGCGGCGGCAACGCCGATCTCCAGCCCTTCTCGGCCTGGCAGTACGACCTGGGCGTCGAATGGTATTTCAAGCGCGGCTCGGTGCTCGGCGCCGGTCTGTTCCGCAAGGAGGTATCGGACTTCGTCGTCCCGCTCGTGCTCGACGTGACGCGCGAAGTGAATGGGCAGCAGGTTCTGATCCAGCCCTATTCGACCGTCGCCAACGGTTCGAACGCGGTGTCGCAGGGCGTCGAAGTCTATGCCCAGCATACGTTCGACTTTGGCCTCGGCGCGCAGATGAACTTTACCTACAACGACACCTCGGTCGCCGACATCACGCTCGACGGACAGACGGTGGGCAAGTCGGCACTGGTCGGCAGCGCGAAGACGCAGGTCAACGCGTCGGTCTTCTACGAAACCGACAAGTTCCTCGTCCGCGCCTCGTACAACCGCCGCGGCGAAGTCGTCGGCGGACTCTCTTCGGGCCTCAATATCTACTCCGACCCCTATGAACAGGTCGACATCAACGCCTCGTACGAGCTGATGGACGGGCTGATGCTCACCGCTTCGGTCATCAACCTGACCAAGTCGGAAGAACGCCAGCACCTTGGTAACGACACCAAGGACCGCTTCGTCCGCAGCAACTACTTCGGCCGCCGCGCTTATGTTGGCGTCTCGTACAAGTTCTGATGGGGCCCATACCCCAGCTCTCCCACTTGGGTGGCTCCGCAAGGAGCCACCCACCTCTTTCGGGGCGAGCGGGTATGATTATGGTGATGAGCGAAACGGGGAGCGATGCAGGGTGCGTGTCTGGTTGAAATCGCTGGTTTTCGGTGCGGCGCTGCTGACGGGCGGCACGGCGGCGGCAGAGAATCCGATCGTTCCCGGCTGGTACGCCGATCCCGAAATCCGCGTCTTTGGCGACCGCTACTGGATCTATCCGACCTATTCGGATCATGGCGAGACGCCCGATCTCTCGCAGCATTTCAATGAGCAGCAGAAGGCGCTGCGCGAACAGAAGGCCGTCCGGCCGTCCTATCATTACCAGACCTTCTTCAACGTCTTTTCATCGCCCGACCTCGTCCACTGGACGAAGCACGACCACGCGCTCGACGTCGAGAATGTCGCCTGGGCCGCCTATGCCGTGTGGGCGCCGTCGGCGATCGAGAAGGACGGCAAATATTATCTCTTCTTCGGCGCCAACGACATTCAGTCGAACGACCAGCGCGGCGGCATCGGCGTTGCGGTCAGCGACCGCCCCGAGGGGCCGTTCAAGGACGCGATCGGCAAGCCGCTGATCGACGCCTTCCACAATGGCGCGCAGCCGATCGACCAGTTCGTCTTTCGCGACGACGATGGGCAGCATTATCTCTATTATGGCGGCTGGAAGCATTGCAACGTCGTGCGTCTCGGCGACGATCTGACGTCGATCGAGCCCTTTGCCGACGGCACGACGTACAAGGAAATCACGCCCCCCGGCTATGTCGAGGGCTCGTTCATGGTGAAGCGGAAGGGCGTCTATTATCTGATGTGGTCGGAGGGCGGCTGGACCGGTCCCGACTATTCGGTCGCCTATGCGATGGGGCCGTCGCCGACCGGGCCGTTCAAGCCGATGGGCAAGATTTTGCAGCAGGACTTCAAGATCGCGCGCGGCGCGGGTCATCATTCGGTGGTCAATGTGCCGGGCACCGACGACTGGTATATCGCCTATCACCGTCGTCCGCTCGATCAGCAGAGCGGCGAGCGCCGCCAGCTCGCGATCGACCGCATGACCTTCAACGCCGACGGCACGATCGCGCCGGTGATCATGACAAACGAGGGCGTCGCAGCGCGCCCGCTGCCGGGATCGCCGGCGAACAGGGGAGAGACGAAGTGAAGACGATCCGCAAGATGATGCTGGGCGCTGCCGCGAGCGCGCTTGTGCTGACCAGTGTCACCGCGCCCGTCGCGCTCGCGCAATCGGCCGCGAACCAGACCGCGCTCGTCGATTACGTCAACCCGCTGATGGGCACCGACTCCAGCTATCGCCTGTCCTACGGCAACACCTATCCCGCGGTCGCGGTGCCCTTCGGCATGAACAGCTGGACCCCGGTGACGGGCGAGCCCGGCAGCGGCTGGGGCTATACCTATGACGGCGAGAAGATCAGCGGCATCAAGCAGACGCACCAGCCGAGCCCGTGGATGAACGATTATGCCGCCTTCGCGCTGATGGCCGAAACCGGGCCGGTCAAGGTCAAGCAGCAGGAGCGCGGCAGCTGGTTCAGCCACAAGGCCGAGGTCGCGCGGCCCTATTCGTACAAAGTCTATCTCGCCGACTATGACGTCACCGCCGAGGTCGCGCCGACCGAGCGGGCCGCGCAGTTCCGCTTCACCTTCCCCGAAAGCGACGACGCGCACATATTGCTCGACGGGCTCGCGGGCGGATCGATGGTCAAGGTCGACGTCAAGAATCGCCGCATCACCGGCTATGTCCGCAACAACAACGGCGGCGTGCCCGACAATTTCCACAATTATTTCGTCGCCGAATTCGACCGCGACTTCACGCTCGCGCGCACTTGGGCCGGCGACAACGCGCCGACGAACGAACTCGCGCGCGAGGGCGATCATGTCGGCGCGGTGCTGAGCTTCAAGACGAAGAAGGGCGACAAGGTCCATGTCCGCGTCGCCTCCTCGTTCATCAGCCCCGAACAGGCGCTGCTGAACCTGCGCAGCGAAATCGGGAGCGACAGCTTCGATACGACGCAGGCGAAGGCGAAGGCGGCGTGGGAAAAGGAACTGTCGCGGATCCGCGTGACTGATCCCGACCCCGAAAAGATCCGCACCTTCTATTCTTCGCTGTACCGGATGCTGCAGTTCCCGCGCGTCTTCTATGAAAAGGACGCCAACGGAAAGATCGTCCACTACAGCCCGTACGACGGCAAGGTGCACGACGGCTACATGTTCACCGACAATGGTTTCTGGGACACCTGGCGCGCGGTCTTCCCCTTCTTCGCGCTGATGTATCCCGACCTCGACAGCCAGATCATGCAGGGGCTGGTCAACACCTATAAGGAGGGCGGCTGGCTGCCCGAATGGGCGAGCCCCGGCTATCGCAACGTGATGATCGGGTCGAACTCGGCGAACCTGATCGCCGACGCCTATCTCAACGGCGTGCGCGGCTTCGACGTAGAGACTTTGTACGAAGCGATGATCAAGAATGCGACGACGAGCGAGGGCCGCCCGAAGGACAAGGCGGGCAAGGTCATCGCCGCCGTCGGGCGCGAGGGCGCGGAACATTACAACCAGCTCGGCTACGTCCCTTATGACGTCGGCATCAATGAAAATGCCGCGCGGACGCTCGAATATGCAACCGCCGACTTCTCGATTGCGCAGCTCGCGAAAGCGCTCGGCAAGGACGCCGATGCGAAGAAATATCGCGCGCGCGCGCTGAACTACCAAAAGCTCTACGACAATCAGAGCGGCTGGATCCGCGGCCGCAACAAGGACGGCTCGTGGGCGACGCCGTTTAACCCGTACAAATGGGGCGACGCCTTCACCGAGGGTAACGCGCTCCATTACAGCTGGGCGGTGATGCAGGACGTCCAGGGGCTGATGACGCTGATGGGCGGACGCGAGAAATTCGTCGAACGGCTCGACGCGATCTTCACCACCGCGCCGATCTTCGACGAAAGCTATTACGGCCAGGTGATCCACGAGATCCGCGAGATGCAGATCGTCGACATGGGCCAATATGCCCATGGCAACCAGCCGATCCAGCACATGCCCTATCTCTATAATTGGGCGGGGGCGCCGTGGAAGACGCAGCATCATGTGCGCGACATCATGGCAAAGCTCTATTCGTCGGCGCCCGACGGTTATCCGGGCGACGAGGATAATGGCCAGACCTCGGCCTGGTATGTCTTCTCGGCGCTCGGCTTCTATCCGGTCGCCTCGGCGACGGGCGAATATGCGATCGGCAGCCCGCTGTTCCAAAAGGCGGTGCTGACGATGCCGAACGGCAAGACGCTGACGATCAACGCGCAGAACAACAGCAATGCGAACGTCTATCTCCAGTCGGTCGCGCTCGGCGGGAAACCGCAATCGAAGACCTATTTCACCCACGGCGCTTTGTCGCAGGGCGGGACGGTCGATTTCGTGATGGGTGCGAAGCCCAACAAGCAATGGGGCGCCGCACCCGCCGATGCGCCCTTCTCGATCAGCCGTGGAAAGTAGGATGAGCATGACCCCCAACCGCCGCGAGATCATGGCCGGCGCCGGCGCCATCGCGCTGGCGGCAACAATGCCCGCCGCCGCACGCGCCGCTGCTGGCGGCTTCGCCAGCAAGCGTCCGGCGCCTGCGCAGCGCGCTTTCACCAGCCCCGCGATCGAGGCCGAGATCGCCCGCGTGAAGGCGAAGATCGCCGATCCCGAACTCGCCTGGCTGTTCGAGAATTGCTATCCGAACACGCTCGACACGACGGTGCAGACGGGCACGATCGACGGCCGTCCCGACACCTTCGTCATCACCGGCGATATCGAGGCGATGTGGCTGCGCGACAGCTCGGCGCAGGTGCAGCCCTATATCCACCTCGTCGCGAAGGATCCGAAGCTCAAGCGGCTGTTCCAGGGGCTGGTCCAGCGGCAGGCGCGCTGCATCCTGATCGATCCTTACGCCAATGCGTTCGATAAGGACCCGGCCGCGCCGTCGAAGCTCGAATGGTCGCAGACCGACAAGACCGAGATGAAGCCCGGCGTCGCCGAGCGGAAATGGGAAATCGACTCGCTCTGCTATCCGATGCGCCTCAGCCACGAATATTGGACGCGCACGCGCGACAAGGCGCCGTTCGACGACACATGGTCGCGCGCGATGAAGCTCGCGGTGGAAACCTTCCGTGTCCAGCAGCGCAAGGACGGGCCGGGGCCGTACAGCTTCCAGCGTCCCGCGCTCCAGCCCACCGACAGCGTGATGCTGAGCGGCTATGGCGCGCCGACGAAAAAAGTCGGCCTGATCCACTCGATGTTCCGCCCGTCGGACGATGCGTGCCTCTATCCCTTCCTGATCCCGTCGAACCTGTTCGCGGTGTCGGTGCTGCGCAAGATCGCCACCGTCCACCGCGAGGCGCGCGGCGACAATGCCGCGGCGACCGACGCCGAAGCGCTCGCCGCCGAGGTGGAGGCCGCGCTGAAAGCGCACGCGCTGATCGACGACGGCAAGGGTGGTCAGGTCTGGGCCTATGAGATCGACGGCTTCGGCAACTGGGTGTTCATGGACGACGCCAATGTGCCGAGCCTGTCGGGATTGCCGCTGATCGATGTCGTCGACAGGAACGACCCGATCTTCCTGCGCACCGCCGCGCTCGCCTGGTCGGATCGCAACCCCTATTTCTTCAAGGGCACGGCGGCCGAGGGGATCGGCGGGCCCCATATCGGGCTCGACATGATCTGGCCGATGTCGATCATCGCCCGAGCGATGAACGCCGACGATGACGCGACGATCCTGCAGTGCCTGCGCTGGCTGAAGACGACGCACGGCGGGACCGGCTTCATGCACGAAAGTTTCCACAAGGACGATCCGAAGAATTTCACACGCAGCTGGTTCGCCTGGGCGAACGCGCTGTTCGGCCAGCTGATCGTCGAGGTCGCCGACAAGCGCCCCGCGCTGCTGTCGCGGCCGCTGTGATGGGGGATAGAATGATAACGACCAGCCGCCGCCAGCTTCTCGCCACCACGGGCCTGCTCGCGCTCGGCGGCGCGATCCCCGCCGGCTGCTCGCGTGTCGCGGGCGGGGGCGAAGCGCTCGCCGTCGGCAAGCCCAACCTCTTTATCGGCACCGGCGGACACGGCCATACCTATCCCGGCGCGTCGCTGCCGTTCGGGATGGCGCAATTGAGCCCCGATACGAACACCCATGGCTGGGACGCCTGCTCGGGCTATCACCAGAAAGACGGCTCGATCATGGGATTCAGCCACACGCACCTGTCGGGCACCGGCATCGGCGACATGCTCGACATCCTCGTCGTGCCGACGCGGCGCGAACTGAAGCTCGAACCCGGGACGATCGAGAAACCCGGCGAGGGCTATCGCCAGCGTTATTCGGACGAACATGCCGAGCCCGGCTATTACCGCGTGAAGCTCGAGACCGGCGTGCTCGCCGAGCTCACCGTCACCGAACGCTGCGGGCTGCATCGCTATCGCTTCGGCCAGGGGCCGGGGCATATCTTGATCGATTTCGCGCACGCGATCGAGGATGATTGGGACAAGGGTATCGTCGTCGAGAATGCGTCGCTCGACCTCGGCGACGACGGCATGCTGACCGGCGGCCGCCAGGTCAATCGCTGGGCCAAGGGCCGGCGCATTCATTTCGCGATGCAGATGTCGCGGAGGCCCGATCGCGTCCAATTCTTCGGCGACGACGGCAAACCCGCCCCCGACGGCGCGAAATCGATCAAGGGCAACAAGCTGAAGGTCGCCTTCTTCTTCGACGATGCCGGCGGCCCGCCGATCCTGATCAAGACCGGCCTCTCGGCGGTCGACGTAAAAGGCGCGCGCGATGCGCTGGCGCAGGAGGTTCCCGCCTGGGATTTCGACGGTGCGGTCAAGACCGCGCGCGGCACCTGGGCCAAGGCGCTCGGCGGCATCCGCGTATCGGGCGGCACCGAGGCGCAGCGCATAATCATGACGAGCGCGCTTTATCACGCGCAGCTCGCGCCGACGCTCTTTACCGATCGCGACGGGCGGTATGTCGGGCTCGACCGGCAGGTGCATGAAGCCGCGAAAGGCGAGGAGGCGTTCAGCACCTATTCGCTGTGGGACACCTATCGCGCGCTCCATCCGCTGCTGACGCTGATCGATCCGGCGCGCGCCGCGCTCTTGACGCGCGACATCTGCCGCCAGACCGCGCAGAGCCCCGCCGGCCCGCTCGTCTGGCCGCTGCAGGGCGTCGAGACCGCGTGCATGATCGGCTGGCACGCCGTCTCGGTGCTCGCCGAGGCGCACGCCAAGGGCATCAAGGCCGACTATGCCGCCGCCTGGCCGAACATCCGCCGCCGCGCCTTCGACCGCGATTTCAAGGACATCGACAGCACGCTTGGCCGCGATTTCTATTACGACCTCGGTTATATCCCGTGCGACGAGGTGTGGGAATCGGTCAGCCGAACGCAGGAATATGCCTATGACGACTGGGCGATGGCGCACCTCGCCGATGCGGTCGGCGCGAAGGACGATGCCGCGGCGCTGCGCAAGCGCGCGCAAAACTACCGCGGCGTCATCGACCCCGAAACCCGCTTCGCGCGTCCGCGCTTCAAGGACGGCAGCTGGTGGACGGATTATGATCCGGTCCAGATCGGCCACAATGTCAAAAAGTGGCGCGACTATACCGAGGCGAACGGCTGGCAGGCGACCTTCCTCAACCAGCACGACGTCTATGGCCTGATCGATCATTTCGGCGGCGACGCGGCTTTCGAGAAGCAGTTGGATGCGCTGTTCAACGCGCCCTCGACCTTGCCCGACAATGCGCCGCCCGACATCTCGGGGCTCGTCGGCCAATATGCGCACGGCAACGAACCGAACCATCATGTCGCGTACATGTACGCCTATTGCGGCGCGCCGGCGAAGGCGCAGGCGATGGTCCGGCGCCTGCTCGTCGAAATGTACAAGAACGACCCCGACGGCGTGATCGGCAACGATGATTGCGGCCAGATGAGCGCGTGGTTCATCCTCTCGGCGCTCGGTTTCTACCCCGTCGATCCGGTGAGCGCGATCTACGTCTTCGGATCGCCGCTGTTCGATGTCGCCGAGGTGACGGTGGGCGAGGGCAAGACCCTCACCGTTCGCGCTGAGGGCAATGGCCCCGACCGTCCTTACGTGCAGTCGGTCCGCTGGAACGGAAAACCCTGGAGCAAGAACTGGATCGCGCACGCCGACCTGATCGGCGGCGGCGAACTCTTCTTCGAGATGGGCGCCAAGCCGTCCGCGTTCGGCACCGCGAAGGCCGACCGGCCGCCTTCCTTCGGCTCTGCCCCCGCATGAAGCAAATTGGCGACAAGTTTTGGTAGCGAAAAGAAAATGATAAGAACGGAATGCGTTGTGAAATCTCTCCAAACCCCGCCACGTTCGGCCTTGCGCTGCAGCCCGGCGCCCTCCAGAAACCTCAGCGGTCGAGCGAAGGGGTGGCGCTGATGGATGGTCCCGTAACAGAGCGCGGTGAAGCGCGTCTGTTCGCCGGCGTCGAGCTGGGCGGCACCAAGTGCATCGTCACGCTTGCCGCAGGTCCCGATGACATTCGCGACCAGCGCACGATCGCGACCACGGTGCCATGGGAAACGCTGCCCGCGATCAAGGCGGTGCTCGACGAGTGGGCCGGCTCGCGTGGTTTCTGCGGTCTCGGCATCGCATCTTTCGGGCCGATCAGGCTCGATCCCGGCAAGGCCGACTATGGCCAGATTGGCGCGACGAACAAACCCGATTGGGAGGGCGCCGATCTGCTCGGGCCGCTGCAATCGGCGTTCGATGTTCCGATCGGCTTCGACACCGACGTCAACGGCGCCGCACTCGCGGAAATACGCTGGGGCAGCGGGCGCGGTCTTGACGATTTCGCCTATGTCACGGTGGGAACCGGCGTCGGGGTCGGGTTGATCGTCCATGGCAAGCCGACGCGCGGCTTCGGCCACAGCGAGATCGGCCATGTTCTCGTTCCTCGCCTGAAGGGCGACGACATGGTCAGCGTCTGCCGCTTTCACGACGATTGCGTCGAGGGATTGGCGTCGGGCACCGCGTTGAATGCGCGGCTCGATGGGCGGCCGCTGTCCGACGTCGGGCCCGACGATCCGGTGTGGGAACCGATCGTGCACAGCCTCGCCACGATGGTGCACGCGCTGGCCTGCACGACCGGGCCGATGCGGATCGCGATGGGCGGCGGCGTGCTTTCGGGCCAGCCGCAGCTGCTCCCCCGGATCAACGCCAAAGTCGCGGCGAGCCTCGCGGGCTATATACAGATCCCGGGCGACGGCGCCTATGTCACCTCGCCCGAACTCGGGACGATGGCGGGGCCGCTGGGCGCGATCGCGCTGGCGATGGAAGCGGTCGAAAGCGCCGGAACCTATGCGGCGCGGTGAAGGCGCCGCTTCGCCTTCGCGGTTGGACAGCGCGCGTGCGCGGCGGCACAAGGGTGTGATGAAACGCCTATCCGCCGTCGCGCTGCTCGCCCTCCTGCCAATCCAGTCGGTCGCGCAGACGGCGGCGCCCGATCCGCTCGGCTTCGTCGATCCGATGATCGGCACCGGCCCCGAAGGCCACACCTTCCCCGGCGCGACCGCGCCCTTCGGCATGGTCCAGCTGTCGCCCGACACCGACGCGACGTGCCAGATTCGCGACTGCTACGATCATGCGGCGGGCTACAGCTACAACGACCCGACGATCCAAGGGTTCAGCCACACGCATTTCTCGGGCGCCGGCCATTCGGACCTTGGCGACATCCTCGTCATGCCGCAGGTGGGTGACGTTAAACTCGATCCGGGCGATCCCAAACAGCCCGGCTCGGGCTATCGCCAGCGTTTCGACCATGCGACCGAAAAGGCGAGCCCCGGCTATTATGCCGTGACGCTCGCCAACAGCGGCATTCGCGCCGAACTCACCGCGGGAACACGCGTCGGCGTCCACCGCTACAGCTTTCCGGCGGGCAAGGACGCGCACCTGCTCCTCGACCTCCGCTCGTCGCTCTACGATTATCCGGGCAAAATCCTGTGGTCCGGGCTGCACCTGCGTCCCGACGGCACGCTCACCGGCTTTCGCGAGACGCGCGGCTGGGCGCCCGGACGCAAACTCTTCTTCGCGATGCGCTTCTCGGCGCCGCTCAAGGGGCACGCCTTCCTCGATCGCGACGAGAAGGTCGCGTACAAGGGATTCCAGGCGCCCGGCCGCGGGAGCGACGCGCTCGCCGAAAAGCTCGGCAAGGCGCTCGAAGCGCGGCTCGATTTCGGCGCGCTCGGCGGCCCGCTCGAAGTCCGCGTCGCCTTGTCGGGGGTCGACGAAGCGGGTGCTGTCGCCAACCTCGATGCCGAGGGCGCCGGTTTCGACGCCGTCCGCGCGCGTACCGAAGGCGAATGGCGCAAAGCCCTAGGCGCGCTCGAGATCGGGGCGCCCGCGCCGATGCGCACCAACCTCTACACCGCGCTTTACCACAGCCTGCTCGCACCGAGCGTGTGGAGCGACGTCGATGGACGCTATCGCGGTCCCGACGATCAGGTCCACGCCGCGAAGGATTTCACTTTCCGCTCGACCTTTTCACTGTGGGACACGTTCCGTGCGCAGCATCCGCTGCTGACGCTCGTCCAGCCCGGCGAAACGAACAGTGACATCGTCAAATCGCTCGTCGCGAGCCGCAAACACAGTTCGCACGGCATCCTGCCCGTCTGGCAGTTCCATGGGCGCGAAACCTGGACGATGATCGGCTATCACGCCGTCCCGGTGATCGCCGACGCCTATATGAAGGGCGTGGGCGATTTCGACGCGAACGAAGCTTTGGACGCGATGGTCGCGAGCGCCGAATACGCCCCCTATGGCGGGCTCGGCGACTATATGAAGCTCGGTTATGTCGCGATCGACCGCGAGCCCGAGGCGGCGTCGAAGACCGTCGAATATGCCTATGACGACTGGACTATCGCGCGGATGGCGGAGAAGATGGGCCGCAAGGACATCGCCGACCGCTTCTACAAGCGCGCCGGTTACTGGCGGAACAGCTTCGATGCGAAGACCGGCTGGCTGCGCGCGCGCAAGACCGACGGCAGCTTCCGCACCCCGTTCGATCCCACCGCGATCAACTATGGTTCGGACTATACCGAGGGCAATGCCTGGCAATATAGCTGGTTCGTTCCGCAGGATCAGGCCGCGCTCTTCCGCATCCTCGGCGGCGATGCGAAGACGATCGCGAAGCTCGACGCGATGTTCGATTACGACAATAGCAAGCTCGACTATAGCCATGCCGAGGATATCGCCGGGCTGATCGGCCAATATATCCACGGCAACGAGCCGAGCCACCATGTCGCCTATCTCTATGCCTATGCGGGCGCGCCGTGGCGGACGCAGGAGCGGCTGAAGCAGATCGTCGACAGCCAGTATAAGCCGACGCCCGACGGCCTGTCGGGCAACGACGACCTTGGCCAGATGTCGGCGTGGCTCGTGTTCACCGGGCTCGGTTTCTATCCGGTCGCGCCGGGGTCGAACCAATATGTGATCGGGCGGCCCTTCGTCGACCGCGCGGTGCTGAACCTGCCCGGCGGCAAGCGCTTCACCGTCGAGACGGCGGGACTTTCCGATGCGAACCGCTATGTCGGCAAGGTCGAACTCAACGGCAAGCCGCTGACGCGCAGCTGGATTTCGGACGCGGAAATCCGGGAGGGCGGCACGTTACGCTTCACGATGCAGGCAAAGCCCGATGTCGCATGGGGCAAGGCGCCGGGTGCGCGGCCCTATTCGCAATCGACGGTGCGCTAGGCCGGTTCGCCGCGCTGTAGCGTCATCGCCAGTTCCTCGACGTCGAGGTCGCGTTCGAGTTCGTGGAGAACCTCATCCTCGATCAGCCCGGCGCGGTGGATCCGGATCAATTCGGCGCGCCCGGCGGCAATCGCCTGGAGCAGGACGTCGAAATGCGAGCGTAGCCCGTCCATCGTGGTGCTGGCGTCGGCCTCGTAACGCTCCATGAAATTCATCCGCTTGCGATGTTCTTCGAGCATCATCGGATGGATCAGCGTCCCATTCTCGTCATAAGCGAGCCTTTCGATGACCGCGAACCGCGCGCGCGCCATCGCGGCTTCGGCGGCGGGCAGCGCCATTTTGGCGGGCGGGTCGGTGTCGACGGGTTTGACCGCGCGGATGAGCATGCCGAGGCTCGACCCCTGCGCGACGACGGTCACAAAGATCACCGCGAAGGCGCAGATCAGCATCAGGTCGCGGCCGGGCATGTCGACGGGGAGGGTCAGCGGAACCGCCAGCGTCACGACGCCGCGCATTCCCGTCCAGCTCAGCACCGTCGCCTGCCGCCAGCCCAGCGGGCGGGCACGTTCCAGGCCGACCTTGCGGGCGATTCCGAGGATGGCCTCCGATCCGAAAATCCAGACAAAGCGCGCGACCGTAACGGTGATCACGACGGCGGCGATCACGATGGTCCACGACAGCGGCATCGCCTCGATCCCGCCGATCCGTTCGATCGCGCCGCGCAGCGAAAAGCCGATCAGGATGAAGACGAGCGCTTCGAGGACGAACACCATGATGAACCACGCCGAATTGGCGCGAAGGCGGACGTCGGCGGACAAGATCTCATGCTGATACCAGCCCATCGCCAGGCCCGCGGTGACGGTCGCGATCACGCCCGACACATGCACGGCTTCGGCGGCGAGATAGGCGGCCCAGCACAGCAGGATCGTGATGAGCATGACGAGCATGCGGTCCTGAAGGCGCTTGGCGAGGAATATCCAGCCCGCGGCGACCAGTGCGCCGATGATCACCCCGCCGATCGCGACAAAGGCAAAGCTCTGGATCGCTTCGCCGGTGTGGAACACCCCGCTCAGCGTCGCGGCGACGGCGAAGCGGAAGAGGATGAGGCCGGTGGCGTCGTTGAGCAGGCTTTCGCCTTCGAGCAAGGCTTCGAGCCGCCGCGGCAAATGGACGCCTTTCAGCACCGCGCGGGCCGACACCGCGTCGGGCGGGGAGACGATTGCGCCGAGCGCGAAGCAGGCGGCCCAGGACAGCTCGGGAAGGATCATATGCACGACCACGCCGACGACGAGCGTCGTGAACACCACCGCGCCGACGGCAAGCGACAGGATGCCGGGCAGGTGGCGGCGAAACCGGCCGAGCGCGGTAAAATAGGCGCCGTCCATGAGCAGCGGCGGCAGGAACAGCACGAGCGCGAGTTCGGGGTCGAGCGAGATCGCCGGCAGCCCCGGAATGAAGGCGAGCGCGCCGCCGCCGACGAGGAGTGCGGTCGCGGGCGGCCACCGCAGCTTCAGCGCCAGCCAGTGCAGCCCGATGACGAGCGCGAGCAGCCCAAGGACGAGTTCGAAGACTTCGACGGCGTGCATCGGCTCAGGTCCGGTCCATGCCGAGGTCGAACGATCGTGTCATCTTGAGGCCCCCTGTTTCGTCCAGTCTCGCGTTTCGTCCAATCCGACGCGGCCATTTGTGACGGCGTTTGCCGCCGCGATCAATGCTGGCGATGGGGAAAGCTCAAAAGCTTGGCGGTCTTCGCGACGGACGGCCACCCACGGGCGCAAGCCATCCAGGACCGGACAATCGAAAGGAAGAACCTTTATCCCCCGCCCGCCGCGCTCGGCAGCCGCGACGGGGGATGAGGTTTGGTGTGCACAATAGAACATTAGGGGAACAAAATTTGTTCGTCAACCTGTTTCTTGCGGTTTTCCGTCGGGCATGCCCGTCCGGTTGACGCGAACGTCAATCAGGGTCAATGCATAGCAAACGAAGGAAAGGGAATATGATGGCGGAGCAACCGAAGTTCGACCTGGCGGGACGCGTGGCGCTGGTGACCGGGGCCTCCTCGGGCCTCGGCGCCGGCTTTGCCAAGGCGCTGGCGGCGGCGGGCGCGAAGGTCGTGCTCGCCGCGCGCCGCGCCGACAAGCTGGCCGAACAAGTTGCCGCGATCGAGGCCGCAGGGGGGCAGGCGGTCGCGGTCAGCATGGACGTCACCGACGAGGCATCGACGATCGCCGCCTATGACGCCGCCGAAGCGGCGTTCGGCACCGTCGACACGATCGTCGCCAACGCCGGCGTCGCGACCGAGAAGATGGCGATGAGCCTGTCGGTCGCCGACGTCGACTTCCTGCTCGCGGCGAATGTCCGCGGTGTCTTCCTGACCGCGACCGAGGGCGCCAAGCGGCTCGACAAGGCGGGCAGCCGCGAGAAGCAGCATGGCCGCATCGTCCTGATCGGCTCGATCACCGCCGAGAAAGTCTTTCCCGCGACCTCGGTCTATGGCGCGACCAAGGCGGCGGTGCGCCACCTCGGCAAAGCGCTGGCGCGCGAATGGGCGCGGCGCGGGATCAGCGTCAATGTGATCCAGCCCGGCTATTTCGAATCCGAAATGACCGCCGAACTGTTCGAGAGCGACACCGGCGCGGCGATGGTGAAGAGCTTTCCCCGCCAGCGCATGCGCCCCGCCACCGACCTGCATGCGCCGTTGCTCCTGCTCTGCTCCGACGCCGCGCTCGGCATCACGGGCAGCGTCATCACCGTCGACGACGGACAGACATTGTGACCGAACTGCTGATCGAGGCGCGCGGCGCGGTCGAGATCGCGACGCTCAACCGCCCCGAGCGCCTTAACGCGCTCAATGAGGCGCTGGTCGACGAACTCAATGCCTATTTCGGCGGACTTGCGGAGCGCCCCGAGGTGCGCGTCGTGATCCTGCGCGGCGCGGGGCGCGGCTTTTGCGCGGGGCTCGATATTCAGGAGGACCGGTCGAGTGACGAGACGCCGGTGCTGCGCACGCTGCGCACCCAGACACGCATCGGCAATATCTACCGCAAGATGCGCGCCTGCCCACAGCCGATCATCGCGCTGGGGCATGGCGCGGCGTGCGGCGGGGGGCTGTCGCTGCTGCTCGCATCCGATGTGCGTTATGCGGCACCCTCGTTCAGGGCGAACGCCGCCTATATCCGCATCGGCCTCGGCGGCTGCGACATGGCGTCGAGCTATTTCCTGCCGCGCCTCGTCGGCGCCAGCCTCGCGGCGGAGATGATCCTGACCGGCCGCTTCATCGATGCCGAGCGCGCGCTGCGCGCGGGCCTCGTCAGCGAGATCGTGGGGGAAGAGGCGCTGCTGGACCGCGGCCTTGCGCTCGCCGACGAGATGCTGGCGACCTCACCCTATGGTTTGCGCCTCTCGAAACAGGCGCTGAACCTCAACATCGACGCGCCCAGTCTCGACGCCGCGATGGCGATCGAGGACCGCCAGCAGGTGATTCTTTCGGCGACCGAGGATCATCGCGAAGCGCTCGCCGCCTTCCTCGAAAAGCGCGCGCCGGACTATCGCGAACGATAAGGTTAAGCGTCGCGTATCACCCCCATTGACTCGCCAATATATTGACATAGTAAGTGCCATATCCCGAGGGGGTGGGAGTGATGGCAGTACGCAGGAGGACCACTAGATGCCGGGTCGCTTAGGCGGGTCCCGGCGTGCTGCCATCATCACAATCGGCGCCCTGATCGTCATCGCGCCCGCACAGGCGCAGCGCGCTCCATCGGCGCCAAAGCATCCCAATATCGTCATCCTGCTCGCCGACGATTGGGGCTTTTCGGACGTCGGTTCCTTCGGCTCCGAAATCGCGACGCCGAACATCGATGCTCTGGCAAAAGCGGGAATGCGCTTCTCGAACTTCCACGTCGCGGCGTCCTGCTCGCCGACGCGCGCGATGCTCCAGACGGGGGTGATGAATCACCGAAACGGGCTCGGCAATATGCCCGAGACGATCCCCGACCAGCATCGCGGCAAGCCCGGATACGACACGGTGATGAACCTGCGCGTCGTCACGATCGCGCAGCTTCTGAAGGCGGCGGGCTATCGCACCTACCTCACCGGCAAATGGCACCTCGGCAGCGATGCGAAGCGCCTGCCGCACGCGCGCGGCTACGACCGCGCCTACAGCCTCGCCGACGCCGGCGCCGATAATTTCGAACAGCGCCCGATCGAGGGCATGTACGATACCGCCGCCTGGACCGAGAATGGCAAGCCCGCGACCTTGCCGAAGGATTATTATTCGTCGCATTTCGTCGTGCAGCGGATGATCGATTATATCGAGGCGGACCGCAAAAGCGGCAAACCCTTCCTTGCGTCGATCAACTTCCTCGCCAATCATATCCCCATCCAGGCGCCCGACAGCGACATCGCGCGTTATTCGGCGATGTACAAGGACGGCTGGACCGCGCTCCGCGCCGCGCGGGCGAAGCGCGCCGCGGCGCTCGGCATCGTGCCCGCGGGCGTACCGATCGTGACGATGGCGACGACGCCCGACTGGAAGAAACTCGACGCCGAAGAACGCGCGGCGGCGGTGCGCGTTATGCAGGCTTATGGCGGCATGGCGACCGCGATGGACCGCGAGGTCGGCCGCCTCGTCGCGCACCTCAAAGCGACGGGCGATTACAGTAACACGATCTTCGTCTTCTTCTCGGATAATGGCGCCGAGCCGACCAATCCGTTTGGCAGCCTGCGCAACCGCCTGTATCTCGACATGCAATACGACCTCGCGACCGCGAACATCGGCCGGCGCGGCAGCTTCGCGGCGATCGGGCCGGGCTGGGCGAGCGCCGCGGCGTCGCCCTTGTCGGGCTATAAATTCACCGCCGCCGAGGGCGGGCTGCGCGTGCCGCTGATCATCGCCTGGCCGGGCAATGCGGAAATCCGCGCCGGCGGTATCAGCAACGGCCTCGCGCATGTCACCGACATCTTGCCGACGCTGACCGAGCTTGCCGGCGTGCGGGGCCACGGCGGAAGCTGGCAGGGAAAAGCGGTCGAGCCCGTCACCGGGCGCAGTCTCGTCCCCGCGCTGAAAGGGCAGCCGGGCAGCGTCCATGGCGATGCGCCGCTCGGCTATGAACTGTCGGGCAACGCGGCGCTGTTCCGCGGCGATTACAAGCTGGTGCGCAACCTCGCGCCGGCCGGCGACGGCAAATGGCGGCTTTACGATCTGAAAACCGACCCCGGCGAAACGCGCGACCTGGCCGCTGCGGCGCCCGACCGCTTCGCCGCGATGATGGCCGATTACCGCGCCTATGCGAAGGCGAACGGTGTGCTCGACATGCCAGCGGGCTACACCGCCGACGAACAGATCAACCGCTATGCCTTCGAACAACAGGGCAAGCCGCGGCTGATCCGTCTCGGCCTGTGGGGCGGTGGGATTGTCGTGCTGCTGGCGGGGCTCTTCTGGGGCCTGCGCCGCCGCCGGCGCCGCGCCGCTTAGTCATCAGCTCTCTTCGACGATTGTCGACATCACCGCTTCGACCATCTGACCCATCACCGTTCCCGCCTCTTCGGCGGACAGGCTCTGGTCGTGGCGCAGCGTGCGCCAGGTCTGGAAGGACAGCGCGGCGCACAAAGCCTCGACGCCGATCCGGTCGGCGCGGGCCGGACCGGGAAGCAAGCGGACGATCAATTCGCGCTCGAGCGTCACGACGCGGCTATACTGTCCCATCAGGAAGGGCGACTGGTAACGCTTGATGTTGGCGGCGAGGCGGAAGGGTAAGGTCGTCTCGAACAGGCGGACGCGGCGGCGAACGAGCTCGCGGATATTGGCGCGCCATGGCTGGTCGGGATAGGGTGCCATGACGATCGGCGCGACGCGTTCGGTGATCGTCGCCGTGATCTCGGCATAGAGCGCGTCCATATCGTCGAAATGGCGGAACACGGTGCGCAGGCCAATGCCCGCCTCTTCGGCGACGCGCGCCGCGCTCGGCGACAGGTCGCCCGCGACGATCAACTCCATCATCGCCTCGACGATGCGCTTGTGGCTCGACCGCCCGCGTTCGCGGCGGCCATCGACCCGGCCGGGCTCGATCTTTGGCGCGTCTATCTTCTTCACCCCTGTCGTCATGACCTCCCTGCTGGCCCGGCTTGGCGCCGGGGTCAAACAATCTTGCGTATCGGTCAATATAGTGACACATATAGTGTCAATAGTTTTGAAGCAAGCCGGGTGCATGGAACAGGGGCCGGAGATGAAGAAAACATGGGTTGCCCTGTGCGTGTTGGCAGCGGCGGGCGCGGGCGGATATTGGGCCTATGAGGCGAATAAATATAAGCTTCCGGGCATCGTGCAGGACTGGCAGGACCCCGTGCAGCCGAACCGCGCGGTCGCATGGCAGCAAGGCCCGGGGGCGGCCTCTGCCGGTCCGATCGGGGGTAAACGTCCACCCAATATCATCCTGATCGTCGCCGACGACCTCGGTTATAACGACATCAGCCTGAACGGCGGCGGCGTCGCGGGCGGGATCGTCAAGACACCGAACATCGATGCGATCGCGCGCGAGGGGATCAACTTCACCACCGCCTATGCCGCGAACGCCACCTGCTCGCCGTCGCGCGCGGCGATGATGACGGGGCGTTATCCGACGCGCTTCGGCTTCGAATATACCGCGGTTCCGGTCGCCTTCGCCGAAAGCGTTTCGCATGGCGAGGGGGTCGGGCCGCACAAGGCGATCTTCCACAAGGATTTGATCACGCCGGATATTCCCGACTATCCCGACATGGGGGTGCCCGCAAAGGAAGTGACGATCGCCGAGGCGGTGAAGGCCGCGGGGTACCACACGCTGCACATTGGCAAATGGCATCTGGGCGAGGCGCCGGCGCTACAGCCGCAGGCGCAGGGGTTCGACGAAAGCCTTGCCGTGCTCGGCGGCGCGGCGATGTTCCTGCCTGAGGATGATCCTGATGCGGTGAATGCAAAGTTGCCGTGGGACCGCATCGACCATTTCATCTGGGCCAATTTGCGCCATGCGGTGACCTTCAACGGCAGCAAGCGCTTCCATCCCAAGGGCCATATGACCGACTATTTCGCCGATCAGGCGATCGCGGCGATCGAAGCCAACCGGAACCGGCCTTTCTTTCTGTATCTCGCGTTCAACGCGCCGCACACGCCATTGCAGGCGACCAAAGAAGATTATGCGAAGCTGCCGCAGATCAAGGATCACAAGACGCGCGTGTATGGCGCGATGATCGCACAGCTCGACCGCCGCATCGGCGACGTGATGGCCAAGCTCAAAGAGTTGGGGATCGACGACAATACCCTCGTCATCTTCACCAGCGACAATGGCGGCGCCTGGTACACGGGAATCGACCATCTGAATGCGCCCTATCGTGGATGGAAAGCGACCTTCTTCGAAGGCGGCATCCGTACTCCCTTTTTCATGCGCTGGCCGGGGCATCTCGCCCCAGGATCGACGCGCGCCGACGTCATGGGGCATATCGACCTGTTCTCGACCATCGCGGCCGCGGCGGGGGCGAAGGTGCCGGTCGACCGGATCGTCGACAGCGAGGACATATTGGCCGGCCCCGCCAAGCGCACGGCGCTGTATTGGCGCTCGGGCGATTATCGCGTCGTGCGCGCGGGCGATTGGAAGCTGCAGGTGACGAAGCGGCCCGAAAAGGCGCGCCTCTATAACCTCGCGGTCGATCCGACCGAGCAGCATGACCTGTCGGCGAGCGAACCGCAGCGCGTCGCCCAGCTCCGCGCGATGATCGACGCGCAGAACAAGGGCATGGCCAAGCCGATCTGGCCGGGGCTGGTCGAAGCGCCGGTGCGGATCGACGTGCCCCAGAATGCGCCGTGGAAAGACGGCCAGGACTATGTTTACTGGACGAACTAAAGCCCCGCGTCGTGCAGCGCCCGCTCGATCATCTCGCGGCGGCCCGGCGCCAGTTCGGCATATTCGTCGCTGTGCCCGACATCGCATTGCGTCATCTCGGCCCAGGCTTTCGAATAGATCGCCTGCGCATAATTCGGGCTAAGCGCGATCGCCGCCGACAGGCGCTCCATGCTTTCGGGCACCGCGTCGGCGAACCATAAAGAGCGGCCGAGGTTGAGATGCGCGAAGGGATCGAGCGGATCGAGCTGCACCGCGCGTTCGGCGAGCGACCGCGCCTGCGCGGCCATCGCGTCGGGATCGTCCGAATATTACAGGAAACAATCCTGAAAGCGCGTGAACGACAGCCCCGACAGCGCGCGCGAGAAATTGGGGTCGCGCGCCAGCGCCTGCGCGAACAGGCCGGCGGCGCGCGCATTGTCCGACCGGTTGAAGCGGAACATATGGTCGAGCCCGAGGTGATAGGACGACCAGGCGTCGAGCCCGGCCTCGGGCATGCGGCGCGCGCGCTCGACCTCGTTCTGGATGATCCGCGTTTCCAGATTGGCGATCACGGCTTCGAGCACTTCGCAGCGCAGCTCGTGCAATTCGTCGCGGCCGGCGGTGAAGCGGTCGGCCCACACCACCGCGCTGTCGCATGTTCGTGCAAGGCTGTCCGCGCCCGCGAAGCCGGTCTCTCGAACGTCCGCTTCGAGGAAGGCGACGCCTCGCACCTCGAAGCGCTCTCCGACAACAGCTTCGACCTCGTCGTCAGCTATGACGGCGACGCCGCGCTCGCCGAAGTCGACCGCGTCGCCGCGCGCGGGGTGAAGCTGCTCAAGATCCACCCGCATACGCAGAAATTCGACGCCGCCGATCCGCGCGTGCTGACGCTCGTCAAGCGCGCGGGCGACAAGGGGCTGGTCGTCGTGATGGACAACGCCAGCATCGTCCCCAGCGATAACGAGAAGCTCTTCAATCTCGCGCTCGCGGCGCCGAAGACGAAGTTCATCTTCGGCCATATGGGCGGGCTCGGCTTCCGTTTCTGGAACATCCTCGCGCTCGCGCGCACCGCCGAAAATCTCTTCGCCGACAATGTCTATTTCGACATTTCGGCGAGCGTCATCCTCGCCGCGGACTCGCCGGTCGAGGCCGAATATGTCTGGACGATCCGCAACGTCGGCGTCGACCATGTGCTGCTCGCGTCGGACTTCCCGCAAATCTCGCTCCCGAAAACGCTCGAAGCCGTTGCAAAGCTCGACCTGACCGAAGAGGAACGCGCAAAGATCCGCTCGGGCAACGCGCGAAAGCTGCTGGGGCTTTAGACGATCGCGAGCGCGAAAAGCAGCGAGACGGCAAAACTCGTCAGCGACGCGAGCAGCACCGGCACACCCGCGCGCCAGCCCATGTCGAGCAGCAGGTCCATCCGCGTCCGCATCGCGGTCGCGGTGACCGCGAGCAGGAGCAGCGCCTTCGACGCGGTCAGCGCGCCGCCGCGCACCGCATCGGGGATCGGCGCAAGGCTGTTCAGCGTCACCATCGCAAAGAAAGCGACGATGAACCAGGGCAGGGCAAGGCGCCGCCAGATGCGCCCGCCGCTGCCGTCCTCGGGCTTCAGCAGCAGCCCGACGAGCGCGACCACCGGCGCGAGCAGCGCGACGCGCGCGAGCTTGACGATCGTCGCGTTCGCCCCCGCGGCGTCGGAAAAGGCATAACCGCCGCCGATCGCCTGCGCGACGTCGTGAATCGACGCGCCGATCAGGAACCCCGCTTGCGCGTCGCTGAGCCCGAACCGCGCGGCGAGCAGCGGATAGATCGTCATTGCGAGCGCACTCGCGAGCGAGACACCGACGAGGGTCAATGCGAATTGCGCCTGCGACAATCGCTGCCGTCCGATCACGCCATAAAGCGCGAGCGCCGCGCTCGCGCCGCAGATCGCGGTCGCGCCGCCCGCGAGCAGCCCGGAGTAAGGCGACTGACCCGAAATCCGCGCGCCCAGAAATCCGGCGCCCATCGTCAATGTCATGATGATGATCAGCGCGGCGAACGGGACCGGACCGAGCACCGCGATCTGGAGGAAGGTCACCTGCAGCCCCAGCACGACGATCCCGATGCGCAGGAACGTACGCGATGCGAAGTCGAGCCCGCGATGCGTCGCTTCGTTCGACGAGATGAAGTTGAGCGCCAGCCCGACGAGCAGGCCGAGCAGGATGATTGGAAAACCATAATGGTCGGACAGCCACGCCGCGGCGGCCGAGGCCACCGCGCAGGCGGCGAGACCCGGAAACAGGCTGCCTTTGGGCGCGGTCCCGGCCTTGGTCTGCGCGAGATGCAATTCGCCGAACAGGTCGCCGCCGCTCGGCAAATTGTTCCAGTGCGCGTGGCGCATCGATGTCAGATCGTTTCTGTCTAGCGCTGTCATAGAGTTGCGCCATATCGCCAACTCGTGCGCGGTTGCAAGGCTTCTCTTGCGGTGCGCGGCGCGACGCGCCAAAGCAGACGGCGCCAAAGAAGACAGCGGTGGTCAACAGGCCAAACGGGGAGATGCGCAGCCGTGACGAGGATTTGCCAGCCGGGTGCGGAGCGCAAGCGCGCATGACCCGGGCGACGATCAAGGATGTCTCGCGCGTCGCCGGCGTGTCGATCAAGACCGTGTCGCGCGTGCTCAACAAGGAACGCTATGTCAGCGACGATATGCGGCAAAAGGTGGAAGAGGCGGTCGCGCGCCTCAATTACCACCCGAGCCAGGCGGCGCGAACGCTCGCCGGGAAACGTTCGTTCCAGATCGGACTGATCCACGACAACCCCAGCCCCTATTATATCTTCAACATGCAGGCGGGGGTCGGGCAGCGCTGCCGCGAGGCCGATTTCCGCATGATCGTCCAGCCGTGCGACATCAACTCGCCTGGCCTCGTCGATGATATCGGCGCGCTGATCGACCAGGCGCAGCTCGACGGCATCATCATGACCCCGCCGGTGACCGACGTCGGCACCGCGCTCGCCGAATTGTTCCGCCGCAAGATCCCCGTCGTGCGCGTCCAGCCGGGCACCGATTTGACCGCGACCTCGGCGGTTTACATCGACAATGTGCAGGCGGCCGACGACATGACCGCGTACCTGATATCGCTCGGCCATCGCCGCATCGGCTTCGTCACCGGGCACGGCAATTATTTCGCGAGCGGTCAGCGGCTGACCGGCTATCGGCAGGCGCTCCAGCGCGCGGGCATCGGCTTCGACGCGGCGCTGGTCTTTCCGGGGCAATTCGATTTCCCGTCGGGGACCGCCGCCGCCGAAGCCTTGCTGGCGCTCGACCAGCCGCCGACCGCGATCTTCGCGAGCAGCGACGATATGGCCGCGGGCGTGCTCGCGGCGGCGCACCGTCTGGGCGTTGCGGTGCCCGACAAGCTGTCGGTCGCCGGCTTCGACGACACCGACCTTGCACAGGTCGTCTGGCCGTCGCTGACCACGATCCACCAGCCGATCCGCGATCTCGGCTACGCCGCCGCCGACCTGCTGCTCGAATTCGGCGAGACGATCGAGCGCCGCCAGCTTCCGCACAAGCTCGTCGTGCGCGGCTCGACGGCGCCGCCGCGAGCCTGACCTCTCCCCCATCGTCACCCCGGCCTTGATCCGGGGTCCAGCTTTTCGACGTTGCTGAGTGGGACCCCGGATCAAGTCCGGGGTGACGAACGAAGAAAACGCTGTCCATTCCGATATGACAACGTTATCTCATCTTCACGACAAATAGATTCGGGGAGAGACGATCTTGGCGCAAATCGCCGATAAACGCCGCTGGCTCGTGGTGGGGCTCGTCTTCATCGCGATCGTCCTCAACTATGTCGACCGCCAGATCCTCGCGCTGCTGAAGCCGACGCTCCAGCTCGAATTCGATTGGACCGACCGCGATTACAGCCACATGGCTTCGGCCTTCCAGTTCGCCGCCGCGCTCGCTTTCCTCGGCACCGGCTGGTTCATCGACAAGGTCGGGCTGCGCTGGGGCTTTGCGATCGGCGTCGGCGTTTGGAGCCTTGCGGGCATGGCGCACGCCTTCGCCTCGACCGTCTCGGGCTTCGTCGCCTCGCGCGCCGTCCTCGGCGCCGCCGAATCGATCGGCACCCCCGCCGCGGTGAAGACCGCAGCGACCTATTTCAACGCAAAGGAGCGCAGTTTCGTCCTCGGCCTCGGCGGCATCGCGCCCAATGTCGGCGCGATCCTCACGCCTTTGCTGATCCCGCTGATGGCGCTGATGTGGGGGTGGCAGGCGACCTTCCTGATCGCCGGCGGGCTTGGCCTTGTCTGGGTTGTCGTCTGGCTAATGGTGCGCATCCCCGAACAGCCCAATGCCGCACGCGACGCCGCCGCGCCGAAGATCGCATGGAGCAGTCTCCTCCGCGACCGCCGGCAATGGGCGGTGATCCTCGGCAAGGCTCTCACCGATCAGGTGTGGTGGTTCCTGCTCTTCTTCATGCCCGACCTGTTCCACCGCGTCTTCGGGCTGACGCAGGGCACGCTCGGGCTCCCCGTCGCCTTCGTCTATTTCATGGCGGCGCTCGGCGGCATCACCGGCGGGTATCTCCCGTCGTACCTGATGGGTCGCCGCGGCTGGACCGTCAACGCGGCGCGCAAGACGACGATGCTCATCTACGCGCTGCTCATCCTGCCCGTGCCCTTGCTCGTCGGCGTCGACAGTGCATGGACCGCCGCGATGATCCTCGGCCTTGCGCTCTTCGCACACCAGGGTTTCTCGACCAATCTCTTCGGCCTCACCACCGACGTCTTTCCCGCGCGCATTGTCGGCTCGGCGATCGGCATCGGCGCCTTCGCCGGCAATCTGTCGGGCATGGCGATGATCGAATTCGCGGGCTGGTCGCTCGACACGGGTCGGGGATATCTCCCGATGTTCCTCGTCTGCGCTGTCACCTATCTCGTCGCGCTCGCCGCGATCCACCTCATCCTCCCGCGTATCGTTGCGGTCGATGAAGAGGAGGATGGCGAAGTGCAGGTGCTGGCGCATTGAATAATTCTCTCGTCATCCCGCGAAAGCGGGAACCCAGAGTGGGATCAGCTTACGCACGCCCTGGGTCCCCGCCTTCGCGGGGATGACGAAAGAAGAACCACCAATCTGAAATCGACCTAACAATCCCGCTTCCCTCGTCCCGATTTATGGAGTACATGACAGCGATGTCAGATTTTCTTCCCGCTCCCGCCAATGTGACCCTCGCCGGTCATGAGGTTTCACCCATCGCATGGGGCATGTGGCGCTTTGCCGGCGTCGACGTGGCGACCGCCCGCGCGCGCATCGATGCCGCGTTCGAGGCCGGCGTCACGCTGTTTGACACCGCCGACATCTACGGCTGCGACACGCCGGGCGGGTTCGGCTCGGCCGAGGCGCTGCTCGGCGAAGTGTTCGCCGAAGCTCCGGAGCTTCGCAATAAGATGATACTCGCGACCAAGGGCGGCATCATCCTCGGCGTGCCCTATGACAGCAGCGCCACGTACCTGACCTCGGCGATCGACATCTCGCTCCAGCGCCTGCGCACCGACCATGTCGAACTGTGGCAAATCCACCGTCCCGACCTGCTCACCCATCCGCAGGAAATCGCACGGACGCTCGAGGATGCGCACGGCGCGGGCAAGATCGGCGCGATTGGCGTCTCGAACTTCACACCGTCGCAGACCGCGGCGCTGGCCAAATTCCTGCCCGTTCCGGTGGTCAGCCATCAGAGCGAATTTTCGCCGCTCCACCTCGCCCCGCTCTTCGACGGCATCTTCGACCAGTCGATGGCCGAGGGGATGAGTTTCCTCGCCTGGTCGCCGCTCGGCGGCGGCCGGCTTGGCGATCCGGCCGACGAGCGCACGCGCGCAGTCGCCGGACTGCTCGACGCGAAGGCCGCCGAATATGGCGTCTCGCGCGCCGCGGCGACCTACAGCTGGGTGATGGCGCATCCCGCGCGCCCGATCCCGATCGTCGGCACGCAAAATCCGGACCGGATCAGGGACATTCCGCAGGCATTTGTCCCGCGCTGGACGCGCGACGAATGGTATGCGGTGCTGCAAACATCGATGGGGGAGAATCTGCCATGACCGACCGCAGTTGCGAAGTCAGCTGGTTTTCGGCGCTCTGCGACGACGACTATGAATTTCTGGGCGTTCCCGACCCGATGCTCAAATCGAGCTGGGAGCATTGCCGCGACATCGTGATGCAGGCGGACTCTTTGGGGTTCGACAATATCCTGCTCCCGTCGGGCTATGCGCTCGGCATCGACACCACCGCCTTCGCCGCGGCGGTCGCGACGATGGTCAAGAATATCCGCCTCCTGATGGCGGTGCGCATCGGTGAAAGCTGGCCGCCACAGCTCGCGCGCCAGATCGCGACGATCGACCGCATCCTCGGCGGGCGGCTGACGGTCAACATCATCTCGTCCGACATGCCGGGCGAGACGATGGATTCCGAACCGCGCTACCGCCGCACGGTCGAGGCAATGCATATCCTCAAGACCCTGCTGAACGGCGAGGCGCTCGAACACGACGGCGAGTTCTGGCAGCTGAAGCTCGAACCCGCGCGCGTCGGCACGGTGTCGGGCAAGGCACCGCCGCTCTATTTCGGCGGCCTCTCGCCCGCCGCGCGCGACGCTGCCGCGAAAGGCTGCGACGTCTTCCTGATGTGGCCCGACCGCGAGGAGGTGGTGAAGGACGTCATTGCCGACATGACCGCCCGCGCCGCCGCATACGGCCGCACCCTCAAATTCGGCTACCGCGCGCACATGATCGTGCGCGACACCGAGGCCGAAGCACGCACCGCCGCCGACCGCCTGCTCTCGAAACTCGACGCCGCGAAGGGCGCCGAGATCAAGGCCAAGTCGCTCGATTCGCAAAGCTTCGGCGTCAACGCGCAGGTCGCCTTGCGCGAAGCCGCCTCCGACGACGGCTATGTCGAGGACAATCTGTGGACCGGTGTCGGTCGCGCCCGCTCGGGCTGCGGCGCCGCGATTGTCGGCGACCCCGACCAGGTGCTCACGAAACTGAACCGTTATCAGGACATGGGCATCGAAGCCTTCATCCTCTCGGGCTACCCGCACGCTGCCGAAGCCGACCTCTTCGCCCGCCATGTGCTGCCGAAGATGAAGCACGGGCCGCTGGAACTCTGAACCTCTTCGTCATTGCGAGCGAAGCGAAGCAATCCAGAGTCGCGTAAACCGCTCTGGATTGCTTCGCTTCGCTCGCAATGACGATTTGAAGGATACCCCGCCCCCACGTTTGAGACGTAGGAGAGAAGGGGACGGGGCGAGCGCGCTTAAGCAGGGTGTGGCTTACCCGTTGATGAACAAAAGATTTTATCCCGCCCAAACCTGGGCATAAAGCATCGCCATCTCCTCCGCATCGGGCACGCGCGGATTGTTCGCGGGCGAACCCGACGCCGCCGCCTGCGCGCACATCGTCGGGACCAGCGCCTCCCAGCGCGCCGCCTCGATGCCCCACGCCGCTGGCCCCGGCACCTCGAACTCGCGGTTCAATGCCGCGAGCTCGTCGAGCAATCGCGCCACCGCCGCCTGGTCGCCCTCGGCTTCGTCCGCCACTCCCATCGCCCGCGCGCAGTCGGCATAGCGGTGGAGCGCCGCAGGCGCCGACCAGGCGGTCACCGCGGGCAGCAGCATCGCGTTCGACAGCCCGTGCGGGACATGGAAATGCGCGCCGATCGGCCGGCTCATCCCGTGGACCAGCGCGACCGAGCTGTTCGAGAAAGCGATCCCCGCCTGCGTCGCGCCCAGCATCATCGCCTCACGCGCCGCGGCGTCCATTGGATCGCTGTATACGCGGCGCAAATTCGGCGCGATCGCGCGCATCGCGAGCAAGGCCATGCCGTCGCTGAAGGGATTGGCGCGCTTCGACACATAGGCTTCGATCGCGTGCGTGAGCGAATCGATTCCCGTATCGGCGGTCAACCGGACCGGCTTGGTGAAGGTCAGCTCATGATCAACGAGCGCCGCGACGGGCAGATAGGCGAGCCCGGGGCACAGCATCTTCTCGTCGGTCGCCTCGTCGGTGATGATCGTGAAGCGCGTCGCCTCCGACCCCGTCCCTGCGGTCGTCGGGATCGCGATGATCGGTAGGCCGGGCGCGTCCTGCACATGCGGCGCCTTGTAATCGGCCATCGCGCCGCCGAACCGGCCGAGCAGGGCAATCGCCTTCGCGCTGTCGAGCGGGCTGCCGCCGCCGAAGCCGACGACGCAGTCGTGGTCACCTTCGAGGAGGAACGCCACCCCCGCATCGACCGACGCGACGGTCGGATCGGGCACCGTATCGGCAAACACCCGCGCGGCGATCCCCGCCGCCGTCAGATCATCAACCAGTTCGGCAACCCGCCCGCTGCTCACCAGCCAGCCGTCGGTCACGATCAGCGGCCGCGCCAGCCCCAGCGTCGCCAGCACCTCGGGCAATTGCTTCGACGCGCCGCCGCCGATGCGGAAGATGCGGGGCAGGGCGATACTCGCGATACTCAACTCACCATCTCCTCGCGGATCGAACTTCGCGCCATCCAGAACAGCGCCGAGGCGAGCGCGCCGAACAGGATAAATATCATCAGCGACCAGCGCACGCCCTCCGCCGACCCTAGCCCCATCGGGCCCGAGAGGAAATCGCTGACCGCGCCGACGCCGAGCGGGCCCAATCCCAGCCCCAGCAGGTTGATGATGAACAGCAGCACCGCCGACGCCGTCGCGCGCGTCTGCGGCCGCACCAGCCCCTGCACCGCGGCGAAGCCTGGCCCGTACCAGAGCGCGTTGAGCACCGGCGGAAAGGCGAACATGATCAGCGCGAACACCGCCGAATCCGCCATCAGCCCCGCGATATAAAAGGGGATGCCGAGGAAGGTCGAAACCGCCGGGATCGCCACGTAAGCGCGGAGGTCGCGGGCGCCATATTTATCCGCGAGCTGCCCGCCCGTCCACGTGCCGAGCGCACCGGTCAGCCCGAGCACGATGCCGAGCGCGACGCCGAGAAAGCCGGTCAGCCCCAGCCCTAAATCGCCCGCGATCAGCGTCAGCTCCGCGGCGTGATTGCGAAAGAAGAAGGGCGCGAGGAAGGCCGCGGCGCCATAACCGATAAACGCCTTGATCGCCGCGGCAAAGGCGATCAACCAGAAGGTCCTTTTGCCGCGAATCTCGGCCATCGCGGTCTTGAAATCGGGGCGCGAAGCCTTGAGCGCCGCCAGATCGGCATTCATGTGCTGCCGCCGCGGTTCCTTCAGCGTCGTCCACGCGACGATCGCCATCAGCACCCCGGGCGCGCCCGCGAACAGGAACGCCGTCCGCCAGCCCCAGGCATCGGCGATCAGCCCGCCGAGCGCGAGCCCGAACAACCCGCCGAGGGGAATGCCGAGCGAATAGAAGGCGAGCGCCGAGGCGCGCTTTTCCTTCGGCGTATAATCGGTGATCAGCGAATGCGCGGGCGGCGTACACCCCGCTTCGCCGATCCCGACGCCGATCCGGCACAGCACAAGCTGGACGAAATTCTGCGCAAAACCGCACGCGACGGTGAACACGCTCCACAGCCCCGCCGCCACCGCGATGATCCGCGGCCGGTCGCCCGTCTCGGCAAAGCGCGCGATCGGGATGCCCAGTATGGTGTAGAAAAGCGCGAACGCCAGCCCCGTCATCACCCCCAGCTGCCAGTCGGCGAGGTGCAGCTCGTTCTTGATCGGCTCGGCAAGGATCGAGACGATCTGCCGGTCGAGGAAGTTGAGGATATAGATGATCAGCAGCACCGTCAGCGCGTAGCGGCGGTACGCGGGCGACACCGGCGACAGGACGGGCGGGGCGGGGGCTTCGGTTGTCATCTCATTCTCTCATCATTGTCTCTTATTTCGTCACCCCGGACGTGATCCGGGGTCCCGCTTTTTATCCTCGACCGCAATAAGCGGGATGCCGGGTCAAGCCCGGCATGACGAAGGGTATTGATATTCGTCGGACGCCAATTGACTCCCGCACCCGACACGATATGACAGCGTTGTCTGAAAGGGAAGCCGTTGCCCGCATTGCTCGTCCTTCAATCGGTCTGGGGCCTCGACAAATGCCCCGGTTTCGACATCGAAAACCGCCTCGACGATGCGCTGGGCCAAGTCGTCGCGGCGGGCTTCGACGGCGTCGGGGTCAATCTCGCGCGCACCGCACGCACCGACGGCGTCGCGCGCGTCATGAACCCGCTCGGCCTTGCATGGGAGGGGCAGGTGCTCGTCCATGACGCGGGCCAGCTCACCCACTGGATCGGCGAAGCTCACCGCCTCGGCGCGCATCACCTCAACGTCCAGATCGCCGGCCCGACTGCCGACTTCCGCGCCGCGCTCCGCCTGATCGACAGCCTTGTCGCCGCGGCGAACGACGCGCCGCTCCCCGTGTGGTTCGAAACGCATCGCGGCCGCCTCACCAACGACCTGCTCTTCACGCTGCAATTGCTCGAAGAGCGCCCCGGCCTGCCGCTCACCGCCGACCTGTCGCACTATCCCGTCGCGGGCGAGATGGAGCTGCCGCTCCGCGACGACCAGCTCGCGGCGATCGAGACGATTCTGCAGGGGAGCCACAATTTTCACGGCCGCGTCTCGACGACGCATCAGGTGCAGGTCGCGCTGGGCGCGCCGCAGCATCAGGGCTGGCTCGACCAGCATATCGCGTGGTGGCGCCGCGGCTTCGAGCTGTGGCTCGAACAGGCGCGCGCGGACGATGCGCTCACCTTCATGTGCGAACTCGGCCCGCCCCCCTATGCGATCACCGCGCCCGACGGCAGCGAGCTGACGAACCGCTGGGACGAAGCGCAGCGCATGCGCGATATCGTGCGCGGGCTGTGGCGCGAGGTGAGCGGGGGGTAGCGGCCCGCGACTCCACCAAAACCCGTTCGCCCTGAGCTTGTCGAAGGGCCGTTCTTTCCTTTGGCGCCGATGAAAGGAAGAAGGACGATCCTTCGACAAGCTCAGGACAAACGGGGTAAAGAGGCTCGTCACACCGCCACCGCATCGCGCCAGCGTGCGAACGCCGCATCGGCCGCGTCGCGCCCGATCTTCGGCAGAAACTCGGCATCATAGCGCGCCAACCGCCTTAAATCGGCCTCGCCAAACAGCCCCGCGCCCATGCCCGCCGCCAGCGCCGCGCCATAGGCGCTCGCCTCGCGCACCGCATGCCGCCGCACCGGCCGCTGTAGCGCGTCGGCCTGCAACTGCAGCAAGGTGTCGCTCGCCGACAGCCCGCCCGCGACGGGCAGCGCCTCGGGCACGGGCAACGCCGCGGCAATCACGTCCGCAATTTCGCGAAAGCGGAACGCGATCCCTTGCAAGGCCGCACGCGCGACTTGTCCCGGCCCGTCGGCAAAGCTCAGCCCCGCGATCAGCCCGCGCGCGTCGAATAGCCCATGCGGCGCGCCCATCCCGGCAAGCGATGGCCGCACCACGACCTTGCCCGCATCGGCGACCGAAGCCGCCGCCGCTTCCATCGCCGCGGGCGACGCGAACAGGCCGAGCCCGCCGCACAGCCACTCGATCATCGACCCGGTGGTGATCACCATCCCCTCGACGCAGAAGCGGGGTTTTCCGCCCGCAAAGGCCATCGCCTCGGCGGGCATGCTGTTGTGGATCGTCTCGGGCGCGTCGCCAGTCCCCGCCATCAGCACGCCCGACGTGCCATAGGTCGCTTTCCAGTCGCCGCGCTCCAGCGCGCCATGCGCAACCATCGCGGCCTCTTGGTCGGCGATCAGTGCGGTGATCGGCACGCGCGCGCCGAGCACCGCGGGATCGCTTTCCGCAATCGCGCCCCAGCTTTCGACCTGCGCCGGAAACATGCTCGCAGGCAGGCGCTGATGCGCGAGCAACGCCGGGTCCCACCCGCTGCCCTTTGCATAATCATAGTAACCCGTGAGCCACGCCGCCGAGGCATCGGTGACGTGCGCGCCGCTCAGCTTGCACGTGAGCCAGCTATCGAGTGTTCCCCATTGCAGGTCGCGGGGATCGCGCCCCGACAGCGCGATCGCCGCGGGCAGCTTCGCCGAAGGCACTTGCGGCCAGCTGGTAAACCCCGCCGCGCGCAGCGCCTTATACTCCTCCATCCCGCGAAGGTCGCTCCACACGAGCATCGGCGCGACGGGCTCGCCCGTCGCGCGGTCCCACAGGACGATGCTCGCACGCTGCGTCGTCACCCCGATCGCCGCGACATCGGATATATTGCGCCCCGCCGCTGCCAGCGCGCCGTCGATCACTGCGCGGCAGATGGTCCAGACTTCGGTGGCATCCTGCTCGACCAGCCCGGGGCCGGGGAAGGAACTCGCGATCGGTCGTTTGTCGGCGCCCAGCACCGCGCCCGCCGGATCGACCAGCATGGCGCGCGCGCCCGTGGTGCCCGCATCGAGGGCGAGGAGGAGGCCGCCCTCTATGCCCATCAGCTACGTGATCCCCGGCGAAAGCCGGGGCCCAGAGCGTTGGAGCGCAAACCTGGCTGGACCCCGGCTTTCGCCGGGGAACACAATCTCGCCTGCGTGGAGCGAAGGCTAGGCATCGGGTATCAGATTGCCCGGGTTCATAATCCCCTCCGGATCGAGACAGGTCTTCAACTGTCGCAGCAACGCCACGCCGCTCTCGCCCAGATCATGGTGCAGATACGGCTTCCGCAGCCGCCCCGCGCCATGGTGGTGCGCGACCCCGCCGCCGTGCTTCGCGGTCGCTTCCATGATCGCACGCCAGCCTTCGAAATAGGCGGGCTCCATCTTCGCGCTGTCCTCGAAGGTCGCGGCGAAGCTGAAATAGAGATTGATGCCCGATCGATAGACATGGCTGCTGTGCGCCGACGCGTTGATCACGCCGGGGATTTCGTTCAGCGCCGCGATGCTCGCGTCATAGATCGCGGTGATCTCGCTCCAGCGCCCCGAAATCTCGACCGTGTCGGCGACATAGCCGCGCTCGAACATGTCGCGCCAGCTCGGCACATGGTTGCGCCGCTCGATCCATTTTTTCGCGGCATTGGGATCGCCCGCTTCGAGGCCCGCCGCGCCGCAAATCTCGTGCATCGCCGCCAGTTCGGCATCGACGCGCGCCTTTGGCCCCTCATGGACCATCAGCAGCATCGCCTTGCCGCTCTGCTCGTAATCGCGGAACAGCCGCCGCACCTCGCGCCCGTCATATTGGCGCATCACCGGCGGGCGCCAGTCGGCGCGCACGATCTGCCGCTGTGCCTCGAACCCCGCGCGCATGTCGTCGGCATAGAAGATGCTGTAGTCGCGATGCGGCGCCTTCGCGCGCAGCGAGAAGGTCACCCCGGTGATGACCCCCATCGTCCCCTCGGCCCCCATCAGCAGATGGCGCAGGTCCGGCCCCGCCGCAGCGCGCACCGCCTTGCCGAGCGTCACCAGCTCGCCATTCGGCAGCACCGCCTCGATCGAATGGATGATGTCCTCGATATTGCCATAAGCGGTCGAAAATTGCCCCGACGCGCGCGTCGCGACCCAGCCGCCGACGCTGCTGATCGCGATCGACTGCGGCCAGTGGCCGATCGTCAGCCCGTGCGCCGCGACCGCCTCTTCGGCCTCCATGCCGTTCAGCCCCGCATCGAAGCTTGCGAGCAAATCGTCGCTGTCGATGTAGCGCACGCGGTTCATGCCGCTCATGTCGAGCAGGATGGCATCGGGCGTCGGCTCGATCCCGCCGCACACCCCGCTGCCAAGCCCGAACGGGATCAGCGGCACGCGCTTCTCGGCGGCGAGGCGCACGATCTTCTGCACATCCTCCACCGACTGCGGGCGCACGACGCAGCCCGGCGCCGCCACGGCTTCACCGCGCCAGTCGCGCAGATGCTTGACCGCCCACTGGTCGTAGCGCCGCGCGTTGAGCGCATCGGCATCGCTCGCGACGCGGTCGGCGCCGATCATGCTGGCAAGGGCTTCGGTTATCGAACGCATTTCACTCTCCCAAAAGCCTGCGGCTCGTATCGTTGATCTGGCGGCAATGCGCGATCTCGGCCGCCTTCATGGCGTCATCCCAGCCTAGCAGCGCGCCCATCGCCTCGGCGGCGGGCGCCAGCGCGGCAAGGCCGGCGCCGTCGTCGAACCAGGCGCGCGCGCTGCGGCGCACCCAATAATCCTCCAGCGTCGAGGCGCCTTCATGCGTCACCGCGCGCGCCGCTTCAGCCGCCACATCACCGCCGGCGATCAAGATTTCGTTCGCCTCGTCGCCATAGAGCCCCGCCAGCCGCTCGGCCGCCAGCGGATCGAGCCCGTCCAGCCGCAGCGTCCGCGATCCGCCAGGCAGCGGCGCATCGGCGGTCGAACAGGGCAGGGCAGTCGCCCCCAGCCGCTCGATCACCAGATCGACCACCCGCTCGGCCATCGCGCGATAGGCGCTGAGCTTGCCCCCCGCGATCGACACCAGCCCGCCCGGCGAGGTCCAGATTTCGTCCTTGCGCGACACCTCGTTCGCCTTCTTGCCCGGCTGCGCGATCAGCGGCCGCACCCCCGACCACAAAGACACGATCTCGCCATCGCGGATCGGGTCGATGCTCAACGCCGCCTCGGTCGCGCGCAGCAGATAGTCGATGTCGTCGCGCGTCGGCGCGGGCCAGTAATCGGCGCCGTCGTGGAACACGTCGGTCGTACCGACATAGGTGAACGCCCCACGCGGGACCGCGAAGATGCTGCGCTTGTCGGGCGCGCGAATGATGATCGTCGCATGGATTGGCAGCCGCTCACGCGGCAGTACCAGATGGATCCCGCGGCTCAGCGACATGCGCGCGTCGCTCTCGCCCGCCTCGAGCCCGCGCACCTTGTCGACCCACGCCCCCGCCGCGTTCACCACCAGCGTCGCCTTGATCCGCGCGCCCAGCCCGTCGTCCAGCGTCGACGTTGCAACCAGCCCATTGCCCATCAGTTCCGACGCCGTCGCATGGTTCACCACCACCGCCCCGGCTCCCTGCGCGCTCCGCACATTGGCCAGCACCAGCCGCGCATCGTCGGTCAGAAACTCAGGATAGAGCACCGCGCCATTGAGCCTGTCGGTGCGCATCAACGGCTCGCGCCGCTGCAATTCGGCCAGGCCGATCACCTCATGCTTCTCGGCCTCGGGCACCCCGCCCAATTTCTCGAAGGTCCACAGCCCGGTCCGCAGCTTCGCGGTCATCGCCATGTTCGTCGTCGGAATCAGGAAGGGCGACAGCCGCGTCAGATGTGGCGCGATGCGGCGTAATATCTGCCGCTCCGACGCGGCTTCTTTCACGAGCGCGATGTCGCCCTGCGCCAGATAGCGGAGCCCGCCGTGGATCATCTTCGACGACCGGCTGCTCGTCCCACTCGCATAGTCGCGCGCCTCGACCAGCGCGACCGACAGCCCGCGCATCGCCGCATCGCGCGCGATCCCCGCGCCGGTGATCCCGCCGCCGATCACAGCGACGTCAAACGTCCGCGCTTCCAGCTCGGCAAAGACCTCGCCGCGCCGCCGTGCGTCGAGCGACGTTCCGTTCATGCCGACACAATGCCGTCGAACAGCGCCGCATCCGCCGACCCCGCGCGATAAAACACCGGCGGCTCCCCGAACGGCGCCGCGACCGTCACGTCACCGCCGCCCGCATGGCTCTGCCCCGACCACACATGCATCCAGTCAGCGCCCGCCGGCAAATACGTCGTCCACTCGCTCTTCCCCGCCGCGATCACCGGCGCCACCAGCAGGTCGGGCCCGAGCAGATAGCTCGTCTGGATCGCATACGTCTCCGGATCCTCCTCGAAATGCAGGAAGAGCGGGCGCTGCACCGGCAACCCCGTCTCCGAAGCCTCCTTCGACAACCGCCGCAAATACGGCGCCAGATGCGCATAAATCCGCGTCATCTTCGCAAAATGCGCGAGCAATTCCGGATCGTCGTCATATTGCACATTCTGCCGCGGCCGGTTCCCCTCGTGCGTGCGCATCATCGATGTGAACGCCGACATCTCGGCCCAGCGCATCGCGAGTTCGGCGTCGCGCACCGTGTCGAACAGGCTGGTATAGCCGCCGCAATCGCTGTGATGATGCGCGTTGCCCAGCATCCCCGCCGACAGCGCCGCGCAGATCACCGTGCCGATCCCGTCGTGGCGCGAAAAATCGACCGCCTGGTCGCCCGCCCATAGCATCGGGCAATGCCCTTGCACCCCGGCCCCGCCCGAACGCATGAACACCATTATCTCGCCCGTCTGCCCGCGCCCCGCGATACCCTTGGCATTCACTTCGCCCCACAGCGCCGGCCAGCGATTGTGCGCGGTCATCCCGCTCTCACCGTTCGCCAGCCGCACATCGACCGGCAGATATTCGCCAAAGTCGGCCATCCAGCCGGACAGGCCGAAATCGATCATCTTCTCGCCGATGATCGTATCGGCGAACCAAGCCGCCGCCGCAGGATTGGTGAAGTCGACATGCCCGCAATCGAACTCGCCAAAGTCGATGACATAGGGCTCGTCCTTGTCGGGATGCATCACCATGAAGCCCTGCGCCGCGGCCTCGGCATAGAGCGGGCCGTCAACCGCAAGATAGGGGTTCACATAGCCGAGGAAGCGGATCCCGCGCTCGCGCAACTCCGCAATCCGCGCTGGCAATTCGGGATAACGTTCGGCATTCCACTGCCAGTCCCAGAACAGCCGGTTGCCGAAGCTGGTGATGCGTAAGCCCACCCAATCCTCGCACCACAGCCCCGACACCGCGACCCTGGCGTCCTCATAGGTCTTCAGTCGCGCAAAACTGTTGTCGCCATCCTTCAGCCCGATCACGGCGCCCTTCAGTAGCCATTCGGGCAGCGGCGGCTGGCGGCCGAAGCGTGCCGACAGCGCCGATACCAGCTCGGTGAAATGCGGCCGCGCCCACAGCTCGATCTTTGCGGGAATCTCCCAGACCTCAATCTCATGATGATCCGCCGCGCGGAAATCGAACGCCGCATAGGCAAAGCTGTCGACATGCAGCGCATAACGCCGCGAGCTGACGAAGGTCGGCTGCGGATAATTGGTGTGCGCAGTGCTGCCGCCGCCGCCCTCGCGGTGCGCCTCGACCTGCTGGAACAAAGGCGAGGCTGGATCGCGGCCCACGCCGGGCTCGCTCGACCACAAGGGGAAATGCCGACCGCTGAGGTCGAAATAGGAAAATTGCTCACCGCCGCCCCACACATGCTCGCCCGCGTCGGCTGGCACGCGCAACCACAGCCGGTTGAGCGCCGGATCGAGCGCCTTCAGCGCGATCACCGCATCGTCGCCGTTGCCCGAAACCGTCGCTTCGAGCAGCCACGGCGATCCCGCCGCCTCGGCAAAACGCGCGACATTTCCCGCAACCTCGACATGCCCCAGTGCGATCCGCTCGATCACCTCCTGCGCCACATCGAAATGGCCGAGTTTCGAATGAACATGCGGCACACCGCGTCCGACGAAGAAACAGGGCGCGCCTTCGCTGTGCGTCAGGATCGACTGCCCGCCGAGGCGGAGCGTAAAGCCGGTATCGAGCGCATCGAGCGCCATGGGGGGGATCCTTTCACTAAGACGCACTCATATGTTCCTCCCTGTGGCGAAGCCATGGGGAGGGGGACCGCTCGCGAAGCGAGTGGTGGAGGGGCCGCGACGTCGCGTCATCGCCCCTCCGTCAGCGCTCCACGCTGCCACCTCCCCATCGCTGCGCGACAGGGAGGAACTACCATCAGAAATTCATCCGCGCCGTCACCCCGAAATAGCGCTCGGCATCGCGCGGCGTGATCTGGCGCATGAAGCTGGTGCCATTCGGAATCCGCTGGATCACGAACTGCTTGTCGGTCAGGTTCTTGACGATGAACGACAGGCTGTATTTGTCGTCGTCGGTGCTCACCTTGATCCCGGCATCCCAGATCGCATAGGCGTTCTGAAACGCATTGGGGTTCTGGTTGATGTCGAACTGAGTGCGGCTCTGATAGACCAGCGAGCTGTTCAGATCGACGTTGAAGCCATCGATATTCAGCGGCAGGCGCCAGTCCATCGTCACCGTACCCTTATATTTCGGCGCAAAGGGAAGGGGCTTGCCGTTGATCGCGGCGGCACAGGTCACCGCGGCGCCCGGCGGGCAGATGAACTGGTTGATATGCGCGTCGGTATAGTTGAACCCGCCCGACAGCGAGAAATCGTCGGTGATTGCAGCGTTGAAATCCAATTCGATGCCGCGCGTCGACACCGTGCCCGCATTGGTCAGGCGCGTGACGACCTGCCCCGCGACGATGTCGAGGAAGTTCGCCTGATAATTGTCGTATTTGGCATAGAAGCCCGCAAGGTTCAGCGTCAGGCGGCGATCGAACAGCCGGGTCTTGAGGCCGACTTCATAGGCGTCCGACTTTTCGGGATCGATGCGGCCGGTGTCGCGCGCCAGCATGTTGAAAAACACGTTGAGTGCCGGCCCCTTATAGCCGCGCGTGTAGGTGGTATAGGCGACGACATCGTCGGTCAGGTCATATTGCAGGCCGGCATTGCCCGACCAGCCATTGTCCTTGATCGACCCCGCCGAAGCGAACGCCGGGTTCACGCCGGAGAAGGCCGCGAGCGAGGTCGAGCGGCGCGCAAAATCATAGCCGACCTTGTCCTCGGTATACCGCAGCCCGAGGATACCGCGGAACGCGTCGGTGAAGTTGAGCGTGCCCTGACCGAAGGCCGAATAGCTCGTCAGCTTCGTCGTGAAATCGGCATTGCCTTCGTTGGTGACAAAGGTCGACGATCCGGCGGCGCACGGCGTCAGCCCGCCGACGGTCGGCAGCGTCGATGCAGTGCAGCTCGTCACCGTGCGGTTGAAGAAATCGACTTCCTTCGTGTGGTAATAATAGAGGCCCGCAACATATTCGAAGAATTGCGGATTGGCCGATGCGATACGCAACTCCTGCGTGAACTGGTCGAACTTCAAATCGCCGCGGTCGTGCGAACGCACATCGCCCGCCGCGATGCCGGTGTTGACATAGCGCGGCGCGTCCGACCGGAAATCGCCGTCGCGCTGCTGGAAATTATACCAGTGGCGATAAGCGGTGATCGAGGTCAGCGTGACTCCGCCGAGGTCGAGGTCGATCTGCCCCGACACACCGCTATTCTTGTCCTTGGTGTACGGATCGAGGTCGTTGTCGATGTCCTTGTTCTTGCCGTCGAGAGTCAGCGGCGCGAGGCTCGGGATAAACACCGCATTGTTGAACGCCGAGGAGAAGACGGTGCCGATGCTGTCGGCGAATCCATTGTCGCTGTTCTTCGAATAATCGGCGATCAGCGTGATCTTGAGGTTGTCGGTCGGCTCGGCGATCACTTTGCCGCGCACGCCCCAATGCTCATATCCGTTGACCTTGTTGCCGTTGAACACATTGCGTGCGTTGCCGTCGTACTGCGACCAGAAACCGGTGAGCGAAGCGCGAATGCCCTCGCCGAGCGGGCCGCCGATGCTGCCGCGGATGCGATATTCATTGCCCTCGTACCAAGCCGCGTCGACATAACCGCCCAGCTCGTTGCCGGGTTCGCGCGACACGATGTTGATGACGCCGGCGCTGGCATTCTTGCCGAACAGGCTGCCCTGCGGGCCGCGCAGCACTTCGATGCGCTCTACGTCGAGGAAGTCCGAGGTTTGCTGGCCGGTGCGCGCATAGACGACGCCGTCGATCACCGTCGACACCGACGGCTCGACGCCGGACGAGAAGCTGATCGTGCCGACGCCGCGGATCGACAGCGCGGAGTCCTTGTTCGTGTTGCCCTTGCGGAAGGTCAGCGTGGGCACGCGCTGGAACAATTGTTCGGCCGAATTGACGTTCGAGCGTTCGAGCTGGTCGCCCGACACGACCGAGATCGCGACCGGCACGTCCTGCAGATTCTGTTCGCGCTTCTGCGCGGTGACGATGATGTCGGTCGATGCGAAGGGCGCGTCGGCTTCGGCCGGGGCCTGCGCTGCGGCGTCTTGGGCTGCGGCGGGGGCGGCGATCAGCGCCATTCCCAAGGCCGTCGTGATTGTCAGATAGGCTTTGGCTTTCGACGAAACCATATTCAGATCCTCCCTTTGATGCGCTGCTGTTCGGTATGTCAATTGATTAAATTGACAATCACGAGCCGACCCATGCGCGCAATTTTTTTGTGGTCCAATAGAGAAATGCCGCGATGCCATGTCCGAATGCTATGACTTGCAGGACAGCGCGAGGCGCAGGCAGAGCGCTCTGATTTGGTGTCGGCCCTGTCATCGGCAACCCTTTCCCCTGTCATCGCGGATCGTGCGTCCGCTTCGACATCGGGCCGCGAACCTATTATCGCGCGCGGCCTCGAATCGGCTGAAAGGCGCCATGCCCATCAGCCGTCCTAGGGATGGGCGTCAAAACTATTGCAGTCTAATCGAGAAATGTCGGTAGATTATGTCCAAATGCTATGACTTTGGATCGCACCAGCTTCCGGCAGGAAGGCGCGCAGGATCAGCGGATGCGGCTGGCTTCGGCGATCGCATCGGCTGTCGATTTCAGGACGACCGGATCGATGTCCAGGGCGCGGAGCGCGCGCGCCGCCACGCCATGCGGCATGCCCGCGACAATCCCGACGACATGGGCACCGAGCAGCCGGCTGTGATCTTTTCGGGTGGCCGCCAGGTCCTGCATGATTTCCCGGCCCGAGGATGCCGCCCGATAGGCGCCGGGATTTGCCGGCATCGGCGCGCCGGCCGGTATGTCGGCTTTCAGGCCGATTGAGCGAAGCGCATCGGCATATTGCCGCTCGATCGCGGCTCGCAGCGCATCGGGCTCCACACCCGCCCGCTCGAAGGCGAGGCGCGCGGTGCCGTCGGGCAGGTCGAGCGCCGCCAGCAGGAAATGCTCGGCCCCCGGCTCGCGCTGCTGGTCCTGCACGGCGTAGGTTTCCGCCCGTTCGCAAAGACGCTTGATGATGCTCATATTGTCGAGCTTCGACTTGATTGCCTGGAACATCGCCATTTCCTTATGCAGAACCATTGTTTGCCGCGACGTCCGAAAGTCGCTTGTGCGCCGCCTGTTTGCTGATCCCGAGGGCTTGGGCGATCCGCGACCACGACCAACCCTGGTGCAGCGCCGAGCGGACGGCCTCGCGCTCGATCCTGTCCGCCAGCCGGCGCAAGGCGACAACCGCGGCGAGCGCTTCGTCAGGGTCGGTCGGGACGATGATGTCGTGTGGGTCGATCATACGTCAACTTTAGTTGACGATTCGACCGATGTCAACAAAAGTTGACGGAGGTTCGGGGGAGCACCTGTCGTTGGCGCGTCCGCTAACGACCATTTCCCGTCATTCCCGCGAAGGCGGGAATCCCGCTTTTTCTCTCACCGTTGCCAAGCGGGATTCCCGCCTTCGCGGGAATGACGAGCAGTGTAGAGACGCCTCAAATCCACCCCCTACCGCCCCTGCGCAGGCTTCCGCGCGACCGCCTATTTCGACGCCACCACCCGCTTCACATGCGCCAGACACGCCTCGGTCTCGCGTTGCACATCGGCGTTGAGCCAAGCCACAATCTCGGGCGTCGGCCCGATATCGGGCTCCAGCAACGCGAAATCGAGATACACCGGCGGGGTAATCGGGCGGACCGCGACGCCCAAGCGGTGGAAACGCGGCGCACTGAACGGCTCGGCGATCGTCACGCCCAGTCCGGCTTCGACGAAGGCATATAATATCTGCGAATGCTGCGTCTCCAGCCGCCGCGATACGCTGATGCCCGATGTTTCCAGCGCGGTGTCGATTCCGGTCCACAGCGCATCGGCTTCGTGCATCGGGCCGACGAACTCCTCGCCCGCCAGATCCGCGATGTTCAGCCGTTCGCGCGCCGCGAGCGGGTGGTTGGCGGGCAGGATGCACACATATTCGGCGCGCGCGAGCGGCGTCGACCGGATGCCTTCGCGTCCCTGCATATCGACCCCGACGCCAAGATCGGCCTGTCCTAGAAAGACGCGTTCTTCGATCGCGCGCTGGCCGAGCGATTCGACGATGATCTTGATGTCGGGATAAAGGATGCGGAAGCGCGCGATCACCGCGGGCAGGATCGCCATCGCGATCGCCGCGAGCGCCGCGATCCGCACCGTACCCACCGGATGCGCGCGAATGCGCCGCGCCGCCTGGTCGAGCAGGTCGAGCCCCGCATAGCTTCGCCGCACGGCCTCATACAGCGCCTGCGCCTGCGCGGTCGGATGCACGCGCGCGCCGCGCCGGTCGAAGAGCCGAAAGCCCACCGCGCGCTCCATGTCGGCGATCAGCCGGCTCACCGACGGCTGGCTGATATTCAGCATCGTCGCGGCGGCGGTAATGCCCCCGCTCATCATCACGGCGCGAAACGCCTCAACCTGTCTCATCCGCATCGGCCATAGTATAGACGTATGACCGGTGGATGCAATTCGATTGGATGCAATGGACGATGTTGCGCTACGTGGCACCTTAATAAGCATCGGGAGAGTGAAGATGGATTATGCGGCCCAGCGCGAACAGTTCGCGACCGAAGGCTATGCGGTGTTCGAACGCATCCTCGAAGGCCCGCTGCTCGACCTGCTGCGCGCGGAATGCGGCCGCGTGATCGACCGCGAGGATGCGCGCCTCGACAGCCTCGGCGTCGAGGTCGACGGCATCAGCCACAAGGGCAAGCGCTATTTCGCCGGCGAATGCCAGCGCCAGCAACCCGACCTCCGCAAGATGCTGTTCAGCGATACGATGGCCGACATCTGCCGCGCGACGCTCGGCGACGACGCCTATTTCTTCTACGACCAATATGTCGTGAAGGGCGCGAGCGAAGGCATGCCGTTCAGCTGGCACCAGGATTCGGGCTATGTCGTCGGCAACGGCGGCCCCGCCGATCACAAGCCGTACCTGACCTGCTGGTGCACGCTCGACGACACGACGGTCGCGAACGGCACCGTGCGCATCCTGCCCTTCTCGCAGGCGCCCGAAACGCGGGGCGGCATCGTCCCGCACATCCGCCAGCCGGGCAGCAACGACCTTGTCGGCTATACCGGCGACAGCGAGGGCGTGACGCTCGAGGTTCCGGCGGGCAGCGTTGTCGCCTTCTCCAGCCTCGCGCTCCACGCGACCGGATCGAATTCGACCCCGAACATGCGCCGCGTCTATCTCGCGCAATATTCGCCCGAGCCGATCCTCAACCCCGGCACCAACCACCTCCGCCGCAACGCGATCGCCTTTCTGCGCGGCGGCAGCCAGGTGACGTTTAACTAGAGGAGTAGGTCATGACCCCGCGCCCCCGCATCGTCGCACTCGGCGGCAACGCCACCGCCGGTGGCTCGGCCGAACGCCTACTCCGCCACGCGCTCATGCGCTGCGAAGCACAGGGCGCGGAGACAGGACTCTTCGCGGGCGAGGCGATCGACCTCCCGATGTATGCCCCGCACCGCAGCGAACGCTGTTCGAAGGCGCAGGCGCTGATGGCCGCGTTGCGCGAGGCCGACGGCATCATCGTCGCCTCGCCCGCCTATCACGGCACCGTGTCGGGCGTGGTCAAGAACGCGCTCGATTATGCGCAGGATCTCGTTTCCGACGCGCAGCCCTATTTCGACGGCCGCGCCGTCGGGTTGATCGCGGTCGCGGGTGGGTGGCAGGCTGCGGGCAGCACGCTCGCGACGCTGCGCTCGATCACCCATGCGCTGCGCGGCTGGCCGACGCCGATGGCGGTCACCGCGAACAGCAGCCAGCCGCTCTTCGACCCCGACGGGATGCTGACCGATCAGGGGATCGCGTCGCAACTCGACATCATGACCGGGCAGGTCGTGACCTTCGCGCGCATGAAACGCGCCTATGCCGATGCGGGCAGGGCCGCCTTGACGGCCTGACGTCCCCGCCGTACCGGAAGGCACGCTTCGATGCCTTCCGGTCCTTGCAACGGCCTCTAGAATTTCACGCTCAGCCCGGCCGTGATCCGGCGATCGGTGAGGCCCTGGAAGCAGAGCAGCGCCTTGTCGTTCACGCAATATTGGTTCTGGTCGCCGCGCAGCAGGTTGATGCCCTCGACCCCGACGTTGATATTATCGGTAATGTCGTAGTTGATGCTGGCGTTGAGCTGCCCGCGTGCGCCGTTGATCAGCGGCAAGCCGAAGAAGAACGGATCGTTCGACACATAGCTTGAGCGCCACGTGTAGCGCAGGCGCGCGTTCAGCCCGTATTTGTCGTAAAACAGCGTTGTATTATAGGCGTATTTCGACAGGTTCGTCAGCGAGATCAGGTCTTGCGAACCCGGATGCCCCAGCTGGGTGAAGACGGTGCGAGGGCCATCGGCGGCGCGATATTCGCGCGCCGAACCGCCGGCCTTTTGATAGGTGAAGTTGCCGATAAAGCCGAAGCCCGAGGCAAAGCCGAGCGTGTCTTCCCATGCCGATAGATCGTGCTGGAATGCGACCTCGACGCCGGTTTGCGTCGTGGTCCCCGGAACATTGAACGTCGAGCTCCGCGGTACGCAGATGCCCACCCCCTGGATCGGGTTGTTGATGTTGCGGTTGGCGATCGGATTATAGATGCCGCCGCCCGGGCACGAAGGGTCGATCGAAATATTGAGATTGCCGCCCGCGTCGAGGTTGGGGGCAGGGTCTTCCTGACGCTGCGCGAACAGGTTCGTACGGCTCTTGTGGAAGAAGCCGATGCTGATCAGGCTCGACGGCGCGAAATAATATTCGCCCGACAGATCGAACGACCACACCGCTTCGGGAACGAGGTCCGGATTACCTACCGCGACGGGCGTGTTCGCGCCGGTGCCGAACGAAAAGGACGTCGACAGCGTGTCGAAGTTCGGGCGGCGAATGTCGCGCGCGATACCCGCACGGACGAGCAGCTTGTCGGCCGGTTCGAGGACGAGACTGAAGCGCGGCAGCAGGAAATTATACGAGCTCTTCGCGACGGTCTGCCCGGTCACCGCGCCGTTCGCGATATTGTTGCCCGTCGACGACAGCCTGGTGTGCAGCCAGCGGAAACCGGCATTGCCGCGCACCGGCATGCCCGCGATCTCGCCTTCCAAATTCGCCTGGAAATAGGCGGCGTTCGTCGTTTCCTTGATGCTGAAGAAGCCGGCGAAGGATTCGGTCGGGGTTGCGAGCGAGGCGACCGCCGGACCCTGCATCCGGGCAGCGTTGCTCGCCGCAATGGCCTTGTTCAGCGCTTCCAGAACCTTCGCCGGGTCGCGGAAGGACAGGCCGCCGTCGATCAGCAGAAAATCAGGGAAATAGAGGCGGCGCCCGTCGGCGGCATTGAAGTTGTTGGGTCCGGGGATCAATATGTCCGAAAACAGGTCGCCCGACGGCCGGTTCCACGCGCTGGTCGTGTTGGTCAGGCTGACATTGTTCGAAAATTCGCTGTTCTCGGCCGATGTTCGGTTCCAGCGATAGCCGAAATCCAGCGAGGTGACGAAGGGATTGAGGTTCGTGGTGTCATAGGAGAAATCGAGGCGCGCGGCGCGCTCCTGATTGTCGGTCGAGTTCGCGCCCTGCGTGACTTGCTGCAACTGATAGTTCGCCGGGTCGAGCAATTGCGCGGTCGTCGGCGCGAAGGGGCTGGCCTGATCGATCCCGAATTGCAGCGTGCCGCCGCGCAAGTCGAATTCGATCGGCACGCCATTGTCGATGCTGCGCCCGATCACCGGCTGGGGGCCGTTGGGGTTGATGAAGTCGAGCGTCGTCGAGAAGTTCGGGAAGTCGGATTTGGAGGTCGACAGCGACACTTCGGCGCGTATCTTCAAATTGTCGGTCGCCTGCCAATCGGTGCCGAAATCGAAGACGCGGCTCTTGGTCACGCGCGCGCCGGTGTCGCTCGACGTCCTCAGATTCGGATCGATCACGCTTCCGGTGGTGCCGCCGATTCCGATCGTGCCCGCGACCGCGGCCTGCACGGTGCCGAGATCGATCGGGCCGTTCGGTCCGTCGAGCCTCCCGAAATCGACCGTCTCGAAATCGGTGTTGTTCATCGCATCGACCACCGACGGTGTCGCGGTGCCCGAAATCTGGACGCGATGGCTCTGCTGTCCGCGGCGTTGGTTGTTCAGCGTCGCGTCGAAATAGAATTTCAGATCGTCGTTCGGCTTCCATTCGAGCGCGGCGGTGCCGTTGTAGGTCTCATACTCATAGTTCTCCAATCCCTGCTGGAGGAACTGGATGCGCAGGAACGGAAAGGCTTCTGCGCTCGGGCCTGAGCCCGGCAGGACGAGCGCGTCGCGATCGACGCGCGGCTTGAACGACGCGACATCCTGGCGGGCGTAGCTGCCGCTGACGACGATACCGATTTCGCCGATGCCGGTGTCCCACCGGTTGCCGAGCGTTGCAGACAGGCGGGGCAGGGTCGATTTCGACAGGTCGCTATTCTCCATCTGCGCGCGCGCGGCGATCAGCGGGTCCTTGAGGTCGAGCGGGCGGATCGTCCGCAGGTTGATCGTGCCTCCGACCGATCCCTCGATCGTCTGCGCCGTCGGAACCTTCGTCACCTCGACCGACGCGATCAGCGCGGCGGGCAGATCCTCAAAGCTGATGCCCGAGCGGCCGGCGCCCGACCCTACCGTTGAAACGCCGTTGATTTCGGTGCGGTTGGCGTCGGTGCCGCGGATCTGCACCGCGTTGCCGACCCCCGCTTGCCGGGTGATCTGAACCCCGGTGACATTTTCCAGCACTTCGGCGAGGTTCTGGTCGGGCAGTTTGCCGATATCCTCGGCCTGGATGACCTCGACGATATTGTCGGTGGCGCGCTTTTCGCCCAGCGCGGTGGCAAGGGAGCTGCGAATGCCCGTCACGACGATCGCATCGTCGCCTGTCTCATCGGCGGCGGGTGCCGCGCTATCCTGTGCGGCGGTGTCCTGCGCAAAGGCGGGGCTGCCAAGCATCGCCAGCGCTGTGGTGCCCAGCAGCGCCGCCGCTAGTTCAATTTTGCCGGCGCCCGATGCGCGAACGATGCTGCCCCGAATCATCCCACTCTCCCTGTTTGATCTTGTTTGGAGGGAAGCTCGCTTTGTCAGACCAATATGTCAACCCATGTTGTATACCGCAAACGGGTTGATATTGTCCTACCTCTTGTGTAGTCCAATGAGCAAGAATCATAAAAAGGGTGAGGCGCAGTGCAGATAAGGGCGTTTTTGACGGTAGCGATGCTGGCCTCGGCGGCACATCCCGCGCTGGCGCGCGATCTGCTCGTGGCCGATCAGATGCAGTATAGGGCAGCGGTGAAAAAGGCGCAGCCGGGCGACACGATCATCCTCGCCGATGGCGAATGGCGCGATTTCCAGATTGTCTTCACCGGCAATGGCAGCGCCGCCAAACCAATCACGCTGACCGCGCAGACCAAAGGCAAGGTGACGCTCACCGGCCAGTCCAATCTGCGCATCGGCGGCCAGCACCTGCTCGTTTCGGGCCTTGTTTTCAAGAATGGTGCGAGCCCGACCGCCGAAGTGATCAGCTTCCGCCGCGATTCAAAAACGCTCGCCACCGACACGCGCGTCACCGAGGTTGTCATCGATGGTTTCAGCAAGGCCGACCGCCGCGCCGAGGACATCTGGGTCGCGCTCTACGGCACCGGCAACCGCGTCGACCATTCGCATTTCGAGGGCAAGACGAACAGCGGCGTGACGCTCGCGGTGATCCGCCGCGCGGGCGATCCGCTCGATAACCGCCACCGCATCGATCATAATTATTTCGGTCCGCGCCCGCCCTTGGGCTCGAACGGCGGCGAGACGATCCGCATCGGCACCAGCGAGGAATCCCTGTCGGCGTCGAACAGCATCATCGAGCGCAACATCTTCGACCGCACCAGCGGCGAGGTCGAGATCGTTTCGATCAAGTCGGGGGGCAACATCATCCGCGAAAATCTGGTGCTCGAAGCGCAGGGCGCCTTCGTGCTGCGGCACGGCAACGGCAACCTCGTTGAGCGCAACATCTTCCTCGGCAAGGGCGTGGCCGACACCGGCGGCGTGCGCGTGATCAACCGCGACCAGATCGTCCGCGGCAATTATTTCGAGGGGCTTGCGGGCACCTCGTTCAAGAGCGCGATCAGCGTGATGAACGGCGTCCCCAATTCGGTGATCAACCGCTACCATCAGGTCGCCAACGCGCGGATCGAGGGTAACAGCATCATCGACAGCGCGCGCATCACATTGGCCGCGGGCGCCGATGCCGAACGCTCGGCGGCACCAATCGCCAGCAAGTTCGAGCGCAATCTGATCGTCGGCGCAAAGGGGCAGGACCCGTTCCGCACCGAGGGCGAGATCGGCGGCATCGCGCTCGCGGGCAATGTCGAGGCGAAGGTCACGAAGCCGCTGCTAGCGGCCGGCGTTGAACAGCGCGACGTAACCCTCGAACGTGCCGCCAACGGCCTACTTTACCCGGTCGATCCGGCGCTTGTCGCGGTCGGTGCGCCGCGCGACCTGAAGCCGCTGAAGCGCGCCGAGGTCGGCGCGCCCTGGTATCGCGGCGATGCCCCCGAAGCGGCATTCGGCGGCGGCGGCAAGCGGCCGCTTGCCGCCGGCGCCTCGCTAGCGCAGGCAGTCGCCGACGCGAAGGCGGGCGATACGCTGACGCTCGCGACCGGCACCTATGACGTTGCCGCGCCGCTGACGGTGCGGCACCGGCTGACCATCGCGGGCGCGACGGACGCGAAACCCGTGCTGCGCGTCGCATCGAGCCTTGCGCGCATCGAAGGCGGCGGCGGACTACAGCTCAAAAATCTGGCGATCGATGCAAGCGGCGCGCCCGGCGACGTCGCGCTGATCGCGGTCGCGACAGGAGTTGCGCCCAACTATAGCGTCACGCTCGACCGCGTGTCGGTGCGCGGACCCGGTAAAGGCCGCCTCGACGGCATCGCGATGGCCCCCGGCACCTTCGCCGACGATGTCACGATCACGAGCAGCGACTTCGCGGAGATGGGCGTCGTCGTCGCGGCGACCGGCGAACAGGAACCCAAAGGCTGGTATCCGATGGAGCGGCTGATGATCACCGGCAGCCGCTTTGCGCGCGTCGCGATGGTCGCCGACCTGCTGCGCAAGGGCACCGACGAAAGCACCTTCGGGCCCTGGTTCGCGATGACCGGATCGAGTGTCGCGGGCAGCGGCGCGGGCGGTGCGTCGCTGCGCATCTCGGGCGCCCAGCACGCCGACATCGCACAGAACAGCTTCGCCAAATCGGATGGCATAATCGTCATCCATTCGGTCGGGGCGCCCGAAACGCGGATCGCGTCGAACGCCTTTGCCGCAACCCCCGCGCCGCGGATCGAGGAACTCGCGTGGAAAGGTCCGCCGCGCGGGCTGATCGCGGACAATGTCGTGGAGGCGCGCCCGTGACGCGAGCCATTGCTCTCCTGCTCGCCGCCGCGCTGCCGGTTCTCCCCGTTTCGGCGCAGACCCCGCCCGCCGCGTCGGCGCAGACGTCCGCGCCGCTGTTCGCTGCCGAGATCGAGCGCGCCAAGGCGGGCGTCGAGGCGTCAATAAAAGCGGGCATCACCGTGCCGGTGCCGAAAGACCCCGGCGGCGGCTTCACGCATGAACAGCATAAGCGCAATTACCGCGTCATTTTCGAGGGCGGCCAACTCTTCAGGCTGACGGGCGACGTGCGCTATCGCGACCATGTCCGGGGCCTTTTGCTCGCCTATGCCGATCTCTATCCTGGGCTCGGGCCGCATCCCGCGGCGTCGAACCAGGTGCCGGGCCGCCTCTTCTGGCAGAGCCTCAACGACAGCGTCTTCCTCGTCAACGCGGTGCAGGGCTATGCCGAGATTCGCGACGCCTTGCCCGCCGCCGACCGCAAGCGCATCGACGATCGGGTGATCCGCCCGATGGCGCACTTCCTGTCCGACGGCTCGCCCGAAGTGATCAACCGCATCCACAATCACGCGACCTGGGCCGCGGCGGGCGTCGGCCTGTCGGGCTATCTGCTCGGCGACCGCGACCTTGTCGACAAGGCGCTGCTTGGGCTCGACAAGAGCGGCAAGGCCGGGTTCCTACGGCAGCTCGATCTGCTCTTCTCACCCGACGGCTATTATGCCGAAGGGCCCTATTATCAACGCTATGCGCTCCAACCCTTCGTGGTCTTCGCGGCGGCGATCGCGGCGAACGATCCGGGCCGCAAGATTTTCGAATATCGGGGCGGCATCGTGCTCAAGGCGATCCGCACCGCGATCGACGTGACCCACGAGGGCTATTTCCTGCCGATCAACGACGCGATGCCCGACAAGAGCCTGCGCACCGAGGAACTCTATCACGCCGTCGCCATCGCCTATGGCGCGACGAAGGACCCGACCTTCCTGTCGATCGCCGATTGGCAGGGGCGCACGGTGCTGACGCCAGCGGGCCAAGCGATGGCCGCCGACCTCGCCGCAGGCAAGGCGAAGCCGTGGCCATACGGCTCGCGCAGCCTAAGCGACGGGCCGGACGGCAAAGGCGGCGCGCTCGTGCTGCTGCGCACCAAGCCCGGTCCCAGCGGGCCGCTGCTGGTCGCTAAAAACACCGTGCAGGGCATGGGGCACGGCCATTTCGACCGCCTCGGCTGGCTCTATTATGACGAAACCGGCGCGGTCGTGACCGACTATGGCGCCGCGCGCTTCCTCAATGTCGAGGCGAAGCGCGGCGGGCGCTATCTTCCCGAAAACGACAGCTGGGCGAGCGCGACGATCGCGCACAATACGCTTGTCGTCGATGAACAAAGCCACTTTGCAGGCGACTGGAAAGCCGGCGAGAAATCGGGGACACGCCAGCTCGCCGCGTCGCTCGAAGGCCCGACGCGCTACGCGATCGGCGAAATCGACAGCGCGTACAAGGACGTGCGAATCCGTCGTGCGCTGCTGCTGGTCGAGGTCGATGGCCTCGCCAATCCCCTCACGCTCGACATCCTCCACGGAACTGGCAGCGGCAGGCATCGCTATGACCTGCCGCTGCATTTTTCGGGGCAGATCATCGACAGCGACATCGCGTTCGACCGCAAGCTCGCCGAGCGCCCCGTGCTGGGCAAGGCAAATGGTTACGAGCATCTGTGGGTCGACGGCGAAGGCACGAAAGCCGGCAAGGCGCGGCTGACATGGATGCAGGGCAGCCGCTTCTACTCCTATCATATGCTGCCGCCCGCGGGCGCGCGCTTCATCGTCGCCGAAAGCGGCGCGAACGATCCCGAGTTCAACCTGCGGCGCGAACCCGCACTGATTCAGCGCATCGACGGCGCGGCAGACGCGACCTTCGTCAGCCTGCTCGAACCGCACGGCGCCTATGATGCCTCGGCCGAGACGGTCGTCGCGAGCAACGCGCGGGTCACGGCGCTCGAACATCGCAAGGAGAAGGGCGTCGATCTCGTCCTCATCACCCTCGTAGATGGGCGCCGCATCGCATTGGCGCTTGCCGACGATGTCACGGCGGATGCGAAGCACAGCGTCACCATCGGCGGCCGCACCCTCGCCTGGACCGGCCCCGTCGGCCGCCTCGACCTCGCGAAAACCGGAGCGAAGAAATGAGCAATATCAAGGGCCGCTTCCGCTGGTGCGTCATCGCGCTGATCGCGCTCGCGACGGTGATCAATTATATCGACCGCAACGCGCTCGCGGTGATGTGGCCCGAGGTGTCGAAGGACATCGGCGCCACCAAGGAAGATTATGCGCTGCTGGTGACGATCTTCATGATCTTCTACGCCTTTGGCCAGTCGCTGTTCGGGCGGATCTTCGACGCGATCGGGACGCGGATGGGTTTTGCCCTTTCGATCATTTTCTGGTCGCTGTCGATCGCGGCGCACGCGCTCGTCCGTTCGCTGCCTTTGCTTGGGCTTCTGCGTGCGACGCTGGGCGTCAGCGAGGCGGGCAATTGGCCCGGCGCGGCGAAGGCGAACGCGCTGTGGTTCCCCTCGCGCGAGCGCGCGCTGGCGCAGGGCATTTTCAACGCCGGTGCGTCGCTTGGCGGCATCGTTTCGGCGCCGCTCGTCGCTTTGCTTTTTGTCTATTTCGGCTGGCGCGGGACCTTCCTCGTCATCGGCGTCCTGGGCTTTCTCTGGCTCATTCCCTGGCTCTGGTTTTACAAGGCCGACCCCGAAAAACACCCCAGTCTCAACGACGAAGAACGCGAATATATTCTGACCGGCCGCACCGAGGCGGGACAGGACGACGGCCGCCGCATCCCGCTCGGCGAGTTGCTGCGCTACCGCCAGAGCTGGGGCGTCATCCTGTCGCGCTTCTTCCTCGATCCGGTCTGGTGGCTCTTCGTGTCGTGGCTTCCGATCTACCTCGCCGAAACCTTCGGCTTCGACGTCAAGCAGATCGGCCTGTTCGCGTGGGTGCCCTTCGTCGGGGCGATGTTCGGCAGCCTGTTCGGCGGCTGGCTTTCGGGACGGATCATCAGCAAGGGCGGCGGGGTGCACAAGGCGCGCACGCTGACCATCGCGATCGGCTGCGCGATCATGCTCCCCGCGCTGCTCTTCACCATCGGCGCGAGCGAGCCGCTTAACGCGGTGCTGCTGATCGCGTGCATCCTCTTCGGCTTCCAGATGGCGATCGGCAATATCCAGACGCTGCCGAGCGACTTTTTCGGCGGCGGTGCGGTCGGCAGCCTTGCGGGGATCAGCGGCACGGCGGCGGTCGCCGGCACGCTGATCACCACCTGGCTCGTCCCCGTGCTCACCAAGACGAGCTACGCGCCGATTTTCGCGCTCAGCGCGGCGATCGTGCCCGTCTCCTTCCTCTGTTTCTGGCTGATCGGCGGACGCGTCGAACCGGTCGCCACCAAACCCACCAACACCCAAGAATAAGGAATAGCATCACATGAACCTCCAGGGGAAAACCGCGCTCGTCACCGGCGGCGGCCGCGACATCGGCCGATCGGTCTCGATCGCGCTCGCGCGCGCCGGCGTCCGCGTTGCGATCAATTACAACAGCGGCCGCGAAGCCGCCGAGGAAACGCTGAAAACAATCAAGGACGCCGGCGGCGATGCCTTCCTGATCCAGGCCGACGTCACCGACAGCAACGCCGTGAAGGCGATGCTCGACGAGGTCGGCATCGCGTTCAGCGGCCGCCTCGACATCCTCGTCAACCTCGCGGGCGGGATGATCGCGCGCAAGACGCTCAGCGAAATGGACGAGGCTTTCTTCGACCAGGTGATGACGCTGAACCTGAAATCGGTCTTCCTTGTTTTGCAGGCGGCGCAGCCCTTCCTCCGCGAAGGTTCGGCGGTCGTAAACGTGTCGTCGCTCGCGGGCCGCGACGGCGGCGGTCCGGGCGCATCGGTCTATGCGACCGCAAAGGGGGCGCTGATGACCTACACGCGCTCGATGGCCAAGGAACTCGGCCCGCAGGGCATCCGCGTCAACGCCGTCTGCCCGGGGCTGATCGGCACGAGCTTCCACGACATCTTCTCGAAACCCGAAGGCCGCGACGCAACCGCTGGCAACACGCCGCTGCGCCGCGAAGGCCATCCCGACGAGGTCGCCGACACGATCGTCTATCTCGCATCGCCGGCGGCGAGCTTCCTCGCGGGCGTCTGCCTCGACATCAACGGCGGGCTGGGCTTCTCCTGATGCGTCGGCTCGTAGTGACGGCCATCGTTGCCCTGCTCGCGAGCGGGGCGCAGGCCCAGACCCGCGAGCGGACCGATGCGCCGCCGCTCGAGCCGTACAAGATCATCCTCGTCGGCGATTCGACGATGGCGCCGCACAGCGGCTGGGGCGGGGCGTTCTGCGCGCGCCACGTCAAATCGTCGGTCGCTTGTCTTAACGCCGGGCGCGGCGGGCGCAGCACGCGCAGCTACCGGCAGGAAGGCGGCTGGGACATCGCGCTCGCCGAGGCGAAGGTGCCGGGCTATCGCGGCACCTGGGTGCTGATCCAGTTCGCGCATAACGACCAGTCGAGCAAATCCGAGCGCTGGACCGATGAGACGACCGAGTTCCCCGCCAACCTCCGCCGCTTCGTCGAAGAGGTGAGGGCGGCGGGGGCGACGCCAGTGCTCGTCACGCCGCTGACGCGCCGCGAGTTCAAGGATGGCAAGCTCAGGAACACGCTCGCGAGCTGGTCCGATCAGGTGCGCTCTGTTGCGAAGGCAATGGACGTGCCGCTCGTCGACCTCAATGCGCTGAGCGCGGCGCAGGCGCAGGGCATGGGCGCGGAGATGGCGACAAAACTCGCGCAAGAGCCGCCCACGGCCGACGAGCTCGCTGCGGCGAAGGCGGGGACGACGCTGACCGCGCGCCCGGCGCCGCCCGAACCCGCCCCGATCGCGGGCGATGGCGCGCGCGGGCAGGTGACGCGCAAGTTCGATTACACGCACCTGGGCGACATCGGCGCCGAGGTCACCGCCAAGCTCGTTACGCAGGCGCTCGCGCGCGCCGTGCCCGGGCTGCGGAGCCAGCTGGTGCGCCAGTAAAAGCGTGTTTGGCAAAATGGACTAACCAATTTGCCATACACAATGGTTGACAACTTTGCCGCCATGCCTGACAGCATTGGTCAGAACAGAATCGACATTTGGGAGAGACGACGTGAATTCTCGTAATCAGATCCGTGCGCGCATGCTGCGCGCCGCGTTGCTGGTCGGCGCCGGCTCGACGCTGCTGATCGCCGGGATGCCCGCGATGGCGCAGGATGCGCCCGCACCGCAGGCTGAACCGGAAGAGGACGCGATCGTCGTCACCGGTATCCGCGAGACGATCCGGAATTCGATCAACACCAAGCGCGCGGAAACGGCGATCGTCGATGCGCTGTCGTCCGACGACATCGGCGACATCCCGGCGATCTCGGTCGGGCAGGCGATCCAGACGATCACCGGCGCGACGACGCACCGTGAAAAGGGCGACGCGTCCGAAATCGCGCTGCGCGGCCTCGGCCCCTTCCTGTCGAACGCGACCTTCAACGGCCGCGATGCGTCGAACGGCAGCGGCGACCGCTCGGTCAACTTCAACCAGTTCCCGTCCGAACTCGTCAACAATATCAAAATCTACAAGACCCAGCAGGCGAGCCTCGTCGAAGGCGGCGTCGCGGGCACGATCGAGATCGGCACGCTGCGCCCTCTCGATTTCGGCAAGCGCCGCCTGCAGGCGGACATCAAGGCGCAGTACAACCCCTATGGCGACCGCATCGTCGGGTCGGGCGGCATCGGTTGGCGCGGAACGCTGAGCTATGTCGACCAGTTTGCGAACGACACGATCGGTATCGCGATCGGCGTCCAGCGCAACGACACCAACAATCCCGAAGAAACATATGCCGCATCGACGACCTGGACCGCGTGCCAGGCCGCGCCCGTCGTCGCGGGCGGCAACTGCGACGAATATATCCGGGACGAATATAGGCAGAACCAGCTCTTCTACCTCGTCCCCAACGCCTATACCTTCCGCCAGATCAGCGAGACCGACAAGCGCGATGCGATATTTGGGTCGATCCAGTGGCGCCCGTCGGATCTGTTCAACATCAATCTCGACGTCCAATATTCGGATCGGACCTTTGTCGAGAGCCGCCGCGACCTCAACCTGTCCGAAGCTCGCTTCGGCCTGACCACCGTCGTCTTTGACGAAAACGGCATCGTCCAGAGCCTCAATGGAGTCTCGGCGCTTGAATCGAACGGGTCCGAACTGTCGCGGTCCGAGGAGTATCTGGGCGGCGGTCTGTCGGTCGAATGGCAGCCAAGCGACCGGCTGACACTCACGTTCGATGGCAGCTATTCGCGCACGGTCCGTACCGAGATCGAACGCAATTTCCGCCTGCGCACCGACCCGACCGACGTCAACGGCGTGCGCACCGTGTTCAACAACATGCGCATTCCCTATACTTATTCGATCACGCCGGGCAGCTTCGTGCCGACGATCACGATCGATCCGCGCTTCGATCTCAACAACCACAATCTCTTCTGGGACGACGCACGCTTCCGCCGCGACGAGAGCAAGCGGCACAACGAAATCTACGCCGGGCGTTTCGATGTCGCCTATGAAATGGACGGTTTCCTGAAGACGCTGTCGGCGGGTGGGCGCTGGTCGCGGCTGACGTACCGCGACTATGACGTGCGCAACGGCGACTTCAACCTGAACCCGGCGATCGCCGAGGATCGCCGCATCAACAATCTGTGTCGCACCGCCTTCCCGCAGCAGGATTATCTGTCGGCGGCCAAGGGCAACAGCATCAATAGCTGGGCGACCTTCGACGTCGATTGCCTGTTCCGTGAATATATGGGCGCTGAAGACCCCGGCAACCTTGCCGACACACGCTCGGTCGCCAACCGCGACGTTACCGAACGCACCTTTGCCGGGTATGTGATGGCCGAATATGACGCCGATCTGGGCAATATGCCGATCCGCGGCAATGTCGGCGTTCGCGTCGTCAACACGCGCGTTACCTCGGACGGCCTGCGCAGCCCGCTAACCGTCCTGACCAATCCCGACGGCTCAATCCGCCTCGTTTCCTCGGGCGAGTTCGACACGGTGACGATCAAGAGCCAGAACACGCGCATCCTGCCAAGCATCAACGCAATCTTCGAAGTCGCGCCCAACACGCTGCTGCGCGCCGCAGGCTATCGAGCGATGTCGCGCCCGAACCCGAGCGCGCTCGGTGCGGGCCGCACAATCACGCTCCGTGACGAAAGCGCGAGTTTCGACTCGATCGAGGATGCAATCCGCAACATTACCGCGAACGGCAGTCCGCGCCTGAAGCCGCTGATGTCGTGGAACGGCGACCTGTCGCTCGAATGGTATCCGAACAGGGACAGCCTCCTCTCGGCGACCGTCTATTACAAGCAGTTCACCGGCGGCTTCCAGCCGGTGGTGTTCAACGAGGATTTCACGATCGACGGCGAGGCGGCGTCGATCCCGGTGATCCAGACGCGCAACAGCCCCGACAAGTCGCGCATCTATGGCCTCGAACTGACCGCGGCGACGCGCTTCAGCTTCCTGCCAAAGCCGCTCGACGGGCTGGGCGCGAAGGTCAGCTACAATTATGCGGATTCGAACTTCAAGACGCAGGATATCCGGCTCGGCGAGGTCTATAATCCCGAAACCGATACGGTGAGCGCTGGCATCATCCCGCCCGCGAACCTGTCGGGCTATTCGAAACATGTGCTGTCCGCACAGGCCTATTATGAACTCGGCCCTGTGTCGCTGCAGGCAATCTACAATTATCGCGGCAAATATTTCCAGGACTTCGTCGGCGGCAACAGCCAGTTGCGCTACGTCGCGCCGAGCGAAACCGTCGATTTCCGCGCCTCGCTCGACCTGATGAAGGGCGTGTCGCTGCGCTTCGAAGCGCTCAACATCTTCAACGAACCCAAGGCGACCTACATGCCGGTCTATGGCAGCAGCCGCCAATATCACTATTATGGCGCGAAATATTTCATCGGCATCCGGGCCCGGATTTGAAACTAGTTTCGGTGATGGGCTTCAAACTTGTCCTACCGGATTGTATGGACTTCCTGACGCTTTCGCGGGGAGAAGATTGACCATGGCCGAACGCCGCCTTTTTGAAGATGTCGCCGACACGATTCGGCGCCTGATTCTCGACGGAACCTTTCCGCCGGGGACACGGCTGCCCGGCGAGCGCGAGTTGTCCGAGCGCTTCGAGGTCAGCCGGGTGACGATCCGCGAGGCAGAGATCGCGCTGCAGGCGACGGGGTGGATTCACATCCGCACCGGCGCGGGCGCCTATGTCGAGGCGATCCTGCCCGGTGACAATGCGATCCTGCCCAAGGTCAGCGCCTTCGAGCTGACCGAGGCGCGCTCGCTGTTCGAGGCCGAAGCCGCGGCGCTTGCCGCGCCGACGATCTCCGCCGAAACGCTCGCGAAGCTCGACACATTGCTCGAGGCGATGGCCGATGACAGCAAGAGCGAGGAAGAGATCAGCGCGATCGACCGCGAGTTTCACATGACGATCGCCGCGGCGTCGAGCAACAAGGCGATCATCCATGTGATCGAAAGCCTGTGGCGGATGCGGATGGAGTTGCCCGAGGTGCGGAGCAGCCATTCTTTGGTGTGCCGAAAGGACGGCAGCGCGCGCCAGGCCGAACATGCCGATGTCGTCGCGGCGCTGCGCAATCGCGACGCGACCGGCGCCCGGCTCGCGATGCGGCGCCACTTCAACCGCCTGATCGAATCGATGCTCGACGAGACCGAGGAACGCGCGATCGTCGAGTTGCGCCGTCAATCCGCCGAAAGCCGCGAACGCTATCTGCTGAGCGCAAAACTGGCCTGATGCCGGACCATTCGCCTTCACCGGCCGCGCCGGATCCGGTCGCGGCGCTGCTCGGCGCACGCCTGTCGGGACGTGCGCTGGCCGCCTTTCCCGCGCCGGTGCCAGCCACGCTCGCCGAAGCCTATGCGGTGCAGCAGCGCCTGACCGCCGCGCTGGGTGCACCGGTGCGCGGGTGGAAGGTCGGGCGTATTCCGCCGCCATTGATCAAGGTTCTGGGCACCGAGCGTGTTGCGGGACCCGTGCTGCGGATCGCCGAACTCGACGGCGAGGTTCCGGGCGAAGCAGCAATCTTCGCGGGCGGCGCCGGTGCGATCGAGGCCGAAGTGATGCTGCGCCTTCGCGCGGTGCCCGACCGGCTGACGGGCGGTGACGATGGTGCCACATGGGTCGACGAGATCCGCGCCGGGTTCGAAGTCGCAAGCTCGCCCGCGCCCGACGTCCACGACCATGCCCCCTATGGCATCATCGCCGATGTCGGTATCAACAATGGGCTCCTGCTGGGGCCGAGGCTGGACATTGACGATTTCGCGGCGCTCGCCGTCGAAACGCAGATCGATGGCGTGACGGTCGGAACCGGGCGCGCGATCGACGTGCTCGACGGTCCGTGGGGATCGCTCAATTTCCTCGTCGACCTCCATCGGCGCGGGGTCATCGAACTGAAGCCCGGGCAATGGATTTCGGCCGGTGCGATCACCGGGGTCCATCCGATCGGCATTGGCGGGGCGGCAACAGCCCGTTTCGGTTCGGCCGTCCATATTGCCTGCACCGCCGTCGCGGAGACCGGATTCAAGCCATGATCGCCCCCAACGGAACCATCGCCTGCTTCGGCGAAATCGTCATGCGCGTCTCGGTTCCGCACGGCGAACTGCCGCTGCAATCGGCGCGATTCGACGCGCATGTCGGCGGCGCCGAGGCGAATGTCGCCGTTGCGCTGGCGGCGCTTGGCCATGGTACGGCGATGATCAGCGCGGTCCCCGAAGGCGCGATCGGCGACGGCATGCTCGGAGAATTGCGCCGCCACGGCGTCGATGTCGCGCCCGTGCTCCGCCCCGCCGGCCGCATGGGCCTTTATTATTACCTTCCCGGCGGTCCGATGCGCCCGGCCGAGGTCGTCTATGACCGCGCCGGCTCGGTTTTTGCCGAGGCGGAGCCGGGCGACTGGAATTGGGACCGTCTGCTGAACGGCGCCGGCTGGCTGCATGTCTCGGGAGTCACCCCCGCGCTCGGACCGCGGAGCGCCGACGCCGTGCTCGAAGCCGTTACGCGTGCGCGCGCGGCCGGAATCGGCGTGTCGTTCGACGGCAATTGGCGCGGCCGCCTTTGGGATCGCTGGCAGGCCGATCCCGCAGCCATATTGAAGCCCATCGTCGCGCAGACGACGCTATTGTTCGGCAATCATCGCGACGCGGCGCTGCTCCTCGGCCGCGAATTTTCGGGTGAAGCCGAAGACCGGCGGCGCGAGGCGGCGCTTGCGCTGCTCGATCACTTTCCTTCGCTTGCCTATGTTGCGTCGACAGCGCGCGAGATTGTCGGTGCGGATGTCCACCGGCTGACAGCGCGGATCGATACGCGCGACGAAGCAGGGGTGACCGTTCCCACCATCGTCGCGCCGGTGATCGACCGGGTCGGAACCGGCGATGCGTTCGCGGCCGGCGTTCTCGACGGATTGTGGCAGGGAAGGGGCTTGGCCGACGCAGCGAAGCGCGGCCTCGGGCTATCCGTGCTCAAGCATGGCCTCCACGGCGATCTTGCGCCATTTTCGCGCGCAATGGTCGACCGCGTTTCCGATGTGGCGCAGGACATTTCGCGCTAGATGTTTGGTTCCAGCCTTTGATGGTGCATTATCCGTGCAAGAATGGATAATGCACCATCAAAGGCTGGGACCAAACATCTCTTATGTTCGTGATCAAGAGCCTTCGGCATGATGTATCCTTTCCGCCGATTGAGACGAAGTGGTGAGCGTTGAAGCTGCTGCACGGGAAGGACGGGCATCACGGGCTAGAGCGGTTTGCGATCATACGGCAGCATAGCCGGCATGTCGGAAGTAGTTTTTGCATTGCTGAGGCGGGAAGTCGTCGAGGAGTGAACCGACGCGGTTCCATAATCCGTCACGTGAGCGCT